>LWDU01039501.1_pt1 | contig 11823 bp, 11 predicted proteins | sample 727161 | NCBI WGS metagenome assembly LWDU01 (sample SAMN04566230, study PRJNA314399) | hydrothermal vent metagenome | isolation source: deep sea hydrothermal plume seawater | place: Mexico: Gulf of California, Guaymas Basin | collected 2004-07-11 | reverse complement strand
TGCCGGTCGCCTTCACTCTCGTTCCGCCCTGTGACGAGATTCACAGCTTTGGCGGGTTCCAACAGGCAGGCTGGTCTCGTCTAGGGAAAGAGCCACCGCAAGAAATCAAACGAATCATCGTTGAAGGATCAAGATCCTTGAAGAACACAATCACTCATTTCCTCGTCCCGGTCGGCGCTGCACATGCCGCCGCCACCTTCCTATTCGTTCTCGCCCTCGCCCTTCCGACGTATGCCGAGACCCTCTCGGGCGTGGACGTAAAACTCGAAGAGGGCTCCCTCGTTCCCGCGGCGGCCTCGGTGCTCGCCAACCCCTCCGAGACCCTGCGCCTGGAGCGCGGCCTGCTCGGACAACTTGGGGCGGGCCACAGTAGCGGAGCCTCGGGGGTGGAACTCACCGGAGGCGTGCTGCCCGTGCCCGAACCCGCCGCGGTCCTTCTCTGGGCAGCAGGCCTTTTGGGGCTAGTGGCCCTGAGGCGCTTGCGCCCTGTCTCTGTTGAATCTGAAGTTTCTGACGTAGCCACGCAAGGAGAACCCTCGTGAAACGAATTCACACTCGCATCCTCGTCCACACACTCGGCCTGCTCTTGGCGCTGATCCTCGTGCCCCTTTCCAGTTTGGCCCAGGTGCCCCACGACACGGCCTACCAGGGGCGGCTCACCGATGCCGTGGGGGCCCCGCTGGTGGGCCTCGTGGACCTGCAGCTTCGCAGGCACGGCCCTCTATATGGAGGACCACGCGGGCGTGGTGCTGGATGACAATGGGGCGTTCACCGTGCGCCTGGGCACCGGCAGCCTCAAGGTGGGCACCTTCGATGGGGCGCTCTTCTCGGGCGTGAACCGCTACTTGGAGGTGGTGGTGGATGGCGAGGTGCTCGCGCCGCGGCAGCCGGTGGGCTCGGTCCCCTATGCGCTGGTGGCGGAGGACGTGGTGACGGATCCGGCGACGAGTAATGTCGGGGCGTTGATCGCAGCGACTCAGGGTGCCGCCGATGACGCCGTAACGGACGCCGCGACCGCGCAAGCTACCGCGGATGCGGCGCAGGTTCGGGTTGCCTCGACTTGCGCCGCGGGTTCGTCGATTCGGGCGATCTCGGCCGACGGCACGGTGACATGCCAAGAGGATACCGATACAGACACCAACACGACCTACAGCGCGGGTAGCGGGCTGAACTTGCTGGGGACCACCTTCTCAGTGGACACTGCCTTGAATGTTGACGGCGGCACGATCGAGAACACGCCCATTGGTCAGACCAGCGCGGCTCCCGTAAACGCCAGCACCCTCGCCGTGGATGGGAACGCCGGTGTGAATGGAGGCACCCTCTCCCTCGGCAACGGAACTTCCAACCTAATCGACTTCGGGAACAACGGGGTAGCGCCGCCCGCAGACGGAAGCGCAGGATGGAAGCTACGCCTCCACGATGGGGCGGGAGTCAACCAAGACTATGGGCTGGGCATCGAGTCATCGACGCTGTGGCTGGCTTCCAACACTCAATTCAAGTTCTACATCGAGGACTCTTCCCCAGGCGGGACTTACGTCAACCATATGACTCTCACTGAGACCGGTATGGACTTGGCCGGAAGCCTCAAAGTTGCGGATGACATCACGTTCGGGCCGGATGGAACAAGCCTCACGGCTGCGATCGCGGGACTCGGAGCGGCTACGGACTTGGAGGCGTGCGCCGACGGCCTGACGGTGGCAGACCACGATACGGGCCTGCTCTGGGAGCGGAAGACAGGGACATTTGACCCCTCTTTTCCGGTATCGGGGTGGTGCGAGACGGTGGGCTGCCCCAACGCTAATGATGTGAACAACCGATATTATTGGTCCCTTACGGGCACGGACCCAGATGGCGGTGTATTCACGGACTTTCTGGCGAAGCTCAACGACAACTCGCAGCCCGTGACCTGGACATCCTCTGATGTAACTTCGGTCGGCACTCAAACGAGCGGTTGCTTCGCGGGCCACTGTGACTGGCGCCTGCCCAACAGCGTAGAGCTCCAGACGATCATGGAGCCATCTATGTGCTCGCAATGCATCGATCCCCTCTTTGGCCCCTTCGCGTCGATTTCATATTGGTCGGCGTCTTCGCGTGTCGCGCTAGGCGGTCCGTCGACCCACGCTTGGGCGTGCAGGCATGGTACATATTCATGTTCGGGCGATGGGGGCATTAAGGACTTGAACGAGTGGTTCGTTCGTGCCGTTCGCGCCGGCTCGTGCAGTTCTTGACCCGCCACGGGATCCCCTAGGGACTTAACACAACGCCCATGCTCGGACGTTGTGCTGGGAGGCAGCTTGTATGTCCTATCCCCATCCCACCCCTCGTGATGAGGAAGTGAGGGCCACCTACGACCGCTTGAAATCCCAATTCCGACTCCCCCCCGCTTCGATGCCGGGCGACCGATTCTAGTTCGCCTGGCACGCAGTCTCGAGTGCCTCTAGATGCCTTCACCACTCGCGAAGTCAACGGGCTCCGGGCTTGGCCCCAACGGACCGCGAGAGGCCCGACCGGCCATGACACCACCAAGCAAGACAAGCGCCACGAAAACCAACTGGGGTAGGGTTTCAGGCAGAGCAGGCCCCGCGGTATCGACAACCAACTTGGCTTCTCGCAGAAGGATCCCGGCCCCCATCAAAAAAACTAAGGCCCCAAAAGATCGGCGCAGCGATGCTGGGCTGATCAGTCGAGTGAGGCGTGTCCCGATGAGCGAGCCGCCCACGGCACAGACGCTGATCAAAGCCACTAGTCCGTAATCGATACTCACGTGCGCCACGTAGCCCGAGAAACCTGCCAGACTGTTGGCCACGATGATCACGAGGGACGTGGCCACCGCGGCCGGCATCGCCAGCCCTGCCCAGAGCGCGAGAGCCGGCACGATCAGAAAACCGCCCCCTGCACCGACCAGCCCTGTGAAGGCCCCCACCAGCAACCCTTGGAGGGCCAGCATATAAGCACCACGGGGGGCCGGTTCGATCACCTCCACCCGCCCTCTCCGGCCGCGCCACATGGCGATCGACGTGAGAATCATCACGCAGGCGAAGAGCAGGAGAAGAATCCCTCCGTTCATCGATTCGCTGACCCGGCCCCCCGCGTAGGCTCCCACGATCCCCGTAGCTCCGAAGATCGCCGCGGTTCCCAGCTGCACATTACCCGCCTGCCAATGCCGAAGAGCGCCCACTGCACTGGCGGCCGCCACGATGAGCAACGAACTTCCGATGGCTTCCTTGGGGTCGAGTCCGAACACGTAAAGGAGCAGGGGCACCGTGAGTATCGACCCGCCCCCGCCGAAGAACCCGAGGGATACGCCCACGAGAACGGATAGGCCCAGGCCAACGAGGATCAACTCCTATTCTCCGCGGCCAGTCCGAGCCGGTCCCACTCCAGCATGCCGCCGGCAAGGTTGTGAGGGCTTTGGAATTTCAACTCGTAGAGCAGTTCGCATGCTTTCTCGGACCTCTTTCCCGAGCGACAAATGAGCAAAAGCGGGCGTGGATCGTCCTGCAAGCGATTCAGACTTCCAACTTCACCCAAGGGAAGAAACTCCGCGCCCGGGATATGGCCGAGATCTCCCTTCCACTCCCGGGGTTCGCGAACGTCGACGATTCGGAATTCGTCCAGGCGTTGGGCAGCTTCAGCCGGAGCAATATCTTGATAGTTCTTCATTTCGAAGGATCTCCTTGGAAAACATTTAGGGGGAGTTTCAAAAAAGAGCGGTTGTTCTTGTCAGGTTCGGGGACTTCCCCGGCGCGAATATTGATCTGGATCGAAGGCAGAATCAGCACAGGCATATCCAGTTCGGCATCTCGTTTCCGGCGCATGGCCACGAATTCCTCCCGGGAGGTTTCCTGGTTCAGCTGGACATTCGTTTCTCTCTGCTCCCGAACAGTGCTCTCGAAGTGCATCGGACGATTTCCCGGACGGTAGTCATGACAGGCAAAGAGACGAGTATCACCGGGAAGTGCATAGAGCCTCTGAATCGAATCGTAGAGCGCATCCGCTGAACCATTGGAAAAATCGCAGCGTGCGGTTCCGTAATCCGGCTGAAAGAGCGTATCTCCCAGAAAAACCGCGTCTTCCACCTGATAGACCATGCAGGCCTCGGTATGTCCGGGGGTAGACAGCGCACGCAGCATGAAAGTGCCGGCATCGATTTCGTCCCCATCCTCGGCCAATATGTCGAATTGGCTCCCGTCCGCGGGGAAATCCGCGCCCAGGCCGTAGATTTCGGCAAACACCCTCTGGACGTTCACGATGCCAGCACCTATCACGCCCTGGGCTCCGTAACGTTTTCGGAAATACGCCATACCCGACATGTGATCGGCGTGTGCGTGCGTCTCGAACACATAGGGAATCGTCAGCCCCAGTTCCTCGATAGCCGCCGCGATCCGATCGCAGGACTCGGTGAAGGTGCAGGCACTCCTGGGTTCATAGTCGAGTACGGGATCGATGACGACACCGATTCGGCCTTTGTGGACGAGATAACTGAGGCTTCCAGTACGCTCGTCGAAAAAGTGGACGATGTTCAAAACAGGCTCCTATAATGTAAACCACTATATGTTTATATAATTATATTGACATATTAGGAAATGTCAATAGACTGTCTACATGACAAAACGTAAATCCGCGAAAACAGCGACTGAGCACAGGATCCTGGGGCCCGAGGCCCTGGAACTTGTGGCGACCCGATTCCGTCTCCTGGGCGATCCCTCGCGCCTACGGCTGTTGAATCTGCTCATGCAGGGGCAGAGTTCGGTCCAGGATCTCGTTTCGGCTTCTGGGCTCAGCCAGGCCAACGTCTCCCGCCATCTGGGACTTCTCCGGCAGGATGGGATCGTCGGGCGCATCCGGGAGGGAAACCGCGCCCTCTACCGGGTCATAGACCCGGATATCGAGCGCCTATGCGACATCGCTTGCGGCGGACTGGCCCACCGGCACTCCCAGGGCTCCAGCGCTTTCGATACGCCCACCCGCTAGCCCAGCAGGACGGAGCAACAGAAGGGCCCAATAGCGGACGCCTCCGGGCGGCGGCCCTCCTCCTCCTCCCGCTGAAGGAATCGGCGTCAAGACGATCGCCACGGAGAGGAGAATGGCGAGCGCCGACCCAGCGGGTGCCTGCCGAGCGGCCACGGCCCATTCAACTTGGTAGATCGCCAGCCACCCCATTGAAACCGTTGACCCCTTCCACCTGCCAGCCATCGAGGAGCGTGCCGGGCGGGCCCGCGAGTTCCACGAAGACGTGGCCGTCGTCGCTCCCCTCGGCGTCATAGAAGATCTCGGAGAGGATCACCCCCGCCGAGGCCGGGGCGGCGAAGCCGCCGAAGATCACGAAGAAGATCAGAGCCCTCGCAAAGAGGGAGTCCGTGCGGAGTGGCGCGTTCATGGTCGTCCTTTCAAGCGGGGTGGGGGCGTATGAATCAATGACGCATAGATGGCGGGTATAGATAGAAGGAAGGCGAGACAATCGAGCGAGAGGCAACAGGGCGGAGTGAAAGAGCCATCGCCTTCATGGCGTCTCTTCACTCCCCGCCGCTGCCCGGCTGAACCACCCCCCCGTCCAGGCATCGAGGCCGGCGGCGAGTTCCCGGGCGCGCAGGCGCAGGGCCACGGCCTCGGGCGAGCCCTTGTCCGGCTGGGAGTCCAGGGCCAGCAATGCGCACAACGCCGGTCGAAATAGAGTTGAGTAAGCCCAACCCTACCCCTACGTGACAGAGCGTTCAGGAGCGTCTCAGCACGTCACTCCATCAATGCATAGGTACATACAGGTACGTATCGCTTCGTTCGGGTACGTCATGCGGACCAAAAAGCGGACCTACGCTACGGCGGTAAGAGGGCGGGCCCGCGACAGGGATCCCCTAGGGATTTAACATAACGCCCAGGCTCGGACGTTGTGCCAGAAGACAGCTTGTGTGTCCTATCCCCCTCGAAACTGCAATCTGGGTCTGCCAGGGAGCCATCGCGCTCGGCCACTCGTCTCGGTCAGCCGTGCTGCTTGGCGAGGCGGGACGATAGCGGGATTCGCCTGGTAACTCCTGCTCGAAGTGGGCGAAATCACTGCAAAATTGCGGCGTTGTTGAGTGCGCTCCTTCCGCCGTCGATTCGACCCGAACCGATCCGGATCGGTTCCCGTGGTGGGGCCAATCATCGTGTTCGGAAAGAATTCGAGGCATTCAGGTTGTAGACCGACCGGTCGGTCTGTATGGTTCTCACCATGCCCTCACAAACGAAGCCCGGAGAGCCCAAATCCGTTGCCGTGCGTCCACCCGATAGCCGGGAGAAGATCCTCGAGGTCGCCGAGGGGCTCTTCGCGTACGGCGGTTACGCCGGCGTCGGCATGCGTCAGCTCGCCGCCACCGTCGGACTCAGCAAGTCCTCTCTCTTCCACCATTTTCCAACGAAGCGAGAACTCTACGCAGCCATGCTCGACCGCGTACTCTCGCGGATTGCCGCAGCCCTCGATGCCGTTTCGGATCACGACGCGGCGCCCGCGGTCCGCCTCGAAGAGTGGATCGACGGGGTCGTGCGGATGCTTTCGGAGGACATGCCGGCGGGTCGATTGATGATGCGTGCGCTTGTCGATGAGGAGCCTTTTCCCGCAGTGAGGCTGACAGCGGATGCCCAGTCCGATCGGGAATTGATGCCCTTCGAAGTGCGGCTCGCCGGGATCGTCGATCGCTTTCGCGCCCTGCTCGAGGAAGGAATCGCCGAGGGCGTCTTTCGTCCTGTCTCGATCGGTGACTCGATCCTGAGTGTGATCGGCGCGGTCGTTTTCCACTTTTCCTCGGGCGATTTCGGCGAGGCGCTGATCGGTGATTCGATCTTTTCCCATGCGGCGGTCGAACGTCGGCGCCGGGAAGTCTCCGAGTTCATTCGCCGAGGCCTGCAAGCGTAGAACGAACGAGGGACGACACGAGGTGTGGCCATTCGTGGCCCGGCTCGGAACCAATCGGGACTGCGCTCCCACTGTTTTCTATCGACGGGAGAATGACATGGACAAGCTGGTATCCGAATATCGACGGCCGATCGGCGATTTTGAAGTGATCGATTTCAGAGACGGCCAGGTGCTCGCGAGTCTGCGTGACGAAGTCGACGTTCCAGTCGACCTGCACTGGACCTGGTCCTGCGACTCCGAGATCGACGATCTCCGACGACTCTACGAGAAGGGCAAGCGGGGCCCCGTCACGGGATTCCCTAGGGATTTAACTTAACGCCCAGACTCGGACGTTGTGCCAGAAGGCAGCTTGTATGTCCTATCCCCCCCAGCTCGCGCTTGTGCTCGTACGGCTCTTTGTCGTGATGATGTTCGTGGTGCATGCCTGGGTTGGCGACGACGCTTTCATCACCCTGAGAAGCGTCGATCACTTCGTCGAGGGACGTGGCCTGGTCTGGAACCTCGGTGAGCGTGTCCAAGTCTTCACCCACCCCTTGTGGATGTTCCTACTCGCGGGCGGCTACCTGCTCACGCACGAACCCTTCTACACGACGCTCTTCATCTCGCTGGCCGTCAGCGTCGGCGTCCTGGTGGTCCTCGAGCGCGGGCTCAAGCCCGAGCCGCGTACCTTGCTGATCATCTACCTGAGCTTGGGTCTCTCGCGTTGTTTCGTCGACTATTCGACCTCGGGGCTTGAGAACCCTTTGACGCACCTCGTGCTGGCTCTCTTCGCGGTGCTTCTCTATCGCAAGGCGCCATTGTTCCAGCTTTCCTTGGTCGCGGCGCTCGCCATGGTCAATCGCATGGACAGCGCGTTGTTCTTTGTGCCCGCGCTGGCCGGCATCAGTTATGTCGGGCTACGTGAAGAGGGCAAAGCCTTCCTCCCGACTTTTCTCAAGGCGGCCCTACTCGGCGGCGCCCCCTTCTTGGCCTGGGAGTTCTTCTCGCTCATTTACTACGGCAGTCTGGTTCCCAATACGGCGCTCGCCAAGCTCAATCACGGCTACCCGAGCTGGCAAGTCTGGCGCCAAGGCGGACTCTATTTCCTCGACAGCCTCATCCACGATCCGCTGACCCTCGTGATGATCTTCGGGTCCCTCGCGGTGGCGCACAAAAGTAAGGAGCGAGCTTCAAAATACCTCGCTGTGGGGGTGGGGCTGTACCTGCTCTACATCGTGCGCATTGGTGGCGGTTTCATGAGCGGCCGCTTCTTCAGCGCGCCCCTCTTGGTGAGCCTCGCTATCATCTCACGCACAAAGCTGGGTGGATGGCGAGGCAGCTACCCTGTCTTTGCCCTCACCTTGATATTGGGGCTCGTCGGATACAATCCGCCGCCCCTCTTCAACTCCGACCGAAACATCGAGAAGGCCAAGATCGGGCGCTGGGGTATCGCCGATGAGCGTCGATTCTACGCGCCCTCTTCGTCTTTGTTCGCGCTAGGCATCGAGGACGATGGCCCCAATTACAAGTGGCGTCGCAAGGGCGAAGGCTTCAACGGGGAGCCACGCGAGGGCCAGCTTCGGCGCGTCTACCGGGCCGCAAATATTGGGTTCCGAGGCTACTACGCGGACAAAGAGGTGCACCTTGTCGACCCGCTCGCCCTCGCCGACCCGATCTTGGCGAGGCTGCCCGCCCGACGCAAGGTCTATTGGCGCACCGGACATTTCGCGCGCTGGATCCCACCTGGCTATACCGATTCGATCCGCACCGGGGAAGTCCAGCTCGACGACCCCAAGCTCGGCGAACTGTGGACAAAGGTAGAGCTGATCACACGAGGCCCTCTCTTCGCGCCCGAGCGTCTGGCTGCCATCTGGGAGCTATCTGGGAGCGGATACAACAAATACGTCACCTACGACACCTACCGCTACGGCGGAGCCCCCCGCACGACGCCCGCGGCCCTAAGAAAGAATCTCGAAGACAAAGAGAAGGCCGCCCAAGCCAAACGCAAGGCCGACAAACGTAAGGCCGCTAAGAAGCGTAAGGCAGCCAAGAAAAGACTCCGTAAGGCTCGCGCGCTCGGCCTGCACGCACCTCCGGAGACCCTGGACCCCAAACAGGTGCAGCGCGAGCTGCCTGATCCACCTGGCGAGAGTCCCATTGAGGCTGAGAAGGACGGGGCCGATACGGACGAACCGGAAAGCAAAGCGAGGGGGATCAAGTTCGTCGGCAACGGGCTCTATGTCGACTTCGACGCCCCGCGGACCGCCTCCTCTTTTGAGGTCGACCTTAGCGATCACGGGAGCTATCGCTTCGATTTCCTTTTGGACGGCAAGCTCGTGGCCGACACCACGCAGGACCCCAAGCTCCCCAAGAAGAAGCGGCTTCAGAGCATCAAAGTGAAGGTCCCCGTGGACGCTCAAGCGTCTGGCTACGATAGCGTTCGTATCCTGCCGCTGTCGGGCAAACGGCCCTATTATTGTGGCGAGTTCCAACTCGAGGACGCGGCGCACTAGCCATTATGGAGCCGCAGCCTTCACCCCGAGAGTGGGTGCTCAAGCACCTCGTCGTGGGACTGAGCCTGGCCTTCTTCGTGGGCATCTTGGGTCGCAGCGTTGTCGTTGATCCTGAAATCGGCTGGGGTTCTGCGCTCTTGCTGTGGCTGTGCGCGCTGGCCTTGACCACCGCTTTCGGTGGGCTCTCGGCGAGCATCGTGGGCGCGATCACAAGCCCACTGACCTTGCTGGACTCAGGGCGCACCCATTGGGTCGCTCGCTGGGTTTCGGGGCTCTGTGCGGGCTTCGCAACCGCCTTGTATGGGCTCGCTTGCGCGGCCCGTATCTTGACCGGCAGTTTCCCGACCGTGATCGTCTGGGACATGTTCAGCGCTTCCCCCTCGCAGTTCATGCACGCTGGCCTCGTGGGCAATACCCTCTACATCGTGGGGGCCCTGGCCCTCTGGCTTGGCGTGGCCTGGTTGGTCTCACGCGCCCTGAGTCCCGCGGGACTGCCAAGGCCGAAGCTCCCCCTAAAGGGCCGTCTCGCACGTGTGCCTGAGGGCCTCTCGCCAGGGCGCCGCTGCGCCCGAGTCCCCCTGGTATTTGGTTCCTTTGGCATCGTCGTCGCGCTGCTCTCTGACGCGAGCGGCCTCGGTTGGCTCGTACACACCGAGACCGTGGAGCGAGTATGGGTGAATTCCCTCGTCGCTCCCGACGAGGGCACACAGAGTCACCTCGAGGTGATCACAGGGAACGCGGCCTCACGCGCGGAACAACTCGAGGCCTGGTCGGAATCGGTCGCCGCGTCGAAGGGTGAGCGTCCGAACGTATTGCTCGTCATGCTCGAATCGGTGTCGCCCGACCACCTGGGCGTGGGGGGCTACGAACGCGATGTGTCGCCACACATCGACGCCCTGGCTGCGCGCGGCTGGCACTACCAGCGGGTCTGGTCCAGTTCGGCCCAGTCCAATTACGCCCAGATGGCCATCTTGTCCTCGCTCTTGCCCATTCGGCACAATCGCCTCGATAAGTACAAGACCCTCAACTACCCCCGCTTCCTCATGCACAACATACTCGCCGAGCTCGGCTACGCGACCGCGACGATCTCGAGCCAGAACGAAGAGTGGCAAGGCATGAAAAGGTTCCAGTCGACCGGGGTCAAGGGCCACGTATTCAAACACTCCTTGGACCATCCTGGTCCGCACATCGGAAAGGGCAAAGAGCGCAAACTTCCTGACCACGTCACGGTCAAGCTCGCCATCCAATGGCTCAACAAGCAGGCCAAAAAGGACAAGGCCTGGGGTCTCTACGTCAATCTCCAGCGCACACACTTCCCCTATAAGCTGCCGCGGCGGCACAAGGGCATCTGGTTCCCCGCCAAGCCCGAGGGGCGCTTTAGTTTTCTCAACTACGACGAGGATCAACGCGAGGCGGTTGTGAACCGCTACGACAACGCGCTGCACTATACCGACGAGCAGATCGGCAAGTTGGTCGACTGGGTCGAGCAAAGTGGTGAGGCTCAGGACACCATCATCATCGTCATCAGTGACCACGGTGAGCGTTTCGGCGAAGGCGGACATGTTACCCACGGCAAGACAGTGGACGACGGAGAGACCCGCATTCCGTGGATCATGGTTTGGCCAGGACATCTTGAACCGGCCCAGATTCCACACCCCGCATCCTCGATCGACCTCATGCCAACCCTGGCTTCTCTGCTGGAGATCCCGCCGCACCCTTCCTTCCAAGGGCACGTCGTCACCCCTGACACAAGCGACGGCTCCGTTATCGGCACGCGGCTGCAAGGCCTAAAGTTCCTCGACTCAGTGGTCTGTTGGCCTTGGAAACTTGTATTTGACTACACCGGTCGCAAGAAGACTCTCTTTCGACTCGACCATGATCCCCTTGAAGAGGACGACCTCTTCGAGCGCGAGAAAAAGGTGGAGCAACGTCTACTGATGCTGCTCAAGCGTCAACGGGACATCCAGCTGGCCTGGCACCGCGACCCTAACAAGGATCCTCGCGGCCACCGAGCCTTTGCGCCTCGCGTTCCGCGTTGCCCTGACCTGCCCAACTAACCCCGCTCAATCCGCTTCAAGATCTAGATAGCGCAGTTGTGGGTACGTCTCGCGGAACTCAGCCTCGATAAGGTCCACCTCGTCAGGGGATAGGACATTCAAGCTGGCTTCCAGCACAACGTCCGAGCCTGGGCGCTATGCTAAATCCCTAGGGGATCCCGTGGCGGGCCTCTATTCCGCCCTGAGTTTCTCTTTCTATATACGTATCCCTGCAGACAGGTCCTCTCTCAATTCCTTTCTCACTCTTTTTCCGTCCCTTCCTCTTTCCTGAGGTTCGGACCGTCTCATTCCCTTGGAGAATTTCGATGCCTGACTTTGAACTGCTGATCAACGGAAAAATGAGTCCGGGTGCTTATCGCCTGGACGTCATCAACCCCGCCACCGA
>LWDU01038171.1_pt1 | contig 11823 bp, 10 predicted proteins | sample 727161 | NCBI WGS metagenome assembly LWDU01 (sample SAMN04566230, study PRJNA314399) | hydrothermal vent metagenome | isolation source: deep sea hydrothermal plume seawater | place: Mexico: Gulf of California, Guaymas Basin | collected 2004-07-11 | reverse complement strand
GCGGCGCCATCTCGATTTGGTAGTTGGTCACGCCGAGTGAGAGGATGCCGTTGATCATCCGCAGGGTGGGGCGCGCCCCGAAGGTGAGGCTTCGGCTCTCGCGGGCGATCAATGTGGGGATCGAGTCATCCACGCTCAGGTTCCAGTCGTAGGTTTCCTTCATGCCGTCGGCCTTGAGGCGGATGTGCAGCTTGGCCATGTCAATGTACTCGGGATCGGTGAACGGCCGGAACATGGCGATCTCGTCGAAACGGTTGAGAAAACTGGGGCGGAACCGGTCGAGCAACGCCAACTCGAACAGCTCACGCACGTTGGGCTTGTCACGATTTTTGACAATAACATCGTAGCCGGCGTTGGTGGTCATGATGACGAAGCAGCCCCGCGCGTACATCGGCTTTTGGTTTCGGTCGTAAAAAATGCCCTCGTCGAGCAGGAAGTAAAGCCTGTCGAGCACCTGCACGTTGGCCTTGTCAATTTCCTCAAACACGTACACGGCGTGGGGGTTGATCGTGAGGTTGTCGGTCATGACGGAGAGGAAGCGGTCCATGCTGACGGAGCTGCGGTAGGTCGTCATGTCCATGGTGATCATTTTCAGGTCAAGGTTCTTGGACAGCAGCTTGGAGAGGTATGTTTTGCCGGTACCGGTCGGCCCGGCAAACATGATGCTGGCGACCGGCTTTTCGTCGGTCCGCCCGCCGCCGTAGCCGATGCGCGACAGCCTCACGACGCCGTTGACCGCCTCGTCCTGCCCGATGAACCGCGACCGAATTTTACCCGGCAACGCCTTGAGCATGGTGAAATCCTTCTGGATGATCCAGTCCGGCACCTGGGCGGCCTTCATCGAGGCGGCCTTGAGAGTGGCCTTGTCCATCACGAACTGGCCGCTCTTTGCCACTGCCTCCTGCATCATCGTGACCAGTTCCTTGAACACTGTGAGGGTCCGCTGCGGTTCCGGCTTGTTGGGTTGGTAGTAGCCGATGGTGCCCTTGATGTAGTTGACGTGAGCCTCGGTCAACTTCAACTGCGGGATGTAGGCGCGGGCGTAGTTGAGCAGGATACCGTTGATGTCGTCGTTCCCGTACTCCGGCAGGAACACGGTGTCGCCGAAGGAGTTGATGACGTAATTGTTGTCGGAGCGCACGCGCGAGTAGTTAAAGTAGTCGATGAACGCGACGCTGCGCATATTGCCGCCCTGGATGTTCGGCGCGAACAACGTCTCCACGCCGGTGGAGGAGCGGTTCGACGCGCCGAGCCCGATCATTGAGCTGAGGTTGGTGATGTAGAGAATAATGTCCTCGCCAAGCGCCGGCTTGCTGATTTGTTTCTGCCAATATTCCTGCACTTGGCCAAGCAGCGTGTGGCCCTCGACGATCTTCGGCAGGTCGATCTCGAGATGGGCGAACTTGGCCAAGTCGGGATCACCACTCACTGCTAGGCTGGCGAGGTAGTAGCGGTAGGCCGACGAGGCGTCGCCGACGATCAGCACCGACTTGTTGCCGTGGTCGGCGGTGATGACGTCTTTGATGCGCTTGGTCAGATCCGGGAGAATCGGCAGGCCGCCCATGACCTTGGCCGGTTCCTCCCACTCGGGGCTGATGTCGTACTTGCCAGAGGGGTCGTGGAGGACAAAGCAGGACTTGACCAACGTTTTGAGGTTGGACGCCGCCTGCACGGGGCTGGAAACCATAGTCGCGATGGCAATGGCGACAGGGACACGAAGGCTGTTTCTCAAAAAAAGCCGTTTCATCTTTGTTTGGAGGAATGCTCAGTTGGCTGCGGGGCAGCACGCCAAGCAAGCTGGTCGGGCAAACTGGCACGATTTTGGCCGTTGTCAAAAGAAAATCAACCGGCCCTTGTTTGAAGCTGTGCTTGGCTCAGAAGGTGGCAGCCGCGAACGCCGGTTCCCCGCCATCCCGCGTGGCGTTGAGCGACTTGGCGAGCGCTTGGGTGTTTTCGCCGATCCGTTTGGCCAAGCTCGCCAGTTCGCCGTCGATCCGCCGTTGCGCGGCCTCGAGCGCCTCCGATTGGTCGGTCAGTTTGTCCTCAAGGAATTTACGGTGGGCACGTTCGCGGCTCAAATCGGCGTTGAGCGAGAGGTTGAACTGTCGTTCGTTGGCCAGTTCCTCCTGAATAATCCGATGGCTGTCCTTGAGCATATTGGCGCGATCGCGTGTCCGGTCCAACTCCGGCTCCATCGTCTCGAGCTTGGTCTCGGCGCTCTCAGAGCGGTACAGGAGATTTTGGAAATATTCGCGATCGGTTTCGCTGAACACCCTCCCCTTGTGCCGCCAGCGAAACCCAAACCAGCCACCGGCAAGCCCAAGGCAGACGCCCGTTGTCACCATCAAAACAATCATTCCTGTTCCCAAAGCCAACATCACGCCACAAAACTAAGCAGAATCTATGCTAAACTTGCCCGCCGATTGCCGTTTTTGGCGGGTTTACATTGCGCCCCCGCCGCCAACTGCCTAAAAAACCCCAGCGCGATAACAGTTTTTAACCATGATTTCACCTCGACACTTTCCAGCTATTTGCCTGTTCGGACTGATTGCGCTTGGCCAAGCGGCGGACTGGCCGACTTACCAGCACGACTACGCCCGTACCGGAGTGGCCAGGGAATCGTTGCTCGCTCCGTTTACTGACGGGTGGGTGCATCGCTCTAGGCACGCCCCGCGCCCTGCTTGGCGTGGCGAGGCCAAGTGGGACGGCTGGAACAAGGTGTACGACTTGAAGTCGCGACAAATCTTCGACTATGCCTACCACCCCGTTATCGCCGATGGACTGCTCTACTACGGCTCATCGGCGGACGATAAAATTTACTGCCTCGACGCCGCCACCGGCGAGCAGCGCTGGACGTTTTTCACCGAGGGGCCGGTGCGCCTTGCTCCGACGATCGCCGAGGGGCGCGTTTTCGTCGGCTCTGACGACGGTCAAGCCTACTGTCTCGACGCCAAGAGCGGCAAGCTGATTTGGAAGACACAGCTCGGTCCGAGGGACTACCGTATCCCCGGCAACTCGCGGATCATTTCACGCTGGCCGCTGCGGACTGGCATCGTCGTCATCGGCGACCTGGCTTACTGCGCCGCCGGGATGTTCCCTTCCGAGGGCGTGCTAATCACCGCGATCGAGGCCGACACCGGCAAAATCAAGTGGCAGCAGAAACAGACCGACCTGCCGGCGCAGGGTTACATGCTCGCGTCGCACACGCGGCTCTACGTCCCGGCCGGTCGCAACAACCCCGTCGTGCTTAATCGCGCCGACGGCAAACGCATTCGCGTCGTGAGCGGGCAGGGCGGTACGTACGCGCTGTTGACCGGCGACAACCTGGTGTTTGGCCCCGGGAAAACCGGCACGCTTGGTTTCGTCGAGTCAAACCAGTCGGATCAACTCGCCACGTTCAAGGGCAACCACATGATCGTCACCCCGTCGCGATCCTTCCTTCAGAGCGACACGGACTTGAGCGCACTGGACCGGAGCCGATACCTTGACCTCGCCCGCAAGCGGCGTCCGCTGAAAAGCCGGCTGGGAAAACTTCAGGATGAATTGAAAAAAGTGAAGGCCGGTGAAAGGCAAAGGCAGATTTTAAAGGAAGCCGGCAAACTCGGGAAGCAACTCGACGAGGTGCAGTCCGCGATGCAGGAGTGTTTCTCGTGGCGGGTGCCGAGCAGTCAACCGCTCAGCATGGTGCTCGCAGGGCAGACGCTCATCACCGGCGGCCACAATGAGGTGGCGGCTTACAGCGCGAAAGACGGCAGCCAGCTTTGGCGGGCCAGGGCCGACGGCGAAGTGTTTGGTTTGGCCGTCGCCGATGGCCGCCTTTACACCAGCACCAGCAAGGGGGTCATCCACTGTTACGTGGCTAGGCTCTTGGGCAAGTGATGCTCAAAATGATCAAGTCACACTATCCATCTCTAACCACTTTCGTTTGCGGCGTGCTTCTCGGTATGAATGCCGCGGGGAACGCGCAGGAATGGACGCGGTTTCGAGGCCCCAATGGAACCGGCATAGGCTTAGCCAAGGGCATTCCGTCCAAGTTCACCGTGGACGATGCCGACTGGCGCGTGGCACTGAAAGGCGAAGGCCACTCGTCGCCAGTCTTGTGGGGCGGGCGCGTTTTCGTCACCGGCTCGAACCGGGCGAAAGGCACCTTCATCGTCCAATGCCTGCGCGCCAAGGACGGCTCCGAAGCCTGGTCCGTCTCTCGTCCGCAGAAGTCCTACCGCATGCATCGGTACAACCATCTGACCTCATCAACGCCAGCGACCGACGGCAAGCAGCTGGTTGTGCTCGTATCCGAGCCGGACGCGCACACGGTTTTCGCCGTCGACCTTGAGGGAAAAAAACTTTGGGAGCGAAAGTTTGAAACCATAATCAGCAACCACGGTGGCGGTGTCTCGCCAATTTTCTCCGGTGACCGGGTGATCCTTGCGGGGGATGAGGAGAGCCGAAGTTTCCTGACGGCCCTCGATGCTGCCAGCGGGAACGTGCTATGGAAGACCGACCGGGCCAACGTCAAGACGGCCTTCTCGACGCCGTGCCGTTTCGTGGACCCTTCCGGCACCGAGGGGCTTTTGTTCAACAGCATGGCACACGGCATCACGTTCGTGGATCCGAGTACCGGCAAAATATTTTGGGAACAGGTTGACCTGTTTGACAAGCGGACCGTGAGTTCCTGCCTCGTCGCCGACGGCCTGGTCATTGGCACGTGCGGCAGCGGCGGCGGTGGCAATTACCTCGTGGCCCTCAAGCCCGGCAGTGCGGCCAAGGGGGCGTCGCCGAGTTTGGCGTACAAGCTGCGCCGGTCGATCCCGTATGTGCCGACGAGTTTGGCCAAGGACGGGCTGCTGTTTCTCTGGAGCGACTCCGGCATCGTCACCTGCGTGCGCGGCAAGAGCGGCGAGATCGTCTGGCAGGAACGGGTCGATGGCCGGTTTTTCGGTTCACCCGTCTGGGCAGAGGAGCGGCTGTTCTGCATCTCGACCACCGGCAAGGTCGTCGTGCTTGCCGCCACCGAGTCGTTCCGGCAAGTCGCCGTGAACGACTTGGGCGAGCCGACCCACTCGACTCCGGCCCTGGCCGGGGGGCGGTTGTTCCTCCGCACCCTTGGGCATCTCACCTGCGTCGCGGGCGGCTCGGAATGATCGGCTTGATTGTCATCGTGCCGTTGGGCCTGTTCCTCGGATGGATTCTTAAAAACAGCGTGACGCTCTATCGCGGCCGTGCCTGGCCGGGCGGGTGGGTGTCGCTGTTTTGGCTCTCGGCCGCGCTTGGCCTTGGCTTGGGTATCTGGTTTTGCGGCTACGCCGAGTGGGAGTCGATGCAGTTCCGCCGGTTGCCAATCCCTATTTCGCGTTTCAACCCGGCAACCGGTGTGTGGCGCGATTTGGAGATGGTGCCAGCCCTGCGTCAATTGGTGCTGATAGTCGACTTTTTCGCCGGCTTGGCCCTCGCGATAGTTCCGATCACCGTGTCGATGCGTTTTGCCGAGTTCATGGACGAATCCCGCCGCTTGGCTGCGGAGAAAACCGCTCAGGCAAAGCCCAGTCCCGCCGCCGCCCCCTGAAGTGCCGCGATCACATTGGCGATGTGCTCGTTGAGTTCGGCCTCCATCAACTCCGCGCCTTGCACGATGTCCTCACGCTTGACAGCTGCGGCGAAACCCTTCGCCTTCATTTTTTTGCGGACACTTTTTGGCGTCATCCCATTCAGTTTCTCCGGGCGCACATAGGCCACGGCGACGATGAACCCGCAAAGTTCATCGACAGCAAAGAGCGCCTTGCGAATCGGCCGGTCGAGAGGGTAGTCGCCTTGGTTCCATTCCGCGTGCGAGAGGATTGCCCCGACGATCTCTTCATCTACGCCGCGCTCGCGTAGGATTTTCGCCCCCTCCTGCGTGTGATCGGGGATATCCGGCCAGCGCTCGTAGTCGAAATCGTGCAGCAAGCCGGTGATGCCCCACTGTTCGGTGTCCTCGCCCAGTTTGGCCGCGTAATGCTGCATCGCCGCATCGACCGCGAGCGCGTGTTTCAGCAGCGACTCCGACTTTGTGTACTCATTGAGCAACGCCCAGGCTTCATCCCGATTCATGCGCGAAGTATCGGCGGGTCTCCCTGGTAGAGCAAGCCCCGCTTGGCTGAGCGAAGCTGGCTAATCGGCTGAAAAGTTGTAACTGAAAACTTCAAACTTCCCCGCGCTTTGGGTAGACTCCCGCGCATGGCGAATTTAACGGGCAAGTCGATCATTGGGTTTCAGCCGGGAGGCGAGGGCGATCCGGCCGTTTTTGGCATCAACCCTGCAACAGGTGAGTCGCTGCAGCCCGGCTACGCGGCGGTGAGCGAGGCGGAACTGAACCGTGCCGTCGAGTTGGCGGCGGATGCGTTCGAGGTTTTCGGCAAAACCAGCGGAACGGACAAGGCGGCGTTTCTGCGGAAAATCGCCGACAACATTGAGGCGATTGGCGATGACTTGGCCCGACTCGCTCCACAGGAAACCGGCCTGCCGGAAGGGCGTATCCGGATGGAGACCGGGCGCACTTGCGGGCAGTTGCGGTTGTTCGCCTCGGTCGCAGAGGAAGGCACGTGGGTGGATGCCCGCATTGACCTCGCCGATCCCGAACGGGTCCCGGTGCCCAAGCCGGACGTCCGCTCGATGGAGCGGCCGCTAGGCCCGGTGGCGGTTTTTTGCGCCAGTAATTTTCCGCTGGCGTTCTCGGTGGCGGGCGGCGACACGGCGTCCGCGCTTGCGGCCGGTTGCCCGATTGTCGTCAAGGCGCACCACTCGCACCCCGGCACGGCGGAACTCGTCGGCCAAGCAGTGTCGGCGGCGGTTCGTGATTGCGGTTTGCCTGAGGGAACTTTCTCGCTTGTGTACGGGCCGGGCCGCGAAACCGGCTCGGCGTTGGTGCGGCATCCGGCGATCAAGGCTGCCGGCTTCACCGGTTCGCGCGCGGGTGGCCAGGCGCTGATGAAACTCGCCGCTGACCGGCCGGAACCGATACCGTTTTACGCCGAGATGAGCAGTATCAACCCTGTATTCATTTTGCCGGGGGCGCTGGCAGAACGCTCGGAGCAACTGGCCGCCGGGCTACACGGTTCGATGACGCTTGGGGTGGGGCAGTTTTGCACCAACCCTGGCCTGACAATTTTGGACAGCACCACTGACATCGAGCCGTTCGTGGCCAAGCTCGCTGAGTTGGTCGGTGGCAGTTCTGGTGCGACGATGCTCAACCCCGGTATCAGCGCCGCGTACGACTCGGGCGCGGGTGCGCTTGGTGGCAACGACGCTGTCGAGGCAGTCGCGCTTGGCCAAACGGGCGACGGTCAATGTCAGGCGGGTGCGGCATTGTTCCGGACTAGCGCTGAGGCGTTTCTCAGCGACGAGTCGCTTAGTGCGGAGTTGTTCGGGCCCTCGACGCTGGTGGTGACGCACGATGGTGCAGACAAGATGCTAGCCCTGGCCAGATCGCTTGAAGGCCAGTTGACGGCGACCGTTCACGGCACCGACGCCGATCTCGAGGCCAACTGCGAATTGCTCGAAGTACTCGAGACGAAGGTGGGCCGCGTGGTGATCAACGCCTTCCCTACTGGCGTGGAGGTCTGCCACGCGATGGTGCACGGTGGGCCGTTCCCTGCTACATCCGACGGCCGCTCGACCTCGGTCGGGACCAGGGCGATTCATCGTTTCACCCGCTTGGTTTGCTACCAAGGCTTCCCTGATGCGCTGTTGCCGGCGGAGTTGCGGGAGAGCAATCCGCTGGGCATCCGCCGCTTGGTTGACGGCGAACCGCACTGACATGTCGAACACGCTCATCATCCTTCCGACGTACAATGAGGCGGACAATCTTCGCCCGATGATGGAGCGTTTGCTGGCGATGAAGCCGGCGCTGGAAGTGCTGGTGGTGGACGACAATTCGCCGGACGGCACCGGCGACATCGCGGACGGCTTGTCCAAGGGCAGCGAGCGCGTCCATGTTCTGCACCGTCAGGAAAAAGACGGGCTTGGCCGAGCCTACTGTGCCGGGTTTGCGTGGGCGCTGGAGCGCGACTACGAGTTCATCTTCGAGATGGACTGCGACTTCTCGCACGACCCGGACGAGATCCCGCGCTTCATTGCGAAGTCGGACGCGGAGGGCGCTGACTTGGTCTTGGGTTCGCGTTACTGCGAGGGGATCCGGGTGATCAACTGGCCGATCGGCCGCATGCTGCTCAGCCTCGCTGCGGCGAAGTATGTGAAGATCATCACGGGCATGCCGTTCACCGACCCGACCGGCGGCTTCAAGTGTTTCCGGCAGCGCGCGCTGCAGTCGATCGACCTCGATCGCGTTCGGGCCAACGGCTACAGCTTTCAGGTCGAGTTGACGCACATCCTGTGGCGCACCGGCCACAAGGTCGCCGAGGTGCCGATCATTTTCACCGACCGTTTCATCGGCACATCGAAGATGAGCGGCAAGATTGTCCGCGAGGCGATCTGGATGGTGTGGCGTCTGTGGCTGCAAAACGGCTTGCGCCGTTGGCCGAGAATAAAAAAGTAGCTCCCCGCTTGGCCAGGCGCTTGGTCAGAGCGTGATGGTCTCGGTCGGAAGGCTGTCGATGCCAGCTTGGAGAAGTTTTTCGGCGACGGCTTCTTTCGCGATTTCCGGCGTGTTGCAGTCGCGGCTCAAGTGGCCAAGCATGATGTTGCGCAGCGTGCCGTTGGCCAGGTTCTCGACCGCCTCGGCGGTGGAGGAGTTGGCCAGGTGGCCGTGCCGGCTCATGATGCGCTGCTTGATGGCCCACGGGCGGCGTGTGTCTTCCTGCAGCAGGTTGAGGTCGTAGTTGGCCTCGATGAACAGGGCGCTCACTCCCCGCACGCGCTCGAGCACGAGCCGGGTGGCTTGGCCAAGGTCGGTCAGCACGCCGACGCCGCCGTCCGCCGTCCGGACGTGAAAGCCAACGGGATCCTGCGCGTCGTGCGGCACGGAAAAATTCTCCACCGTCACGTCGCCGATCTCGAACGATTGGCCGGTGACGAACTGCCGGATGTCCAGCTTGGTCTCCATCCTGAATCGCAACTCGTCGGCGGTGAGGCGGTTGCAGTACACCGGGATCTCGAGCTTGGCGCAGAGCGCCTTCAGGCCCTGCGTGTGGTCGGTGTGCTCGTGGGTGAGCAGGATGCCGTCGAGCGTCTCGGGCGAGCGTCCGATCTGGGCGAGGCGCAGGCGTATTTGGCGGCCGCTCAAGCCGGCGTCGATCAGGAGCCGCGTCTGGTCTGTCTCAAGAAAGGAGGCGTTCCCCGCGGAGCCGCTCCCCAAAACTGTGAACCGTGTAGGCACGCGGACACTGTAGGGGCTTGCGGATTGAGGGGCAACGGAGCGGAAAAAAAAGTTGTTCACAAACTGGATGACAAGGGAGAGTTGGCACGCTTCTTATGAAGCAAATATTGTGCCTAATTCAGCTTGAATGTGTTTGGAGGGTTTTCTAGATTCCAAATGTCGCAGAAGATGTCGCTCAACCAAGTGTTGGCGCCGCAGCTTCAGCAATCCCTCAACCTGTTGCAGGCTCCGATGCTGGAACTCCAGGCCATGATCGACCAGGAGTTGCAGACCAACCCCGTGCTCGAGGAACAGGCTGCCCTGGACATGGACGCGCGTGAGCGGGGGGAAACCGACGAGGCCGAGGAGGCCAAGGTCGATCTGGCCGAGCCGCCGAGCGACACGCAGTACGATTCCACCGACGAGAGCAACGCCGGGGAGCCGGTGGACGATTTCCAGAAGGAGATAAATCAGTTGCTTGAGTTGGACCAGGACTGGCGCGACCATTTCTCCAGCACCAACCTCCCGTCTCGAAACTCGAGGGACGAGGACGAGAAGCGCCAGTTCATGCTGGACTCGGTGACGACCACCCAGTCGCTGCAGGATGTTATGCTGGAGCAGGCGCGCCTGTCGGATCTGGGTGAGCCGCGGTTCAAGATCGCCGAGTTGATCATCGGCAACATCGACGCTGCCGGTTTCCTGCAGTCGAGCGTGGATGAACTGGTGTTTTCCAGTGGCAACCCGAGTGGCGAGATACAGGCTGTGCTGGATGTTGTGCAGACGTTTCATCCGCCGGGAGTTGCCGCTCGTGACTTGCGCGAATGCCTGATGCTGCAGCTTGAACGGGCAGAGCGCGCAGATTCGCTGGAATATCGGATCATCCGCGACTGCATGAACGAGCTTGGCCGACGGCGCATCCGTGAGATCGCAAAGAAAACCGGCGAAACGGTGGATACCGTGCAAGACGCCCTGGAGCACATCGGCCATCTCGAGCCGAAGCCGGGCCGTGAGTACATGCCCGAGACCAATCAGTTCGTTGTGCCGGAAATCTTTATTTCACGCGACGACGACGGCGAGTGGAAGGTCACCTCCAACAACGAGTACATCCCCCGGTTGCGCATCAGCAACGCCTACAAGGATCTCATGGCGCAGGCCGCCACCTCGGGCGATGTGCGCAACTACATCCGCGACAAGATTCGTTCCGGCAAGTTCCTGCTCAAGAGCATCCATCAACGGCAGTCCACCATCCTGAACATCGCGAAGGAAATCCTGAAACGGCAGGGGGAATTCATGGAGCACGGTGCGTCGCAACTTCGCCCGATGACCATGTCGCAGGTGGCCGACGTCGTGGGCGTGCACGAGACCACCGTCAGCCGGGCCGTCTCCGGCAAATACATCGAGACACCCCACGGCGTCCTGGAGATGAAATATTTTTTCACTTCCGGCCTGGCCTCCAAGGACGGCACAAGCCTCGCCAACACCAGCGTCAAGGAGATGCTCGGCGAATTGGTCAAGAAGGAGGACGCCACCAAGCCGCTCTCCGACGAGGACTTGGTTAAGGCTTTCACCGATAAGGGCCTCAAGATCGCCCGCCGCACCGTGGCCAAGTACCGAGCCGAGCTGAACATTCTGCCATCGCATCTTCGCCGAGTCTATTGAGTCCTTGCCAAGGCCACTTTTCAGTTGCCAACAATGATTAGCTCTGAAATAATCCCTCTTTGGACACACTTGAAATGAGAAAAACAATCACATTTATCATCTCCGTAGTTATCTTAGGATTTAACGGGCGGGCGGAAAAAGTGGATTTTGCTAAATCGATTCAAGGCGTCTTCGAGGCGCGTTGCATTGATTGTCATGGCCCTAAAAAGCAAAAAGGAGATCTCAGACTCGACAGTCAAGAGGCAGCGTTGGCTGAGGTTGTTAAGCCTGGCAAGTCTGGCGAAAGCGAGCTCTACAAACATATCTCTTTACCTGCTGACCATGAGGATATAATGCCACCAAAGGGTGACCCGCTAACCAAGAAGCAAATTGCCGCCATTAAGCAATGGATTGATGAAGGTGCCAACTGGCCAAAGGAGTTGGTGTTGATCAGCGCCAAGGATCGCGCCGCCGCAGAGGCCGCCGCCAACAAGCTGCCGGAGCCAGAAATCAAGGAGGCCCCCGTTTCCGACGCTGAGAAGGCGGCCATCGCCAGGTTGAGTTCCGGAGAGGGTATCGGGGAGAAGTTCAGCGCTCCGCTGGTGATGGCGCTGGCCCAGAACACCAAGCTGATCTATGCCAACTTCCGCCTCGTCGGCAAGAACGTCAACGATGGCCACCTCGCTCCGCTGGCCGACATTCAAAACCTGAGCGAACTCGACCTTGCCAACACACAAATCACCGCTGCCGGTTTGGGGCATATCAAGGGGAACAAAAACCTCACGAAGCTCAGCCTCGCCAACACATCCATCGACGACGCGGCGCTGAAACAGATCGAGGGACTCACCAACCTGATGTCGCTCAACCTCTACAACACCAAGGTGACCGACGCCGGC
>LWDU01038106.1_pt2 | contig 11824 bp, 8 predicted proteins | sample 727161 | NCBI WGS metagenome assembly LWDU01 (sample SAMN04566230, study PRJNA314399) | hydrothermal vent metagenome | isolation source: deep sea hydrothermal plume seawater | place: Mexico: Gulf of California, Guaymas Basin | collected 2004-07-11 | reverse complement strand
GGCGTTGCGATCGCTCTGCTCATCTGGCTCGTCGTGGGCCTCGTCATCAGCCGGCTCACCTTCCGGTGGATCCGACGCGACGCGTAGCCTGGGGCGGTCACGCGTGACGCAGGAGAGGGGGCGATGATGAGCGAATCGCGATGGTGGGATGCTGTGGTCCCGATCGTGGCGGCAGCCATCGTCGCCCCCGTCCTGATCCTGTCGGACCTCGATGTCCTGGGCCGGGCGCTGGTGGCGGCCTCCGCGGCGCTTCTGATCGTCGCGTACTTCGGATTCGGGCGGCGGCTACGCCAGGGTGGCAGCACGCCGCTTGCTGTTGTGTTCGTCATCCTGTTGGCCATCTCGATCGGAGTGGGCGTCGCCGCTGCCCCGTTCATCGCGATGCTGCAGACCTTGGCCTATCCGCTCGTCTGGGTCTCGGTCGACACCCGACGAGGAGGCGTGCTCGGATCCGTCGCGATTGGTTTCGGTGTCTTCATCGGATTCGTGGCTCACGGCGGCTTCACGATCGAGTCGCTCTGGGAAGGCATCCTCTCGGCGGGCCTTGCCGTCGTGTTTGCAACCGCCCTAGGCCTGTGGATCTCGAGCATCGCCGAGTATGGCGAGGAGCGGGCGCGTCTGGTGACCGAGCTGACCGAAGCGCAGTCGCAGGTCGAGGCGCTTAGCCGCGATCGGGGCGCGGCAGAGGAGCGGGAGCGCATCGCTCGCGACATCCACGACACTCTGGCCCAGACTCTTGCGGGCCTGGTGCTGTTGAGCGAGCGGGCGGGCAGGCAGGCGCGGGACGGGCGAACCGATGCCGCTGCCGAGGCGATCGCGACGATCGAGCAGACCGCGCGCGAGGAGCTCGCCGAGTCTCGCGCGCTCGTGGCGCGGATGGCAGCGGTCCCCGCCGATGATGCTCTCGCGGCAGCGATCGAACGTCTCGCCGCGCGCTTCCGTGCGGAGGTCGGTCTCGCGATCGACGTCGAGGTCGCGGCCGGTGTGGATCTCGATCGCGAACAGCAGGTCGTGCTGCTGCGCTGCCTGCAGGAGGCACTCGCTAACGTGCGCAAGCACGCGCGGGCGACATTAGTGGTCGTGACCGTCGCGCCCCACGGCGAGGGGATTGGGATGACCGTCCGCGACGACGGAGTCGGATTCGACCCCTCAGCTGCCCGCACCGGATTCGGACTCGACGGCATCAGCGACCGTGCAACACTCGCCGGAGGATCTGTTGAGGTCGACTCGGTCCCGGGCCGCGGCTCGGTCCTCACGATTCTGCTGCCGCGTGCAGGAGTTGCCGCATGATCCGGCTGCTGATCGCCGATGACCATCCCGTCGTCCGTGCCGGGCTTGCCGGTCTTTTCGCGGACGAGGAAGGCTTCGACGTCGTCGGGCAAGCGACCGACGGCGCGCAGGCAGTCGAGCTCGTGGCGCGCGAGAAGCCGGATGTCGTGCTCATGGACCTGCGGATGCCAGTGCTCGACGGCGTCGCTGCCACAGCGAGCATTGTCGCCATGGGCGACGATGCCCCGCGCGTGCTGATTCTCACGACCTACGAGAGCGACGACCAGATTCTCGCGGCGATCGAAGCTGGGGCGGCGGGCTATCTCCTCAAGGCCGCCCCGCAGGACGAGATCATCGCCGGCATCCGGTCTGTCGCAGCCGGGCAGACGGCGCTCTCCCCGGCGGTTGCGGCCCGACTGGTGTTACGGATGCGTGAGCCCGCGGCATCCGTGACCCTGACTCCGCGCGAGATCGAGGTGCTGCGTCTGGTAGCCCGGGGCCGCAGCAACAAGCTCATCGGCCTCGACCTCGGCATCGGTGAGTCGACGGTGAAAACCCACCTGCTGAAGGTCTTCGACAAGCTTGAGGTCGCCGATCGCACCCACGCGGTGACGGTAGCCCTGGAGCGCGGCATCCTCTAGCCCCCAGCCACCCTCGCTGAACCCACAGAGTCCGGCGCGAGCCCACACGATTCGCGGGCTGAAAGGTGTGGGTTCAGCGCAGAGGGTGTGGGTTCGGCGGAGAGGGGGAGACGGATGCTGCACGCGCCGTGAGACGCAGTGTCATCTATGATGAGTCGCAGTCCCACCTCTTGAAAGCGAGTTCGTCATGGCTGACACCTCCGCCTACGTTCCTCCCATCGATGACTACGCGTTCCTGTTCGCCGAGGCGTTCGGCACCGACGTCGTGGCCCGGGCCACAGACGGTGCGCTCTCCGCAGAAGATGCCGTTGACGCACTTTCTGCGGCAGGGGAGCTCGCCGCAGAGGTCCTCGCACCGCTGAACGCCTCCGGCGACCGCGAGGGAGTGACGGTGGTCGACGGTCAGGCTAAGACGCCCACGGGGTTTCCGGAGGCCTATCGTGCCATCGTCGTCGCAGGCTGGGTCACCGCTGAGGCTCCCGAATCAGCGGGCGGGGACGGGCTTCCCGCGCTCGTGCAGGCGGGCCTCGGTGAGATGTGGAACGCCGCCAATACCTCGTTCGCACTCTGCAGTGCCCTCAACACCGGTGCGATCCACGCCCTGGACGCTTATGCCTCCGACGATCTGCGCGAGCAATACCTCACGCGGCTCGTCAGCGGCGAGTGGACCGGCACGATGAACCTCACCGAGCCGCAGGCGGGCACCGACCTCGGCGCGATCCGCACCATGGCGACCCCGAACGGCGACGGCACGTGGTCGATCAAGGGTCAGAAGATCTTCACTGAGGGATCGAAGGGGATCTCGCTGTTCGTCGCCCCGAAGTTCCTGCCCGACGCGTCAGGCAACCCCGGGGAACGCAACGCGATCACGACCGTCTCGGTCGAGCACAAGCTCGGCATCCACGGGAGCCCGACCTGCGTGCTTGAGTACGAGGGAGCGACCGGTTTCCTCGTGGGCGAGCTCCACGGGGGCCTTGCCGGCATGTTCGTCATGATGAACTCGGCGCGGGTCGGCATGGGCCTGCAAGCCACCGGCATCAGCGACCGCGCCTACCAGCGCGCGCGAGCGTATGCCGAAGAGCGCATGCAGGGTGCGGTGCTGGACCGACCCGACGGAACCCCGATCGCGGAGCACCCCGATGTGCGGCGCCTGCTGCTGTCGATGGCGAGCGAAATCGCCGCGATGCGCGCCCTCGGTGTGTACGTCGGCGACCTGTTCGACCGGGCCACGGATGCTGACGGCATCCGTCTTGCCGAACTGTTCGTCCCGATCTTCAAGGGATGGACCACCGAAGAGGCACTGCGGATCACGTCCGATGCGATCCAGGTGCACGGTGGCATGGGCTTCATCGAGGAATCCGGGGCCCCGCAGCACTACCGCGACGCCCGCATCATGCCGATCTATGAGGGCACGACGGCCATCCAGTCCAACGACCTCATCGGCCGCAAGGTCATTCGAGACGGCGGCACGACTGTCGCGCGAGTGCTCCAGGAGGTCGCCGAGGCTATCGCCGCGCTTGAGGCGTTCGACCACCCGGTAGCGGCGCGCACCGCGAGCCGGCTCGAAAGTGCCCGCGCGGCGGCCGAAGAGGCTACAGCCCGGCTGATCGCGTTCGGGACGACCCGCGACGCATATGCCGTCAGCGTCCCGTACCTCATGCTCCTCGGATTCCTCGCCGGTGGGCTCATGCACGCCCGGATGCTCGCGGCAACGCTCGCGCACGACACCCAGACGGATACCGACGCGCGCCGCATCCGTGAAGCAGACGCCTACGGGGTCTATCACCTTTCACGCGTTGCGGGCCTGGCGGAGGTCGTGGCCGCGGGCGAAATCGCCTGACCCGTCCTGCGCTGCGGGACGACGGGTCAGGGCACGACGGATGCCCCGGACGACGTCGTCCGGGGCATCCGTGTCTGGTCGATGATCAGCTGAACTGGTTCATCGTGTTGTGCTGACCTCCGGCCTTGAGGGCAGCGTCACCGGCGAAGTACTCCTTGTGGTTGTCGCCGATGTCGCTTCCTGCCATGTTCTGGTGCTTGACGGTAGCGATGCCCTCGCGGATCTCGCGGCGCTGCACACCCCGCACGTAGGCGAGCATCCCCTCGTCGCCGAAGTACCCCTTCGAGAGGTCATCGGTCGACAGTGCCGCCGTGTGGTAGGTCGGCAGCGTGATGAGGTGGTGGAAGATCCCTGCCCGGGCCGAGCCGTCGCGCTGGAAGGTGCGGATCTTCTCGTCGGCCAGCCGCGCGAGCTCCGTGTCGTCGTACTCGACGCTCATGAGATCGGCGCGATCGTATGCCGAGACATCCTTCCCCTCCGCGGCGAGGGCGTCGTAGGCCTGCTGACGGAAGTTCAGTGTCCAGTTGAACGAGGGGCTGTTGTTGTACACGAGCTTCGCGTTCGGGATCTCCTCGCGGATTGCATCCACCATCCCGGCGATCTGCTCCACGTGCGGCTTCTCGGTCTCGATCCATAGCAGATCAGCGCCATTTCGCAGCGACGTGATGCAGTCGAGCACGCACCGTTCTTCGCCGGTCCCGGGACGGAACTGGTACAGGTTGCTCGCCAGCCGCTTGGGACGCAGCAGCTTGCCGTCGCGCTTGATGACGACATCGCCGTTGCCGAGGTCGGCATCCGAGATCTCCTCGACGTCCAGAAACGAGTTGTACTTGTCGCCGAGGTCCCCGGGTTCGTGAGTGACAGCGAGCTTCTGCGTGAGACCCGCGCCGAGCGAGTCAGTGCGGGCGACGATGATGCCGTTGTCGATCCCGAGTTCGAGGAACGCATAGCGCACCGCGGTGAGCTTCGCAATGAAGTCCTCGTGGGGAACGGTGACTTTGCCGTCCTGGTGACCGCACTGCTTCTCGTCCGAGACCTGGTTTTCGATCTGGATGGCGCAGGCGCCTGCCTCGATCATCTTCTTGGCCAGCAGGTAGGTGGCCTCGGGGTTACCGAAGCCCGCATCGATGTCGGCGATGATCGGCACCACGTGGGTCTCGTGGTTGTCGATCTCGGACTGAATGAACTCGGCCGCGGTCTCGTCGCCCGCTGCCCGTGCGGCATCCAGCTTCGTGAACAGGAGGTCCAGCTCGCGAGCATCGGCCTGGCGCAGGAACGTGTAGAGCTCCTCGATGAGCGCCGGTACCGCGGTCTTCTCATGCATGGACTGGTCAGGCAGCGGCCCGAACTCCGAGCGGAGCGCCGCGACCATCCACCCCGAGAGGTAGAGGTAGCGCTTGTTCGTACTCTTCAGGTGCTTTTTGATCGAGATCAGCTTCTGCTGGCCGATGAAGCCGTGCCAGACCCCGAGTGACTGCGTGTACAGCGAGGAGTCGGCGTCGTACTCGGCCATGTCGCGGCGCATGATGTCGGCGGTGTACTGCGCGATCTCGAGCCCGGTGCGGAACCGGTTCTGCGCCCGCATCCGTGCGACGGACTCGGGGTTGATGGCGTCCCAGGCGGGACCGTGCTGCTGCTTGAGGTCCCGGATGGCGGCGATGTCGTCCTGGTAGGTGGTCATGTCATGTCCTTCGTCGTGGGTCTTGGGCGCGATCAGTCGGTCTCGACCAGGTAGCGCGCGTAGGCGGGGAGGGTGAGGAAGGCGGGGAACTCGGTTCCGAGCGCGACTTCGCGGAAGATCGCTGCAGCGTCGTCGAACCGGTCGCCCTCGAAGCGCGACACCTCGCCCAGCACCTGGGAGATCAGCCCCTCGACGTACTCACGGGTGATGGGCGTGCCGTCCTCAGTGGTCCGGTCCTGGTGGATCCACTGCCAGATCTGGGAGCGGCTAATCTCGGCGGTCGCGGCGTCCTCCATGAGGTTGTCGATCGCCACGGCTCCACGCTTCGATGTACCGGATGCCGACAGACACGTTGCCGTAGACGCCGGATGCCGTGATGGGGCGACCGATGTGCACATCGATGAGATCTGCGGCGCGCACCGACACGTCGGGTCGCTGCCGGTCGAGCTGGTTGGGTCGGTCGCCGAGGACCGCGTCGAACTCCGCGCGCGCCACCGGGATCAGGTCGGGATGGGCCACCCACGTGCCATCGAACCCGTCGCCGGCTTCCCGCTTCTTGTCGGCTGCCACCTTCTCAAAGGCACGCTCGGTCACCTCGGGATCGCGGCGGTTGGGGATGAAGGCACTCCTGCCGCCGATCGCGAAGGCACCCCGCTTGTGGCAGGTCTTCACGAGCAGTTCGGTGTAGGCCCGCATGAACGGCACCGTCATTGTCACTTCGCTGCGGTCGGGCAGCACGAACCGCGCCCCGCGGCCGCGGTAGTTCTTGATGATCGAGAAGATGTAGTCCCAGCGGCCGGCATTCAGGCCCGCGACGTGGTCCCGCATCTCGAAGAGGATCTCCTCCATCTCGAAGGCGGCGGGCAGGGTCTCGATCAGCACCGTGGCGCGGATCGTGCCGTGCTCGATGCCGAGGTAGCGCTCACTGAAGGTGAACACGTCGTCCCAGAGCTTGGCTTCCTCCGCGGACTCGAGCTTGGCGATGTAGAAGTAGGGACCCACTCCGTTCTCGATCAGCTGCTTCGCGTTGTGGAAGAAGTAGAGTCCGAAGTCCACGAGCGAGCCCGAGGCATCCATCGTGCGTCCGGTGCGGTCGGTGTAGCGCAGGTGCTTCTCGACGAGGTGCCACCCCCGCGGGCGCATCACGATCGTCGGGGTCTGTTCGGCGGTGACCTCGTAGCTCTTACCTTCAGGGCTCGTGAACTGCAGCTGGCCGCGAATGGCGTCGTACAGGCTCAGCTGCCCCTCGATCACGTTCTTCCAGGTGGGGCTGGTCGCGTCTTCCTGGTCGGCGAGCCACACCTTCGCTCCCGAGTTCAAAGCGTTGATCGTCATCTTCGGGTCGGTGGGGCCGGTGATCTCCACGCGCCGGTCCTCGAGGCCGGGGCCGGCGCCGGCCACCCGCCACTCGTCGTCGTGGCGGATGTGCGCGGTGTCGTCGCGGAACTGCGGGTCGTGGCCGTTGCCGATCTCGAACCGGCGCCGCATCCGGTCGGCGAGGCGATCGTGACGGCGGGCCGAGAATCGAGAATGCAGCTCAGTGAGGAACGCGAGCGCGTCGGGTGTGAGGATCTCGTCGTAGCGATCGCGGATCGGGCCGACGACCTCGAGCACCGCCGCGGCGCTCGAGGTCGGCACGGGGGCCGTCCGGGCGGGCATCGGGGTGGTGGTTGCAGTCATGGCGCATCCGTCCTGTCTGGTCTCTCATCCGCCGGCTTCTCATCCGGTGGATCGACGCCTGGTTGGTCGTCGTGCACCTACTCTCCGTGAAGTTGTGGCGCCAACCTGACCAGATCGGTTGTGAAGATCACACGAAATTCCGCTTCTGTGACAGAATCGGCGCTATGACGAGCCTCACAGCGCAGGAAGAGTCGCTCCCGGCGATGACAACGGATGACGACGATGTCATCGACACACTCACCATCGGCAGGCGCATCCGCCAGTTGCGCACCGAGCGGCGGATGACCCTCGACGACCTGGCGGCGGCGGTCGACCGTGCTCCGAGCCAGTTGTCGATGATCGAGAACGGAAAGCGAGAGCCCAAGCTCACGCTGCTACGCACCATCGCGCGCGCGCTCGGAACGAATCTGGACGCCCTGCTGGAGTCAGAGCCGCTGGACGAGCGCGCGACGATGGAGGTCTCCCTCGAGCGGGCGATGCGGGGGCCGACCTTCCAGGCACTCGGAATCTCCCCGTTTCGCATCGGTCGCTCACTCCCCGATGAGGTGCTCGCGGCGATGCTTGCGTTGCAGGGCGAGATCGAGCGGCTGCGAGACGAACGGGCAGCCACTCCGGAAGTGGCGCGCCGCGCGAACCTGTCCCTACGCCGCCTTATGACCAGTCAGCAGAACTATTTCGCCGACCTCGAGGCTCACGCCCGCGACCTGTTGGCCGCCGTCGGACACACCGGTGGCCCGCTCACGCAGCGCACGGCATCCGATATCGCGGCCCACCTCGGCTTCACGATCCATTACGTCTCGGATGTCCCGCTGACCACGCGCAGCGTCCTGGACCTCAAGCACGGCAGGCTGTACCTCTCGAGCACGATCGCCAGCAAGCGCGATGCCCGCACTGTGGTGCTGCAGTCACTGGCTAGCCGCATCCTGAGCCATGCTGAGCCCGCCAGCTACGGTGACTTCCTGCGACAGCGCGTCGAGATCAACTATCTGACGGGGGCGCTCCTTATGCCGGAGGCCGACGCCGTGCCGTTTCTGCAGGAAGCCAAGGCTCGCCGCGCGCTGTCCATCGAAGACCTGCGTGACGCGTACTCGGTCTCGTACGAGACGGCAGCTCACCGATTCACGAACCTCGCGACGGTTCACCTCGATCTTCCGGTGCACTTTCTGAAGGTCCATGAGTCGGGCACGATCACCAAGGCCTACGAGAACGACGACGTGAACTTCCCGACCGACCGGTTCGGTTCCAATGTGCTGCCGCAAATGGACGAGCCGCGTCGTGTTCGACATCCCCGACCGGTTCAACCCGTACTTCCAGTACACCGACACCGGTAACGGGACCTACTGGTGCACCGCGCGCGTCGAGCCCTCGTCCGAGGGGCTCCATTCGGTCAGCGTGGGCGTGCGCTTCGACGACACGAAGTGGTTCATCGGCCGTGAGACGACCAATCGTGGCCGCTCCCGCCATTCGGTGGAGGTGTGCTGTCGCCGCGCGCCGGCAGAGCTGGAGTCATCCTGGCGTGGTCACTCCTGGCCGAACGTGCGTACCCCGCGCACGCTCCTTGCCACCCTCCCTACGGGGGCGTTCCCCGGTGTGGACACGACAGACGTCTACGAGTTCCTCGAGGCTCACGCACCCGAGTGAGCCGGGCTGACCTCATCGCCCGGCGATGAGGTCAGCGACCCGCGCGAGGGCAGATGTGCGTGATCCACCGCGGGCCTCTAGCCGGTCGGCCCCGCGGTAGGCGGTGTAGATCGCGTTGACGGCGGTCCATCGCAGCGGCTCGATCTCCCACCGCCTGGCTCGATGATCCACCCACGGCAGGCGCGTGAGGTCGGTGCCACGGCGCAACAGCAGGTCGGCGAGCGTGCGCCCGGCGAGGTTTGTCGCTGTGACTCCGGTCCCGACGTAGCCCCCTGCCCATCCGAGCCCGGTCGCGCGGTCGAAGCCGACGGTCGCCGACCAGTCCCGCGGTACGCCGAGCACACCGGCCCAGGCATGAGCGACCGGCACACCACGCGTGGCCGGGAAGAAGTCGTGCAACAACTCGGTGAGCGAACGGATCGTGCGTTCCTGAGTGCGCCCGTCAGTATCGACGCGGGATCCGTAGCGGTAGGGCACCCCGCGGCCGCCGAATGCGATGCGGTCATCAGCTGTGCGCTGTGCGTACATGTACACATGCGCGAAGTCGCCAAGGGCCTCTCGCCCCGACCAGCCGATCGCGTCCCACACGCCGCTCGGGAGCGGCTCGGTGACGATCATCGACGAGTTCATCGGCAGCCACGTGCGGTGCTCGTGACGCAGGCCCGCGGTGAACCCTTCGGTCGCGCGGATGACGGCGTCGGCGCGAACCGTGCCGAGATCAGTCTCGACGCGTCCGGGCTTGATCGTTCGAGCTGTCGTCTGCTCGAAGATCCTCACACCCGCCCGTTCCACCGTTTCGGCAAGGCCCGCGGCGAGCTTCGCCGGGTGGATGCGTGCGCAGTGCGGATGCCAGAGACCACCGAGCACGCCCGCGACGTCGATGCGCGAGCGAGCACCCTCGGCATCCAGTTCGTGCACGTCAGTGTGGGGCCACGACAGTTCTTCGGCGGCAGTCTTGCGGAGGCGGGCGAGTTGCGCGGGGGTGCGGGCGATCTCGAGCTCGCCGCCCGCCACGATGTCGGCGTCGATGCCTTCGCGGCGGGTGACCTCGATGACCTCCCTCACGGTGTCGTTCAGTGCTCGTTGCTGCGCGATCGCGGCATCCCGCCCGTGGCGGGCGACGTACTGCGAGCGGTCTCCCGTAACCGAGTTGGTCAGCCAGCCACCGTTACGGCCTGACGCTCCGAAGCCCGCGAAACTCTGCTCGATGACGCCGACGCGCAGGTCGGGTTGTGCCAGCTTGAGGTAGTAAGCCGTCCACATTCCGGTGTACCCGGCGCCGACGATGCAGACGTCCAGCGTGAGGTCACCCGGGAGCGGCGCGCGAGGGGCCGGGGTACCGCCGATGTCTCGCCACCACCACGACACGCCACCATTGATCACGCGATGATTCTCCCACGACGGGAGCCGTCGCGTAAGTGATTGAGGACGACGGATTCCGACGTTCGAGCCGGACGGGTCGCGCGCGATCGATCGTCCAGCTATCCTCACGACATGAGCCAACTCGATAGCCCCACGGTCCCGCTCGGCGGCCCCACGCTCCCGCAGGAGCGACGCCTGGTCACGTCCATTCCGGGCCCGCGATCGCAGGAGCTGATGGTGTCGGCCGGTGTGGGGCACACGGCGCCGCTGTCGATCGTGGCTGCAGGCGGGGGCATCCTGCTGGACGCCGACGGCAACTCGATCGTGGACCTCGGTTCTGGCATCGCCGTCACCTCTATCGGCAATGCACACCCCGCCGTGGTCGCGGCAGTGCAGCAGCAGGTCGGCCAATTCACCCACACGTGTTTCATGGTGGCGCCCTACGAGCCATACGTGGCGGTGGCAGAGGCGCTGAACCGCATCACCCCGGGCGATCACGAGAAGAAGACTGCACTGTTCAACTCGGGTGCCGAGGCCGTCGAGAACGCGGTGAAGATCGCACGCAAACACACCGGCCGGCAGGCTGTCGTCGCTTTTGATCACGGCTACCACGGCCGCACGAACCTCACGATGGCCCTCACTGCCAAGCACATGCCCTACAAGGCCGGATTCGGCCCCTTCGCTCCAGAGATCTACCGGGCGCCGATGTCTTACCCCTACCGAGACGGGCTCGACGGTGCCGCCGCAGCAAAGCGTGCGATCGGCGTCATCGAGAAGCACGTCGGAGTCACGGATGTCGCGGCGATCATCATCGAGCCGATCCAGGGTGAGGGCGGATTCATCGTCCCGGCCGACGGCTTCCTACCCGCTCTGCAGGAGTGGGCGAACGCCAACGGGGTCGTCCTGATCGCCGACGAGATCCAGACCGGCTTCGCCCGTACCGGTGCGATGTTCGCCAGCGACCTGTTCGGTATCGTCCCCGACCTGATCACCACGGCCAAGGGGATCGCCGGCGGGCTGCCGCTTGCCGCCGTCACGGGACGAGCCGAGATCATGGATGCCTCGCACACCGGAGGACTCGGTGGCACCTACGGTGGCAACCCTGTCGCGTGCGCCGCGGCCCTCGCGGCCATCGAGGTGTACGAGACCGAGGACCTGTCGGCGCGGGCGCGGCACATCGGCGACGTTCTCGAACGGCGCTTGCGCGACATTCAGGCATCCGACCCGCGTCTGGGCGACATCCGAGGGAGGGGCGCGATGATCGCTGTCGAGTTCGTCGACCCCGCCACGGGTGAGCCGGATGCCGCTCTCACGTCCCGCGTCGTTCGTGCCGCCCTCGACCAGGGCGTGTTGATGCTCACCTGCGGCACGTATGGGAACGTGATCCGCTTCCTGCCGCCCCTGGTCATCGGCGATGACCTGCTCGATGATGCACTGGACGTGTTGGCACACGTCCTGTCATCGTCGTGACCAACCGACCACCGTTCGCTGCCGACCGAGGAGGACCCATGAGTACCTACGCCGTCGTAAATCCCGCCACCGGGGAGACGCTTGCCACCTACCCCACCATGACGGATGCCGAGGCCACAGCTGCGATTGCGGCAGCCGACGATGCCTACCGCACCTGGGGCCGCACCTCCGCTCCTGCCGAGCGCGCCGAGCTCGTGCGGCGCGCGGCGCAGCTGCACCGCGAGAGGCGAGATGAGCTTG
>LWDU01032058.1_pt1 | contig 11825 bp, 10 predicted proteins | sample 727161 | NCBI WGS metagenome assembly LWDU01 (sample SAMN04566230, study PRJNA314399) | hydrothermal vent metagenome | isolation source: deep sea hydrothermal plume seawater | place: Mexico: Gulf of California, Guaymas Basin | collected 2004-07-11 | reverse complement strand
TGGCTTCTTTCGAGGCCTAGCAATTCCATCGTCGCAGCCATTGGTAAAGCGGGGATTGCTCCATTTCCATTCCAATTGCCACTAGCCATGATATCCCAGTCTCCTACTCCATACCAATTTTTTGAAACCGTTTCATCGTGCACTGCATAGAGGTCTAAGGCGCCAATCTGATGAAGCATTTCGTGAATAATTGTACCCCGATAGTTTGAGGAACGCAAGGATGCCATGGTATAGTGATGAACTGCAAGTCCATCCTTCAGGTCTATCGCCTCTTGAAGTGGTCCAAAGTGGCTCCAGATTCTGGAAGTAGCACCTGAACCATCTTCTTGTGGCCTTGCGGTGTGTAAGATTAGCAATCTGTCAACATTGCCGTCCTTATCCAAATCAAATGCAGACCAATCCATCTTTGAGGACAATTTGGTGATTACTTCTGCTGCTAAGGCGGCAGGTCCTCCTTCGATACTTCCTACATCTCGGGTATTTTCAGTATCGTAGCCATATGAACTGGAAGGAAGAGAAGCACGGATTATTTCAGAATAGTAGGTCAAGTTGAGACTGCTTTCCCCTCCACTCATCGCCTCGATATATCCTACAGCACCATTACTACCGTCTAGAAGGCCCTTGGCCTGAATTATATCACGACCATTTCCACTCGCCTCATCGCTGAAATCAACGACTACAACGAGCCAATTTTCTTGTTCTTGAATTCCGACGAGGGGGGATTCTGATTCTGAATTGGCATTTTCCCGAACTTCCTCAAACCAAGTTTGAACTACTTCTGGATTCGACCATCCGACAAGACCTAGGATGATGAAACCCAAGGCGATTGGAAGGGCGATTTTTGCCTTCATGATATTATCGGCTGAAGGACCAACCAATAGAAGGGTTCTGCTTTATTGTTGATTAATGCAGGCAAATGCATCGTTTGAATGCAAAACCAAACCCCATGGAAATTCAACTGAAAGGGTCAAGTTTCCATCGAATCCAACCTCCATAATGCGCTCTTTTTGTCCTGATTTAGGCCATGGGTCTACCATTGATGCCAAAGCCAAATTGAAATCAACTTCCCTCAATTCACCATCAGGCCTTGCGGCTGCTATATTCAAAAGCGATAATCCACGTAATTTGATACTTAAGGAATCTAAACTTTGCTTCATATGTTCAGGTAGTGGACTACCATCACATCCAGTAATAATTAGATCTGTCAAACGTTGTATTTTCGCTGATGCTAAAAGGTCATTTCTTTCATGGGCGTTTAGACAAAGAGCATTTGCACTACTAGTCGCCATTAAATTTGGCGTGATTGCGGAAAAATCTTTGCCGCAAGCACCGGAACAGGCACAGGATACTACTGCGATTCTTCTCAGGGAGCCTTCAGAATCCATAATACCCTCACCATGTGGAATGTTTTTTGACGACATATTTCGAATTTTGAAGGGAGATATACAGGCCTCAACTAGAAGCCAGCAAGAAATTGCCGAGAGAAGGCGGATCCCTGTTAGATGGGATGGAATGGATAGCCATACCAAGGCCAATGAAAAACCATGTATGCGAATGCGGAACCATGTTAGAGAATTGGCATCCAATAAGCCAACTACGCCAGCCATCAATGCCGACATCATCGCCAATAATACAATTAATTCAACTGCTAATACCGCAAAGGAAACCCTCAAGATTTCCACCGCATCATAGGTTGTAACAACTCCCGATTCACTACTTCCTTGGTGAGCCCAAAGCATTACCATTGGAATTAGGTATAACATAGTCAATAAAAGAATGCTAATGCTAACAATCCCCCCAATTAAGATGGTACTGCTCAACCAATGCCTCTCTTGAGGTAGCATTCCTGGTCGGGTGAAATTAATCGCTTGCCAACAAAATAATGGAATGATTGTAATCAAGCCAAGAAGCAATGCCGACATCCAACGTAGAGAAACCCATTCTGCGGGAGCAAATACTGAGAGGCACTCTGATACTTGACAAGGAGAAATCCGGATTAAGTACCATGCAAGAACTGAATCGATGAAAAACATCCACACAATCGACGACACAGTCAAGGCAAATAGTAACAAGCCAAGTCTGTTCAATAACTCATCTAAGTGGCTGCTGATTGGACGAACTGAATCTCCCGCTAAGGATAAACCGTCAGCCATCACATAATGCCAAAGGTGCATTGCTCAAGACCACTGCGGTTAGAGCATTTGTTCAACCTTTAGTGGAGCCTTGGCTTGTGCATAGGTGCGATACAATCCATAACCCGCCCAAAGTGCCAACATTCCAACCAGTAAATTCCAACCCCAAGGCTTGGAGCTTTCCAATGTCCAGAAGAAGAAGTAGGAAAGAGCAGCAAAGAGTATACCACGGCGAATTGCTTGAGGAACTGCCAAACGCATATCGAGGTTATCTGGTCCTCCAGCGAACTTCTTTTGGTAGAACTCCCCTTGGAATACTGCGGCAATCAACAAGAGAGAGAAGGTTGTCCAATAGTAGAGATTTCCTTGAGCAAAGAAGTTGTCAGCCAGTTCTTTTTGCTCTGCAGCCTTAACTGCCTCAGGGTCAACTTCTTGCTTGAATAATTCATCATAATCTCCAACTGAAATTGTACGCAGAGATAACTCCTCGCCTTCCGAAACCATTGCACCATTAGGGGATGCGATGCTGAATGTCAAGATATTCCAATTATCACCCTCATCAAAACTACCATCGCCGTTAACCGCATTGCCTACTAATGAAAAGTGAATTGCTCCCACATCCGAAGAAGGTGCAGTCCATGGAATTAGCCAATCATTTCCAGGCTTGGAGTGAGAAATCGCATCAGGATTGTCCTCTGCTTCCCTTGTATGTTGCTCGTCCAATGGAGTGAATGAACCAACTCCAAAATCAGTCATCAAGAAACCGCCATCGGAATTTGATTGGTGTTGCAGTGAAATAGTGAAATTATAGGTATCTCCGGCGGTATAGGCCTGTGGAACTCCACTGATGGAGACAATAACTGCAACAGAAGGCGTTCCACCACCATGACAAGTACAGCCAAACTCCACGGTAGGGTCAGTGCCATTGCTGACAGGTGGGCCTCCGCTGGAGCCGAAAGCAGGCATTGCTAAGAGGCCAATACAAGCCAATGCCATAATGATACGAGGAACTGTTAGGCGCATCAACTCAACCTCATTTGCTGTGCACCGATGGGCCGCCCTTGAAGGTTACCACTTGACATTGAGTTGGAAGACATCTAAACAAGGAATTATTGGCTAGAGAATTTGTGAAACTTCAGAGATGAGAAGTGGTTGCTTTTTCATAAAATGTTCTCTGAATGCCTAGGTGGGAAATAATCAATCATTATCAATCCATGATAATAAAAGCCAGAACCTCGCATATTACCTGTGCAATAACATCCATGTGAGAAGTGTTCAAATGCGGTTGTAAAGACAAGTCACAAGCAAATTCAATCGCTTCTACTGTTGCTGGCAATTCTACTGCCTCAATATCTTTGAGAAATTGCCATTCTCTGAAATCGCGAGCATTGCGCTTAACCCCAAATATCTGCATATCAATGCCTTCCAAGGACATCACTTCGATGAAACTATCGGCTTGTTTTCTTGTTAATCCTCGTAAATGGAATTGTATGGTATCACAAAACATCTCTACTTCAGGGAAGGGTTTTGGAATCTCAATATTTGGATGATTTTCCAAAAGACCTTCTAGATAGTGATAATTTTGCCTGTGGATTTGATAAATTTCCTTCAGCCTTGGAATTTGGGGGCGTAACAAAGCGGCACACACTTCTGTCATTCGCATCGAATAACCCGGAATCTGATTTTGGAGAGTATTCATCAAATCCTCATCGATTCCAAAATGCCGGTTCCATCGTTCCTCATATGAGCCAGCATAGAGTAATGCCTTGCCTGCAATTTCAATATCATCGGTTGTTAGAATACCCCCTTCTCCAGATGAAAGACCCTTGCTAGATTGTGTTGAAAAACAAGCAATACGTCCGAAATTACCGAGTTTGGTTCCATTCCAGAAGGTCATATATGCATGCGCACAATCTTCAATGAGATATAGGTCATGACGCTTAACCACTGCCATTATCGCATCCATGTTTGGCACATGCCCTCGCATGTAAGAGAGAAGCAATACCTTAGCTCCTGATTCCTTGACCTTATTTTCAAGGTCTTCTGCATCCAATCCCCATTCCAAATTAGATTCGACAAAAACTGGTTCGGCTCTTGCATGATGAATCGCTGAAGGTACAGCAGTGAAGGTGAAACCATTGGATAACACCTTGTCACCAGGCTTGACTCCTGCAATATTTAGGGCGATGAACATAGCAGCCCCACAGGAATTTACTCCTAATGCAAAGTTACTGCCGAGGTGGGTAGCGAATTCCGCTTCAAACAAAGATACATGCGAATCTTCTGCCCTTTTTGGTTGATAACGATACATCATCCCTGCACGCATCGTGGCTACAGCATCTTCAATTCCAGATTCAGGAACCGCTTTGAAAGCCTTAGAATTAAAATCAACGATTGATTCACCGCCTTCAATTACCAACCTTCGATTAGAATCAGACATAAACCAACACAACCTTTTGACCCTGAAAACGTCACTATTCAATGGTTTCCAACCTCAGTACTCCTTGATTGCAGTGTTGAGGGCCGACATCATTGCTTTTCCGTCTCCAAACAACATCATCGTCTTATCCATAAAGAATAGGTCATTATCGACACCAGCATAACCTACGGATAAACTGCGCTTGATGATAACTATTGAGCGTGCTTTGTCGACATCCAAAATTGGCATTCCACCCAATGGTCCTTCGCCGCTACGGGCTGCGGGATTGGTGGTGTCGTTAGCACCGATGACAACTGCTAAGTCGCATTCTGCAAACTCGGAGTTTATTTCATCCATCTCAATCAATTGCTCATATGGTACATTGGCCTCAGCGAGTAGCACATTCATGTGACCAGGCATGCGGCCGGCGACTGGGTGGATTGCATACTTGACTTCAACATCTCTTGCTTCCATCAAATCAGCGAATTCCTTCACCGCATGTTGGCATTGAGATACCGCCATCCCATATCCTGGGATGATAATACAAGTGCTGATTCCATCGCACATCATTGCAACTTCTTCAGCATCGCTGCCAACCTTTGTACGAGTAACAGTTTCCTTCTCTGAGCCACCAAATGACTTGAACAAGACATCGATCAACTGACGGTTCATCGCCTTGCACATGATGAAGGTAAGAACTAATCCGGCCGCTCCGACCATCGAACCAGCGATAATCAAAACATTGTTGTTAATGACGAATCCTGTAAAGGCTGCTGCCACTCCTGAAAGGGAGTTTAGTAGACTGACCACTACCGGCATATCTGCGCCGCCGATTGGCAGTACGAAGAGGATTCCAAGTAAGCAACTTGAGCCGACCAGTGCCCAGACCCAAAGTGTGTTTTCTGGTTCTCTAACCGTCATAACGACGAAAGCGAATGAGGCAATCAACAGACCCACCTTGACGAAGTTTAGCCATGGAGGTCCCCAAGTTGGGAAGCGTATCCACTTCTTGGTTAGGGGGATTGTGAAGCCACCCTTCAACTTGAACATGGCAACTAAAGAACCTGTGAGGGTGATCCATCCTACTAGACCAGAAAGTCCGATGGCAATCCAGATCGCCCAAAGGTTGAGCATATCGGTTGGTACTTCACCAGTCTTGATTCTGGCCAAGACTTCAGACAGTGCTACCAATGCACTGGCTGCTCCGCCAAAGCCATTGAACATAGCAACTAATTCTGGCATCCCAGTCATCTCTACCTTGACAGCCATCCAAGCACCAATTACAGAGCCAAGAACTAGACCACCAATCAATAACTCCCAGCCAATTATTCCATTTCCTGCCTGCATTTTGACAAGGGTTGTTATCACAGCCAAGAGCATTCCAGCAGAGCCAAGTTGATTTCCATAGGGAGCGGTTCTTGGAGAACCTAAGTTCTTGATTCCAGTGATGAATAATGCTGCCGAGAGCAGATATCCAATGTCAAAAATTACTGGGTCGACCATTCAGGCCACCTCCTTCTTGCGCCTCTTGCCAGCAATCATTTCCAGCATTCTATTAGTGACCATGAAGCCACCAACACAATTGATGGTTGCAAGAACTATAGCGATGAATCCAAGCCATGCAGCAATACCCGGTGAGCCGCTGTTAAAGGCCACATTACTGGCTAATAAAGCACCGACTACGGTGATTCCTGAAATCGCATTTGCTCCAGACATCAAAGGTGTATGCAAGGTCGCAGGGACCTTGGAAATCAATTCAAAGCCAAGATAAATCGCCAAAATGAAAATTGTTATGCTACCGATTAATGCTGCAATAGTTAGGCTCATTCAATCACCCCCGCCAAGCGGGATTGCTTAGGATGGATTTCTCCATCTGTACAAATTAAAACCCCTCCCATTCCGGCGACGTGGAAATCGCTTCCTTCTGGAGAGCCGACCAAAATATCGTCTTCAAGGTCCAACACTAATTCTCCTTCTTTGACTAAACTGGAGACGAAGGTGGTCATATTGTTTGAGAATAACATACTTGCAGAGTTTGCAACTGTTCCAGGTAGGTTAGGGACTCCGATGATTGTGACTCCATGCTTTTCGATTATCTCTCCACATTCAGTCAATTCGCAATTTCCGCCGACATCCGCATTCATATCTACAACAACTGCGCCGTTTTTGAAGGATTTGATCGCAGAAGCAGGTACGGTTATTGGAGCAGGACGACCAAATATTCGAGCAGTCGTTATGATGACATCTGCATCCTTTGCTACTTCACAAACTGTATTATTGACCTTTTGAATAAATTCCATAGTCAATGGTTTAGCATAACCTGATTCATCTTCAAAATCATCCATTCCTTCAACCTCGATGAAGCGTCCGCCGACCGATTCGATTTGTTCGGCTGCTGAACGGCGCACATCAGATGCATAGACGACGGCACCAAGGCGCTTGGCTGTGGCGATGGCTTGTAGGCCAGCAACTCCACTACCCATAATGACGAACTTGGCTGGACGAATGGTACCAGCGCTGGTAGTCATCATTGGAATCCCCTTTGGCGCATGAGCAGCACCCATGAGTACCGCTTTGTAGCCAGCCAAGTTATCTTGACTTGAGTTTACATCCATCGCTTGAGCACGAGAGAGTCTGCGAGGAATCATGTCCATACTGAATAAGGTAATCTTTGCATCCATGGCCTTCTTCACATTTTCAGGGCTGCGGAATGGGTCAGATACGCAGGCCAACATTTTCCCTTCTTTAATCAGAGAAATATCGGGCATATTGATGCAGACTACGATGTCACAAGCCATTGCATTCTCTCTACTTCCAACTATTGCACCCAAATCTGAATATTCTGAATCATTATGATTTGCCTTCGAACCAGCTCCTGATTCAACCATTACTTCAAAGCCAATTTTGACCAATTTTTTAATTGAATTAGGGACAATCGCCACGCGGTTTTCTCCTTCAGTCTCGCATATAACGCCCAAGCGCATCTTCTCATCTCCTTCATCTTCGACAACGAGAAGGTTGTCGACGAAGCGGCCGACCCGTATTCGGCTCTTCAATGCTCGCTTGGTAGGAAATGGTTTGCCAACCACTGCCCTTATGGGCTCTGTTCAGGTCGCCGGTATGAGCGTGAACAGCATGGTCAAGCAACGCAACAAGATAGCAGTGATTGGAGCAGGAAATGTAGGGGCGACTTGTGCCTTTGTTTTAGCACAGAAAAAACTCGGTGATATCGTTCTACTAGATATTTTCGAGGGCTTCGCAAAAGGAAAAGCATTGGATATGAGCCAAGATGGTCAAGTCCTCAATTATGATGGAAACATAACAGGCACAGCGAATTACGAAGATATCGCTGGTTCTGACGTTGTAGTAGTAACAAGTGGATTTCCGCGCCAACCAGGCATGAGCAGAGAAGACCTAATCGGCAAGAACGCCGATATTATTTCCCAAGTTGGTGCAGGAATCAAAGAACATGCTCCAGATTCAATCATCGTCATGGTAACAAATCCACTTGACTTGATGACTTACCATATGAGAGAAGTCACCGGATTCCCTAGCCACCGCGTAGTCGGACAAGCAGGAATCCTTGACAGTGCCCGAATGACGCACTTCATCGCCAAGGCAGTAGGATGCAGCGAAGAAGATGTTCAAGCGATGGTGCTTGGTGGTCATGGAGACACAATGGTTCCTCTACCACGTTACACAACCGTTGGTGGAATTTCAGTCGACCAATTACTCGATGATGAAACCATTGCATCCATCTGTGAAAGGACCGCCAAGGGTGGCGGAGAAATCGTCAAACTCCTTGAGAAAGGGAGTGCCTTCTATGCACCAGGCTCAGCGGCAGCGATCATGGCAGAAGCCATCGTTATGGATAGAAAGCGACTAATTCCAGCAAGTGCTCACTTGAAGGGCGAATATGGTCTTGACGATGTTTATATCGGCGTACCAATTATCCTTGGTGCCAATGGTGTAGAACGTATTATGGAATTAGAATTAACAGATGCTGAACTTGAGAGCCTCCAAGGCTCTGGTAATTTCTACAAGCAACAATTAAGTGAATTACTCGGCTATTGAGGCACTTCACCAGAAAGGTTTGCCGGCAAGGCAACTCCAATCGCTGAAACTGAGCCGAGGCGTTTCCATTCGGATTCCTGCCAACTTTTATATTCCTCAAATGAGGACATTTGTAGTACTGGATTATGTTCTCGATTCCACAAAAGAATCTGTGGTTCTGTACCAGGTGCTTCATGACCAGACATGATTTGAGTATGCTCATTTATGCCTTGCAAAATGGACAATGCTTGCCAATGCTCCTCAAGGCTACCGCCCGGCAAATCATCTCGACCAGTGCCTCCATTACCATTGAACAGGAAATCTCCGGTGAACAAGAAACCTGGAATCTCGATGCACATGCTATCTGGAGTATGCCCCGGACTTGCATGGAAAGTAAATTCAACTCCACCCATCTGTAATTTTTCTTTATCAGAAACATTGGTTGAAACCCCATGAGTCAAGGCCCCTTCAAGCATTAGGAAATCACAACCAGCCTTGGCTGCCAACTCCCATCCACCGCTGATATGGTCAGCATGAGTATGGGTGCCAATGGCATATTTCAGAGTCAAACCTCTTTCTTCAATCAAAGCCAAGTCTCGCTCAATATTTGCATGAATTGGGTCAATCAAGGCCGCCAGTGAATTACAAGTGCAGGTGACCAAGTAAGTACGAGCCCAGCCTGTCGAATTGATTTGTTCAACTAGCATGGCTACGCCAAGAGGTTATTCTTTGTGTTCTTTTCCCCGTATAGTTGATATGGGGTCGGCTTGACCTTGGTATTTGATAGGAGCGAGGATAATGCTTGAACCACCTGAAATTGGAATGGCCCTCGTTGGCCTCGGTATGGCTTTTGCACTTGGTTGGTTGATATCAAGCAGCAGAAGTAAAGTCAAATTAGCAACTTCCGAAGCCCGCGCAGAAGCCCAAGTAGATGCATTGAACCAGGCAACTGAAGCAATGCAAAATGAATTCAAGGCTATTGCCTCAGATGCTCTTCAAGGAAACAGCGAACAGTTCCTACAAGTTGCAGAGGAGAAATTAAAAGTACACACTAAAGAAGGCGAAAAGGTGCTTGGGGAACAAAAAATGGCCATGGAAAACCTTGTTGTGCCAATTAGAGAATCCCTTGACAAATTAGAAAAGAATTCCCATGCAATGGAAGAAAAGCGCGAAGGTGCTTACCAAGGGATGAAAAGACAAGTCGAGGAATTACAAAAAGCGACGACAGGGCTTAGAGATAGTTCTGTACAACTATCTACAGCACTCAGAGGTTCAATCAAGGACCGTGGGAATTGGGGGCAAGTTTCACTCAAAAACGTCGCAGAGGCGGCAGGAATGCTTGAACACTGTGATTTTGATATTGAATATACCTTGAAAAGCGGGAAGGGTGGAGCGCGAGTTGACATGCTGGCTAAAATACCTGGTGGTGAAGGAATTCCAATAGACGCAAAAGTTCCATTGGCAAATTATTGGGATGCACTTGAAACAGATGACCAAGAACGTAAAGGAGAACTAATGCTCAAACATTGCAAGGATGTGAAAAAACATATTGATGATTTGGCCGATAGAGATTATAGCGGGATTTTAGGGCCAAATGGTGCGGATTTTACGGTTATGTATATTCCAGCAGAACCGATTCTAGCAGCTGCATATGAGCATCAACCGGATTTGCAAGAGTACGCATTTAAAGAGCGGATTTTGATTGTAACTCCAGTAACCCTGATTGCGCTATTGAGAACTGTTGGAGTTTATTGGCAACAACAAAGCATCGCTGAAAATGCCCAAGATATCTTGCAACATGCCCAAGAATTCTACCAACGCTCAGCGAAATTTTCAGGAGACTTAGCCAAAATGGGAAGAGGATTAAACACAGCATTGAATGCCTATAATGACGCAGCCACGTCATTTGCAACCAGATTGATGCCTTCGGGAAGAAGACTTGAAGAATTTAAGGTCACTGATGGCTTAGCCAAGAAAGTTGAAGAAATGAAGTTGATCGATGGTTCTGCAACCATCATTGAATCGGCTCTATTGCAAGAAGAATGACGGTGGGATTGATTGAGGGAAACCACCTCGGCGGAATGATGGAGTACCTACACTTGGAGCATGATGGCAAATTATTGCTAGTCGATGCAAACGGAGTAGGACCCCAAATACCCACGCCTGGTCGAGAAAAATCCGATGCTTGGCTGATGCGCCTACCTACTGCCGAAGAAGTATCATTTGACTGGACCGAAAAAAGGCGCAATAAGTTAGATTGGGGCAAAAATAGTGCCACTATCATCCATGCATTTCCTCATATCGATTGGCCAGAGGATTGGGCGTGGAAGGACGATGTTATCAGCGATTCAGCAGTTCACCCAGCAGCCAGAGAATCGGTCTATCGGACCATTCATCGACTAGTCTCTAAAGTCATCATTCAGGATTGCGAAGGTCGAGTCGTCATGGCCAAGGTCAAGAGAGGCCATTTCGTTGGCGCTTGGACACTTCCTGGTGGATATTTGGATTATTCAGAACACCCAGAAGTAGGAGCGGTTCGAGAAACTATGGAGGAGTTAGGGATCTCTATCGATTTGCTAAATGATGCTCCAATAATCAGTGAAAATATATTCAATGACGAAGGAATCAACTTTGTTTCATTCACATATCGTGCACTTGTTGATGCAGCGGATATAGAGTTCAAACCAAAAGCCGATGAGATAGCAGATGTTACTTGGTTAACGAAAGAAGAAGCCTTGAATAGAGCTGTTTCTTGGTTTGATATTCAAGCCTTGAAAAGTCTCAATTGAGTAAATCTTGGCGAGCCTGCTCCAATGCAGCCTCAATTCCATCAGGTTTGCTCCCTCCACCTTGGGCAAAGGTTGGCCTACCTCCGCCGCCGCCCTGAATATGGTGTGAAATCGCCTTGAGGATGACATTTGCATCATGCTTTTGTGAGGCAATCGAATTCTCGGTTATTGCAACTAGGAGTTTTCCACCTCCATCTTTACTTCCAATAACTGCAACCGTCGGCTTGTCGCTATCTCTGGTCAATTCACCAACCATTGCCACCATTTGCTTATTGCCACCATCAACTTCTAAGAAAACATAGCGAATTCCATCAACTTCAGTAGCAGCGTTGCCATCTCCATCGGTCTTCAAGCGGGTGACTTCAGCCTCCAAAGACTCGATTCGCTTGCGCTGAGTCTTCCATTCTTCAAAGAATCTTGAAACTGTTCGAG
>LWDU01040947.1_pt1 | contig 11826 bp, 9 predicted proteins | sample 727161 | NCBI WGS metagenome assembly LWDU01 (sample SAMN04566230, study PRJNA314399) | hydrothermal vent metagenome | isolation source: deep sea hydrothermal plume seawater | place: Mexico: Gulf of California, Guaymas Basin | collected 2004-07-11 | reverse complement strand
CCATCATAAAGCCAATCAATCTGGCTTTAAACAAAACTATTTATCGCTACTACCTTATGAGCATCACAATCAAAAATGAGTCAGAAATAAACAAGATGCGGATTGCAGGAAAGCTTGCAGCCGAAGTTTTAGAAATGATTGAACCCTATGTTGTCCCTGGTGTAACAACAAACGCACTCAATCAACTCTGTCATGACTACATCATTCAGGAACAACAGGCCATCCCCGCACCTTTGAATTATCGTGGCTTCCCTAAATCCATATGCACCTCGGTAAACCAAACCATCTGTCACGGCATTCCCAATGAAAAAAGACTAAAGCAAGGCGATATCATTAATATTGATATTACCGTGATTAAAGACCAGTATCATGGCGATACCAGTAAAATGTTTCACGTCGGCGAGGTGAGTAAATTCGCACAAAGACTGACCAAAGTTACTCAGGAAGCCATGTATCTCGGTATAGAGCAAGTCAAACCCGGAGCCACTTTAGGCGATATAGGTCACGTCATTCAAAAACACGCCGAATCCAATCGCTATTCTGTGGTACGCGAATTTTGTGGTCACGGCATAGGCAAAAACTTTCACGAAGACCCTCATGTCATGCATTTTGGCAAAGCTGGTCGAGGCGAAGTGCTGGAAGCAGGCATGATTATTACCATCGAGCCGATGCTGAATCTTGGCAAACGACATATGAAAGTCCTTAAAGATGGCTGGACAGCCGTAACCAAAGACCGCAGCCTTTCAGCTCAGTGGGAACATACTATTCTGATAACACCGACAGGACATGATGTACTCACCTTAAGACAGGAAGAAATGTGACCCTCAGTAGCAGCCCGTTAAACATTAAAAACTGCCTGGCCACCGCCTCTGGCTTCAGCCTGGTTAAACAAATCATTCAGGATAAAGAAGCAGAATTAACGCAAAAATTCGACCCACAACAGTCTGTTGAGCCCTTATTAATTGAAAAGTCCGCGTTTATTGATGATGTTTTAATCCATTGCTGGGAGCATTTTCTTCAAGACCAGTCTCAGCATTTGTGTTTAATTGCGACGGGGGGCTACGGACGTAATGAGCTTTTTCCTCATTCTGATATTGATATCCTCATCTTGCTTAACGATGACAATATCGATGATTTTCAACATAATCTCTCTAGCTTCAGCAATTGTCTTTGGGACATAGGATTGAACCCCGGGCAAAGTGTACGAACGATTTCTGAATGTCTGCAACAAGCGGCTGAAGACCAGACTATCATGACCAATTTGCTTGAACTCAGATTGATCACAGGCAACCCCTCTTTATTCGCCGCCTTAAACACCCAGTTTAATCAAAAAGAAATATGGTCCTCAAAGCAGTTCTTTGCAGCAAAAATGCAAGAACAACAAAGACGTTATACCAAATACCATGACACGGCCTACAATCTGGAACCTAATATCAAAGAAGGTCCGGGAGGACTAAGAGATTTACAAAATATCAGCTGGGTTATTAAACACCACTTCAAGTCCCCAACCCTCACAGAACTGATTAAACACGAGCTTCTTTCCGAACCCGAATACAATGAACTGATAGCCGCCAGAAATATTTTATGGCGAATCCGTTTTGCCTTACACTCACTCACCCACCGCCATGAAGACAGATTGTTGTTTACTCATCAACGCGATCTAGCGCAACAATTCGATTTTTTCGACAAAAACAACGATCCCGATGTGGAACAGTTCATGCAGCATTACTTTAAAACAGTCATGCAGCTTGAACGCATGAATGAAATGCTGCTTCAATTGTTTAACGAACATTTTTTTGACCTCTCCCCTGTCAAACAACTCTCTCCTGCTAACGCGCATTTTGTTTCCATTAACCAATACATTGAAGTCAAAGAACCTGACACCTTTGAAAAAAACCCACATACTCTTCTAGAAATTTTTCTGCTATTACAGCAAAACTCTTCACTGATCGGTATCAGAGCCTCCACCATCCGATTAATACGAGAGAATCTGCACCTGATTGATGACGCCTTTCGCCACAACAGCCAGGCCAACAAGTTATTTTTAGACATCTTCAAAGCACCTCAAGGGCTGACCCATCAATTAAGACAAATGAACCGCTATGGTGTTTTAGCGGCTTACCTACCTTGTTTTGCCAATATTGTTGCCCGTATGCAATATGACTTATTCCATATCTATACGGTTGATGCTCACACGCTTTTTGTATTAAGAAACTTACGCAGACTCTCGCTAAAAAAACACAGAGACGAACTGCCTTTTTGTAATACTATTTTTTTGCGGATACTCAAACCTGAAATTTTATATCTGGCCGCTTTATTCCATGATATTGCAAAAGGATTGGGGGGAGACCATTCCGCTCTCGGTGAAGACATTGCCCGGGACTTTTGTATTCAACACAAACTATCGAACCATGATACTAATCTCATTGCCTGGATAGTTCGCAACCATCTGCTCATGTCGATGACCGCGCAAAGAAAAGATATCAATGACCCTACCGTCATTCATAAATTTGCTTTGCAAGTAGGCAGTATTGAATACTTAAATCACCTCTATTTATTTACCGTCGCTGATATCCGGGGCACCAATCCCAGCTTATGGAACTCATGGAAAGATTCACTCTTATTAGAACTTTACACCCACACTCACAGTGCACTGCACCGAGGACTACAAAACCCTATTGCAAGATCCAAGCGCCTGTATGAAAACAAACAAGAAGCGAAATATGAGTTAATAGGACTGGGGATTTCCGAAGCCACCATCAGTAAAACATGGCGACAAATAAGTGATGATTATTTTTTACGTTACTCTGCCGATGAAATTGCCTGGCATACCATCGCGATTGCCGCAACACCAAAAAGTGAATTACCTTTAGTGCTGTTACGCCCTCAAACCCAAAGAGGCAGTGTTGAAATTTTTGTTTATACAAAAAATGAAAACAACATCTTTTCATTGAGTGCCAATACGCTGGATCAACTGGGCCTGACTATTCTTGATGCACGCATTATCACTTTCGCCGTAACAGAAACCGAGCAATATGTACTCAACAGCTTTCAAGTACTCGAAAAATCGGGGGAAGCAATTAACGATTTGAGCAAAGAAATAGACATTTGTACCACCCTGAGAAATAATCTACTGCAGCTGAATGTCAAAAAACAAATCAATATTCGCCGGGAATCAAGGCAAGCCAAGCACTTCCCGATTACCAGCAAAGTTTTTTTTCATAAAGACCCACTCAGCAGATACACCATCATAGAACTGATAACCACAGACCAGCCAGGACTGTTAGCTTCTATCGGCCAATTGTTTAACGATTTAGAAATCCAATTACATGATGCAAAAATCACCACAATTGGTAGCCGGGTTGAAGATATGTTTTATGTATCTGATATGCAGCTTCGTCCCATTACAGACGAAAAAACCCTGCAAAAAATTAAATCCGAAATTCTCATGACTTTACAAACCGAATAAACAATCCCACTCAGTGAGAAGCCATCAACAGCCACAGACCAACGCAGACCTAAGTCTTTATCCTTTACAGGCAAAGACACTTTCATCGCACTGCCGATGCTGCCGACCACTGACTAAAACCGCATGATAGTGAGTGCCTATGCCCTCAGCTATACAGCTTTCACCCGGTCACCCTGACACAGCGCGATGGTCATAGCATCATCGCGCACTCCACTTGTTATCTATATTGAATACCCTGAGACCAGAACTTGAACTTCTCAGGTAGACTATTTACTTGGCGTACAAAATAACACAGAGCCAACCGTGGACAGATTCAGACACAGGTTCTGGGTTGTCCGGGCCTGGCAATTCATTCTTTCTTTTATTCTACTTTTTGTTACTCTGTAGTTTCTAACTGCTGATTTACCGATCATTTTACTGTTACCCCTGTAATGCTACGAGAAAAGAGCCAGCATAAATGGGGAGAAGACCTGTGGACACTGCGCGGAGTACTGCCCGGGCTCACTAAAGGCGAAATCAAACAGGCCGAATTGCAAGGCACATTATTTTTTTGCTTTGACCTTATCATCCAGTTATATCCCTTGCACTGTGCTGCTTACTATCAAAATTTGATCTCCGAACAGCCAAAAATCTATCTTGTTTGCAACGCTAATGAATCTGAATCCCCCCAACCCCTGTTGATGACAGTCGATTATGATGAAGCTGCCGCCTATATGGAAACCGGGGAACAGGTGTTCCATGCAGCACTTGCCGACGTTTTATGCGTCTGGCTGGAGCGTTTTGTATTAGCACATTATCGACCGAAAAAGCCCAAAAAACGACAGCGTGAACATTGGCATGAGTCAGAGCAACGCACATGAGCCGCCTACTAGAGCATGCCGGTAGTTTTTTGTCACGCTGGTCGCGCCGAAAACGGAATCAACAAGATTCAGACCAGCAACAACAGTCTCCGCTTATGGCTGATGATCTTGCCGAAACTCAACAGACAAACCCAGATAACCTATCCTTACCTGTCTGGCAACAGCAAGATGTGGATCCCGGCATCAAAAAACAGGCCTTAAAACGCATATTCCGGCAAGCTGAATTTAATCATCTAGATGGTTTAAATGACTATGACGAAGATTACACCACCTTCAGCAATCTAGGTGATGTCGTTACGGAACAAATGCGTCGGATGTTACGATTAGCCGAGCAAAAAAAGCACCCAGATACGCCATTACCCGCACCTGATCTGATCAGGAGCCGGATAAAAACCATAACAATGAGGATAACAAGTTTGCATAAAGCCATACAACAAGCGGGTGATATCGACATCATACCTCTTGACCTGGTGGAATTTAATTCTGCCGGACGTTTGTTAATCATAGGAAGCGCACAACAAATCCAGGCGGTAACACCTCGTCTTGCCCCGCTGGATATTATGCTGGTCTGTGTTGACGAAGAAGATAAATCCAGACTTGAATCAAAGCTGATCATCCGGGACAAAATTCTGCACATTAGCGGTTGGATGGGGCAATTTACGGTTCAATTTGAGTCACAACAGTTATCCGTGGATCTGGTGCTGGACTTATCTGATCAGCCATTCTTGACCACCAAGGTATTGCCTTTGGGGTATTTTGCACCACGTAACAATACTCAGCTATTAGCCGAAACTCTACAGCAACTACCGGCGCTCACAGGTACTTATGATAAACCCCAGTATTTTAATTATAAGGCTACAATTTGTGCGCACTCGCAACGCCAATTAGCGGGGTGTTCTCAGTGTATTGATGCCTGCCCGGCTGAAGCAATCGTCAGTACAGGCGACACCGTGACTGTTAATCCAGCACTTTGTCAGGGCTGTGGCAGTTGTACCTCGGTCTGCCCATCCGGTGCCATGATGTACGCTTTGCCCGCTCTGGATGTCAGTGTCAATAGATTACGCAAGATGATCCAGGCCTGGTTTGAGCTTGAAATCACAGCACCACATATCCTTATCCATGACATGATGCATGGTCAAGCGCTGCTAGATAGCCTCGACGAAGGATTGCCGGCGCAAGTGATTACGTTTTCCATTGAAGAAATTGGCGCCTTGGGCATGCCATTCTGGTTGAGTGCATTAGCCTATGGCGCGGGCAGTGTTACCGTCTGGGATACCGCAAGTCATCCTGATCATGACTGGTTAGAAGTTCAGCATGAAATAAGCAAAACCAATCAAATTCTCGTAGGCTTAGGCTATCAGGCCGATGTTGTTAATTGGCTTAAAGACCCGGACAGCGGTCTACTGCTGGAACATTTATCCACCTCCAATATATTGTCCGGCATACCGGCAGCATCGTTTTCAGGCATCGATGAAAAACGACGCATGATTACCATGGCTTTAGACCATTTACATCAACATGCCCCCAAACCCATCGCAGTTTTGGCCTTGTCCAGTGACGCGGCTTTCGGTGAAATAAAGGTCAATAAATCAAGCTGTACCCTGTGTCATGCCTGTGTCACCGTGTGTCCTGTTGGCGCTGTGTCAGATGGTTTTGACCTGCCACAACTCAATTTTATTGAAGACCTGTGTGTACAATGCGGTTTATGTAAAACGGCCTGCCCTGAAAATGCAATTGCGTTAAAGCCCCAGTATGTATTTAACCGTGTACAAGCCCGTAAATTACGGTTATTACACGATGAACCGGTATTTCATTGCATCCATTGCCACGACCCCTTTGCCACCCAAAAAATGATTAACAACATGATCGATAAGTTAAAAAACCACGCCATGTTTCAAGGCCAAGCATTGGAACGATTAAAAATGTGTAAAGACTGTCGTGTCAAAGCCATGTTTAACGACACCCAAAAAACAGTGCCATGATGGATGAGAACACACTTTGGCGGACACAAACTTATGCTTTATTAGCACGTTTATTAGCCCAGGCGCCCGACCAACCGTTGCTTGACAACATCGCGGCTATTCAAGTGACCGAGCCTGAAAGTCCGATGGGTAAACAATGGGTACAATTGATGTCGAAGGCAAACCGCAGCGATGTGTCTGCCGTTGAGCAAGAATACCAGACGCTGTTTATCGGCATCACCCATGGTGAGTTAATACCTTATGGCTGTTATTATCAGACCGGTTTTTTAATGGAAGAACCGCTGGCCAATCTACGCACCGACCTGCTGCGCTTAGGTCTGGAACGACAGAAAAATACCGCGGAACCCGAAGATCATGCGGCTGCGCAATGCGATGTCATGCGTTTGTTATTGAGTGCAAAAGGCACACCGGTGATCCCCCCCGAGGTATTTTTCAATCAGCATTTACGGCCCTGGATACAGCAGTTTTTTGACGATATGCAGCAAGCCAATAGTGCCCGGTTTTATCAGTCTGTAGGACAGTTTGCAGCGACCTTTATGAGCCTGGAAGGCAAATTGCTGATGAGCTAAACCTGATAAGCTCTGAAGGTCAATTATCTCCGCCAACTGGACGGTAATATTACAACTTGCCTGAATAAGAAAGGTAAGACATAATCAAACCTTAAACATAAGGTGTGTGCTAAACAAACACCTTGCATGCGTTTACTACTGGGTAACACCCAACGCGGAGTAATCATATGAGCGATAAAAAAGTATTTTCCAGACGTGGTTTTCTAAGCTCGCTGACGGCAATCATGGGTAGCGCGTCTTTGTTAGCTGTGACATCACCCGGTATTGAAGCTGCACCCAAAAACCACGCAGCGGATGAAGATCAGCCGTTACCCGTGGCAAAAGGCTATCAACGCACCCCGCATGTTGATACCTATTATTCCCTTGCCGACCTTTAAACAAGAAAACGCATGAAATTAACAAAAAGGCAGTCCTGTGCAACGGCTCTTAACACCGGGGTAAATCGTCGCGTATTTCTAAAAGGTTCCGGCATTGCCGCTGGCGGTGCTGCATTCATGAGCCTGCTGCCCCCGGCAATGCTACAAAAAACAGTCGCTTCAGAAGACACACCGCAGGCGACGGATTTAGGTGATATCAAAAAAGTACGTAGTGTTTGCAGCCACTGCAGTGTTGGCTGCGGCGTGGTCGCGGAAGTACAAAATGGCGTCTGGATAGGTCAGGAACCCAGTTTTGAACATCCTTTCAATCTAGGTTCGCACTGTGCCAAAGGCGCATCATTACGTGAGCATGGTCATGGGGATAAACGCTTAAAATATCCACTCAAAAAAGTCGCCGGTCAATGGCAACGAATATCATGGCAGCAGGCGATTGATGAGATTGGCGATAAAATGTTGTCCATTCGTGAAAAATCTGGCCCGGACTCTGTGTACTGGTTAGGCAGCGCCAAACATAATAACGAACAAGCCTATTTATTAATAATGTCGATCATCAGGCGCGGATCTGTCATTCAACAACAGTCGCAGGAGTTGCTAATACCTGGGGCTATGGGGCTATGACCAACTCCTACAATGATATTCATAATGCCAAGGCAGTGTTCATTATCGGAGCCAACCCTGCTGAAGCACACCCGGTTTCTTTTCAGCACATTTTTCGCGCCAAAGAAAAAGGTGCGCCCATTATCGTGGTCGATCCACGATTCACACGCACTGCAGCCCATGCAGACCACTATATCAGTATCCGCCCAGGCAGTGATGTTGCGTTTGTCTGGGGGATGTTATGGCATATCTTTAAAAACAAGTGGGAAGATAAAGAATTTATCAAGCAACGTGTCTATGGCATGGATGAGATTCGTCAGGAAGTAGCCAACTGGGCGCCCGATGAAGTTGAGCGGGTGAGCGGTGCAAAAGAAATTGACGTTTTAAAAGCTGCGCAAACCATGGCCGAGCATCGGCCTGGCACCTTTATCTGGTGTATGGGGGGCACCCAGCATACCACCGGCAATAATAACACGCGGGCGTACTGTATCTTCCAGCTAGCACTCGGCAATATGGGGGTGTCGGGAGGCGGAACCAATATTTTTCGCGGTCATGACAATGTACAAGGCGCAACAGATTTAGGCGTGTTATCACATACTTTACCGGGATATTACGGTTTATCTGAAGGCGCGTGGAAACATTGGGCAAGAGTCTGGGACCTGGATTATGAGTGGATTAAAAACCGCTTTGACCACGTCAGTTACGAACAAGCTGGCGACAAAGCCGTTAGCCCGATGAACACCAAAGGCATTCCCGTTTCGCGATGGATTGACGGGGTGTTAGAAGACCCGGCGAATATTGCCCAAAACGATAATGTTCGCGCTATGGTCTTGTGGGGGCACGCGCCCAATAGTCAAACCCGAGGACCTGAAATGAAACTGGCGATGGAAAAACTCGATCTCATGGTCGTAGTTGATCCCTACCCGTCTATTTCTGCCGTAATGAGTGACCGTCAAGATGATCTCTATTTATTACCTGCTTCGACACAATTCGAAACCTATGGCTCATTGAGTTCATCCAATCGTTCGTTACAGTGGCGCCATAAAATTATCGAACCCTTGTTTGAGTCCAAGCCTGATCATGTGATCATGCATAAATTTGCCAGCAAACTAGGCTTTGCCGAACAATTGTTTAAACATATCAAAGTCAATGGCGAAGAGCCGTTGATCGAAGATATTACCCGTGAATTTAACCGCGGTATGTGGACTATTGGCTACACCGGCCAGACACCCGAACGGCTGAAATTACAATCCGAGAATCTGCATACCTTTAATAAAACCACATTAAAGGCCGAAGGCGGCCCCTGTGATGGTGAATATTACGGCTTGCCCTGGCCTTGCTGGGGTACGGCCGAGATGAAACACCCCGGCACCCCGATCCTTTACGACACCAGTAAATCAATCGCTGATGGCGGCTTGACTTTCCGTGCGCGTTTTGGGGTTGAACACAATGGCGAAAACCTACTGGCAGAAGATTCATTCTCAGTAGACTCTGAGATTGAAGACGGTTACCCTGAGTTTACCGCTGAGATGCTAAAAAAGCTGGGCTGGTGGAATGCTCTGACCGCTGCTGAAAAAGTCGAGGCGGAAGGCAAAAACTGGAAGACTGATTTATCGGGTGGCATTCAACGGGTGGCCATTAAGCACGGTTGTGCTCCATTTGGCAATGCCAAGGCGCGAGCCATTGTCTGGCAGTTTCCTGACCCGGTACCCATACATCGCGAAGCCCTGTATACCAACCGGCGAGATCTGGTCGAAAAATACCCCACCTACGAAGATCGTCGTAGCTTTTATCGTTTGCCTACGCGTTATGGCTCGATTCAAGCAATAGATTTCAGCAAAGACTTTCCGTTAATTATGACCAGTGGTCGCCTGGTCGAATACGAAGGGGGCGGCGATGAAACCAGATCTAACCCCTGGCTGGCAGAGTTACAGCAAGATATGTTCGCTGAAATCAACCCGGCAGATGCCAATGACGCAGGCGTGAAACATGGCCAACAAGTATGGATTGATGGCCCCGAGGGGGGCAAAATCAAGGTGATGGCTTTTGTCACACCCCGGGTAGGCCGTGGTGTGGTCTTTATGCCGTTCCACTTTGGCGGTCACTTTCAGGGCAAGGATTTAACTGAAAACTATCCCGCAGGCACCGTACCTTATGTGCTGGGTGAATCATGTAATACAATATTTACCTATGGGTATGATTCAGTGACACAAATGCAGGAGACTAAAGTTTCTCTCTGTCGACTCCGCGCTGTCTAAATAAGGATAAAAAAATGGCTCGTATGAAGTTTTTATGTGATTCAGAACGTTGCATTGAATGTAACGCCTGTGTCACCGCCTGTAAGAATGAGCATGAAGTACCTTGGGGTATCAATCGCCGGCGGGTGGTCACTCTGGATGACGGTGTGCCCGGTGAAAAATCCATCTCGGTGGCATGCATGCACTGCAGTGATGCACCTTGTCAGGCCGTGTGTCCGGTGGATTGCTTTTACACCACAGAAGATGGTGTGGTTTTGCATGATAAAGATTTATGCATTGGCTGTGGTTATTGTTTTTATGCCTGCCCGTTTGGCGCACCTCAATATCCTCAAGAAGGTGCCTTTGGTGCACGCGGAAAAATGGATAAATGTACTTTCTGTGCCGGTGGACCTGAGACAGATAACTCACCCGAAGAATTGGAAAAATATGGCCGCAACCGTTTAGCGGAAGGTAAATTACCCCTGTGTGCTGAAATGTGTTCTACCAAAGCATTGCTGGCGGGGGATGGCAATATTGTGTCAGAGTTGTTCCGAAATCGTGTTGTCCGCCGTGAAGGTCGCCCAGAGGTATGGGGCTGGAACACAGCGTATAAAGACTAACATGAAATATTTGTTATTAATTATTTCACTGTCTGGCTTGAGTGCTTGTTATCAAGACAGCGATGTGGTTTTTCATCAGGCCGGTGTTTATAAAGGTCAAGTCGATTTACATAATGTCACTGCTGCAGATCATGAAGCCCTGCTGGCCGCGCGTTTTAATCAGGTACAAACCGATCGCTAATGGATATGGACATGGCTACCCGCAGGACATTAAATAAACGTAAAAAAATGATGACCTGGACAGCAATCATTATGTTGCTGGGGGTATTCTTATTGCCTATGACAGGCTATATCAGCACCGGTTTTGCCACCTCAGATAAGCCCGAGCAAGCAAGCAACCCACGGTCTGATTTTTGGCGTATGGTTAGAAATACTACCGCAGGTTATTCCTCCGTCACAGGCCGCGAAAGCAATGTACTGATCCAAGGTTCTGGGCAAAATTGGCGGCAGTTACGTAATGGCCCGATAGCCAAATATGGCAGCTGGCTGCTATCCGGCATGCTAGCTGTTCTGGCCTTGTTTTATAGTTATAGTGGTAAGGTTGCTATGACGCATCCACGCACGGGTCAGACAGTTGAACGCTGGACCTTTAAAGAGCGTCGCCTACACTGGATAACCACCGGATTATTTATCGTCTTATCTATAACAGGGCTTAGTTTGCTGTACGGTCGCGCCGTACTCATCCCCCTGTTTGGACATGATGGCTTTTCAGCCTATGCCGATATTGCTAAATTAACCCATAATATTTTGGGTCCGCTCTTTATGCTAGGGCTAATATCCATGCTTGTGAACTGGTTTAGTCAGAATTTGTTCAACCGTGTTGATTGGCAATGGTTTAAAGCTTTTGGAGGCATGCTAGGCGATAAACACCCTTCGGCAGAAAAGTTGAATGGCGGTGAAAAAATGTGGTTTTGGTCTTTAGCAACGGCCGGCGTAGCACTGTGCCTTTCCGGCTTGATCCTGGATTTCCCGAATTTCGACCAGGATCGCCAACTGCTGCAGATATCTCACCTCATACACGTGAGCACTGCATTGCTGTTGATTGCTTTTGCTTTTGGTCATATCTACATTGGTAGCATCGGTACTGAAGGTGCACTGGAAGGCATGGTGACTGG
>LWDU01032623.1_pt1 | contig 11828 bp, 14 predicted proteins | sample 727161 | NCBI WGS metagenome assembly LWDU01 (sample SAMN04566230, study PRJNA314399) | hydrothermal vent metagenome | isolation source: deep sea hydrothermal plume seawater | place: Mexico: Gulf of California, Guaymas Basin | collected 2004-07-11 | reverse complement strand
TTCCTTCTCTAAGACAGATTCCTTTGTGTTTGAAGATATCCAATTATCTACCGCCTTTCAAACCGAATGAATAGCGTGATGGTTCTCTCCATCGATGACCAGTTAGGTATCCACATACCTTGCATTTGAATCCTATAGCAACCTTACCTCCATACAATGTAGCATTGTGAACTTTCTTTAGGGGGGAAGTGCAAACTGGGCATGGTTGTCCAGGAGATGCAAATTCACCACGATGGTGATGATGTCCACTTTGATCTTCACCAGGCCTTATCCTTCTCCATCTTTTAACTACGGGATCATACCCTAATCCTTGTTTTTTGAAATCATTTTCGTCAGCTTCTGGCGCAGCACCCACAGATCTCGTTCTAAGTCTTATTTTTATTTTTTTTGATAGTATTGCAGTAATCCTCATTCTTTCGGCAGACAATCGGTAAGTTTTATCTTTTTCTTTTAATTTTTGCACAACTTTATGATGCATTTTTGTTTGCGTATCTATCGAACCGTATTCTCTTAGGACTTTCAATACCACATCAATAATTATTTTCTTACTGGGTTTTCGATAGTCCATAATATTACAATGAACACATAGGTTAAAGGTTGTTGGGACTTAATAGTAATTTTTATTATCCCATTACAACAGTAGGTATACAACCGGAGGTTGATATGTCATTTGAAGAAGTAGATGAATTGTTTTATTTGTTGGAGAATCCAACTAGGCGTAGAATTCTTCAATTATTGTCCGTAGAGCGTTTGTATCCTCTAAAAATGCATAAGCAATTGTCGCGTGAAATAGACGTTACACAACAAGCCATCGTAAAGCACCTCAAAATTCTTGAAGAACATGGTCTTGTTGAATCTAAGGATGAACCTAGCAATAGAGGCCCTAATCGTAGAGTTTATACAGCATCAAGAGAAATCTCACTTCATATTGATATAGGTCCTTCAACCTACAAACAGAAAGCCGAAACAGATTTTGATATTTCTACATTATCCTCACAAAATAAGCGAGTTCTAGTTGCAATAGAAGAATCTCGTCACATGGATTCAAGAACACGCATGGATCTATTATCTCGAGTTTCAGAAGATTTGCGAAAATCAGTCGATGACGTTGAAGATGAGAGACGCAGTCTAATGGCCCTTATTGGTGAATTAAACCGAGAAATCACATCTACTGCGCAAGGAGCTGAATGTGATTATCAAGAAAGGAGGTTATTGCATCATATACTCCAAAACAAGGATTATACTATAGAAAGTGCAGCAGCTTCTTTAAGTCTACGTGAACCTGAGGTAAGAGTAATGCTCGAAAGCTTACAAAAACGGGGTTTGACTAGATAGTACACGTATTCTTAAATAGAATACCAAAATAACTTTGTAAGTTCATATGTATTCGCTACGAAATAGCTTGATTTTAGTAATTGCCATTTGCGCATTCTTACCTTTATCACAGGCTGAAGACAATGTATATCGCGTAGAGGGAATTCCCGATGATTTACATTATGAAACGGCAAAAGTGTATCTGATAGATTTAACTGCAAATAATTATTCAGCTATAGCATCAGTTACGATTACCATAAGCAATGGAACATTGAGCGAAACCGAAGAGTTCACTCCTGATGTTCAAAGTTTAGAATTAGATAGCAGTGATGTCGGCTGGACATTTTATTGGGAAGCCCCATCCGAATCGTTTGAATTAGGAGATGGTGAGGCAATATTGTCCATTGTCTTCAAAGAAGAGGATGGTTCTGTATGGTCATCATTTGATTCCGTTTTACGCCCACCAGAAATACATGACAAAGATGAATCAGCAGTACCCGAATGGGCTTTATCTTTAGCTTGGACTGGAGTTAGTATAACTGTTCTTCTAACAATAATTGGGGCATTTGTTTTACGCAGAGATCGTTTGACGTAAGGTATATATGCTATCTCAGAGGTAACTTGTCAGACTTCGGTCAGAGGATTGATTCATGAAACGCAGAATTGTTAACAATGAGGAAGCCGTATCGCCGGTTATTGCAGTTATATTGATGGTAGCTATAACAGTTGTAATGGCTGCTGTTCTTTACGCTTGGGTATCGGGATGGGGTTTACAACCAAAGAACTCACCAACAGGTAGTATGATGGCTAGTGAAGATGGTGCTGGCGTCTGGGACGTTCAGATAATCAAAATGAATCCTCAAGCATCCATTAATTCCGTACACTGGTATTTGATGGACATTCAGGGCCTTACTGCAGCTGAGGGAGTAGTTACAGACATATATGGCTACAAACAAGGTGAGGGCAAATCCATAATTTACATAGATAATGATTACAATGCTAAAGTGAGCCCAGGGGATATCTTTAGATTTTATTCAGGTGAAGGCGATACACTAGCAGAACATTCATCTTTGGATGATTTCTCTTTCCGTATAAAATTTGATCCTACCGGTGATACAATCGGTTACGACGTTGATTTCAGCGCTTAAACGGTTAGAATTAACGTAAGGTATATATGCTGTCTTAGTAGTCCTGTAACTATGAAACGAAGAATAGTAAACGATGAGCAGGCAGTTTCACCTGTAATTGCTGTTATCTTGATGGTAGCGATTACAGTCGTTCTGGCTGCAGTATTGTACGTTTGGGCAAGCAGTTTCCTTGGTGGTACAACCAAGAATGCACCAACCGGCAGTATGATAGCAAGCGAAGACGGAAGCGGTGACTGGACAATTCAGATTGTCAAGATCAACCCACAAGTTTCCGTAAACTCTGTACACTGGTATTTACTAGATGAGCAGGGAAACACTAAGACTGATGGCTTAGTCTCCGATGTTTACGGCTATTACGAAGGACAAGGTAAAGCAGTAATATTCGTTGACAACGACTTCAATGGTAAATTGAGCCCAGGTGACAAATTTGAAGTTCACCCAGGTGACGCAGACTCAGAATTGGCATCAGTTAATGATGTCACAGACTATCAATTCCGTTTGAAGTTCGAGCCTAACGGTGATGTAATCGGTTACGATATAAGTCTACAAGCATAGATTTAGTTACCGAAAATAGAGTGGAGACCATGTCCCCGCTCGAAGGTATTCTGGGGGTTTCGGCCCCCGTTTACCAAACATTTTTTTTAATCTAACCAGGGGACTCTTTGTACTGGTTGAGCGCCATCTATTAATTCAGAATGAACTTTAGCTTCAGGCAGTAATTCTAGTACAACTTCCTCAATATTGGAATGTCTTGGTGGTTTTCCAACTTCTAGTCTTTCACCACCCATTGCTGCATCCGGATATTTTTTTAGAAAATCTATTGCACCATCGTCCCAAGGAGCTGGACCTTTGTGTGGGACAATAGGGGGTAATTCTGTCGTTGAAGTTTCAAGTACAATAAAACAGTCATTACCTAAATTTGCATTCCAAGCAATAGGTTCAAAATCCGAGATTGCATTATAAATTTTTCTTCCTTGTTTTTGTAACCAGGGCAATACAGTTTCTTCACTGCCTTTAGGACGTGGAAGAATTACAGTAGTTATGCACCCTTTTGAATTTCGTACCTTATTTTTTGGGAAGAAAAAATCAATTGTCGGTTTTTGTAAAAAAGCCTTGGAAGCTAGTACTGCAGCCCCTAACCCTTTCAATGTAACACCAGCAGCAACATTTCGATTTGGGTCTACCGGATCAGGCAACATTATTGCAGAATCAGGAGCTTTTTCTATTTCACCTAAAACTACAGGAGGTTTCCATTGTGATAGTTGGTTTACTAATTTTTTGAATCCTCCATATTTAATACATAAAATCTCTACTAAATAACCAGAAAATCCACCTATAGCGGCATTGGCACCATAAGCGCCTGCACCTTTCAAAAATTGTTTTGATAGGCGAACTTCATCTTCTTTACCAGATATATTTTCATTGACCCATTGGGTATGAAATGGAGTTCGATCAACGGCAGATATCGGTTTTGACGAATCATTTATAGAATAGCATGGAACAACATCTATTCCAACTCCTTCAATTTCACCTCTAAGGTATGGGTGCTGTGCATAAAGTTCCTTACCTTCAGGTAAAACCTTACGTGCAATCTTTAGTCCATTTTCTTTTAAATCAGTTTCAGTATTAAATTTGATAAATAAATCAATATCAGCACCCTTTAGATTCGTTCCTTTTGCGACAGACCCAACAATTAAAGGTTCAAAACTAAGCCCCTCTACGGCATTGACTTTATCAATAAGATTCTGCGCAAGTGTCTCTATTTTCTTGCTTTCATTTTCGTCTGGTCGTATTTTTTCTAAGACCTCTATGAGTATCTGATTCACTTTTCTTCATTAGACGGGTCGAATTTACCTTTATGCCAAGCCTTTGTCCTTTCTTTTTGGGCTCTTTTCTTCAAGGTTTCAATATCATCCTTTACAGGAAGCAGTACAGGAACAAGAAACGCGATAAGACCTAATATTAGCGAGATAATTCCCCAAAACAGGTAATCTTGTTGATATGCTACCGTTTCTATAAAGATACTAATTGTTAGTAAGGAAAAAATAGTTGTAGCCCATACAATTTTTCGATAATTACTTTCGCTAAAATAGTATTTGTCTCCTTCGTCAGGGATTTCTACAGAGAAGTTCGCTTCAGGTATCTCTATATCTTCATTATCTACTCTCGGTCTTTCTAGATTCCTTTTTCTCAAATATAAATGTGCGAATATCCCTCCGGCTAGGAAAGCAACCTGTCCATACCCAGGATCACCCGCTTCAGTTGCAGCCCAAATAGCATACAAAACAGCTAACCATATAGCTACAATAATAGAATTATACAGATTCATCTAATACAGAAACTAAACTCTAGCTTCCATAGTGATAGCTTCAACCGGACAAGCGAAAGCACACAAGGTACAACCAGTACAAGCGTCATCAAGAATAAGTGCTTTTTTAGATTCAAATTGTGAGGTTCGAGCTTGTAAATCCCATGAAATCATATCAATTGAAGCAAAGTTGCAGAAGTAAACACATTGTGTACATCCAATGCATTTTTCATTGTCTACTAAAGCCATGTATTCTTTTCCTCTTGGTAATGAATCCAAGGTTTGTTTTCTCAAATCTTTAAACATACTTTTTGCTTTTTCAATACCAGTTGTTGGCAATTCTTCTTTACTTAAAACATCTTTTGCTTTGTTTAACCATTTATTTGGTTTGTGGAAAAATAAGGACGCTGTTTCGGTAGTTGCTACCGCAGTCTCGCTAACGGTATTACTAGCTGAAGTCGCAGTTTCTTCTTTTTCTTCGATTGTTTCAGCAGGCTCCGTGTCTGAGCCAATATCTCCTGGATCAGTAATCAAAACAGCAACTACAGGACATACTTCTTCACAAGCTCTGCAAATAATACAATCTGGTTCACGAGACATGATTGCTTTCTTGTCAGAAGCAGGATGATTTGGAGTGTCTAACCAATCATAAACATCTACTGGGCATGCTTCAATGCATGCGCCATCTGCAACACAAATATCAAAATCTACGGCGACAACGCTTCCCCAAATTCCTAGTTTATCAGTTCCTACACCACCATAAGATTTCTCATCTTTAGCCCAAATTTGGATCGGTTCATCATCCCCATCATGGGTCGCGACCTTTGCATATGTTGTCATGAAATTCTTATCAATCTCAGTCACTAATTTTCTTCCTCCAAACACGTAACTAAGAATTGCATCAAATCCATCATTTCATAGTCGTGATGATGCCCTTCTTCTGGATTCATCCTTTCTTCATTCAACATACATTGCATATGCATGTAACATTTAGGGCAGCCACCTAACATCAAATCGATACCTGCGTCAGTTCCTTGGTCAAGTCGTTTTCTACGGACTGCCTTGGTAGCATCATTACAATACATCATGGATGAAACACCACAGCATAATGCACGTTCTTTGTTGTTTTCTAGTTCTACCATTGTAGCGCCGTCAACAAGTTGTATCAAATCCCTTGGAGCTTGATATTCTCCCATCATTCTTCCTAAGCGGCAAGGATCATGATAAGCTACAGTTACACCTTCAGGTGCTTTGAATTTTAACCCTCTTCCTTGCAAAGTTTGAGTAATATGCTCAACTTTAATTCCTAAAGTTCCAGGGAGGTCATAGTCAACAGCAAAGGTACGATAACATTCTGCACAGGAACAGGTAATAATTTTAATTCCAGATTCCTTTAATCTTCTCATATTATGCTCTTTTAGAGTATCAAACACTTCAAGTTGTCCTTGCCACAGTTGGTCATGGCCTGAACATTTGAATATATTCATATCCAAAATTAGAGGATCAATGTCTGCATAATTCAACAATTTGATTGAAGCTGCAGCTATAGATGCATGGTCAGCATCTCCTTTATTCAGATGTGTAAATTTAACTTCAACATCCATAAAGTCAACACAACCAGGGAAGTATCCATATTCATGCGGTCTTTCTGGTTTCCAAGGTTCTTTTTCCTCATTCATTGCATCTTCTACAATTAATCTCTCAAAGAGAGGGTGCGGAATAGTTCTTGCATAGGGTTTTGTTCGGCTCATGATGACACTCCTAACGTTGTAAGGACTCTTTGTTCTAAAACATAATCAACATATTCTATGTTTTGAGGACAAACAGCAGTACACATACCGCAAGTGATACAAGACCACATTGCTACACCATCGTGTTCATTTTGGAATGTGTTATAAATTATATTGAGTTCATGTTCTCCTTCCATATCTCGGACAGGACAAATATCATCACAAAGACCACATTGATAACAACGGTTTAATTTGAATTCATATATTCGTTGCATTCTTCGATCCTTGATTCCATCTACATAGAGGCTAAATCTTTCTTCATCTGTAAGTGGTTTGGCACCTTCAGATCTCCTTCTATCCAAAAAGACATATGTAATCAATGCACAAGCGATAGGACCCCACAGAGTTAGTTGTGAAAGAACATCGGTATTAATTTGAGGATAATATAATGCAATATTGGCGTTTATTGAGAAAATAGAGAGCATCACTACTAGTGCTAATCCATATACACCAATAGCTGCCCTTACAGGATCTTCAATCGGCCTCCGCTCATGTCCTCTGTTAACTACATCGCCATATTGAGGATCTATCAGAGCCCCAATGGCCCTATCAAGGAATGGAACGGCCACAACAAGTCCAACAATCATACCTTGGACTAAGGTACCCCATACTTTCGCAGTCATCAAGAAAAAATGATGTCCGAATATAGTGAATTCAATATTCCATGCAACTTTTAAACACCCAAAAGCCCACAATAGATACCAATCAGGTAAAGGTGGTGGAAAAGCAGTACCTGCGGTTGGGTCTGCAGCTTCATGAAGGGGTGGAGGAACGAATGCAGATAAGTAGAAAAACAAAGCCATGATATACAAACTTAGAACTGCATCTCTAGTCATTTCATGAGGATAGAGAGGTTCTCCTTTTACCATCTCAGCTTCAAGAACAGAATGATCTTCTCTATTCTCTAATTTGTTTATGGTATCAAGAGCAACTTGTTCATCTTGATGCTCATAAATCATTTCAGTCGCGTCGTCTTCGTTCATCAATGCGGCTCAGCCTCTCCTTGTATCCATACTAAAGCCATATGAACAATAATCAAAATAGTTCCTATTAAAGGAAGAACAAAAATATGCAACCAATACATTCGAGTTATAGTATCTCCAGTAAGCTGAGTACCACCAAAGACAATTTGAGCCATTAAAGGACCCATTGCAGGGATAGAAGTAGCCATTTCTAAACCAATCGAACCGGCAGCATAACCAAGAGAATCCCATGGTAGTAGGTAACCAGTATAACCAAAGAAAATAGTAACCATCAGTAGTATTGATCCGAGCATCCAATTCACTTCGCGTGGATTTCGATAAGCACCAACAAAGTAAACTCTCATCATATGGAGAAATACAGAAGCGACCATGAAATGAGCGGACCAATGATGCACAGCTCGAATAATGTAGCCAAAAGTCACTTGTGTCATAATCAATTCCATAGACTGGTATGCACCAGAAGTAGAGTCTCCATTTTCATCTAATATGAATTCTCCGTCAGGAATGTAATAGAATCCAAGATATATTCCACTTATGGTTAGGACAATATATGCAAAAAAGGAAAGTCCTCCCAAGGAATAAAATGGATACCAATACCAAACAGCTTTAACATTATATCTTTCTGTGTGTGATTGGGGCATCGTTCTTCCAGTTGAAGGGACTAATGTGTATACTACAGAATAGTATTCTCTTTTGGCCAATGAAATATATCGGTGCAAAGCAAATCTTTCGTCCACCCATTTCCATGATTCAAATATTACTCTTGGTAATAAACCTGTAACATAGAGGTAACCTACACCAAAAACAGCCCCAGCCAATGATAGGAATATTAGAGGGAATGTATATTTCCTCATTAGTTCTTCCATTATTGGCGTTTCAGCACTAACTGGTAAAGAAAAAAGAGCTAAACACCCGACAATGACTATAAAAATTTTATTTATTTTCATATTTATCCTTGTCCACAATATTTCAACCAATCTAAGTGAGTGGTAAGGCCTACTAAACCTCCGTCTTTTTCAGCTATAGGAACTACAGGTAACCCGTAGGGTGCAGGTCCTTCTAATAATTCGGCAGCCATAACTTTCCTTCCCTGTTCATCAATATTTTCTATAATAGATATCGGATCAAACATAGATAAATGACAGGGGCATAGAAACATATTTTCAAAATTTTTACCACTGATTGTGCTCTTTCCTTCATCGGTAAAAACAGGTTTACAACATAAATGCGGGCATTTGTAGGTATGATATGCCATCATTACTGCATTCCCGCCATCTACACTAATGCCTAATTCTTCCATTCCACTTTCCATAGGAACTTTTGCAAGCGCTAGCTGAATTTCACAACTTCCTAGTTCTTCTTCTAGTTCAGCTGGAGCCCAGTTAACAATAGCCACATCCCAAAGATTTTCGAAATCTTCAGTTTTTGCGATGTCGTTTGCTTTATTCTCATACCATTTTCCATCTTCTTTTTTGTAAGTCAGAGTACTATGCGCTTCATCTTTATTACATCTTGTAACCGGAGGGGGTAGCAATGACTTTAGTGCAGGGACAGTAAGTGCCCCGGTCATTCCAGCACCCGCTAATCCAATCGCACCTTTCAGAAAACCTCTACGTGTAATATCCATATTCAACGTTCAAGTTTTGTAATAACTTTCCTCCTTCGTTTTTTTGTTTCGAGAACATCTGGCATGAATGATCTTCGATAGAAATCTAGCATTAATCCTAAAATTAGAAAGGCCATAGCAATCGTAAATGAAAGAAATTGTTGGTCCCATCCTTCTAGAATTCCATAAATAAATAATGAATCATACATTAGCTCAAGGAATAATAAAACAATAATTATCCCAAAAATTTCTAGTTGTTCTTTACCAGGAATATTTCTCAATTCTTTTCCTAGTTCTTCATCCTTATAGGTACCTAATATTTTCTGGGCATCTTCTGCAGTTAGTTCCCCTTTGGAAACCTTTTCCAGAATTTCATTAACCTCTGTAATGAGCACTCCCTCCTCTGATTACTATATAGGCAACTAAGACAGATAAAAGAACAACAGCAAGTCCGATTAGTCCAATCCAATATTGCATTAATTCTACGCCTAATTCATGTATTGACACTTCATGTGAAGAGGTTTGCGGCGTTCCAAGTGAAACAGCAGTAAGATACGACCATTGATCGCCGGTAGTAGCTTCTCCATTCACAACATTAAAGTAAATCATGAAAACAGCATCACCTGTGCCCTCTATAGGGGCAGTCCATTGAAAAACCCAATTCCTTGCATTATTACTATTATCATTATGTGAAATATAGGATCCTTCTCCACCTATCCAATAATTTTCATTCGTAACAAAGGAACCTTCACTAACTTCAGCTAAGAATCCACCATATCTTCCATTATCGTTTTCTGAACGTTCTACGTTAGTATCATCTACACTGAGAGTTAGATTATATGTAGTTTCAGGAATATAATTATTTGGCATTCCTTGTAAAGAGTACATTCCTTCATTCAGTTGTTCACCGGCGTGACAGTAACAACCATGATTTTCCTCAACATCATTTACCCAATCTTCACCTCCACCTTCTCCGCCATTAGGAAGTCCTACAGCACTTTTACCAACTATTAATGCCGTTATAATCAGCACCGCCATTAGACTGTAATTTAGGTTCCCAGATATAGACAAATTACGCCCCCATAATAGGTGTTTTACGAGGACAGTATCTGCTATATAAAAATATGCAACGATAAACCTTTTTTTTGGACCAAAGGTATATCCTTAATATATACCCTATTTGCTTGAATATGAAAAGTTTGAGTTTGACCAAGAAAAGCAGTTTAGTTCTGCTCGCTCTTCTCACACTTTTACTTCGCTATCCAATCACACCTTCACCAACAGGAACTGACAGTTTTTATTATATTTCAATGGCCCAAGCAATTCTTTCTAATGGTCAAATATTTTGGGCTGAGAATATACTTTCATTTTATGGACTTTTCCCGGGCACAACTCCTTTAGGTGCTCCAATACTAGCAACAACGATTTGCTCAGTTACTGGTCTTTCAATATATCAATACATATTTGTTCATAGTATTACATTGTCCTTGATTTCTACTTTTGGTTTCTTTATGTTAACTGGTGAATTTACAGAGAATTATAGAAGTCGTTGGTTTGCAGCTTTGTGTTTTTCTTTCGCTCCTAGATTTCTTACTTTTTCGATGTGGCGTATATCACTACGATTTACCTTTATCGCTTTACTTCCATTTTTTATTTGGTTACTTCTTAGATTATCCAATTCTAAATATGGCCGTCACCCATCTAGAATAATATTCTTACTTGTTTCTTTAATGATTGTTTTACCTTCCTTGCATCGCATGGCGCTTCTATTACCAGGAATGCTTTTGGCTTTTTTTATATCTTCAATCTTATATTATTGGCAAGAAACGGCTATTAATCGTGAAAGAGCCGGTAGTCTATTTTATCTTCAGTACTTAGATTTTTCTCCTTATAGTCCAGATGATGAACTGATTGGAGCTTATCTTTTTAGCGGTTATGGTGTTTTTTCGTCAATTGCTAATTTGGCCATTTATTATATGCTAAACGTTGGTCCTTTTCTTTTTATATCTATCCTCGGTATAGTTTTTTGGGTTCAAGAGGGTCGTATTCCTCAAAGTTATTTATTTTCAATGGCGTTTTTAACATTGTCTTTTTTTGCAATATCTGATTTAATTTATGTTCCATATCTAGTAACATTTGGAATTTTGCTTTTCATAGCTCCCGGAATGGACTTCTTCATAGATAATCTTGAGGATCATCCTCGCCTAATAATTCTTTCTTTTTCTTATTATGATTTAGTTTATAGAATAGATGCTCATGAAAGAGAGCAACAATATTATACTTATTATATTAGAGATAGTAGTATTTCAGCTTCACAATGGATGGATAGTAATGTTGAAAGTACTGTTTTGGATTGTAATGATCTTAAAAGAGAGAGAAGATTGGCTGCGTATTCAGATATGACATCTTTTCAGGATGTGGACCAATTATCATCAGGATTTATTAATATCAATGAGATGGAAATAGAGAGAATTTCGGTTAAGGAGATGTATTGGGAGTCATCAAGATCATTATGGGAATGGGACAATAGTATGAATTTAACATACGATGCTAGAAAGAATTCCACATTATCAGCAGTCAATTTAGGGATGTCAGAGTTTAGTGGTAAATCATCTACTTTGTCACTAGTACTAGATTCATATTACAAAAATATGCCAGATTTTACCTATAGATTATATT
>LWDU01044738.1_pt1 | contig 11829 bp, 12 predicted proteins | sample 727161 | NCBI WGS metagenome assembly LWDU01 (sample SAMN04566230, study PRJNA314399) | hydrothermal vent metagenome | isolation source: deep sea hydrothermal plume seawater | place: Mexico: Gulf of California, Guaymas Basin | collected 2004-07-11 | reverse complement strand
TGCTTTTCTAGGTCGACCGTTTCGGTAAAGTGCATAAAAAAAACAAGTTCCGCCGTAATGGTAGCGTTGGACTCTAATTCGTCGACCCAGTAACCCTCTTCTGTTTGCCTGGATAACATAAAATTGCGTGATTTATTGATTGCTAAATCTAATCGTTCATCAAAATTCATAAAGGTATTTTCTTGATTTTAAGCCACTGTATGCAAGGAGAGATCGAAAAATCATTAATAAAATTTAAAGCTATCTCAGTATGTCATTGATATTAAATACCCAAAATACATTAAATAATGCTCACAGGCAGATAAAAGTATAGAAAATGCTGTTTAGAATGGCTAAAATAGCTGAATTAAACTAAAAAATAAAGTCTTTATGGATTGGCCTGTTTATTATGATTATGGGAGTATTAATTGTATAATGTAGAAAAAATACTTTGAAACATTATGAAACCAGTTGACATTACGCCTTAATTTATCTAGTATAGCTCTCTTCCATATTTACTTTAAAATCCCCTATTAAATCAAGCCACTGAGCTTATGAAAACGATTTCTTTGAATGCGAATACTGTAGATAAAAAGTGGGTTGTTATAGACGCTTCTGATAAGGTTTTGGGTCGTGTCGCGACAAAGGTTGCAGCCATCATCCGTGGAAAAACTAAACCTACATTTACTCCACATGTTGACTGTGGTGACAATGTGATCATAATTAATGCCTCTAAGGTTAAACTAACTGGTAAAAAATGGGATCAAAAAATTTATTACCACCACACTGGATTCCCTGGTGGGATAAAATCAGCAACAGCCAAAGAAATGAGGGAAAAAAAACCCTCTAGTCTACTTAAAAATGCTATCCAAGGTATGTTGCCAAAAAATCGACTAGGAAGAGTACTGGCTGGTAATTTTCGCATATTCAATAACTAAATTTAATTAATAAAAATACACGGAAATATAAATTATGGGAAACATCGGTGAAAAGTTTTACGCAACGGGTAGACGCAAACGAGCTATAGCCAAGGTATGGATCCAGTCTGGCTCTGGTAAAATTACTGTAAACTCTAAAGAAGTCAAAGAATATTTTATGCGTGATTCTCTAGTCATGAATGTTAAACAACCATTGACTTGCACCAACACAACAGAGTCTTACGATATCAACGCTACAGTTATTGGTGGTGGTATCTCGGGACAAGCTGGGGCATTCCGTCTAGGCGTATCCCGAGCTCTACTAGAAGCTGATTCCGAACATCGTGCAGCTCTGAAAAGAGGAGGCTTCCTCACACGTGACGCACGTGTTGTCGAACGAAAAAAATATGGCAGACCTGGTGCTCGTAAACGTTTCCAGTTTTCCAAACGTTAATAAATTTAATTCCCATTGTCTATTCTGATCACCGAAGCGTTTCCAGAAAAAATACTACCCAAAAATCACTTTTCAGCTATTATATTAAATCGTTCAATACTAAAATAGCGCTGGTATTCTTCCCTTTATTTTGAAGACTTGCAAAAGAATTAAAGGTAGCTATTTTCTATAGGAAATTCTATGGCAAAAATTGGTATCGCAGGTGCCAGTGGCTATACCGGATTTGAGCTACTTCGCTTGCTCACAAATCATCCGAATATCGAAATCGTTTTTCTCACCTCTGAAACCTATCAAGGCGAAGATATCTCGAAAGTCTTTCCTTCAATCAGGGGAGTTCTCGACACAAAGCTATCATCAATTGAGTCTGTATCCAGCGAGGCCTGCGATCTTGTTTTTCTTGCTCTCCCTCATACAACCTCTATGGACAAGGTACCAATTTTTTTAAGTAGGGACACCAAGGTCATCGATCTGAGCGCTGATTACCGGTTAAAAGATCCAACTGTTTTTAAGGACTGGTACTCGTTTCCACACAATCAACCAGCGCTATTAAAAGAGGCAGTCTATGGTTTACCGGAGATACATCGAGAAAAAATAAAATCTGCACGTCTGGTAGCCAACCCAGGTTGCTATCCAACAAGTATAACTCTCGCCCTTGCCCCCTTAGTAACTGAAGACTGGGTCGATTTATCCAGTATCATAGCAGACTCTAAGTCTGGTGTCTCGGGTGCTGGGCGCAAGGTATCTCTTGCAACTCAGTTTTCCGAAATTAATGAAGGGGTTTCTGCCTATAACATTGCTGTCCACAGACACACGCCAGAAATCGAACAAGAATTGTCAGCATTAGCCAAAACTAATGTGCTGATATCTTTTTCACCCCACCTCGTACCAATGACACGAGGAATGCTAAGCACGGTTTATATCAATTTAAAACAAGATATGTCTTCTGAAAACCTTATTGAGTATTTTCAGAAATTTTACAAAGATGAGCCATTTGTTCGAATACTCCCATTAGGAGAGTATGCCAACTCCCATTTCACAGTATCCTCAAATTTTTGTGATATCGGTGTACATGTTGATAAACGCAACCAAAGGGCCATCATCACAAGCGCCATTGATAATTTGATAAAAGGTGCCTCTGGTCAAGCTGTGCAAAATATGAACCTCATGCTAGGGATTTCAGAAACAACCGGACTTAATTTTCCTGGTATTTTCCCCTAGATATATTGACTATGAAAAAAGAATCTTTAAGCCGTGGTTTTCGAATCCCAGGATTTAGTACTGCCGGTATTTTCTGTGGAATCAAAACTAACAAAAAAAAAGATCTCGCTTTAATTTTTTCTGAAGAGCCTTCTGTTGGTGCAGGTGTCTTCACATCAAACAAAGTGGTTTCGCCCACCATAACCTGGTGCCAACAAATTCTTAAAAGTTCTAAAAAATTTCGAGCTATCGTGATTAATAGTGGGAATGCCAATGCTTGCACAGGGCCAAAGGGGATGAAAGACTGTCAATCTTTGGCCTCAAAACTTTCAAAGAATCTTTTGGTTGACCCCAAAGAAATTTTTATTGCATCAACAGGTATCATAGGTGTCCCTTTACCAATAAATAAAATTGTACAATCCCTACCAATTCTATCCAGAAATTTATCTCCTATGGGATGGGCTCAGTCAGCTGAAGCAATTATGACTACCGACTTAGCCCCAAAATTTAAATCGCTAAGTTTCTATGTCGGAAAACATAAAATAACTATGGGTGGCATTGCCAAAGGGTCTGGAATGATTCATCCGAATATGGCTACAATGTTGGCGTTCATTGCCACAGATGCAGCCATTGATAAAAGAACGCTCGGTCTTGCTCTTAAAGAAGCAAATAATAAAACTTTCAATCGTATCACAGTAGATGGAGATATAAGTACCAATGATATGGCTCTACTGTTAGCAAATGGCAAAGCTAAAAATATAAGTATTCGAGCGGGTAGTCCTGCTTACAGAAAGTTTGTCGATAAATTAACAGAGCTATGTTTATATCTAGCGCATAAAATTGTACTTGATGGAGAAGGGGCCACTAAATTTGTCACAATTCGAGTACATGGTGTCAAAGTAAAAACTCATGCCCATGTGGTCGCTAAATCAATAGCAACCTCATTATTAGTTAAAACTGCCTTGTTTGGACAAGATCCAAACTGGGGAAGAATTATTGCTGCAGTAGGTTCTTCAGGGGTACCTTTCAATCCAAATAAGATTAAAATTTCACTCAATGATTCTGTTCTTTTCAACAATGGAATGCCCGAAAAATCGTCTTTAAAGTCAACCCTTCGTAAAAAAATGAAGAGCAAAAATATTTTTATTTGTATCGACCTTAAATCAGGTATCTACTCAGACGAGGTTTACACCTGCGATTTATCTTATGATTACGTTCGCATTAATGCTGAATATACAACTTAAAGAGCTTTGAAGCTAAAATCTTTTCTTTTTCAACTTCTACTGTATCTTGAAGACAAAATTACTTAAATTTTCTATAAATAACTGAATGACCATGAAAAAATTTTTAATAAAATACTAACCTTAATAACTTATAGTTATTAAATCACGTAGCATATCTTTTATAATTTTCCACTTATTTAAAATCATGCCCCTTTTAAAAATTGTCAACTGCACGGATTCGATACTCCGTAAAAAATGCCTGAAGGTTGAAAATATCGATGAAACTTTAGTCAAGTTAACAGATAACATGATCGAAACCATGTATGCAGCCTCTGGATTAGGTTTGGCTGCAAATCAAGTGGGGGTATCCTCTAATCTTTTCGTTATTGATGTGGGTATTGAAAAAGAAAAACGTGACCCAGTTATTATTATTAATCCAGTGATTACTGCTTCGGAGGAATTAGTCATGGCTGAAGAAGGTTGCCTTAGTATTCCTGAAGTCTTTGCAGAGATTAATCGCTTCCAACATGTTGAAATTAAAGGTTACGATCTTAAAGGAGACGCGTTACGTTACGAAGCCGAAGGTTTTCTTGCCAGAGCATTTCAGCATGAAATGGACCACTTAAAAGGTATTCTTTTCTGGGATAATCTAAGCAAAGTAAAACGAAGTATCATGCAACGCAAGTTCAAGAAAAAACTTAAAGAATTAGTAGCATGAATATTGTATTTATGGGGACTCCAGAATTTTCTATCCCCACCCTAAAAAAACTATATAGATCGCATCATAATGTTCAATTAGTAGTCACTCAACCTGATCGACCCAAGGGGCGAGGTCGTGAATCAACTCCACCCCCTGTAAAACAGTTCGCATTAGAAAATAATATCCCCATACTTCAACCTAAAAAATGCACGAATCTTGAGGTTGTAAAAACCTTAGGTATATTGAACGCAGATTTTTTTATTGTTGTTGCATTCGGTCAAATTTTAGACCAAGCTTTGCTAGCTCTTCCGCTTCATTTCTGTATAAATTTACACTCTTCTCTACTACCCAAATATCGTGGTGCTGCTCCCATTAACTGGTCTATCATTAACGGAGAAACAGAAACAGGAATTACTACTATGAAAATGAATACGGGGCTTGATACAGGTGATGTTTTACTCGCTCATAAAGTTCCAATTAATGATGACGATGATGCCCAGTCCCTCCACGATACCTTAGCGCAAAAAGGTTCTGATTTGGTTTTGGAAACACTAAACCAGTTTGATTGTGGATCATTGGAAGGGACTTCCCAAAACATAAAATTAGCTTCCTATGCCCCTAAACTTAAAAAGGAAGATGGCTTGATACAATGGAATCAACCTGCTATTAAAATTCACAATCTAGTTCGCGGACTTGCGCCCTGGCCAGGTGCATTTTCATTTTTAGAGTCTAAACGTTTTAAAATCTGTAAAACTGAAATAAAAAACTGTGATTCGTCTAATCAGCCAGGTGTTATTTTGCGTATTTCTGGTCATGGCATAGAGGTTGGAACCCAAAGTAAAAAAATTATCATTACAGAATTACAACCCGAAGGTAAAAAGAGAATGGACGTAAAAAGCTTTTTAGCTGGACACAAATTAATTATAGGAAGTAAGTTTGAAAAAAAATCTTCACTTTAAAATTAGTCTTTAACTAACGAGAAAAAACTATGCACCGAACTTTGATTACCGGAGGCGCTGGATTTCTTGGTTCTCATTTATGTGACTATCTATTAAATAAGGACCATGAAGTTATTTGTATGGACAACCTGATTACTGGGTCCCTTTCAAATATAAAACATATTAAAAATGATCGATTCAATTTTATTGAACACAACGTCACCAAATTTATTAATATTGATGGACCGTTAGATTACATCTTACATTTTGCTTCGCCCGCAAGCCCTATCGACTATCTTGAGCATCCTATACCAACATTAAAAGTTGGCTCTCTAGGCACTCACAATGTACTTGGTTTAGCTAAAAAAAAGAAGTCCGTTTTGCTAATTGCCTCTACTTCTGAAGTATACGGAGATCCTTTAATTCACCCACAAAGAGAAGATTATTGGGGTAATGTTAATCCGGTTGGCCCACGAGGAGTCTACGATGAGGCAAAGCGCTTTGCGGAAGCCATTACAATGGCTTACCACCGCTACCATAATATCGACACCAAAATTGTTAGAATTTTCAATACTTATGGTCCCCGTATGCGTCTTAACGATGGAAGGGCAATACCAAATTTTATTAAACAAGCGCTTACAGGAAATGAAATCACTACATTTGGAGATGGATCTCAGACAAGAAGTTTTTGCTACGTCTCCGATCTAATAGAAGGAATCTATAGATTACTGATGTCTAATATTAACGACCCGACTAATATTGGAAATCCTATTGAGATGACAATTCAGCAAATGGCTGATAAAATTTTGCAAGCTACCGGAAGTCATAGTAAAATCTCATATCTTCCTTTGCCAAAGGATGACCCAAAAGTTCGACAACCTAACATAGATAAAGCAATAAAATATTTAGGCTGGAAACCGCATGTTCAATTAGATGAAGGGCTGAAGGCAACCATAGATTATTTTAAAACCCAACTAGACATTAAAACCACTAAAGAAAAATAAGTTAATTTTTTCAATCATAATAAAAAACTAATAACTTTTTTAACTATATTTATAATTTAATGGATCGTGTAAGAAAATTTTTAAAAGATAGCGGTGATTTGAAATACCAAGTTGCCGATACCTTGGCTGGTGAAATCTTGAAGGCTGCCCATACCATAAGAGATTGTTTATCTAATGGAGGTAAATTACTTCTAATGGGTAACGGCGGAAGTGCTGCTGACTCCCAACACATTGCAGCCGAATTGATTGGACGGTTTAAAAAAGAGCGTAAAGCAATACCTGCACTTGCTTTAACTGTTGACTCTTCCTCATTGACTGCTCTTGGAAATGATTATGGATTTGAGACCATTTTTTCTCGTCAAATTGAAGCGCTTGCAACTCCAAATGACGCCGTAGTTGGGATAAGTACTAGTGGTAATTCTAAAAATGTAATTCTTGCACTCAAACTTGCTCGAAAGTTAGGCTCCAAAACGATAGGTCTTATGGGTCACGAGGGGGGAAATATGAAAGATTGTGTTGACATCGGTATTATAGTTCCATCCAATGACACGGCACGCATTCAAGAAGTACATATCACGGTCGGTCATATTATTTGCGAAATCATTGAACAAGATCTCATAAATGAAAACAAAATTTAAAGATTTTCTTGAAAGCGAACATCAACCTCGAATCATGGTTGTAGGTGACCTTATTCTCGATGAGTATATATGGGGTTCAGTCAGCCGTATATCCCCAGAAGCACCGGTACCTATACTTGAAACTAAATCAGAGAATCTGACTTTAGGGGGTGCTGCAAATGTTGCTAATAACCTTGTTGCTCTTGGATGCGAAGTTTATCTTGTCGGAGCAATAGGTAACGATGAAAAAGGTGACAAATTACTCTCTCTTGTAGAAGAAAAAAAAATAACATCTCAGGGTATTTTCCGTTTTGTGTACAGACCCACCACATCTAAAATTAGAGTTATTGGTCATAACCAACAAATTCTTCGCATTGATAAAGAAGATAATCGGCCTATTACAGAAGAAACTGAGCATAAAATTATCAAGTTTATCAATAAAACTCTGCCTGATATGGATATTGTGATTTGCTCAGACTATCGCAAAGGCATTCTTACAGAAAAGGTTTTTAGCGCTATAATACATAGGGCTAGTAATTCAAAAAAACGAGTTCTCGTTGATCCTAAAAGCTCTAATTTTGAATTATATAAAGGAGCAACTATTATCACTCCTAACCAATTTGAGGTAGAAAAAGCTGTCCCCATTAAAATTGTTGATAAAATAGATTTAGACCGTGCAGCTGAATACCTATTAAACCTAACTCATGCAGAGTTAATTTTGATCACTCGGGGTAAGGACGGCATGACTCTTTATCCAAATAAAGAAAATCCGATTGATATTCCTACTCAAGCAAAAGAAGTTTTTGATGTTACCGGAGCTGGTGATACGGTCGTTTCTGTTCTTGCTATGGCCCTAGCTATTGGGCTCAATTATCAAGATTCGGCTTGTTTATCTAATATAGCTGCTAGTATTGTTGTTGGTAAAGTGGGAACCGCTGTTGTTTCCTTAGCTGAAATTGATGAATATCTTGATGAAGAAATGCTCCGTACCTCAAAATCTGTGCTGAATCTAGAAGAACTAACCAAAACTGTTAGCCTTGCAAAGAGTGTGGGTAAAATAGTTGTATTCACTAACGGCTGTTTTGATCTTATTCATGGAGGACATATTGAATTTTTACAAAAGGCCCGAGAAAAAGGAGACCTTTTAGTGGTTGGGCTCAATAGCGATAGGTCTGTTAAAGCCATTAAAGGAAATGGTCGCCCGATCAAGACAGAAAAAGAACGTGCGAATATTATCTCTGCATTGAAATTCGTCGACTACATTACTATTTTTGATGAAAATACGCCGGAAGAAATCATTCGCCAAGTACGTCCAGATATTCTTGTCAAAGGAAATGACTATAATATAGATGAAATCGCTGGGCGTGAAATTGTCGAAGGTTATGGTGCAAAAGTAGAACTCATCCCTATTGTTAAAGGACTTTCAACAACAAATATAGTTACAAAAATTCTTGAAAACCACAAGTCCAATTAGAATCCAAATACTTGGCATCCAATCTTTAGACTAATTTCCTAGTCGCTTATTAGGTATAAGATAGTTTTTAACATAATCTATAATACCCTCTTCTATAGAGTTTATCGGCAAAGTATAGCCAGCTTCGAGAAGCTTTTGGGTTTCTGCACAGGTATGGTACTGGTATTGATTACGAATAGTTTCTGGCATTGGAATATATTCAATTTTAGGATCTCTACCCATTGCTTTAAAAATTGTTGCCGCGAGATCGTTCCAATTTCTAGCCTTACCGGATCCAATATTAAAAATCCCACCAATAGTTGGATGGTCTAGAAAAAATAAAGTCATCTTAACTGCATCTTTTATGTAAAGAAAATCTCTCTCCTGGTCACCATCCTGATATTCTTTTTGATATGATTTAAATAGACAAATTTTATTTTTTTCCCTTGCCTGAATAAATCCTTTTATCACCATGCTTTGCATATTTCCCTTATGGTACTCATTTGGTCCAAAAATATTAAAATATTTTAGGCCTACAACACGATCAAGAACACCTTGGCTTTTTACCCACAGATCAAACTTATGTTTACTTTCACCATATAAGTTAAGTGGCTTTAATGTATTAAGTTTTGATTCGTCATCGCTATAACCTATTTCTCCATTTCCATAAGTTGCAGCACTTGAAGCATAAATAAAACGAACATCTTTTTCCAAGGCATAAGTTGCAAGATGTCGTGTATAATGGTAATTGTTTTTTGTAAGAAATTTTTCATCGGTTTCTGTCGTTGAAGAACAGGCTCCCATGTGAATTATCATCTCTATTGAATCTATTTCTCGACTTAGGACCTTCTTTAAAAAAAGATCCTTTCCTCTTAATTCTTTATATTTGATTGATGCAATATTTTTTTCTTTTTCAAAGTGATCAATATCATCAACTATAATGATATCTTTCCTTCCTCTTATATTTAATTCTTGAGCGATAGCACTCCCAATAAAACCTGCACCACCAGTTACAACAATCATAATTTATCTCTATCAGACTTTAGTTTGTTTTTCTTCATAACTAATCTGTAACTCTGAATACCACGCAGGCGACCAGATTCTCCTTGTTCTAATTTTTGTGTTCTAATAATTTCCACAGGTTGTCTTCCTTCCGTGATAAATATTTTTGTCTGCCAATCTAAGTTTAGAATATGTGGGCCATAAGGATGATCCAATATCCACTCATTCAATAACCATGCATTCTTATAAACATACTTCCCGCCCTCTTCAACCGCATGAAGATAAGAAACTTTTTTCCCTAAATTTCGTTCGGAAGATATCAAATTAATATTAATTGAAAAAAAGGTGTCATTTAACTGATCTTCTTTCTTGGCTATTAAAATACTTGATTCTAAAACCTTTAATGCAGGCAATCCTCCCGGCATCTCTTTAAATCTGCTGGTGATCTTAAAACATAGTTATTAAATATAAACTCTGGATTTACTTTACGAAATGTAAAGTTCCCAATACGTTGTTCCGATATAAATAATTTTATAGGTATTATAATACTTTCTGACTTTCCCTTTGTTTTTGTAACTTGAAGGTAATCATTTAAGTGCAAATACTCTATACCTTCCTCATTAATCTTTAATGTATCTGATTCGGCTTCTTCGCCATACTCTACAAAATAAATATCCCCCAACTTTCCTTCGTTTATAATTTTATTAACGCGCTTTGTTGTTTCCTTTCCACCATACAAATAATATTCGATATGTGGACGTCGAGATAATACAATTAAATCATTAGTTCCTAAATCTTTTACAAATTTCGCAACAATGTCAAGTCGTTGATAGGAGAACCTGCCTGGCCAAGTTACCTGAAGTAATTCTTTGCCTGACATAAATGTGACTAGGATCAAAATCGAACCTATAACTATTTTACCTGCTGATTCTTCTAATTTATTTCGCATTTTATTAAAGATCCCTAAGGCACCAATAACTGAACACAATATAAATATTGGTTGTAGATAAAAAAATACTCTTGAGTGTGGAGTTATTTCAATCAAACCTGAAAGACTGGCTAGATACGAAACTACGGGAGGAAACACTAATAAACAAACAACTAATATAAATGTTGCTCTATTGGTATGAAGCAAGGTACTAATATAATAGTAAATATTTCACCAGATTTAATTGGTTGAATCCAACTAATTAAAACGGATATAGGAAAAGATCTCAATTCTGACTGGGCCGCATTAGACAAACCAAGCTTAAACATTTCTGGTGAAATTAAAATAAAATACTGTACATACAAACCTAATAAGCAAATCATTAGCACTATAAGGTTTTTAAAATATGGACTTGAAAGATCTAACCATCGACTAGGCTTTGATAGAACAATGGATATAAGAAAAAATAAACCCAATGATCCCTCAAAAAATACAAATGTAGGTAGTGTCCAAGTGCCAATCATCATAAAAAAATTCCTTAGAGCCTCTTAAAGAATCTTTAGATTCATCTATCCAGACGATCAAACGGTGAAAAATATACTGCCCAATAAGGAGAATCAACATATATCCCCTTGCATTTGTCGAATAAAAAATATGACCACCATTAATTGCAATTAGTAATGAAACTGCTAGCCCAGCATGAAAGTTTCGCGTAATTCGATGAGTGGTAAAAAACGCTAACGCTATACTCCCAATCCCACAAATTAGAACTGGAGTACGTATTAAAAATGGGTCTAACCCAAATATCTTAAATATTGTAGCGACGACGAGAGTGTGAAAAATATGATTGTTTGGATATTCATAATGCGTGGGAATATCTAGAAGAGGCATGCTTGCCCAAATCGATATTGTTGCTAGTTCATCTCCATATAAGGGAACAGAAATAGCCACCAGTCTAATGACTGTACCTAGGATAATAACTGCAATAAAACTTAATAAGATTGATTTTGGGATAGGTGACAAAAATTTAGGGGACACTGCGCTTAGCTATGAAAGTTTCTATATTTTTTTCTATAATCAAGCAATCTATTCTAGGTCTGTTCTCTTATTTTCAGCATTCAACAGATTTTTTATGCCAAGACTATTCAAAGTCGTACGCTACTTGTTGATTGGCCCAACCCAGAAATCCGTCTTTGATAGGATCACCTGTAAAATTATCTGAATCTTTAACCCAAGTTTTTGGCTTGTCCCAATTATCATTGTAGTGATATAGATATATTTTAGAACGTATCTCATTAGGTAGTGTCATCAGCTCATGATAGGACGCATGAACTCCGCCTTGAAATATTTGACAATCGTGGAACATCACTTCTGATAATCTCGAAAACTGATTAGGATAGTCTTTATCAAACATAGT
>LWDU01000372.1_pt1 | contig 11835 bp, 20 predicted proteins | sample 727161 | NCBI WGS metagenome assembly LWDU01 (sample SAMN04566230, study PRJNA314399) | hydrothermal vent metagenome | isolation source: deep sea hydrothermal plume seawater | place: Mexico: Gulf of California, Guaymas Basin | collected 2004-07-11 | reverse complement strand
AAGAAGTCGGGTAAAAACAAAAAGGATTTAATCAAAGCGATCCATTATCTAATTCTCGCAATAGGGTATGATGAAAAAACTAATGAGTTTGATTCTGATACTATTTACGAATAAATCTTTACTTTTGAATGAAAGTGTAGTATAATACATAATGAATCAATAAAATATAGGAATACAAATGCAACTAAGTGAAAAAACTATTGGAATTCTTAAGAATTTCGCAACAATCAATCAATCGATCCTAATCAAGGATGGTTCTAATATTAACACCATGAGTGTTCAAAAGAATGTTTTGGCGTCTGCTGTGGTTGAGGAAAGTTTTCCTCAAGAATTTGGCATCTATGACCTAAATGAAATTAGATTTTGGTGATTCGTCGGTGACAATTTCTGGACAAGATGTTTCAAGCACTTCTTACTGGTATGCTGATAAATCAATTATTGTTTATCCGGAAAAGGAAATCACAATGCCTGAATGCGAAATCAATTTCAAGTTATCGGCGTCAGTGTTTAATAAGTTATTGCGAGCAACTGGAACTTTAGGTCTGAATGATTTGTGTATCAGAAATGTTGATGATAAAATTGTTGCTGAAGTTCAAGATAAACGCAACGACACGTCAAACACATACTCAATTGAGGTTGGTGATTATGATGGTGATGAAAACTTCAACTTCTACTTTTTGACTGAACGTATGAAGATGTTACCTAATGACTATGAAGTTCAAATCAGTTCGAAAAATATTTCCAAGTTCACTTGTGGTGATTTAGTGTATTGGGTTGCTTTGGAGTCTGATTCTACCTATGGTTAATCAAAATGAATTTTTATGGGTTGAAAAATACCGCCCGCAGGAAATTGCTGATTGTATTCTTCCTGAATCAATAAAAAAGACATTCTCCGAGTTTATTTCAAACGGGGATATGCCTAATTTATTATTAGCAGGCACTGCGGGTACGGGTAAAACAACCGTCGCAAAGGCGTTATGTAATGAGTTGGGATATACTTCATTAATTATTAATGGTTCTTTAGACCGTAATATCGACACCCTTAGAAATGAAATTGCTTCTTTTGCCTCAACCGTCAGTTTTGACGGCGGCAAGAAGTGTATCATTTTAGATGAAGCGGACTATCTGAACCCTCAATCATTCCAACCCGCATTACGTGGGTTCATTGAGGCATTTAGTAAAAACGTTCGTTTCATTCTGACTTGTAATTTCAAAGATAAGATTATCGAACCCATTCATTCTAGAACCACAATGATTGATTTTAGGACGGGTAAAAAAGATACTCCTGAAATGATGAGTTTGTTGATGAAACGCGTTTTGGGTATTTTGAAATCTGAGGGCGTTGAAGTAAAGTCCCCAAAGATTGTTGCTGAGGTCATCAAGAAGCATTATCCAGATATTCGTAGGATTCTAAATGAATTACAACGATATTCTGCTGGTGGTATTATTGATGAAGGTATTCTAGCAAACGTTGGTGAGACTGACGTCAAAACGTTAATGAAGTATCTAAAAGATAAGGACTTTGGTGAAATGAGGCAGTGGGTTGTTGATAACATTGATACTGATCCAGTTCGTATTTTTAGAACCATTTATGATAACATGTATGGATACTTGTCGCCTTCTTCGATACCCCAAATAGTATTGTTGATCGGTGAATATCAATACAAGCAAGCATTTGTTCAAGACAGAGAAATTAACCTAGTTGCTTTCCTAACGGAAGTAATGGTAGAAGCGGAGTGGAAATAATGAGTTTATACGATGTACATATTAAACGGTGGATGAGTGATCGGGGTATTGCCTCGAACGGTAAACCAATGGCGCAAGCAATCAAAACGTTGGAAGAAACAACTGAGTTGCTTGACGCTTTAAACAAAAACGATAAGGCGGAAGTGATGGACGCAATTGGTGATATTTATGTAACACTAATTGGAGTTTGTGTGACTTATGGTTTGGATATCCAGGAATGTATCTCTGGTGCGTATGATGAAATTAAAGACCGAAAGGGGCATTTAACTCCTGAAGGAACTTTTGTAAAGGAGGAATCATAATGAAAATTAAAGTTATTACAGAGAAAGATGCCATACAACTTGTTAGTGATAAGGAAAACGTGGTTATAGTACATTCCAGTGATACTTGTCCTATTTGCGACCACTTTGTTCCGCAAGTGCTAGAACCAATCTTTGATGATTACGGCAATGTAGAAGTTCGTATTGTCAAGGAGAAACTAACGTTTCCTGTTGCTGCTCATCCTGTTGTGTATTTCTTTAAAAACGGAACTTGCGTTCAACACCCAAGTGGCGCTGCTCCGGAGAAAGCGGTTCGCGACATGATGGACACGTTCTATGGAAATTCGTAACGAGAAATTTATTCGCAACAAGATATCGGATTCGCCGAATGTTGTTGTGTTGAGTTCTAAGTACGATTGCCTAGTTTGTCGGGACTACGTTGTTGATACACTTTCGCCGGTGTTTGACCTCGATCAATATGGTCATGTTGAGTTTTATGAATTGGAAGATGATATGATATTTCCGTTGAATAGAACTGACCCTACTTTGTTCATTTATAAACACGGAGTGCTTCAATCTCTTTCATCGGGCGCTTTGCCTCAAAGCGAAATTTACGTTTTATTGGATAGGTATTATGGCTGATCTGTTTAAAGAAGTATTGCCTGATATCAACTTCGGGCACAAAAACCTAATCCGGACTGGAGAAATGGATGAGTCGCAATATGCGTCTCAGAAGTTTCTGATCAACCGTTCCCTCAGTATGAGTCCAGACACAGTAATGTATTCAAATGATATGAATTATCATTACGACCTAGATTCCATTATTCAATATGATTATTTTATAAATAGTTTAAGGAAAAAGAAGCGTTATAATAAGTGGGCGAAAGCCGGCAAGACGTCTTCTAATATTGATATCATTAAACGATATTATAATTATAATGAACAACGGGCTCTTGAGGTTCTATCTCTATTGTCTGATGAGCATTTTGACTTTATCAAAAGCAAAATGGACAAGGGCGGCACTGATGGAAGAACAACTAGGGGAAAGAAGTTATGATTGGTCTAAAGACAAACTTCTTGAAGTAAAATTTGAGCAATATGATGATTTTCTTAAAATAAAGGAAACGTTGACCAGAATTGGCGTTGCGTCTAGTAGAGATAAAACGATATACCAATCCACTCATATATTACACAAACGTGGGCGATATTATATAGTCCATTTTAAAGAGTTATTTGCTTTGGACGGCAAAAGAGCAAACATTGATATAGTCGACATTGAAAGGCGAAATGCAATTGTCAAATTATTAGTTGAATGGGGTTTAGTGAGGGTTGTTAATGATGCCGCATTAAACCCAATGGGACACGTGGGGCAGTTTAAGGTGATTTCATTTAAAGAAAAAGTTAATTGGAAATTAGTTCCAAAATATACTATAGGGAAAAATGATGAATGATAATTTTGAAACCGCCGCAGCCTTATTAGGGCTTTTGCTCCTTTCTATGGTGGTCTTAGTAGTAGCGGTTCCAATCGCGGTATTGGTGTTATTTGTTATCCTTATCGCGGCAACATGCGTCATATTGTTTGACGACACATAAAAAATTAAAGGTTTAGGAGAAAATTATGGCAGAATCTGAAAGTGGTAAATTTGATATAGATGAGGAATTTGAATGGGGATTTTCGTTCTCAGACAATGACGACGGTAATTTAGAAACCGTTGTACAAAGTGTCGCGACTGCCGCCACGGCTGATCTAGGTCCAGTATTAATAAAATTAGACGCGATCCTCGCTTTGATTCCGGAGGAAAGTTCTCATACGCATTCCGCGGAAGAAGTTGACTTATCGTCTGTCGAAAACAAACTTGATCAAATTATAGCACTGGAAAGGGTTGATGCGTTGAGTGCTGGCGATATGCCTGACGTCACTGGTTTAGAAGATAAACTTGATACTTTGTTATCCAGAGAAACTACGGTGAATGCGCCATCAGTTGATATCGACTTATCGTCAATCACTGACAAATTGGATGCTATAGAAATAACAGTCGCCGAAGTGCGTGATCTCGATTTTGATGGAGACGGCACGGTCGACTTTGGTGATATCAATGACCATCTTGCCGATTTAATATCAAGACAGGAAATTGTTGAATCAGACCTGGATGAAAAGAAACAAGAGTTCATCGACTTTAAAGCGAATAAACTTAAAGCGTTGGAATCACTAATTGTACCTCTATTACGGAATTTGAAATCAAATCCAGATAAAGCGTACATTCATTGGCCAAATCGTGCTGGTGTGTTGGATGCTCAAATCGCAAAGATTTTGGGTCTTACTAGATAACCTTGGGATTATATTATGGAAACAACCCAACATAGATATATGTTGTATGAAATAGCAAAAGTTAGATGCGGAGTTTGCCGCAAAGATTGGACGGTGAAGTTTTCTGAAATTTCAGGATCAGACATTGCCGTATGTCCGCAATGTGACGACCAATCACGATTGGTCAAAGTTGATCATTTAATAAAGTTGTGGGATGATGAGTAGGTGATATTATGTTTGAATATAACGCAAAAGTGAAAAGAATCGTCGATGGCGATACTATCGATGCTTATATTGATTTGGGTTTTGATGTTTGGGTGACCAAGCGAATCCGTTTTATGGGTATTGATACGCCTGAATCACGCACGAGGGATTTGACTGAGAAACGTTACGGTAAGGGTGCGACCCGCCGTCTTACTGAAATCTTGGACGCAAGTGAAAGCAAATTTACCTTAAAATCACACGGTACTGGTAAGTTTGGACGCGTGCTCGGAGAACTATATGTTGATGAGTTTGAAGGTTCTGTTAATCAACAAATGATTGACGAAGGGCATGCTGTAAAATACTTTGGTGGTTCTAGGCAAGAAGTTAAAGATGCGCTTCAAGAAGCGCGAAAAATATCTAAAGAATATGTAGAAAAACATATAGAAAGGCTTGACTAATTGCTTGATACAGGGTATAATATAGGTTATAAACTTATGTTATTGGGAGATGTAAATGGCAATAGACACGGCAATATTTGATATAGAAACTCTAGGTTCTAGGGCAAGCGCGGTCGTCTTATCGGTAGGTGCGGTAGTGGTTGATTCTACTATCGACTATGAATATGATGACCTGATCAAAAATGGATTTTATGTTACACTTGACGTAGCGTCTCAAGTTGAATCTGGTCGCAAAATAGAAAAAGAAACTTTGGATTGGTGGGGAACTCAAGGAAAAGACGCAATGTCTGTCCTTGCCCCTTCTTCTGATGATATTCATTGGCGCGAATTACTTCCCGCTATTTTTGAATACTTCGAAAAGAATTCCGTAAACGTCAAAACCATAAAAGTGTATGCCCGCGGAAGTCATTTTGATTTTGGTATTATGCACGACCTGTTTAGGGTTACTGGTGATGCCGGAGCATATGATCTCCCGTGGAGATGGTGGAATATTCATGATTCAAAAACGGTTCAAATAACACTCTCTGATAAAAAAGTAGATGTTAAACCCGAGGGGTTTATTCACCATCATGCTCTTCATGATGCCGCGAGGGAGTATATGAACATCCAATTAGTGATATATAACTTTCAAAAAACTCTGGAGAATTTATAATGTCGGACCAAAATAGCGATCCGCTGGATACGGATTTTTCGGACTACAAAGACGCAAGGTTCTATGACGTATCTTTGTGCTTCACCTTCATGGATATGGACGACTGTGTAACGTTTGAGATGGTTTCTGACGGGAAAATGCATGATAAAGCCTCGTTGGTCCAAGCACTCATTGAGGGTTATGGAGGTGTCGCTGAAATGGAAGATGGGACGATTATTAACTTGAAGCAGTATGTAAATGCGTGGGTGGTTGAGACTGAGGAAAATGCTCCTCCAAAAAGCACATCCAGATTTTCGGTGCTCCATTGATAGAATTAAAGGAGTTCATCAAAATTTACGATAACGTTTTATCTCCAAACGTTTGTAATGAGTTGATTATGCAATTTGAGAACCAATCGGCGCACCACGAAATGAGTAAAATCGGAAGTTCTGAAGATGACGCAAACCACTATAGACGAGCAATTGAAATGAATTGCTCTCAGGTTTCTAAATCAAATTCTGAATGGAAATTTCTATTAAATTTTATGAATCAAGTGGTCATGGATTTCCAGACAAAGTATCTACATGATATGAATAAACTCAACGTTAATCACATTCCTGGAACACATGTTCTAGAACAATGGAGGATGCATAAGTATGATGAGCGAAAGCATTTCTACAAACCTCACGTTGATTCGGAAAATTCTGCTTCAAGTAATAGAATGTTAGCGTTTTTGTTTTATTTGAACACTGTTCCTCAAGGAGGTCAAACCGCATTCACCGACCATTTAGAAGGAATTGAATGTAAACCACTTCAGGGCAGATTACTCGTTTGTCCGACTTGGATGGCATTTCCTCATGAGGCAAAACCGGTCATCGAAGGAAATAAGTATATGCTAAAAACATATTTACATTACCCTTGGGCGACTAACATTGAATAAACTAGAAACGTCAACATATGAGTGTAGTGAATGTAGCGAACTGTGGACCATGTATGGAAAGGCGCCATTAACGCCTTGGTGCCCTTTCTGTGGGTTCACGGAACGTGAAACAGTCGAGCCTCAAGAGATAACGTCAAACTCGTTGGTCAAAAAGGAAAATCATATAGAATATGAAGATAACATGACTGAGACTAATTGTAAGAGCGGAGGGTGGTGGAACCCCATCACCAAAAAATGTATGGGTTCCGGAAACGGATTTATACAAAGAAACCCTTGACTTTCACTTCTATCTATAGTATAATATAATTATGAAATTCTATACCTCAGTACATACGCTCGGCAATAAAATCCTCATCAGGGGTCACGACACAGAAAAAAATGCGGATTTTATTCGCAGGGAAGTATTTAAACCCACTATGTTCGTTCCTGGAAAAACTGGTGAGACTCCTTATAAAACTTTGAGTGAGGAACCAGTATATCCCATTCAGCCCGGAACCATGAAAGAAACAAGGGATTTTATCAAAACTTACGGCGAAGTTTCTGGTTTCAAGGTATACGGGATTGACCAATTCGATGTTCAATATATTTGTGAACAATGGCCAGGTGATATTGATTATGATCCAAAAGCGATCAGAACCTATAATATCGACATTGAAGTTGAATCTGGAGACGGTTTTCCTCATCCAGAACAAGCAAATTCTGTTATAAACGCAATCACGATTTATGATAATATTAAAAACACATACTTCACTTGGGGTTTAGAAGAATGGGATAAGGAAGCAGGCGAATATGCTGGTTCTGATATCAACATTGTTTATAACCAATTTGACGGCGAAGTTGAATTACTAAAACACTTCCTTGATTTTTGGCAAACCACTCCTCCCCATATTGTAACTGGTTGGAATGTTGAGGGGTTTGATATCCCGTATATTATGAATCGCTATGCTAAAATCTTTGGCGTTGATGAAACAAAACGTTTTTCTCCTTTTGGTTGGATCAGGGAACGTAAAATCAGAACCAAGTTTGGTAAGGAACAAGTTGTTTATGATATGTACGGAGTACAATGCCTTGATTACATTGCTCTTTATAAAAAGTTCACATATAAGTTACAAGAGAGTTATAAACTCGATTGGATTGCTCACGTAGAATTGGGTGAAAAGAAATTGTCATATGAGGATGAAGGATCCTTGTTTAATTTGTCAAAGGTTAATTATCAAAAGTTCATTGATTACAATATCAAAGACGTTGAATTGGTTAAACGAATTGACGGCAAAATGAAGTTGATCGACTTGGCGTTGACTATGTCATACGATGCTAAGATTAACTACCAAGATATCTTTGGAACCGTTAAACAGTGGGATGCTATTATCTATGATTATTTAAAACGTCAAGGAATCGTGGCGCCACCAAAGTCTCATAGTGGTAAGGATGAACAGTTTATTGGAGCATATGTCAAACCTCCTATTTTAGGGAAGCACGAGTGGATTGTTTCTTTCGATTTGAATTCCCTATATCCTCACTTAATTATGAATTATAATATTAGTCCGGAAACCATTGTTGGTTTTAAATCCGGAGTGAGTATTGATTCTTTGTTGAATCGTTCTGTTGATTTGTCTGAGTTAAGGGAAAACAATACAACGGTTGCCCCTAATGGAACTTTGTATTCTAGAGAAAAACGTGGGTTTTTACCTGATTTAATGGAAAAGATTTACAACGAACGTAAAATCTTCAAAGGAAAAATGCTTGATGCTGAGCAACGTATGGAGAATGGTGAAGATACCGCGCACGAAATCTCTAAGTATAACAATATTCAAATGGCGAAAAAGATTCAGTTAAACTCCGCATATGGCGCTATTGGTAACCAGTGGTTCCGATACTACGATTTGCGCAATGCTGAGGCAATCACCACTGGCGGTCAATTAGCAATCAAGTGGATTGAAAGGAAGTTGAATGCGTTTTTGAATAAAATATGTAAAACTGACGATTTTGATTTTGTGGTTGCTATTGATACGGATTCTGTTTATTTGCGTCTGAATAAAATTGTTGAAGAGGTGTTCAAAAATGAATCTCCAACAAAGGAAGAAGTGGTCAATTTCTTAGATAATATTTGTAAGAAGTCGATAGAACCATTCATTGATAAATCATACGAAGAACTTGGTGAATATGTTAACGCATATGAGCAAAAGATGCAAATGGGTCGTGAGTCTATTTCGGATAGCGGTATTTGGACTGCAAAGAAACGGTATGCTCTGAACGTTTATGATAATGAGGGAGTGCGGTACACTGAACCCAAAATGAAAGTGATGGGTCTTGAAATTGTGAAATCATCCACGCCAGCAAACGTTCGGGCAAAATTGAAAGAGTCCGTTAAAATTATGTTGACCGGAAATGAAAAACAACTACAAGATTTGGTGAGTGCTTATAAGAAGGAGTTTAATTCCCTTCCTGTTGAAGACATATCATTTCCAAGGGGAATTAATGAATACACTAAGTATTTGACTCAAGAAAAATCTGTCCCGATTCATGTTCGAGGAGCTATACTATTTAATAAATTATTAGACACTCACGGCATAAATAATATTGAGAGGGTAGACGGCGGAACAAAGATTAAGTTTGCTTATTTAAAAATGCCAAACAAATATCAACAAAATGTTATTTCATTCGTTGGAGGCATCCCTTCGGAGTTTGATATGGATAAATTAATTGATTATGATATCCAGTTTCAAAAAACTTATTTAAACCCTTTGGAGGGTATTTTAACACCTATTGGATGGGAATGGGAAGTCAAATCTTCACTATCCTCATTCTTTTAACTGGAGAATAATAATGGCAAAGATTAACGTACACACCGTTGCCGAAGAAAGCAAGTCTGAATCCTTTGGTGAGTTCACCGGAAAGTTCCAAGAAAGCATCAAAAACCTGACTAGACGTCAGAGACAAGAGGAGATACAAACCGATCGGGATTATGACCTAGACTCTGATGGTTATATCATTGGTGATATTTGGAGTGAAGCTATCGCATCGGAGATAATGTTACTTAACGGATTTCAACCAACTATTGATAGAATTAACCTGATCATCGAGGGACGGGATTATTACGGTCAAGCAACCGCACCTACTTTATACACAGAGATTGCAATTGACTTGAAGGTTGAACCAAAGGAATTTCTTAAAATGTTTCCTAAATTTCCTGTGATTTATTTCACACGCTGGGGAAACCTGAGAAAACCATCAAATATGAAAGAATTGAGGGATAATCCAATTCGCAAATAAAGAGCTTTACTTTCGTAATGAAGTAGGGTATAATAGAGTTATATTATTAAAAAACAACTAGGAATATATTATGATGAGTGACTTAATGGCGCGCCTAAAGAAAGCAGGCACTTTAGAAGCAACACAATTAACACAGTCGAGTCTTTTTAAAGACAAAGATGTAATACCAACGTCTGTTCCAATGGTGAATGTTGCTTTATCTGGTAGGTTAGACGGGGGTATTACTTCGGGTTTAACTGTACTTGCTGGACCATCGAAGCATTTTAAAACCGCATTTGGTTTGGTGATGATGAAAGCATATTTTGATAAGTATCCTGAAGCAATCGCATTGTTTTATGATTCTGAATTCGGAACGCCGCAATCATACTTTGATGCGTTGAATATTGATACGGATAAGGTATTGCACGTTCCTATTAAAAACGTTGAGGAACTTAAATTCGACATCGTGAACCAACTTGAAGCAATGGATGCTAAAGATAAAGTATTCATCATGATTGATTCTATCGGAAACCTCGCTTCCAAGAAAGAAATGGATGACGCTAGGGATTCAAGATCTGTTGCTGATATGACACGAGCGAAACAATTAAAGTCGTTGTTCCGTATGGTAACTCCATATCTAACGTTGAAAGACACACCGTTGATCGCAGTCAACCACACCTATCAAACCCAAGAAATGTTTTCTAAAGCAGTTGTGTCGGGCGGTACTGGTGTGATGTATTCCGCTGATAACGTATGGATTATTGGTCGCCGTCAAAATAAGAAAGGCACTGAGATTGAGGGTTACGACTTCATCATCAATATTGAAAAGTCTAGATTCACTAAGGAAAAGAGTAAGATTCCTATCTCGGTAACTTGGGACGGCGGTATTAAAAGGTGGTCTGGTTTGTTAGAAGTCGCTGTTGAGGGAGGGTTTGTAGTCAAACCGTCAAATGGTTGGTATTCTAAAGTTGATATGGAAACTGGCGAAGTTGAAGACAAAAAGGTTCGTACTGCCGAAACTGATAAAGGTTCGTACTGGAAGGAAATACTCGCAACCCAAAAATTCCAAGACTACGTTATCGAGAAATACTCAATAGGTCAAACCGCGTTATTAGGCGAGGAGGGTGATGAGGATGAGTAATAAAGATACTTTTTATGTAAAGACTAAAGACGAAACTTTATTTGGTGTATACAATTTACATATGAGCGACGAGTCAAACGGTGAAATTACGTTTGACTTCGGTGCTGTGGGTGAGTCTGATGAAACTGAACCATATGAAAGTGAAGTTCAAGAGATAGTGAAAGACCTAATTGAAAAGTCAATGTCGGAATTCATAAAAGGAAATAGTTAATTGAGCATCGAGAGCACGATATTATCTAATTTGATATATAATGAAGAATTCGCAAGAAAGGTAATTGTATTCATCAAAGGTAGTTATTTTCATAATAATACGGATAAAGTATTATTTGATGAAATACAAACTTTCTATTCCAAATATAACGACGTGCCGTCTAAGGAAGCACTTCAAATATCCATAGAAGAACGGACTGATTTGAGTTCAACCGTCTTTGAAGAAACCACTTCGTTGGTAAAATCTCTGGAAATGGAGGATACTAATTATCAATGGTTGCTTGATGAGACCGAGAAGTTTTGTAAAGACAAAGCAGTGTATAATGCTATTATGGAATCAATCAGCATTATTGATGGTGAAGAGAAACAGCAGTCCGAGGGTTCTATTCCTGAGTTATTATCTAACGCCCTCGCGGTTTCATTTGATACCCATATTGGACATGACTTTTTAGATAATGCTGAAGAACGGTATGAGTTCTATCAACGCAAAGAAGAAAGGATTCCGTTTGATATTGAATATCTTAATAAAATCACCAAAGGTGGAATCCCACGCAAGACGTTGAATATCCTAATGGCGGGTACAGGTGTTGGTAAAACAATCGGTATGTGTCACATGGCGGCAAGTAATTTGACCCTCGGCAAGAATGTTCTATATATCACTATGGAAATGGCGGAGGAACGTATT
>LWDU01039174.1_pt1 | contig 11838 bp, 9 predicted proteins | sample 727161 | NCBI WGS metagenome assembly LWDU01 (sample SAMN04566230, study PRJNA314399) | hydrothermal vent metagenome | isolation source: deep sea hydrothermal plume seawater | place: Mexico: Gulf of California, Guaymas Basin | collected 2004-07-11 | reverse complement strand
ACGTCCTGTTCTCTCCGCCGCCACCAGCCTGATGCTGCTCCTGCTCGGGCTGCAGGCAGCCAGCAACTTGGAAGTTCGCGAATACCCCAAGCTCGAGACGGGGGTTATCAGTGTTCGAACTCTGTACCCCGGTGCCAGCGCGCGCACGGTCCTGGGTTTCGTCACCACGCCCCTCCAGCGCTATCTCGCCAAGGCAGACGGCATCGATTACATCAGTTCCACCAGCGGGCCGGGGAACTCGACCATCGAGTTGCACCTGCGCCTGGGCGAGGATACCCGGAGCGTGCTTTCCGAGGTGATCGCCAAGATCAACGAGGCTCGCTACGAACTTCCCTCCGAAATCGAAGATCCCATCGTGAGCAACGAAGCGCCGGGCGATGCCCTCATGTACATCGCCTTTTTCAGCGATGAGCTCTCGACCCCCCAGGTCAACGATTATCTTGCCCGATCGGTGCAACCCGTCCTGACTACCATCGAGGGCGTCGGAGAGGCCGACCTCCTGGGGAAAAAGAACTTCGCCATGCGGGTATGGCTTCACCCAGAAAAAATGGCCGCCCACGGTGTGACCGCCGAGGACATACGCGAGGCCCTACGCCGGGATAATTACATCTCCACCAGCGGTACAACCGAGGGCACCTGGGTCCAAACCAGCGTTGAAGCCGACACAACCCTCTCCGAGTCCTCGGAGTTTGCGGCCATCGTGATTCGGCAAGAAGAGGATCGGCGCGTGATCCTCGAAGACGTGGCGGAGTTGGAACTCTCGGACCAGAACTTCGAATTCGCGTCCTTCTCCAGCGGGAGGCCGACGGTTTTCATCTCGATCAAAGCCTCCCCAGGCGCAAACCCCCTCGCAGTGGCCCAGAAAATCCATGCTGCGCTTCCCGAGCTCGAAAGGCAGATGCCCGCTGACCTCAGCGCCTTCGTCGACTTCGACGCATCCACGTACATCAATGAGGCCCTCTATGAAGTCGTGGTGACCATGATCGAGGCGGCGGCCATCGTCATTTTCATCATCTACCTGTTCCTGGGCTCCCTTCGGGTGGTCCTTATCCCGCTGGTCGCAATCCCCCTCTCCCTGGTGGGGGGGCTCTTCCTCATGTACGCAATGGGATTCTCCATCAATCTCCTCACTCTGCTGGCGATGGTGATCGCTATCGGGCTGGTGGTCGACGACGCGATCGTGGTGGTGGAGAACGTTCATCGCCACATCGAGGAAGGATCGCCCCCCTACAAGGCGGCGATTGACGGAGCCCGGCAGGTGGCCCTGCCCGTTCTCGCCATGACCCTCACCCTTGTCGCCGTCTATGCCCCCATTGGCTTCCTGGGCGGGCTCACCGGCGCCCTCTTTACCGAGTTCGCCCTGACCCTGGGCGGAGCAGTACTGGTCTCGGGCTTCGTGGCGTTGACCCTCAGCCCGATGATGTGCGCACATATCCTGGGCGAACGGGCGAGTCAGGGTCGTTTTTCCGATTGGCTTGATCTGCGCTTCTATTCGATGCGGGAATCCTACAAGAGCGTACTCGCTCGGAGCTTGGCCAACCGGGGCGCTGTGGTGCTGTTTAGCCTGGCCATCATGGCCAGCCTGCCTGTGCTGTTCGGGTTATCTCCCGAAGAACTCGCCCCCAAAGAGGACTCGGGCGGAATTACTATCATCGCGACCGCGCCCCAATACGCGAACCTCGACTATATCAACCGGTTCCTCGACGAAATCGTGGATATCTGGAAGGAGGTGCCAGAGGTCGCTCATTCGTGGCAGGTAAGCTCCAAGCGTTTCACCATGGGAGGCCTCTCACTGGTTCATTGGAACGATCGGGAACGAAGCCAAGAGGAGATCATGCTCGAGCTTCAGCCCAAGTTCAATCGGGTCAGCGGGCTGGAGATCTTCACCTTCTCCGACCCCAGACTCCCGGGCGCCGATTCGGGGTTGCCCGTCAACTTCGTCATTGCCTCGAACCGGGATTATCAGCGACTCGATGCCGTCGCCGAGAAGGTGATACAGAAAGCCCGAGAGTCGGGATTGTTTATTTTCGTGAGCAAAACGCTCAAGTTCACCCGGCCCGAAGTGCTGGTCAACATCAACCGAGCCAAGGCCGCGCGGCTGGGCGTCTCCATTCGATCCATCGGTGACACCCTGGCGATCATGCTGGGTGAAGCCGAAGTCAACCGCTTCACCATGGAGGGACGCAGCTACAAGGTCATCCCCCAAGCATCGCCCGATTTTCGTTTGACGCGCACGGAACTCGAGAAATACTACGTTCGCACCGACTCCGGGGACCTGATTCCCCTTGCCACCCTTGTGAGCCTGGACCAGCGGGTCGAACCCAACGATCTGAGCCAATACCAGCAGCTACACAGCACCAATATCCAGGGAATGATGATGCCCCCCAACTCCCTAGGCACGGGACTCAATTTCCTATCAAAAACACTGGACGAGGTCGCCCCAGCGGGATTCCGCGCCGGCTACGAGGGCGAGGCCCGTCGCTTCATTCAGGAACGCTCGAGCTTTGCCCTTCTCTTTGGCCTTTCGCTAACGATAATTTTCCTGGTCCTGGCAGCCCAGTTCAACAGTTTCCGAGATCCCCTTGTGGTCCTGATCGCCGTGCCCATGTCGATCTTCGGCGCAGTTGTGACCCTGGCCCTGGGCGCAGCCACTCTCAATATTTACACCCAGATTGGCCTGCTTACCCTGATTGGGCTGATCAGCAAACACGGCATCTTGATCGTCGATTTCGCAAATGATCTGGTGGGCAAGGGAAAGAGTCGGCACGAAGCCGTGCTCGAATCCGCCTCCCTGAGGCTTCGGCCCATCCTGATGACCACCGCGGCGACGGTTATCGGCGTCGTTCCCCTACTCGTCGCTTCGGGCGCGGGGGCCAATAGTCGCTTCAGCATCGGCTTGATGATCGCTGCGGGAATGTTTGTGGGCACGCTCTTCACCCTCTTTGTTGTGCCCGCGTTCTACCTGCTGGGCCCCACCCAGCCTGTGGCTCAGACCTCAGCCCCCAGTCAGATGTCCCAAGGTTCCGTGGGCGCCCCCTCTCAGTCCCCCCGCTGAGAGCCCCGTGGGCCTTGCCACGGCAGTCGAGCCCGGGCAGCCCATGACTCGAGAGGCCCGGACAGACCCTTTGGGCTTTCCTTCGTTCGCTGACTTTTCGGATCGGGGTCAAGAATTTCGATCCGGTTCTCGTCAAAGCGCCGACTCTTTCCCAAGGCGCGGCTTTCAATTTTCCGGTGACCGGGTTGGGGATTGAGCGAGGCGAGGGTCGCCGTCGCCCTTATCCCAGAACCCTTTGCCCTCGGAGCCCGGGTCTAATTTTTCGCTGTCTGGAAAATCGAACCGCCAACCCACACTGCTTTTCTCACACTGCTTTTCCCACACTGCTTTGCCCACACTGCTTTGCTAAAGGAGATTCCTGTGATTCGATTCCCCGTTCTGGTTGCTTTGCTCGCTCTTTCTTTTCCATCCCTGGCCCTGGCCAGTGATGACTTTTCCTTCCATGAATTCGTCCAAGCTGACCCACTCCCTACGTCCATGATCGCCGACCCCATCGACGACTCTGAGATTGAACTCGATCGAATTTCCCACGGCGTCGTCATTGAAGCCGAGACGAGTGGGCTCACGCCCCATTACGCATATACGGTTTGGGCGCTCGTCTTCAACGATCCCGCAGCCTGCGAGAATGAATGCGACCTCTATGACATGGGGGCCAACGGCTTCGCCGCACTCTGGACCGGTGTGGGCGTAGTAGCCAACGAAGACGGTGAAGCGGACTTTGAAGCCGTGATGTTCGAGGGGGAACCCGCCGGAGAAATTCTCATGGGACCGGGTCTGGTTGATGCCCGAAGAGCGGAAATTCACCTGATTGTTCGCTCGCATGGACCTGCGGCCTTTGGCAATCCCACCGTCTTGAACGATCAGCTGACGACCTTTGCTGGCGGATGCGATGTATTTTCCTGCGAGGATGTCCAGTATGCGGCGCTGGCCTCCCAGGGCCAAATGGTTGCTGCCAAGAGGGACAAGGCGTCGTTTCAAGATTTCGCGCCAGCAACCCTGGGAGAGATTATTCCCGACTCAAAAATGAAGCTGAAGAGAAAGAATCGTAAAATTCGCCTCTCGGGAGAAACCACAAGCCTTGAAGCCGGCCACGCCTACACGATTTGGGCGGTGATTTTTAATCTCCCTAAGGATTGCGTCGACGGCTGCAACGCCGACGATCTGAACCTCTCAAGTAGTTCCGTCATCTGGTCCGGAATCGGCTTTGTGGCCGATGAAGACGGCGAGGCGGGTTTTAAGACCCGGCTCAAGGAGGGATCCTTTCCGGGTGAAATACTCCTCGGCGCCGGCCTGACCGACGCTGCCACTGCCGAGATTCACCTGGTTGTCCGAGGCCACGGACCGGCTGCTCTTGATAACCCCGGGATGCTCGAGGCGCAAACCTCAACGTTCATGGGTGGATGCGAAGCCCATGAATGCGTTGATGTTCAGTTTGCGGTGATTGGTCAGGCAATGGAGCCCGCCGACGACGACTGAGGAATCGAGTCGTCGCCCGCGTGCACGAAATAAAACCCTCAACTTCGCCGGGTCACCTTGGAGTGGCCCGGCGAAGTCATGGATGGGTCTCTTGGAGTTCCCCCGATAAGGCGAGACCGGCCAGGCCGACTCGGGTATGCTCGGTGTGCACAGGGTGGCGCCAAGATGCCCGACTCCTGAGGGAATCGCTCGCTGTGCGGGCGTTTCCATCACCGGCACATTGAAGGAGGGCATTCGAGTGGATCACGCGTCTCGATCCGGCGCCACGTTCATTGCGCGCCTGGACCGCATCCCCGTCTGGCCCTATCCGCGCTCGGTTCTCGCCATCGTGGGAGCCGGCTTCTTTTTTGCCTATTTCGACATAGTGACCATCGGCTTTGCGCTGCCGGTGATCTCCAAACAATTCAACGTTTCCGCCGAGATGGCGTCTTGGTCGATCACGAGCGGATTGATCGGGTACATCCTGGGTTCGATTCTCGACAGCCGGATCGGTGACCGCTACGGGAGGCGCGTAAGCCTCTTTCTGTCGGTCGCAGCGTTCTCGATTGGATCCCTACTTTCCGCCACGAGTCCAAGCCTGAATTGGCTGATCTTTTGGCGCTTCATCTCAGGAATGGGAATCGGCGCCGAAATCGCCCTGGTGACCACCTATATGGCGGAGGTTTCGCCGGCGCCCCTGCGTGGCCGCTACACGGGGTGGACCATCGTCTGCGCCTTTGCGGGTTTCGCCGTTGTCCCACTCCTCGCGCTGAAAATCGTGCCTGCTTATGACTGGGGCTGGCGGTTTCTGTTCGTGGTGGGTGCTTTGGGCGGCTTGCTCATCGGCTTCATGCGCCGGGGCCTACCCGATTCGATCCACTGGCTGGTGGCTCAAGGGCGCCTCGAGGAAGCCGAAGCCGCGACCGTCGCTGCAGAAAAAAAGGCCGAGAACGTCTTGGGCCACGCCCTCCCTCCGCCGGCGTCCAGCAAACCCCAGGGCGAGGCGAGCGAGCCCCCCGGCCTTGGCATTTTCCTGAAGCCACCCCTCATGGGGCGCCTGGTTCTTCTGGGAATCATCTGGTTCGTCTACTACGTGGGCAACTATGGATGGCTCACCTTGGCCCCCGAGCTTTTCGCCAAGCACGGATTCAGCCTCACCCAAAGCATCGCCTCGCTCTCGTTGACGGGCTTCGGTTTCGTGGCCGGGGCCATCGCCGCCGTCTATACCAGCGATCGCGTCGATCGACGCCGAGGCGCGGCTCTCCTCGCGGTGGTCTGGGCCATTGCCCTTGCAGCAATCGGCGTCTACGCATCGACAGTCACAATTCCGGTCTTGGGCTTTCTGGCATCCTTCACCATCGGCTACGTCATCCCTCTCCTCTATACCATCACCGGGGAAAGTTTCCCGACTTCGGTGCGGGCAACCGGCGTCTCCTTGAGCGATGGTTTTGGGCATCTCGGAGGTGCCTTCTGCGGCCAGATCATCCTGGGCGTCGAGGCCGTCCAGGGGTTCGAAGGCGCGTTCTTCGCCATGGCGGCCACAGGGCTCGCCACCGCCGTGCTCGTGGGGTTCGTCCGCAATCACACCGGATCCCAGCTTGACTGAGTCCACACGATTTTCATGACCGGGCAAACTTTCACCCATGGCTCTTTGTTCACGAGCCGGAGTGAGAGCCGGAGAGAGAGTCGGAGAGAGAAATATGAACGAAAGAACCTTCGAGATCCTGAACCTCGATCACCTGGTCCTTCGAACCCGAGATCTACCGCGGCTACGCGATTTCTACCTTGAACTGGGATGCTCCATCGAGCGGGATCGCAGGGCAGACCTCGGCATGATTCAGCTTCGGATCGGCGCATCGATGCTGGACATCGTCGACGTTCACGGACCTATCGGGCAGTCCGAAAGCAAGGGAGGCGCAACCGATGACAATCTGGATCACGGAAACCTTGACCACCGAAACCTTGACCACTATGCAGTGAGAATCGAGCCCTACGACGAGGTGGCTATCCTTGCTTTCTGTGAGGCCCGGGCGATCCCGGCCGAGGCCCCCTCCTTTCCGCTCTTGGGTGCGGACGGGTATGGGCCCGCTGTCTACATCACCGACCCCGATGGCAATCGTCTGGAACTCAAGGGGCCCCCCAATCCAGAACACGGGCCCGGGTGATCCCCGAGCCTAAACCTGGGGACCAGCCCGCTCAAGCGCTTTCCCCCGCGAGTTCGGCGAGCAGTTCGATGCCCTCGTCCGAGGAGGCGGCGACGGTGAGTCCGGTTGCTCCGGAATCGGCCCAATCGGCGAAGCGCTCACGGATCCGTTGGGGCGGCCCCACCAGACCTCCTTCGTCGATGTACTCATCGGGCACCGCCTCGGCGGCCTCGGCTTTTCGCCCGCCGAGGTAGAGTTCCTGGATCCGCTCGGCCGCTTCCCCGTAGCCTCGCCGCACCATCATGTCCTTGTGGAAGTTCTTGTCCTTGTGCCCCATCCCCCCGACATAGAGAGCCACGTGGGGCTTGGGCCTCTGGAGGGCGGAGCGAATGTCATCCGTAACCACGATGCTCACCATCGGGCGGATCTCGAAATCCTTCCACGACTTGCCCCCCCCGGCCCGGGCGAAACCCTCCTCGATGGAGGCCCGATACGTCTCCAATGTGCCGGGCACGAAATTGAGCGGGATCCAGCCGTCGGCGATCTCTGCGGTGAGTCGCACGTTGGTCTCGGTACCGGTTCCGAGCCAGATCGGGATATCGGGGTTCATGTGAAGAATCGACTGCAGGGGCTTGCCGATCCCCATGGCGCCCTCCCCCGTATAGGGAAGTGAAATTTCGCGACCCTCGTGGGAGACAGGCGCTTCGCGCTTAAAAATTTTGCGCATGATGGTCACGTAGTCCCGAATCCGCCAATAGGGGCGACCCCAGGGTTGGCCATACCAGCCCTCTACGATCTGAGGCCCCGAAACACCGATTCCGCAAATAGCGCGCCCGGGAGCCAGTGCGTCCAAGGTCCCGATCTGCATGGCCGCCATGGCGGGGGTGCGCCCGGCCAACTGGATCACCGCCGTCCCCAGGCGAATCCGCTCGGTCTGAGCCGCGATCCAGGCCAGGGGGCCAATGGCATCGGAACCGTAGGCCTCGGCGGTAAAAACTGCGTCGTATCCCAGACGCTCGGCGAGCTTGACCGTAGCCATTGGGATTTTCAGTTTTGGCCCCGAGTAGCCCAGCATCAAGCCCAGCTTAAGCGTCATGAAAATTCTCCTTCAAAGGTTGGATCGAAAACCGACAATGGAAGGTAGCGATAGCCCGCCGCTCCGACAGAGCCCCTCGATCTGATTTATAAAGGTCATGTCCATTGGCGGGGGATCCCAGGAGATCATGCGGGATCTGGCCGTCCGGCAGATGGGACTCCAAGCGAAGCAAGCCCGCGCGAGACTCTGGGTGGAGATCTGGATGAAGGAGTTTTCTCGATCCGCTCGTTGGATTCGCTCGTTGGATCCGCTCCTAGTAAATCTGCTCCTAGACCCGCTCCTTAGACCCGCTCAATGATTACCGCCGGAGCCATGCCGCCCCCGGTGCACATGGTGATCAGTGCCGTTGATTCGCCTCGCCGTTCGAGTTCGTCCAGAGCGGTTCCCACCAGCATCGAACCCGTGGCCGCAATGGGGTGCCCAAGCGCAATGGCGCCGCCATTCACATTGCAGATTTCCGGATTGATATCGAGATCGCGCATGAACTTGTAGGCGACCACGGCGAAGGCCTCGTTGACCTCGAAGAGATCGATATCCGAAAGGTTCATGCCGGCCTTCTTGCAGACCTTACGTGCCGCCGGACCGGGCTCGTTGAGCATAAGGGTCGGGCTCCCTGCGGTGGTCGCCATGGCGACGATCTTGGCTCGTGGGGTCAGCCCCGTTCGCTCGACATATTCCTCGGACGCAAGCAGCAAGCCAGCGGCGCCATCCACCACTCCCGAACTGTTTCCCGCGTGATGGACATGGTCGATCGCGAGATCGGGGTAAGCACGGGCCACGAGTTGGGCGAATGTTTCTCCCGTTGCGTCGATAGGCAATTCCATAAACTGGTTAAAAACCGTGGGTAGCTTTCCGAGCGTCTCCATGGTTGTGCTCGGTCTCGGGAACTCGTCCTTGGCCAGGGCCACCTCTCCGCTGTCGTGGAGCACCGGGACGATGCTCCCATCGAAGCGTCCCTCGTCGATGGCGATTTTTGCCCTTCGCTGGCTCTCGCAAGCCAGTTCGTCGACTTCCTTACGATCGACGCCCTCGAGGGTCGCGATCATATCCGCGCAGATTCCCTGGTGGGGCTGAGGATGGAGGCCGCGCAGGTGGGTATTTCCCATGTCCATGGTGGCGACGGCCACGGGCTGCTTCACCGAGCCGGTGTAGGACATCATTTCGACGCCCCCGGCAACCACGAGATCCGCCATGCCGCTCATGATGTTGGCTGCGCCCAAATTCACCGCCGTGATTCCCGAACCACAAAAACGATCGAGGGTGAAAGCCGGTGCGGCGGTTTCCCAACCCGCATCGAGTACGCCCATCCTGCCCACGCAGGCCCCCTGCTTGCCAATCTGGGAACTGCAACCGATCACCACGTCATCCACCTCGGCGGTGTTGAGATCGTTTCGATCCCGGAGAGAAGCCAGGAGACTTCCAAGCAAGCGTTGGGGATGAATTTCCGAGAGTGAACCCTTGCCGGGCTTGCCAATTCCGCGGGGTGTGCGAGCCGCATCGATAATATAAGCCGTTGACATGGTCCTATCTCCTGTTGAATCGAGCTGGGAATGAATGGGGCTGGGAATGAACCGGAATGAACAGACTAACCCGATGGGTCGCGAATTGGATGTTAGGATATTTGCCGCCAGGAGCCGCTACACTTTATCAGTGCCTAGAAAATTAGATGCACTCGTCGCCCGAACGGCTTTTCCCGGGACAATTCTAGCCTCCATGGGCGGCGCCATTGCACTGATGAATCGGGGCGACCCCCCGGAAGCCGTCACCGCCTGGGTGATCCTCGCGGTCTATCTCCTCATTGCCCTGCTCGAGGGTCTATCTCCTCTGCACCGGGAGTGGTCGCGCTCGCACGGAGATGTTCGGACCGATATCTCCCTGGCTGTGACCAACGGGATCGTGAATATCGGAGCCCAACCGCTGATCCTTGCTGGGGCGGTGGGCGTCGCGGCGTGGACTTCAGCGAATTATGGGGCAACGCTGTGGCCCAATGCGTGGCCCCTGGCCTTGCAAATTATCCCCGCGCTGATCGTCGCCGAACTCGTCGAATACACCTGCCACCGAGCCATGCACGAAGTCCCGTGGCTTTGGCGTTTCCACGCCCCCCACCACAGCGCCACCCGGCTCTACTGGCTCAATGCCCTGCGCTTCCATCCCGCGGACATCCTACTGGTGGGCCCGGGAAAATTGCTGCCCCTGTTGGCCTTGGGGGCCGATGGCCGGGTGCTGGGCCTGGTGCTGATCTTCTCGGCGGTCCACGGGGTCTTTCAGCACGCCAACCTGCCCTGCCGCCTGGGACCGCTGAACTGGATCTTCAGCATGGCGGAATTGCATCGCTGGCACCACTCGCCCATTACCCACGAGGCCAATCACAACTATGGCGGCAACCTCATTTTCTGGGACATCGTATTCGGAACGCGCTGGCTACCCAAGGACCGCCAACCCCCAGTTCGCACCGGAATCGAGGACCTTCCCAACTTCCCGCGTGGCTACCGGCCACTGATGGCGGCCCCCTTTCGCTGGAAGAGTTTTGTTCGCGAAGCGGGCCCTTCGGCCACGACCAGCCCCTAGGCGTTGATGGCTTTCTGAAAACAGGGTCGGGCCTCGATGCGGCCAACGTACGCGCGAAGATGGGTCAGCTCTTCGCCCACGCAGCCGAAGCGGTTGCTCATGAAGCACGAGTGGCCAAGCATCACATCCGCCGCCGAAAAATCGCCGATCAGATAGTCCTTGCCCTCAAGGGTTTCATTGATCGGTGCCAGGGCCCGGGTGAGGAGGCGCGTCGCCTGGTCCAGCGCTTCCTTGTTCTGGCGCTCCGGCGGAAGCAAGATCGTCTGCACGACAATCGTGTTCATGGGAGGCATCACCATGCCCTCGCAGTAGTGGAACCACTGGAGGTATTGCGGGAAGAGCGGGGAGTCCACCGCGGGCTTAAGTGCACCGTCGGTATAACGAGCGAGGATGTATTCCACGATGGCCCCGGACTCCCAGATCCGAACGTCGCCGTCGTCCAGAACCGGAACCCGGCCCAGGGGATGACGCGCGCGATGGGCGTCGGATTTCAGATCCTTGGGATGAAAATCCATGCGGTTCAGCGCGTACTCGAGCCCCAGTTCTTCGAGGAGCCAAACAATTCTTCCGGCGCGTGAGTTGGGGGCGAAGTGAAGGGTCAGCATGGGGATCTCCGTATGGATCGTTCGGGACAGGAGCCTCGGGATGAGAATCTCAAACGACCTTGACGACGCACAGCGTCGTTCGTCCCCGGGGCAGATCAATCTCAAATTCGTCGCCCACCCCGGCGCCCAGGAGTTTGCGACCAAGGGGGGAAGAAGGAGAAAGAACGCGCACTTCGGTTCCCAAGAAGACAATGGACTCGCCCCCGCCTGCGGGCAGGAGAAAATACGTCATCGACCCGCCGGGTCCCTCGGCCTCTTCTTCTGCCTTTTGCTCTGGCTCCGCCTTCTCCTCCTTCACCCGGACAAGCGCTCCCAACCCGGCGGGGGAATCGGCGCCGAAGTCCAGAAGATCCAGCGCCCGGAGTCGATCGAGTTGGCCTCGAAGCTGCTCCACGCGCTCCGCGAGTCCGCGAGCGAGATACGATGCTTCGGTCGCACGGGTGTCCTTGGGGTCCTCGGCCCGGGTCTGCTCGTGGGTCGCGCCCGCCTGGCTGCTTCGCTGGGATTGCACAAGGATGTCCAGCTGCCCGGCGACTCGCGCAAAAATCGCATCCAACAGTTTTCTCTTGTCCAGTTCAGCCACTCACCCACCGCTTCCGTCATCGGCAACCAATTCACCCACCCGGCGACGATTCGGTCCGCAAGAAAGCATATTCTGTATTATGCCCCACGCCATTTCCAAGCGGCACCCTCATCGGCCCGCACTCCCATGGCTGCTTCACCTCGTACTTTTCAGTCAAACACCAGTCCCGCCGCGAAATGGAACGTGCGGCTTTGAAAAGGCATAAATGAACACTCGGATTCGCCTAGCCTCGTGCACCGCTCTGCTCTTCAGCATCGCCCTAGTGGGCGCCGGACGGGGTGCCCACGCGGCGGAACTCCCACCCCGCAATCCCTTCCTTGCCGATTCCAGCT
>LWDU01034079.1_pt1 | contig 11844 bp, 14 predicted proteins | sample 727161 | NCBI WGS metagenome assembly LWDU01 (sample SAMN04566230, study PRJNA314399) | hydrothermal vent metagenome | isolation source: deep sea hydrothermal plume seawater | place: Mexico: Gulf of California, Guaymas Basin | collected 2004-07-11 | reverse complement strand
TGAATAATTGCATCAACTTCTCTTATGTGGGATAGAAATTTGTTTCCAAGGCCTTCTCCCTTTGAAGCACCTTTTACCAAACCTGCAATATCAACAAAAGATATAGTTGTATTTATTTTTTTTTTAGATGATGATATTTTAACTAATTGATCTAGTCTTTTATCAGGGACTGGAACAACTCCTATATTAGGATTAATGGTGCAGAAAGGAAAATTTTCCGCTTGTGCTTTGCTAGAGTTTGTTAAAGAATTGAACAAAGTGGATTTTCCAACATTCGGCAAACCTACGATTCCACAACGGAAACTCATTTATTTATTATTTACAGTACTGGAAAATAATTCTAATTTTTTATCTATTAAAATTGTTAAAGAATTAATTATGTTATTTGTGATAGTTTCTAATTTTTGTTTCTCTTCTACATCAAAATTTTGTAAGACGAGATCTATAGTCTTAGATTTTGTATTTGGTTTTCCTATTCCAATTCTTACTCTTAAATAATCTTTGCCAATAAATTTATCTAGCGATTCTATACCATTATGTCCTGCACTAGAGCCACCAAATTTAGCTTTAATTTTACCAAAATTAATATCCACATCATCATGAAAAACGATTATATCTTTTGCATCGATTTTAAAATATTCAATTAATTCTCTTATACAAATTCCTGAGTTATTCATGAATGTTAATGGTTTTATGGCATAAACTTTTTTATCTCTAATTGTTCCAGTAGTTAATAATCCTTTAAATTTTGGTTTTTGCTTAGATAAGCTAAATTTTTTATTGATTGCATCAATTATTTTAAAACCTATATTGTGTCTATTATTTTCGTTGTTCGGACCTGGATTACCTAAACCTACAAATAGAAGCATATTTTTTTTGATAGAAGTTTGAAGACATCCTCTCTATAATTTTATTTTTTTTCTGTGGGAGGTTTTTTATCTTCTTTTTTATCACCTTCTTTTTTATCACCTTCTTTTTTATCATCTTCAGCTGTTTTAACTTCTCCTTCTTCTCCTTCTGCAGCTTTAACTTCACCTTCTACCCCTTCTTCACCTTCAGCAGTTTCTTCCGCAGGTTTTTCAGGTTCTTTAATTATTGTTGGAGCCGCAAGAGTTGCTACAACAAAATCTCTACCCTGGATAGTTGGCGTTACACCTTCTGGCAATTTAATTGATGAAATTTTAAAACTTTCACCTATATCTTTATTTTCTAAATCCACAACTAATTCATTAGGAATATTTTCTGTTGGGCATTTCAACTCGACTCTTCTTCTTACAATATTTAATACACCGCCTCTTTTTAAACCAGGAGATTTATCATGATTGATAAATTTTACAGGTATTTCCAAAATAACTTTGCCACCTTTTACTATCCTTAAAAAATCAATATGAATTGGCTCATCCGTAACAACATCGTATGTAATTTCTCTTGGCAACACCCTTTCAGATTTATCATCTATACTAAGTTCAATTATATTTGATAAAAAATTTTCTTTTTCAATAAGAATTTTTACTATTTTTTTGCTTAGTGATATTTTTTGATTTTTTTCAGTCCCACCATAAATAATAGCAGGAACATTTCCATTAACTCTTAAAGAATTAAGTTCACCTTTGGTATTAGTAACTCTATTAGTAGCATCAATTGAATTCATAAAAACAAAGCTTTGTAACATATGTTTTTAATAACTCAAGTAAATTATTTAAATAAATCAGAAACTGAAGTTGAATTAGAAATACGCTTTATTGCTTCACCCATTAAGTTTGATATTGTTAAAATTTCAATATTAGAAGCTTTTTTTATTTTATCTTGGTTGTCAATTGTATCAGTCACGATTAATTTTTTAATTTTAGAGTTGCTAATTTTTTTAATAGCTTCTCCACTTAGCACTCCATGGGTAACATAGACGTGAACTTCTTTTGCACCTTTTTCCAATAAAACTTTTGCCGCATTAACTATTGTTCCACCTGAGTCAATAATATCATCAACAATTATACATGTTTTACCCTTAACGTATCCAACAACATTCATTACTTGAGATTTACCAGGCGCAGGCCTTCTTTTATCAACTATTGCTATTCCACAGTCTAAAATTTTTCCTAGTGCTCTTGCTCTTTCTGTTCCCCCAATATCTGGTGCAACACAAATAAAATTACTTCTTTTTAAATTTTTTTTAATGTGTCTAGAAAAAATTGGTGTAGCAAATAAGTTATCAACTGGAATATCAAAGAAACCTTGAATTTGTCCAGCGTGCAAATCTACAGTTACAACTCTATCGGCCCCAGCTTTTGTTATTAAGTTCGAAACTAATTTAGCCGAAATAGAAGTTCTTGGAGCAATTTTTCTATCTTGTCTTGAATAGCCAAAATAGGGGATAACAGCCGTGATATTTTTTGCTGAAGATCTTTTTAATGCATCTATGCATAGCAATAATTCCATGAGATTGTCATTAGCTGGAGAAGATATTGATTGAATAAGAAATATACTATTGCCTCTTATATTTTCGTTTATTTCTATATAAATTTCACCGTCGGCAAATTTCCTAATACTTGAATTGACTAGTTTAGATTTTAAGTATTTAGAAATTTTTTTACTTAAATTTTTATTACTGTTTCCTGTTAGAAGCTTCATTTTATGAGAACCCTATTTAATCATAATTATTGAAATATTTCTACCATAATCATTCTCTTTATTTCGAATGGATCTTCTTGAGCTGAAAAAATTATTCTTTTGATCAAAGGTATCTTTATTAATTATTTCTAAGTTTTTTATACCTATTTTTTTTAATTGATTATAAACATATTTATTAAGGCTAAAATATGTTTTATTTTTTCTTATTTTAAAAAAATTTTTACTTTTTTTATCTTTTTTTAAGAATTTATCTTTAAAATCTTTTTGTACTTCATAGTTTTTTTCTGCAATGGAGGGACCAACAACAGCATAAAGATCTTTAGTTTTGCTTCCATTTTTCAAGAAAAATTTTAAAACTTTTTTAACTATATCTTTATATGCGCTTTTCCATCCAGCATGTATTACTGAGATCATTTTTAGTTTTTGATCATAAATTAATATTGGCACACAATCAGCAGTTAAAACTCCAATAGCAACATTATTAATGCTAGTTATTAAAGCATCTCCTTTTAACTTTTTTTTGTTAAATTTATATTTTGTATCAATTAAACTAAATTTATTACTATGTATCTGATTTAAAAGCACTAATTTTTTTGGGGAACAACCAATTTTTTTACAAACTATTTTTAAATTTTTTAATACATTTTTTTTTTTATCTGATGAGCCGATTCCACAATTTAAACTTTTGTATATTCCAGAAGATTGTCCACCACCTCGATTAAAGAAACCATGTTTTATATCTTTAAATTTGTTAAGTTTTTTTGAACTGATCAGAGTTTAAAATCCTAGTTTAAATTTAATATTTTTTCCTGTCACAAACATGACTTTAAATAATTCGCCCATAAAATTTCTATCAATTAATCTTTTTATTCTATAGTAAATATCAGCTTTTTTTGAAAACTGTAAGTTTTTAGCCAATATTTCAGCCCGGTCTAGAATCCCTAATTTTGTTAAAAAATTTCTTTGGCTAGTAAGACCGACAACTTTAAGATTTAGTTTTTTTACAATTTTTTTTAATAAAAAAAAATTAAGATTGTAAGTAATATCTGACTTACCAAAATTATCTAAAACATTATTAAAATTATGTTTATATACAGATTGTAAACTATCCCTCATTTTTTTTTTTAAATATCCATAATCAACAATTAATAATCCACCTTGAAAAATATTTATTTTTTTGGAAATTATATTTAAATAATCATATGTTAATGGTGAAAATTCTATAATTTTCTGATTCTTACTTAAATTAATTTTAATTTTTTTTTCCAAATCTTTTATATTAGTTATTACATTAACAAATTCAAATTTGTTGATATTGTTTTTTTTAATACTTTTTTCATACCACTTATTATTTTTTTTTATAAATTGTTTTATAGGCAATGCATCAAAAAACTCATTTGCTAAAAATATATTTGGTCCATTTTTCAGTTTATTTATAGAATTTAGCCAAGTAATTTTATGAGAATTTAGTTTTTTTTTTTGAATTTTTTTTAAAAATTGACTTTTTTCTAAAATAAAATAATTGCTAGATTCTCTAAATTTATCGAATCTCTTAAAAGCTTTAATCATTTGGTACATCATTTCCCCATTACCAGCTCCTAGTTCAATTATATTAATTTTTTTTGGGCAACCAAGATGCTCCCAAAAAGCAAGGCACCATATTGCAAGCATTTCAGAAAATAAAATAGAAATATTTGGAGCAGTAATAAAATCTCCATCTTTTCCAAATGGATTTTTTTTCATGTAATAGCCGGTCTTTTTATGGTAAAGCGCTATATCTATAAATTTGTCAAAAGGAATATGTTTATTATTACTAATTTTCATTTTTTTTTATAAAAAATAAATAAAACCCAAAAGCAAGAAAAATTAAACTTATAATTTGTCCGATTGTTAAATTTAAGTAGATAAAACCAACTTGTTCATCTGGAACTCTGAAGAATTCAACTAAAAATCTAAATAATGAATAAAATATCAAAAATAAAGATGAGATTAGACCAGGTTTTAGTAAATAGTTTTTTTTAATGAAAAAAAACAGTGTAAAAAATAAAATTACACCTTCTAAAAGAGCCTCATATATTTGCGAAGGGTGTCGTGTTATATTGTCTATTCTAGTAAATATTACAGACCATAAAATATCGGTCTCTCTGCCATAAAGTTCTGAATTAAGAAAATTTGCAATTCTTCCTAAGAAAATACCTATAGGAGCAGATCCGGCAATTAAATCCAAAAATATGAATTTATTTACATTGTGTTTTTTTGCATAAATAATAGTTGACGCNAATATTATTCCAATTATTAAATATGAAATTAAATCGTCAAATAATTTTGATATATTTTTATCTTTAATTAGTATTTTTTTGCAGTAGAGCCATCCTATCAAAATTCCAAAGATATAAGCTAAAGAATACCATCTTATTTCTATAGAAAAAATTTGAATTGCCACTGGGTCAAAATTATTAATAAACATATTAAATATATAATTTTAGAGTATATTATTTTAAAATTTGAATATATGTCAAAATCTAAATTTGTAATTGATAAACTTGCAAAATTATTTGAACAAGGTCTAGTATCATATAAAGATCTAAGTTCAGAAATATTCAATATTTTAAGATCAAAAAGAGACGAAATCGTTTTTAAAATGAAATTAACGAGTAAAGAAGAAACGGAAATAATTATTAAACGTATTGAAAAACTTGAGCAAAAAATTGAAAAGTTAAACAAAAAGAAAAAAACTAAAAAGGCAAAATAACCTTAATTCTAAGTCCATTTGTAGGTGAAGTTTCTAATTTAATATTTCCACCATGCGATTTTACTGTATCTGATGCTATTGACAGTCCAAGTCCAACACTTGATTTAGAATCACCTCTGCTTTTATCTATTTTGTAAAATGGTTTAAAAACATTTTCCCTTTCATTCTCAGGAATTCCAGGTCCATCGTCATCAACTATTATTAATATATTGTTATTTAATTTTCTTAATGAAATGTAAACATTTGTACTATATTTGATTGTGTTGTCTATTAAATTGCCAAAACATCTTTGCATCAAATTTTTTCTTCCATCTAAAAAAACTTCCTTAGAAATATCAGTGGTAATTTCTTTTTTCTCATATTTCATTATGGTTGTTTTTAAAAGTTCAGAAAGATCGAATGTTTCGGTTATTTCTGCAGAACGTGAACTTGCAAATTGCAAATATTCGTTAAGCATTTTTTCCATCTCCCCAACATCGTCAGATAGTTTTTTTGAAATTTCTTTATCTTTAATAAATGATAATTGTAGTTTTATTCTTGTTAGAGGTGTTCTTAAGTCATGACTTATACCAGATAGCATTTCAGATCTTTGATTTAAGTGTCGTATTATCCTTTTTCTCATTTTTTCAAATTCAAATCCAGCTTGTCTGATCTCTAAGGCCCCAGAAGGTCTGAATTCTTCAATATCCTCACCTCTACCGAACTTTTCTGAAGCTCTAGCTAAATTAATTATTGGGCGTGTTTGATTTTTTAAAAAAATAATTGCAATTGTAATTAACAGGAACGCAGGCAAAGTAATCCAAAAAGCAAACAATCTTGCAGAGCTACTCGTGACTCTTTCCTTGGGAATATAAAACTGCAAATATCCATCACCATATTTAATTTTTAAATCTATTAAATTTTTATACGAAATTGTATCAAACCAATAATTTGAAATTTTAGATTTTAATTCTCTTCTGAGATTTCTATCTATTGGGCTGAACCACCTTTCCAGATCTTCTTTAGGTAAAATTTTATAAGGTTCAAATTTTACATTGAAATCTAAATGTTCTTGAAAAAGAATAATTAATGAATCTTTATTATATTCTTCTTTTTCATACGCACTGATAAAAGTTTTAATTTCTCCTACCAATGCTTGCGTCATACCCTTATTTGTTTTAATCCATAGACTATCAAAAAAAACAATAGAAATAGTAAGTTGCAAAATAATTATAGGTATCGCAACGATCAGTAGGGCTCTATAGAATAATTGTTTTGGTAGAAGTTTTTTAATAAATTTATTCAATCCATAAAACATAGCCAGTACCTCTTATAGTTTGTAAAAATTTTGGATTTTTTGGATCAACTTCAATTTTTTTTCTTAATCTAGTTATAATTACATCTATAGATCTTTCTTTATCTAAATTAATTAGTTTTCCTATTTCTTCTCTAGTAAATGTTTCTCCAGGCGAATTTATCATTTTTTCAAGTATTATTTTTTCTGTATTATTAATTTTAAATTCTCGATTATTTTTAATAATTAATGATTTATTTAAGTCGATATTTATATTGCTAAAATTTACTACTCTTTTTTGGCTTTTACTTTTAGTTTTGTCTAATATGTTTTTAATTCTTAAAACTAATTCTTTAGGTTCAAAGGGTTTTGCCAAGTAATCATCAGCGCCAATTTCCAAACCCTCAATTCTGTCGCTTGCCTCACCTTTGGCAGTAAGCAAAATAATTGGAGTATTAATTTTTTTTTTATTTTCATTAGTAAAATCTAAACCACTTTGTCCAGGCATCATAATGTCAAGAATAATTATATCAAATTTTATAATATTTACTTTCTCTTTTGCATCTTCTGCACTATTTGCAGTTGTTACAAGATAATCATTTTCATTAAGATATTGTTTAACCAATTCTCTAATTCTGTCATCATCGTCTACAATTAATATGTGGGCTTTAAATTTTTTCATTAATTATTTTTTTTATTACATTATTAAAATACAATACTTCTTTAGAGCTTGAATTAAGTAGCGCTTTATAAATTCTCTTTTTTTGAATAAAAAATATTTCATTAAACAATTTAAGTCCTGCTTCACTAAGATAAATATGTTTTAATCGACCATCTTTCTTGTCCTTTTCAAAAAAAATAGACTTAGTTTTGATCAAATCATTTAAGACTCTATTTAAGGAAATAGTAATACCATTATACATGGATACAAGATGAATTACTTTGTGGTGAGCTAAACCTAGAGAGCGTTTATTTAGTGCTTGTTTAGTATCAGAAAAAGACTCTCGATAGGCCATAAAGAGTTTTTCAATAAATTCTTTTATCTGATCATCTTTTAAATATAAAAGTTCTCGCATATTGGTAAGTTATATTGACATATTACATATACAAAGATAATTTTTGAAAAAATAAATCTAATGATACCCTACGATAAAAGAGAAGGTAAAATTTGGTACAACAATGATCTTGTAGATTGGCAAGAAGTAAAGCTTCATGTTCTGAGTCATGGGTTGCATTATGGCAGTTTTGTATTTGAAGGACTGAGAGTTTATGAAGGCGAGATATTCAAATTAGAAGAACATACAGACAGACTTTATCATTCAGCAAAAAGAATGGGTATTAAAATTCCTTATTCAAAAGATGAAATTAATAAAGCTGCTAAAAAGATTATTTCGGTTCAAAATGTCCAAAATGGATATATTAGACCTTTTGCTTGGAGAGGAAGCGAAATGATGGCAATTTCTGCTCAGCAAACAAAAATACATGTGGCAATTGCAACTTGGGAATGGGGTTCTTATTTTGATCCAAAATTAAAAACTGAAGGAATTAAATTAAATATTTCTAAGTGGAGAAGACCAGCTCCTAATACAATTCCTTGGGATACAAAGGCTTCAGGTCTTTATATGATTTGTACATTGTCAAAACATGAGGCAGAACAACAAGGGTATACAGATTCTTTAATGTTAGATCACGAAGGCAATGTAGCGGAAGCAACTGGAGCTAACATTTTTTTTAAAGATAAAGAAGGAAATTTACACACACCAATTCCAGATTCATTTTTAGATGGCATTACTAGACGAGCAATTATTGAAATTGCAAAATCTAAAAATATTAAAATTCATGAGAGAAAGATATCTCCAAAAGAGTTGTCAAAATTTGTTGGATGTTTTTTAACTGGAACAGCAGCTGAAGTTACTCCAGTTTCTTGTATTGCAGATTTTAAATTTAAGGTTTGTAATACAATTTTAGGTTTATCTGAAAGCTACCAAACTCTTGTTAGAAAAAAAAAAGCAGCCTAACTTTTTTCATCTTCGGAAATTGCATGGTCAATACCTTTTCTAAGGTATTCGTACCCTGTATATAAGGTTAAAAAAGCAGATAACCATAACAAGATTATGCCAATTGTTTGAGCATTATAGTCTTGAAAATTTATAATTTTATTTCCTGTTTCACCTGTTAATAAAATTGCTATTGAAAACATTTGTAAAAATGTTTTCAATTTTGATAAATTTGAAACAGGCAGTTTTATTTGTCCTTTGGCTAAAAATTCTCTTAATCCAGAAATTAATATTTCCCGAGTTAAAATTATAATTGCTGCCACTACTTCATAGTCTTTAATTGTACCATTCATTACTAGTAAAATTAAAGCTGCAGCCACAATTATTTTATCTGCAATTGGATCTAATAATTCTCCAAGTTTAGACTCTTCTTTAAACATTCTAGCTAACAATCCATCAAGAAAATCAGTAAACGAAGCTACAATAAATAGTGAAAAAGCAATAACATCACCGTAAAAACCCGGTAGATAAAAGGCAAAAACAAAAAAAGGTACAATTATTATTCTGCCAATAGTCAAAATATTTGGAATTTTTATTTTCATATTATTCGTGAAAAAAATTATATACCTTTTTTGCAACTTTTTCTTCAACGCCTTCGACTGACTTAATTTCATCAAAACTTGCAGATTCCACTGCTCTTGCAGATCCAAAATGATTTAATAAAGCTTTTTTTCTAATTGATCCAATGCCATCTATTTGATCAAGAAGAGATCTTCTAATTCCTTTTTGTCTTTTTGCTCTATGAGAGTTAATAGCAAATCTATGTGCTTCATCTCTGAGCCTTTGCATAAAAAATAGAGTAGGGTCATTTTTTTCAAATTTAAATGTTTTACCGTTATAAAAGAAAGTTTCATTTCCACTATTTCTTAGTTTGCCCTTAGCAATAGCAATCATCGGAAGATCATATAAGCCAAATTCATTTAACACTTCTTTTGCCGTTGAATATTGACCTTTACCACCATCAATTAATATTAAGTCAGGTAAAGTTAAATAGTTTCCTTTTTCAAGCATAGCTCTTTTAAACCTTCTAGTTAAAACTTCCTTAATCATTGCAAAATCATCTTGTTCAGCACCTTGCGTTTTAATATCAAACTTCCTGTATCTTTTTTTTATAAAACCTTCATCACCAAATGTAACCATAGCGCCAACGCTATTGGTTCCCTGGATGTGACTGTTATCATAAATTTCTACTAAACTAATGTTATTTTTTAAATTAAATTTTTTATAAATTCCTTCAAATAAATTTTTATTATTATTTGTTTCATATAGTTTTCTGTTTAAAGATTCTTTTGCATTTTTTTCAGCTAAAGCAACAACTTTTGCTTTTGCTCCTTTTTTAGAAATCTCAATTAGTATATTTTTTTCTTCTTTTGTGGTTAGTGCTTTTTCAATTAGTTTTTTATCTTTAATATCTTCATTTATAATTATTAGTTTTGGAACATTTTTATTTTCATAAAATTGCATTAAAAAAGAAGACATGATTTCAGAGATACTTTGATCAGGATCATGTTTGGGAAAATAAGCTTGATTACCCCAATTTTGTTTAGATCTGTAGAAAAATACTTGAATACAAGTTTTTCCAGATTCTTTATAAGCAGCTATCACATCCGCTTCAACTAGATTAGCTTCATTAATTCTTTGTGACGATTGAATTATATTTAAAGATTTAATTCTATCTCTAAAAATAGAAGCTTTTTCAAAATCTAGTTTTTCACTAGCTTCCTCCATTTGTTTTGATAAATTTTTTTGTATATCTCTAGATTTTCCAGAAACAAATTTAATCGCATCATCTACTGAATTTTTGTAATCTTTTTTTTCAACATAACCTACGCAAGGTGCAGAACATCTTTTGATTTGATATAAGATACAAGGTCTTTTTCTATTTTTAAAAGTTGCTTCGTCACATACTCTTAATAAAAATATTTTTTGAAGCATTTTTATAGTCCAATTTGCAGATCCAGCAGAAGCAAATGGTCCAAAATAAAAACCATCTTTGTCTTTTTTGCCTCTATGTTTAGTAACTTGGGGCCATTGCTCTTTATTTCCTATAAAAATAAATGGAAAGGATTTATCGTCCTTCAGCAAGATATTAAATTTTGGTTTAAATTTTTTTATTAAATTAGCTTCCAAAAGAAGTGCCTCACTTTCATTTGCAGTTGTGGTAACTTCAATGTTATGTGTCTGAGACAACATTCTTTCCGTTCTTATGATGTGATTTTTTTCTGATACATAACTTTTTAATCTATCGGGCAAATTTTTTGCTTTGCCTACGTATAAGAGATTACCTTTGTGATTTAACATTCTATATACACCTGGACTTTTAGGAATAAGAGCGAGTTCTTTTTTAATTACTTCTTTTCCAAGATCAGAACTTTTCATAGCTTCTTTTTTTAGAAATTTGTATTCCAACTGATGAGCAGTCTTTCATAATTTCTAATTTCTCTATTTGAAGATTTATTTTATCAATTCTTTTATCTTTAAACAGTTCATCAAAAACATCTTCAGCCAATGTTTCAAGAAAATTATAATGTTTATTTTTTACTAGTTTTTTAATTAGTTTCACTATTTTGTCGTAGTTAACTATTGATTTTAAATCTTTATCATTGGTTGGTTTTTTATCTCTATAATCAATTTCGAGTGTAAATTTTACTTTCTGGGTTTTATCCTTTTCAAAATCGAAATACCCAAGCTTTAAATCTAAAGTAAGCTCTTTAATAAGAATTTTTTTCTCATAATTAAATAAGCTTTTATTTTTATCTATTTTAACAACTTTTAGATTATTTTTTTTCATTCTTTGGTTCCAATAATATCTGGCGTTTGCCAGTTTAAATTTTGCCCACTATCAACAGCAAGTACCTGTCCAGTAATTGACTTGTTTTTAATAAAAAAGTCAACTGCATTACAAATTTCTGATACATTAACTTGTTTTTTTAATGGTGTAGCTAAATATTGTTTTTGAAAATGTTTTTCATTTTGCCTCTTGTTTTTAAGCGTTGGCCCTGGTGCAATTCCGTTTACTCTTATCCTGGGAGCTAAGCTTATAGCGCTAGTTTTAGTCATAGTATAAAGACCTGTCTTGCTTATTGTGTATGAAAAGAAAAATGGTGTTAATTTAAAAACTCTTTGATCAATAA
>LWDU01044274.1_pt1 | contig 11848 bp, 14 predicted proteins | sample 727161 | NCBI WGS metagenome assembly LWDU01 (sample SAMN04566230, study PRJNA314399) | hydrothermal vent metagenome | isolation source: deep sea hydrothermal plume seawater | place: Mexico: Gulf of California, Guaymas Basin | collected 2004-07-11 | reverse complement strand
CTATACAATACACCCAATCTCGATGAGTTGGAAAATGGACCATGGCCTTCGTTTGTAACTGGCCTTAAAAGGTTAGCTAATGGTGATCATGACGGTGCCAATATGGTTCGTGATGTTCTTGCAACGCTAGAGACTTCATATGTAACAAAGAAGGGCTACTGGAAAGGTGGTACTGTTGGAGTTATAGGCTATGGTGGCGGAGTTATTCCTCGATTCAATGAACTTAAAGACGAAAATGGTGACTTTAAATTTAAAGATGCTGGTGAATTCCACACCCTGAGAGTTCAGCCACCAGCAGGCATGCACTATACGTCAACCCTGTTGAGAGATTTGTGTGATATTTTTGTTGATAATGGTGGATCTGGATTGATTGGTTTTCATGGACAGTCCGGCGACATAATGTTTCAAGGAGCTACTGAGAAAACTACACAAACAATCTTTAACGAGTTGAATGACTATGGTTTCGATATGGGTGGAGCTGGTCCAGCCGTGCGTACTGGTATGAGTTGTGTAGGAGCTGCACGCTGTGAGATGTCTAACACAAATGAACAGGCAGCACTACGTACATTGGTTAACGCATTCCTAGATGATATGCATCGTCCTGCGTTACCATACAAAATGAAGTTTAAAGTTTCAGGTTGCGCTAATGACTGTATGAACTCAATTGAGCGTTCTGACTTTGCTACAATTGGTACGTGGAGAGACGACATTAAGATTAACCAAGATTCCTGGAAAGCAATGGTTGCAGACAAGGGAATGACATATGTAGTTGATAATATTACTTCGCGTTGCCCAACCCAGTGTATGAAGGTTAATGAGGACACCTCGCTTACAATAGATAATGCAAACTGCGTTAAATGTATGCACTGTCTAAATGCGACTTCACCTTTGACCCATAAATATATCCAGAAAGATGCTCCAGCAGAAGCAATCTTAGCAACAGGAGATGACAAGGGCGTTACAATTTGTATGGGCGGTAAGCGTACACTTAAGATTGGTGACTTATTTGGTACTGTAATTATTCCATTCATGAAGCTAGAAACTGAAGAGGACTATGAAACAATTGAAGAATTAGCCGGTGAAGTTATTGATTTTTTTGCTGAAAACGCACTAGAGCATGAAAGGACTGGTGAAATGATTGAGCGTATCGGTATTGTGAACTTTATGGAAGGTATTGGTCTAGAGGTTAACCCAAATATGGTTGATTCACCACGCTACATGTCTTATGTTCGTATGGATAAGTGGGATGAAGAAGCTACCAAGTGGTTTGAAAACAAAGCCGAAGCAAGCGCATAATTATAATAATTAAGAAAAAAATTTAGGAGAAATATAATGGCTGTAGCACCAAGAATGCCTATCGAATCTGGTTGTCCAGACCCAATTCAATACATGCACCCAACTATGCGTCGTAATTACGGCCAGTGGGCATACCATGACCGTCCACGACCAGGAGTTCTGAGGCATACCTCTAAACATAATGAGCGAATATGGACAGTTCGCTGTGGAACCCAAAGACAGATGGACGTACATACAGTAAAAAAATTAGCAGACATTGCTGATGAGTTCGGGGACGGATATATTCGTTTCACTATCCGCTCTAACGTCGAGTTTATGGTGGACAGTGAAGACAAGGTAAATCCATTAATTGAGGCCATTGAGTCTGCCGGCTTCCCAGTTGGTGGTACAGGCCCTACAGTTTCTATGATTTCTCACACCCAAGGATGGCTACACTGTGATATTCCTGGCACAGATGCGTCTGGCGTAGTAAAGGCGTTGATGGATGATTTGCACGACGAATTTAAAAAAGCCGAAATGCCCAATAGGGTACACATGACAACCTCCTGTTGCCAAACACACAAAGCCACCTAAAATTAACCATGATTTAGTTGCTAATGTGTGCGAGAGACCAACTGTTGTTGCTCGATGTCCAGTTGCCGCTATTAGACCTGCAATGGTTAATGGCAAGCCTACTCTAGAGATAGATGAAAAGAAATGTATGTGTTGTGGGGCATGCTTTCCACCTTGCCCGCCTATGCAGATTAACGACCCTGAGCATTCTAAACTAGCCATATGGATAGGTGGTAAACACTCAAATGCTAGGTCCAAGCCTTCTTTCCAGAAGCTAGTTGCTGCAGGACTACCTAACAATCCACCAAGATGGCCAGAGGTTGGCGCTGTAGTTAAGAACATTTTGGCGGTTTACAAAGAAGATGCAAGAGACTGGGAAAGAGGCATTCTTCGAGAAGACTGGATTGCCGTTTACTAAATTCCACGTTTCAGACTGGAAAGGTACACGTCATCAGTTGAATTCTTCAGCCTATATTCGTTTTTAAGGTATCAATAAATGAAAATTTCGATTCAAATAAATGAGGGTCCATACCAGCATCAGGCCTCTGACACTGCTTATCAATTTACTAAGTCAGCTGTAGAGAAGGGGCATGAGATTTTCCGTGTATTTTTCTATCATGACGGTGTTAATAATGCGTCAAGATTTACAATACCACCTCAAGATGATAGGAACGTTGTAAATCTTTGGGCTGACTTGAAGCAGGCTGATGGGTCAGATATTGATAAAGTTGTTTGTGTAGCTGCAGCATTACGTCGCGGAATGCTCGATGATTCTGAGGCAGGCAAGAACGGGATTGATGGAAATAACATACATAGTTCGTTTAGAATTTCAGGATTAGGTCAATTAATTGAGGCCGGAATTCAGTCTGATCGTTTAGTTGTGTTTGGAGATTAATATGCCTACGACAAAGAAATTTATGTATCTAAATCGTAAGTCTTCTTACGGAACAGTATATGCTATCGAGTCACTTGAAGTTGTTTTGATTGCTGCTGCATTTGAACAGGATGTTTCGTTAGCTTTTGTTGATGATGGCGTCTACCAAATAGTAAATGGGCAAAATACAGATGGCATAGGAATGAAAAACTTCTCTAAAACTTTTCATGCATTGGGCGATTATGACATAAACAAAATTTATGTTTCTAAGGAGTCTCTAGATGAGAGAGGGCTTAATAATGATGACATTATGCCACTGGTTTATGAAGACGAGGATGACGATTGGGAAGAAAAACCATCAGTAAGAGTAGTTTCTAACGATGAATTATCTCAATTAATGTCTGAACAAGACGTTTGTTTAAGTTTCTAGAGGGAATTAATTATGTTACATACAGTGAATAAATCATCTTTCGAGAGAAACTCATTACAGTCTTGTGTGAATATCATTGATGATAAAAGCGTCATATTACTGATTGAAGACGGGGTTATTTCTTGTACAAAAAATACCAACTCTTCAATAATTGCAGACCTTGCCTCACAGGGGAGGGTTTATGCATTACAAGGAGATGTTGATGCTAGAGGGATTTCTTCAAAAGTTGCAGATAATATCAAAATAGTTGATTACGCAGGTTTTGTTGATTTAGTTGTTGAACATGGAACTACTGTTTCATGGGTTTGACTTAATTTTTTATAGGAGTAATACAATGGCAGATATATTAGGGGCAGAAGTAGACGAGGAAGGTTTCTTAGTTAACTTAAGTGATTGGACAAAAGAAATCGCTGAACAGATGGCAAAAGATGATGATATAGATTTAGCTGAAGAACACTGGCAGGTTATCGATTTTTTGCGTGATTATTTTGAAGAGTATCAAATAGCACCAGCTGTTCGTGTTCTTACCAAAGCGATTGGTAAGAAGTTTGGTAAAGAGAAGGGTAACTCTAAGTACTTATACTCTTTGTTCCCTTATGGCCCAGGAAAGCAAGGCTGTCGTTTTGCAGGTTTGCCTAAGCCAACAGGCTGTATCTAAGATACAACATTTATAATACGTTGCCACCAGCTCAGTTGGGTTCGTTGTAGCGTGTTTCTTTTAATCAAAGAATATACTAGTTAGATGACAGCATGTCTACGTTAAGCCTAATTTTTACAGCTTTGTTTTATGTTTCTTCAATTATTTTTGTCATCGGTATGACAAGAAAAATTATTCAATATTGGGTAACTCCAGCACCCCTAAAAATCCCTATAGCACCAACACCACTAACTAAAACTGGCGTTGTCATGCGCATTATTAGAGAGGTAACTTTGTTTGAAAGTATTTAGGTTTGTTGTTAGTTTTAATTCGCCATATTCGTTATTTCTGGCCAGGAGATCTGCCAGAAATTTTTCTTTTAGTGCAGCCGTTCAAATACGGGGCATTCGCTATGGTTATAGGCCTTATTGGTTTGATGGGGAGAAGAGTTTTTGTCGACAGGGTTCGTTATATTTCTGCTCCATCAGACTACTTAATGCTACTTCTGTTATTGATTATTGGTATTAGTGGTGCTGTTATGACATTTACAGCTAACCATACTGATGTCATTATGGTGAAGGAGTTCGCTTCTGGTTTAATAACCTTTAATTGGTCTGAACTACCGACTGATTTGCAATTTTTAGTACATATATTATTAGTATTTGTTCTTGTTGCTATTTTCCCAATTTCAAAACTTTTACACGTTCCTGGTGTGTTTTTTAGTCCAACAAGAAATCAGGTTGATGATGCACGAAATAAACGCCATATATCGCCATGGGCTCTAGAACAAGAAAAAGAAAATGAAGTTAGATTAGATCAAACAATAGGTAAGGACCTGTAGCCTAATAGGAATTTAATCATGGCAAAAGAATTTGAAATCCCAGCATTACCCACTTATATAGAAATTCCTAATATAAATGAAGGAGCTATGGAAGGTGAAGGGCCATTCAAATCGGTTGCAGAATTTCAAACCCCTCTTGGTTTTCCTGGTGAAAAGATAGACAATTGGCAAGAGGTTGCGATTGCCAAAATGGGGGAGATAAAAGATAAATACCGTTCTGTTCAAGTTTTTTTGGATGCCTGTGTTAAATGTGGCGCATGTACAGATAAGTGCCACTACTTTTTAGGATCGTCTGACCCTAAAAATATGCCTGTTGCAAGACAAGACTTGTTTAGAAGTGTATATAGGCGAAACTTTACTTTCGCCGGCAAATACTTTCCTAAACTGGTAGGCGCCAAAGACCTAGACGATGATATGCTGGATGATTGGTATAACTATTTCCATCAATGCTCACAATGTAGGCGTTGCGCAGTATTTTGCCCATACGGAATAGATACCGCTGAAATATCTATGGCTGCCCGCGAAGTAATGGACGCTGTTGGTGTTGGTCAAAAGTACTGTAATCAAATTTTAGGAAAAGCAATCACGATTGGCAATAACCTAGGATTACCTGAGCCCGCCCTTAGGGACACGTTGTTGGACCTTGAAGAAGAAATTGAAGAAGAGACAGGTGTCCCAGTTAAATATCCGTTAGATGTAAAGGGTGCCGAGATTTTACTTATTACTCCATCCGCCGACTTCTTTGCTGAACCACATATAGATGGATTAATAGGGTATGGAAAAGTTTTTCATCAAGACGGAGTTAACTGGACTATGAGCTCATATGCTTCTGAGGGTGCTAATTTCGGTATGTTTATAGGTAGCTATGATGTTATGCGTAAAGCTGCCCTCCGTATAAGAAAAGCTGCCCTTGATCTAGAGGTTTCAAGAGTGATGGTTGGAGAGTGCGGACATGCATGGCGTGTAGCATATAGTTTCTGGAATACATTGTCTGGAGTAGGGGCTGGAGGTAGTGACGAATACAGCATAAAACTACAGAATCAATTAGACTCGAGGTACCCTCAGCCGCAACATATAATCGAATATACTCATGATTTAATCAAGCGCGGCCAACTAGAATTTGACAAGTCTGAGAATGATGACCGGACGGTAACTTTTCATGACTCATGCAATGTAGCCCGTGCAACTAATATGGGTGGAATAGTCAACGGACAATTCATTTTGCCACGTGAAGTAATCAAAGCAGTTTGCAATAATTTTGTTGACATGGAAAGAGGCACGATAATGGAATCTACATTCTGTTGCGGAGGAGGAGGAGGTCTTCTGACTGATGACCTCATGGAGATTAGAATTAAAGGTGCAATGCCTAGAATGCAAGCACTTAAAGAAGTAGAAAAAACTAACGGCGTTGACACTTTAGCTGCGATATGTGCAATCTGTAAGTCACAATTTAGTAAGGTTTTACCTAAATTTGATTTCGATCCGTACATGATTGTGAGCGTTCACCAGTTAGTAAGTGAAGCTATTATTATGGACAAACCACAAACAATTGAGTCAGATTCTGAAGAAGTTTCTGAAGAAGTAAACTAACAAAATAGACAAGGAGATTTGAAATGCAAAAAAATCCATACGGACAAACCTATAAAGGAGATAACCACACATTTAGAATGTTTAAGGATGAGGGTGACGATTTAGGTTCAGTACCATGGAGTCAAAAAATTTTCCAGAACGATACTACACATAAGTGTCCAACTTATGTTACTCAAACCCCGCCTTGTCAAGGTTCATGCCCTTCAGGACACAACATTCGTGGATGGTTAGATATTGTTCGTGGTATGGAGAAGCCGCCCGGAGATATGTCATGGCAGGAGTATGCATTTCGTCGCTCAACTGATGCAAACCCGTTTCCATCAATAATGGGTCGTGTTTGTCCTGCACCCTGTGAAGATGGTTGCAATAGGAATGAAGTTGAGGACACTGTAGGCATTAATGCAGTAGAGCAATTTATTGGAGATAACGCAAAAGAGCAAGGCTATAAATTTGAAATAAATGCTAAAGATAGCGGAAAAAAAGTTGCAATCATAGGTGGAGGTTGTGGCGGTTTGGCAGCAGCACTGCAGCTTCGCAAGCAGGGCCACTCAGTTACTGTGTATGAAAAATATGACCAGTTAGGTGGCATGATGATGTACGGTATTCCTGACTATCGTGTGCCTCGTGATGTGTTAAATTATGAGATAGATAGAATTATTGAAACTGGAGTTGAAACTAAAATGAACACCAAGGTTGGTGTTGATGTGACTCTAGATGAGATTAACAAAGAGTTCGATGCAGTCTTGTTCGCTATAGGAGCTATGGGAGGTCGCTCATTGCCTATACCTGGCGGTGAATCATCTAACTGTGTTTCAGGCGTTTCTTTCCTTGAGGCTTATAACCAGAAAAGTTATATGTATAGGCGGAGGAGACACCTCGATTGATGTTGTGTCTGTTGCACGTCGCCTAGGAAATATAGAGAATGTTGCAGAAAAGGACAGACCTGAACATATTATATTTAGTGATACTGCGCATGACGTTGTTGACACTTCTACGCGCCTGGGAGCAGATGTACTATTAACAACACGCTCTACGGTTGAGAATATGCCTGCAGCTCAAGAGGAGATTGATGATGCGACACGTGAAGGTGTTGATATTCAGGGACAACTACAGCCTGTAGAGGTAATAACTGACGGTGACGGGCGTGCAATAGCCCTTCGAATGATTAGGCTAGAAGAAGACGGAACAGAAATAGAAGGTAGCTATTGGGCAAACAGTTGACGACGAAGGTATAGATGAGTCATTCTTTAATGAAAAAGGTTTTATTGATGCCGATAGGAATTATCAAATCCCAAACAAGGAAGGCTTCTTTGTTTGTGGGGATGTTGTAAGACCTCACCTACTAACAACTGCAATTGGCCAAGCAGGTATTGTTGCTCAGAGCATAGATGACTACCTTTCAGGAAAATCACAACATGCTAGACCTAAAGTAGACGTTCATTATTTTGATTTAATGGAAAAATTAAAAGAGTGGGATTTAAGTCCATCTGAACATTCTGATGGCTCAGTGAGTGGTGGTACAGATACAGCTGATTACGCTGTACATAACTATGAAGACCGTGCATTCGCGTCCATAATTCCTCATACTGAGTTATTTTTAGGTCACTTTGAAAACGAAGAGCGCAATCAGAGAAACCATGTAATGGTTGACGTTGATAACGTCTTGGGAAATTTTGAAGAGAGATTGATTGGGTACACAGAAGAGCACGCACAGAAAGAAGCTGAACGCTGTATGTCTTGTGGATTATGTTTTGAGTGCGACAATTGCGTGATGTATTGCCCTCAAGATGCAGTATTTAAAGTAAAGAAGGATAAGGCAACACTGGGTCGTTATGTGGATACAGATTATGACAAGTGTATTGGCTGTCATATATGTGCCGATGTTTGCCCTACTGGGTATATACAGATGGGACTAGGCGAGTAATTTTTGATTAATATTAACTATGCATAAATCAATAGTTTTTTTTCTTGGTGTTGTTTTTGTGGGTATAGCATATGCCCAATATAACAACAACCTTAGTGGCAATTCAGATGCAACATACAGAACCACGCCGTTTCATGATAGTGCCTCTATTATCAGGAAAATGCACCCAGAGTTTTTGCTTCATAAGCGTGACAAAACTCTAAGACAGGGTGTTCGTACAGAAGAAGATTCACTCAAAGAGTGTGTTAATTGTCATGCAAATATTAATGAAAATACAGGGCACTATATAGGCGTTAATGAGCAGGACCAGTTCTGTTCAAGTTGCCATAAAAAAGTTAGTGTAAGTGTTGACTGTTTTAGTTGTCATCGAACAACTCCTGCTGAAGGGTATTGATTATGGATAAGACGCTTAATCGAAGAGATTTCATAAAAACCAGTACGGCTGCTGTAGGTGTAACTACTGTCGCATCTGGCATCACTTTGACTACTTTTGCTGCCAATAAAGACCCTGTTACAAATACAAAACGATGGGGCATGCTAATTGACACGAACAGACTATCTGAGCCTGAAATTGACGTAATGGTTAGTGCATGCAAGAAGGAGCATGGATGGGGCTCTGAGAAACATTCAGTTGGCGATCAAAAGCCGAGCTGGATTAAGAAAGTAAAGGTTAAGGATAGGTTAACTCAAAAAGAGACTAGCCTACCTCTAATGTGCCAGCATTGCGAGCAACCACCTTGTGTAGATGTGTGTCCTACAAACGCTTCTATGAAGAGAGAGGATGGGATTGTGCTGGTAGATAGGCATCTTTGTATTGGTTGTAGGTACTGTATGATGGCCTGTCCTTATGATGCCCGCTCTTTTGTGCATGAGGATTTAACAAACCAGAAGGCACATATGCCTCGCGGTAAAGGCACAGTAGAGTCTTGCACTCTGTGCGTACATAAGGTAGATGATGGTGAGCAGCCAGCATGCGTTGCAAGCGTTAATAGTGATGCGGTCATTTTTGGTGATCTAAAAGATAGCAATAGCAAAATAAGCAAAACCCTAAGAAAGATTCAAAGTACACAAATCAGGGCAGACCTAAATCTTAATACTGGTGTACGTTATAGTGGTATATAAATAGAGAATTATGAGCAACATACGTTTCGAACAGATACAAGGTAGGGGAGCAGGATTCTATGTACTAGTTGCATTATTAGGTGCACTGATAATGGCTGCTTTGGGTAGTGTTTACTATATGGAGCATAATGGACATTTTGTTACAGGAATGAGTAATCGCATTGTCTGGGGCACTCCACACGTGTTCGCAATCTTTTTAATTGTTGCAGCGTCTGGAGCTCTTAATGTCGCCTCAATTTCATCTGTATTTCATAAGAAAATGTATAAGCCATTGTCTAGGCTATCAGGCTTAGTATCTTTGGCACTGTTGGCAGGCGGTTTAATGATTCTAGTTCTAGACTTGGGTAGGCCAGATAGACTAATTGTGGCTATGACTGAGTATAACTTTAAGTCCATCTTTGCATGGAACATTATTCTATATAACGGGTTCTTCGTTATCGTAGGTATTTATTTATGGATGATGTTTGAAAGAAGAATGAATAGATTCAGCTCTAAGGTTGGAATAGTCGCATTTTCTTGGAGACTGATACTTACCACAGGTACAGGGTCTATTTTTGGATTCCTGGTTGCAAGACAAGCCTACGATGCAGTTATTATGGCCCCAATGTTCATAATTATGTCTTTTTCGTTTGGACTAGCTTTTTTCATTTTGATATTAATGGCGAGCTATAAATGGACAGACAGAGACCTTGGCGATGCGATAGTTAATAGATTAGGCAACTTGTTAGGAGTGTTTGTTGCAGCGGTAGTTTATTTCGTTGCTATTTATCATGTTGGTAATTTGTATTTAGCAGAAAACGCTCTAGTTGAAAACTTTATCTTGTTTGATGGAGGAGTATATACACAACTCTTTTGGTATGGCCAAGTATTACTAGGAGGGTTAGTCCCAATGGCTTTAATATATAGCCCCTCAACAAAGGGCAATCGCTCAATGCTAGGTCTTGCATCTTTGCTGGTAATGTTTGGCGGAATAGCGCAAATTTATGTACTAATTATTGGCGGACAGGCATACCCAATTGAAATGTTTCCTGGTAAAGATATCATTGAAGGATATGGTGGCATTGCTACATATGTACCATCGATGCCAGAGATATTGCTAGGTATTGGTGGCATCTCAGTCTCTTTAATTGCCGTTGTATTTTTAATAAAGTTTTTACCATTCCTGCCAGAAAGTTTAGCTGATGAGGTTGCAGACCCTCATCATAAGGGCTAAACTCATACTGTTGAACCTCTAAAGGCAAACACTATATGCCTTGTTCATTCTATATAACAGCTGCACACAAATCGTCAGGCAAGACGGTCGTGAGTTTGGGCATATCTGCCGCACTAAACGAGCGCTCATTAAAGGTCCAGACATTCAAAAAAGGTCCAGACTATATAGACCCTATTTGGTTATCACAGGCTAGCGGTAAACCTTGCTATAACTTAGACTTTTTCAACATGAGTAATGATGATATTGTGGGCCTGTATTCAAGCAATGCATCTAAGAGTGATGTAAACATAATTGAAGGAAATAAGGGGCTATATGATGGAATTAGCCCTACCGGTGGAGATGCTAATGCAGATTTGGCAAAGCTTCTTAATGTACCAGTAATTTTAGTTATAGATGTGACCGGAATTACACGCGGAATTGCTCCACTATTAACTGGTTATCAAGAGTTCGATAAAGGTGTTAATATTGCGGGTGTTATTTTTAACAATGTAGCAGGGGATAGGCATGAATTAAAACTTACTCAAGCTACTAACCATTACACTGATATACCGATATTAGGGTCAATAAGAAGGTCTAACGAATTAGTAATAGATGAACGTCATTTAGGGCTAATGCCAGCCAATGAGGCCCCAGAATCTCAACGCTTTATCGATCGTGCTGCCAAGCATATCGCTAATCAAGTAGATCTTGAACAAATCATTACTCTGAATCAACAAGTTGTTCAATCAACAGCGCCAGTAGTAAGCACTACCAAGAAATCTTTAACGGTAGCAGTTGCCAAAGATAGTGCGTTTGGTTTTTATTACCAAGACGATATTGATGCGTTTAAATTGCAAGGTGTAGATTTGGTTTTTTTCAATACCTTAACAGATGCGAAAATACCTCAGTCAGATGCTTTGTTTATTGGTGGCGGCTTTCCAGAGATGCAACTTGAAGCTTTATCAGCAAACACACCATTGTTAAATGACATCAAAACCAAAATAGAGCAAGGCCTTCCAGCATATGCAGAGTGCGGCGGAATGATGTACTTAAGTAGACAAATTACTTATAAGGGTGAATCTCACAAAATGGTAGGTGTCATTGAAGCAGACACCTTAATGACATCAAAACCCATTGGGCGAGGATACGTGAAATTATCGCCAACAGACAAGCACCCGTGGAATGGTGTGGCTGAGCAGATTTATGCACATGAATTTCATTATTCAAAACTAGAAAATATTGACCCAAAAACCCATTACGCCTACGAGGTTTTACGGGGCGTGGGTGTGGATAATAAGTGTGATGGCATATTAAATTACAACCTATTAGCCACTTACACGCACCTTAGGAGTGTTGGAGGCAACCATTGGGTTGAACAATTTGTTAATTT
>LWDU01039206.1_pt1 | contig 11849 bp, 11 predicted proteins | sample 727161 | NCBI WGS metagenome assembly LWDU01 (sample SAMN04566230, study PRJNA314399) | hydrothermal vent metagenome | isolation source: deep sea hydrothermal plume seawater | place: Mexico: Gulf of California, Guaymas Basin | collected 2004-07-11 | reverse complement strand
CCGCCCCCGCCGATCTTCCACCACTCGCCGCCCTTCCACGTCTGAGCAGCCAGTTCGAGTTCAGGTTGCTCAAAGGGCAGAGAGGGGTCGCCGGGCACGGTGAAGAAGCGCCAGACCTGCTCGCCGGTCTCGGCGTCGTAGGCCGTCATGTAGCCACGGACCCCGAGGTCCGCGCCGCCGTTGCCGATGAAGATCTTTCCACGCGCCGCCCGGGGCGCGCCGGTAATCGTATAGGGCCGGTTGCGATCGATGAGGGTATCCACCTGCCAAATTTCTTTGCCCGAAGCCGCGTCGAGGGCGATCAAGCGGCCGTCCAGGCTCGCCACGTAAACCCGGCCCTTGTAGACCGCGACCCCTCGGTTGACCACATCGCAACAGGCCTTGCGCGCCCACGCTCCCGGGACCTCGGGGTCGTAGGACCAGAGGGTTTCGCCCGTGACGGCATCGATGGCGAAGACCTTGCTCCAACTACTGGTCAGGAACAGGATGCCGTCGACAACAATGGGCGTGGATTCCTGGGCGCGGTTGGTCCCCATGTCCTTGGACCAGGCCAGGCTGAGTTCCGAAACGCTGGTCTTATTGATTTGAGTCAGGGGCGAGAAGCGCTGCTCCTCGTAGGTGCGTCCGTAAGCCAGCCAGTTGCCGGGTTCGGAGGCGGCGTTCTGGATGCGCTCGTCGTCGATCTCCCCGATGCGGGCTTCTCCGGGATCCGGGGCATCCGCCGCTGCAGACGTCGCCGCAGCTTCGGGCGACGGGGTCTCGGGAACATTGAGGAGGTAGACGGCGACGATGACGAGTGCGGCGACTGCTGCGAGGAGAACTGAGCGCATTTCCTACCCCCTGTTGGATTCTTTGGACGAAGCAAATTTCCCGGCCAAGACTAGGGCATCATCCATCGGATGTGGCCCCGGCATGGCGATTTGGTGCTCGGTGGGCCCGGACCGATCCAGAGTCGCCGGGCAATTCCGCGGTGCTGTGCCCGCCGGGTACAGCCCGAAATGCTGTCCATGTCAGGTTGTCCATGTCAGTGGGCGGGGTTCGGCGCATTCCCTGGCTCCGGCCGGGCAACAATCGAGTAGGCGACCTGGTGCGAGGAGTCCAGCAGCGCCTCGATCAGTGGGGCCGGTTCGTTGGCTAGGCGCTTCAGGTCCGCCGCGTAAACATTCCCCGGGCGATTCGGTCCGTGGAGAACCAGGGTTTCGAAGCCCATGCGCTGAAGTTGATGGATCCCCTCCCGGTTCAGGGGAGGCCGAACGCTGTCGGCCAAGGCCCCCCGGCTTTGGGGCGGGTAGGCGCTGTAGCACGCCGAGGTCTTTCGGCGATGGTAAAAGGAGAGAAGCACCCTCTCGGGCCCGAAGGCCACCGTCGCGCCCCGGCCGTGATCGAAGGGCAGCTCAAAAATCGGCCCAGGCGAGGCGAGGCGCCCCAGTTCCTCGGAGAATGCGATGCGCTCGTGCTCGGGGTGGATATCGAGTCCCTCCACGCGACCGGCTGCGGTGAATCCTGGCAAGCGCGGGCCCATGATGTCGAGCAATGCGAAAGCCACGATGGCCACCCCAGCGACGTTCTTCCAGCGTCCGGCATGGTGAATCAAGGCCGCTGCGCCGATGCCCGCGAGGATGCAGGCCGCGGCGTCTACCCCGGCCGCGATCAGGGAGATCACCCGGATGTTCTGAAGTCCGGGGACCAGAGCGGCGAGGAGTTGGAAGAAATCGGGTAGAGAGAAGGGCGCGCCCTCCCAAATTGTTTTGAATTGATAGTTGAGACTCCAACCCGCAGCGACAAGGGTCGTTATCCCGGCTGAGAGGGCGAGCACCCCGCGCGGATCGCCTTGGAGCGAGGCGCGCAAGCCCTTCTTGCCCCGGATCAGGGCGACCCCGACCAGGATCCAAAGCGTGAGTCCGAGGAAGTGGGGTTGGCCGGGTAAGTAAGCGCTGAGTGGCATGGGGACCTGAAAATCTCTTTGGAAAATTTCTCCGGCGTCCCGCAATTCAAAATAGGGAGCGAAGAAGAGCGTGGCAAAGAGGCCGAGGAAAGCGGCGAGGGCCGCGAGTTGGCGTGGCTTAACGTTCTTTAGGCCATACGTTTTGAGCAGCCAGACCCCGAAGCAGACGCCCAGAAGGGCCGACGCGAGGAGGCTGTAAAAGCTTGTGACCATCTGGAGGCAACAGACGGCGGCCAGCAGAACCGCGTCCCGGTTGCGTCCACGGGCGAAGAGCCGACGGGCCAGAAGCAATGCAAGGATTGTCCAAGTGGTGTCCACTTCGGCGACCCAGAGCAAAAGGTCGAGGCGCACGGCGTGCAGGCCGTAGAGAAGTCCGGCGGTGACTCCGGCTGCAACGCTTCCCGTCCACTCGACAATCAGGAGGTAGAGGGCGAAGGCCGCGAAAAGAAGCATCGCGGCCACGACGAAGTTGTAGGTCAGGATGGGATCGCCGCTGATCGCCAGGGCGGGGATTCCGTAAAGGCCAAGCGTGACGCCCGGGGCCGAAAGCGCCAGGGAGTGCGCGGTGGGCGCGCAGTTTTCGGCCTCGAAGAGGCTCAAGGGGCTGGTCGTGAGCACCCGGGCATTGCGCGCTGTGAGCCATGTATAGAAGGTCAGGTCGGCGCGCCGTAGAGCTTCCTGGCTCTGGGCAAGTGGCTTGCCGATTTCGATGGCGTGGGTGGGGACTGCGCGCCCCGGGCCGGGCTCCCAGGCGGGGGCGAGTTTCCAGATCACGAGAGAGAGGAAGAACGCGAGGACGGCGAGATTCCTCAGGCGCTGTGACTGGGTCTGTGGCCTTGAGTCCGGCATACGGGGCCTAAAAATACAGGGCGCATTGCATCGGGGCTAGGGTATGGACTGCTTCCGGGGAGCGCGGCCGACGGGAACGACGCTTTGGGTGTCCCACGGTCGCGGACGCCGGCGGTCTCAAGCCGCTCGCCTGACCTTGTAGAGGACCCGGCCCCGGGCACAGAGTCGGTTCTGATCGTCACGGATGCTGACTTCCGTGCTGACGATTTCTCGGCCCCTTCGCACGACATCGGCTTCGAGGGTGATTCTCGACCCCGTGGCCGGGCGCAGGTAGGTGATTCCCAGGTCGATGGTGCCCCCGGGCTGATCGCCTTCTCCTAAAGTCGGGATCACCGCTTCGAGCATGACGATGTCCACCAGGGAAGCCAGAATACCGCCGTGCACGCTTCCCGCCACACCGCCGTCCACTTTCGGGCCGGTGGGGATTGCGATCCGCGCATGGCCGGGGCGCGCTTCCAGGATTTCGACGCCGAGGTATTGGTGATAGGGGAATGCATCGAAGATGGCGCGCCAGGGTGGCGGTTCGTTCTCTGCTTCGGGCTTTTCTTCCGACATGGGAAGCACCCTAGCCCCGATCTCCCTCGGCCGCCGGGCTCGGATAGACCCCGGGGTCAAGCATGCCAGGGCGTTCTGCAGCCAAAGGCCGATCAGGGGTCGATGTTTTGTGACGTGCAGTCGCCGAGGAGAAAAATCGGGTTGCAGCGGGCGACGGTGCTGGCCGGGAGTCCGGGAAAGACCACCTGGTAGTTGCTGAAGTCGGTGTTGGGCGTGCGGTAGTCGGTGCTGATGAACTGCGCGCCACTGGCCAGCGCGGCATCGCGCCGGGTCGGGTCGTTGTCCCGGGACTCGACCGTATCGGCATCGGCTCGGGTTCGGACCATGTACCCGTTCGCCACCAACTCCGGGATGCTGGGGTTCGAGGCGCCGGGATCGTTCACCTTGCGAAAGCCGGCCTCGGGGCTGCCCGGGGGCGAACTGGTAAAGATCAGCGCGCCATCCAGGGTGGGATACTGGTTCACGTAGTCGTCGCGAATAGCCCCTTCGTTATCCAGTCCGAAAAAGACCTTGCCCCGGGATTCGGCGACCTTGGGCCAGCCCTCGGCTTGAATGCCCTCGAGGAGGGTGGGGTGGCCATTGCGCACATCGTTGGGCTGGATCATCCGCGTATCGTGGAAGGCGCCGCGGATCAGGTCCTCGAGTTCGAGGACGTCCGCCAGGGTCCAGGGGTCGGGGACGGTAAAGGCGACACCCAGGGCGGATACATCGACGTCGATGATGTCTTCCTTGAGTTCCAGCAAGATGAAAATCGGCAAATGATTCGGATTATCGTTCGACCAAGCGGCGATCTGTGCCAGACAATTGGCGAACATCAAGCAACTGCTGCGGAAATCGATGTCCTGAATATGAAAGGTCTTGGGACCGGGGTCGGCCATGACCCCGAGCGGATCAAAATTCGGTCCGATCATGAGTTCAGGAGGAAGCTGGGCGGGAAAGATCAGTTGAAGGTTGAGCGCCGTCGGGGGCCCAAAGGGAGCCGCGAATTTTCCGCCCACCCGATCCACGAAGAGATCGAGTTCGATCTGCCGGATGCCCTGAGGACCGAATTGCTCGGCCAGGGGAGGGTGGCTGTAGACCAAGCCCTCGGGATTGGGAACGTCGCTGCCCGCCGGTTGAGTGGCATAGACGGCTTCGATGCCAGCTTGGAGCAGGGGCGAGGGCTGGGTCTTGTAGCTGTTGTGCGAGCCGATGACCTGGATTTCATTGATGCGCAGATCCGCCATGGGGTCGGTGGGGTCGGGTTCCTGGGCGGGTTCCGGCGGCACAAAATCCGTACAGGCTACGGCGAGGGAGCCGAGGGCGAGAAGGGTCACAAGCCGGGTACGTCGAATGTTTTGTGCGGTGGGCACGAAGGACCTCCTGTTGTCGCGTTCGGTTCGGGATCCGAAGAGTATAAGACTCCGCGCCTGGGGATCCAAAGCTTGCTTCGTCTGGCCTCGGGGAGGCCTTGGGTCCGGGGAGGGTCGGGATTTCCGGCGCGGCGCCCGGGCGCGGCGGCCAACTCGGTGGAGGTTTCTGTGTCATTATTCCCGGGTGCTATCGCCAAAGATGAGGAAAGGAAAGGAAAGGAAAGGAAAGGAAAGGAAAGGACACCATGCCCCTTGAGTTTTTATCTGCGAGCGAGTTGGCCGAGGCCATTCGCACCAAGGCGATCAGTTCGCGCGAGCTGACGGATCTCTATATCCAACGCATCGAGCGGTTCGATGGAGAACTCAATGCGGTGGTGGTGCGCGATTTCGAGCGGGCGCGCCAAGCGGCGGACGCTGCGGATCAAGCCCTGGCCCAAGGGGAGGCGAGGGGCCCGCTGCACGGTGTGCCCATGACGATCAAGGAGGCCTACGACATCGCCGGGTTGCCCACCACTTGGGGTGTGCCCGATTTCAAGGACAACATCGCCAAGGAAGATTCCGAGACGGTCAAACGCTTCAAGGCCGCGGGCGCGCACTTCCTCGGAAAGACCAACGTGCCGCTGCAACTCGCTGATTTTCAGAGCTACAACGAAATCTACGGGACGACATGCAACCCCTGGAATACCGAACGCGGTCCCGGGGGATCTTCCGGAGGTTCCGCCGCGGCATTGGCGGCTGGGCTCTGCGCCCTGGAAAGCGGTTCGGATATCGGCGGGTCCATTCGCAACCCCGCGCATTTTTGCGGGGTCTATGGCCACAAGCCCACTTGGAACATCGTGCCCCAGCAGGGGCATTCATTGCCCGGCATGTTGGCGACCCCCGACATTGCCGTGGTCGGACCCCTGGCGCGAAGCGCCGAGGACCTCGCGCTTTCCCTCGAGATCATTTCGGGTCCCGAACCTCTCGTGGAGCGCGGCTGGAAGCTGGAACTCCCGCCTCCCCGGCACACGAAGCTTTCGGATTATCGCGTTGCGCTTTGGCCCACGGACCCCATGGCGCCGGTGGCCACCGAGGTGGCCGATCGCGTTTCGCAGGTGGGCGATCGCCTGGCCGCCCTCGGCGCGCAGGTTTCCGATACCGCGCGTCCCGCCTTCGACCTTGCCAGCAGCCATGAAACCTATCTCTACATGCTGAACGGGGTGATGGCGGCGGGTTTGCCCAACGATGTTCTGGCCGCTCGACCCCCACGATCGCAGCACCGAAGCCGTGATGGCCCGGGCGGCGGTTCAGAAGCACGGGGATTGGCTTCGCTACAACAATCGGCGCGAGGTGCTGCGCATGGCCTGGCGCGATTTCTTCCAGGACTGGGACATTCTGCTTTGCCCCCAGACCGCGACGCCGGCCTTCGCCCACGATCACCGCCCCATGGAAGAGCGGACTCTCGAGGTGGACGGTTCCGACCAGCCCTATTTTCAACAGCTCTTCTGGGCGGGTCTGACCACCGTGGCCTATCTGCCCAGCACGGTATTTCCCACCGGGGCATCCCGGGAAGGCCTGCCCATCGGCCTCCAGGCCGCTGGGGCCGAATACGATGACCACACCTGCATCGATTTTGCTCGGCTCATGGCCGATGAGATGGGCGGCTTTGTAGCGCCCCCGGGTTATTGAGAACGCAAAGGGGTCGCCGGGCGGCGAGGTTTTTTTGCTGACGGGCAGCGATCGCGCTGAGAAATTGCGTTGGGGCACCGAGAAATGGACGCGCTGAGGAACCACGCGATGGAGGAAGCGAAGTATGAATGATCGAAGCGCGCTGCCGGCCTGGCAGCCGAAATTTTCTGACTGGGTTGAGGCCGCCAAGCCCTTCATGGCCAAGGGCAAGGCCAAGGAGGCCTTTGGGATCTACCCCTGGTTCAGTGGCAAGGGGGATCCCTTTGCCCGGCTTTCCAAACCGGCCAGCGAAACGCGTTTCGGGCTGATCACGACCGGCGGGTACTCCATTGAAGGCGAGCAGGAACCCTTCAGTCCGTTTCCGAGCTTCGACGCAACGCCTCCGCGAATCAACACGATCCCCCTGGACGTGGATCGCACGAAGTTGCGCATCGACCACGCGGGCTACGACCACCGTTTCGCCGAAGAGGACATCAACTGCAACCTGCCCCTGGATCGCTTGCTGGAGATGCAAGAAGCCGGCGAGATTGGGTCCATCGCTCCAGATACCCAGGTCGTCATGGGCCTTCAGCCCAATGTGACCCCCCTGATCGAGGCCTTGATCCCCGAACTGGTGGCCCGCTTCAAGTCGGACTCGGTGGAAGCGGCGCTGCTTGTCCCTTCGTGACCCGTCTGCCATCAGACCGTGAGTCTGATCAGCCGTGGCCTCGAAGAAGCGGGCATCCCGAGCGTACTGGTGTCGGTGATGAAGCCTCTGAGCAGCCCTTCCCGGCCGCCGAGGCAACTGATTCGAAAACTCAATATCGGCGCGACGGTGGGCCGCCCGGGGGATGCGGCGACCCAACTCGAAACCCTGCGACGCATGGTGGCGCTGCTCTCGGAAGCCGAGGCACCCGGCGCCATTGATGAGGGCCCTTGAACTGAGGGCTCATAGCCTTGAGCTGAGGGCTCATAGACTGAGGGCTCATAGACTGAGGGCTCGTAGATGAGGGCCCATAGATGAGGGCCCATGAGCTGAGAGCCGCCGAATATCCAGAACTCGGTCACTCTTCCGTTCCGCCGAGCCTTCGCGATACTTCCTCGGAAGCTGTGGCCGCCGAGTGGGCTGCTCTTCGCGCCGGAAATTCTGCGCGGACGTTTGCGTTCGTGTTTGCTTGAGTTGAGGGAGATGATGAATCCGGCTGGGACGAAGCCCTCGGTGGCGGTGGTGGGTGCCGGGCCCAGTGGCCTGGTGGCCTGCAAGGCTCTGGCCGCGCATGGGGTGCCGTATACCGCCTACGAGGCGGGGGATCGCGTGGGCGGTCAATGGGTTTTGGGCAACTCGAGCGGCACGTCGGTGGCCTACCGATCCCTGGCCGCGAATACCCACAAACAGATCTGCCGCTATTCGGATTTCCCGCTCCCCCAGACGTACCCCGGTTTTCCGAGCCACGAACAGATGGCCGAATATTTTGACGGGTATGCGAGATACTTCGATCTTTACCCGCGCATCCGCTTCGCCAGTCGGGTCCAGACCGCGCGGCCCCGTGAGTCCGGGGGTTATACCCTCGAACTCGCCGGAGGCGAGCGGGTGGAGCACAGCGCCCTGGTGGTGGCTTCGGGCAATCTCTGGAATCCCCAGTGGCCGGATCTTCCCGGCGAATTCGCGGGCTCGGTGATCCACTCCCGGGAGTACATGGACCCGGGGGATCCCGTGGATTGTCGGGGGAAGAGGGTGCTCGTCATGGGCCTGGGAAATACGGCGTGCGAATTGGCGGTGGAGTTGTCGGGTCCGGGCGCGGCATCAAAGGTTCTGCTCTCGGCCCGATCCGGCCAGAACTTCGTGCCCAAGATCGAAGCCCGGGTCCCGCATCCGTCGGAACCGCTGACCGGGCCCTTGGCCTGGTTGCCCCGGGTGTTGCGCGATGCGGCGTTCAAGGTTCTCTTTCCCCGGGTCGCCCGGCGGATGCTTTCCGCGTTTCCGGCGCCCGAGTCTCTGGGGCTTCCGCCGCCCCCGGGCAATCCCTTCGAAAAACGTTTTGTCATGAACAACCACCTCTTTGATCGGCTCGCCGCGGGCCAGATCATCCCGCGCCCCGGCGTTCGGGCGCTGGCGGGCGATTGCGTCGAATTCGAGGATGGCCAGCGGGATGATGTCGATGTCATCATCGCCGCCACGGGGTACCGGTTTACCTTGCCCTTTCTGACGGACGAGGTTCTCGGGTGCGCGCCGCCGGATCTCGATCTCTACCGAGGCGTCATGCATCCGCGACGCCACGATCTCTTTGTGATTGGGGTCATGAAAGCGATTTGTTCGATCTGGCCGCGAAGCGAGCAACAAATGGCTTTCGTTGCGCCTTTGCTGGCCGGCGAATATGCGCTTCCCTCCCAGGCGGCCATCGACCGGGGGAGTTACAAGATCCTCGGCGTGCCCTTTGGGAATTGTCAATTCTACACCGCGGATTTGCAGCGGGAACTGAAGCGGGGAAAGCGCCGGGCGGCGCGTCGCAACGGCCGCCGATCTCTGATCCCCCGGGTTCCCGTCGCCTGAACCGGCCCGTCGAGTCCCGTACTCCCCCTGGCAATTTCTTCTGAGCCTGCCACCCTTTCGGATTCTCTATTCGCAGAGGTTGCCCATGTCCAATGTCCTGATCATCAGCGCCGACTGCCATGCCGGTGCGCTGCCCTCCATCTATAACGAGTACATCCCCAAGGCCATGCACGCGGCCGCCCAGGAATGGTGGGTCACATACGTCAAGGAATTGATCGCCCGGACGGGGACGTTCTTTGACCAGGAGGCCATGGACGAGCTAGCGGCCAAGACCGGGGATGCGGGCCAGTACCAGGCTCTGATGAACCAGGCCCCGGGCCAGATCGAGGACGAACGGCTCTTTGCCATGCTGAGCGATGGCGAAAGCCCTTTTGCGCCGCGCCGGGGCGAATGGGACATGGCGGTCCGGATCGAGGAACTCGAGGCCGATGGCGTTGTGGGCGAAGTGATCTTTCCGCAAATGGCGCCCTTCGGCGCCGGTCTGCTGCAATACCGCAACCCGGTGGATCCCGAGCACAACCTGGCGGGTATTCGTGCCTACAACCGCTGGCTAGCCGACTTCTGTAACGAAAACCCCGGCCGACACGCCGGGGTGATCCTGATCAACATCGACGACATCGAGGTGACCTGCCAAGAAGTGCGGGCCGCCCGGGAAAACGGGCTTTGGGGGGGCGTGCTGTTGCCCACCAGTACCGGCGATTATCCTTTCTATCATCATCCGCGCTACGAGCCGCTCTGGGCCACCTGCGCCGAGTTGGGGATTCCGCTCCAAGCCCATTCGGGCTGGTCACCCGATTACGGCGACGTGCCGAGTGCCACGGCCATGTACATCAGCGAGGTCGACATGTGGGCCCAGCGCGCCTTTACTGCGCTGCTCTGGTCGGGAGCCTTCGAGCGCTACCCGGATTTGAAACTGATTCTCACCGAGACCGGCACGGCCTGGATCCTCGAGCGCCTGCGGGTTTTCGAGTTCAAGGCGAATCTTCCCTTCTTCCAGCATTTCTCCAGCGGTTTTTCCCTGACGCCCACCGAGTACTTCCAGCGCCAATGCTATATCGGGGCTTCCTTTATGCCTGGGCACGAGGGCGAGGAGCGGCACCGGATCGGTCTCGACAAGGTGTTGTGGGGCTCGGATTATCCGCACTTGGAAGGCACCTGGCCCAATACTCGGAGCTACATGCAAGAGACCTTTGCCGACTACCCCGAAGGCGAGATTCGCGCGATTCTCGGCGAAAGCGCCGTCAATGCGTATGGCTTCGATCCCGAGGTGCTGCTCCCCGTTGCCGAGAAGGTGGGCCCGACGCTTTCGGAGATTACCGGATCCGGGCAACCGAGCGAAGGCTGAGATGGCGAAAACCCTCGCCGGCCAACTGGTGGAATGCTTCGGCCAACCCCAGGCGATGAAAGCCCTCTACGCCGAAGATGTCCGTTGGTCGCTATCGCCCTCCCTGGGCAAGATCGCCGGGCCCCATGAGGGCCTCGCAGCGGTGGGTGCGTTCAACCGCCGCATCTGGGAAGCGGTTTATTTTCCCGAGGTGGAGGTGGAACTTCTTGATGAGTTGGGGGATGAAAACGCCAGCGCCGTGCGCTTCCTTTATCGCGCTACCTACCGAAACAACGGGGCGCCCTATGAAAACCAGTATGCGCTCTTCGTTCGGAGCCGGGACAACCGCATCCATGAGATTTTCGAATCCCTGGACACCCTGGCTTCCATCAACGCGTATGCGGGTCATCCGGTGGACCACAACCCCTACCGTTCGTGAACCTCCTACCGTTACGAACCTCCCCGCCCGAGTGGGCCCCCCATTGCTAGTCCATGTGAGTCGATCCCCTCTTGCTAGAAAGTAGGCCTATGCCTTCTCCCGATGAGCCGAGCCCGGAAGTTCGTCTTCAACGAGGGCTGCGGCGTGCCTTTCCCATTTATGATTATGTGGGCCTTGAAGTCGAGTCGGCGAGGGACGGCATCTACCGCGTCTTTGTGCCCTTTCGGGCGAGCAACATGAACCATATCGCCACGATTCACGCGGCGATTCAATGGGCGGCGTCCGAGGTCCTGGGCGGCCTCGTGATGATGTCCGCGCTGGAGGGCGAGCCCTTCTTTGCGGTGGTGAAGAAAGTGACCATCGAGTTCAAGCGTCCCGCGCGCTCGGGGATTCGCGCCGAGGCCCTCTTCGACGAAGGGGCGGCGGAGCGACTGCGGGCGGATTTCGAGGGGGAAGGGGAGGCGGGGTTCACCTTGCACGCGGTGGTGCGCGACGACCAGGGCGTGGAGGTCGCTTCGGCCGAAGCCGAATACCTGGTGGCAGAAATCCGCGATGCTGAGCGCGGTTTCCCGGCTGATGTCGGGGCACGCGATGGGGAAGATCTCGGTGCCGTGGATGGTGCCCATCACCTGACGGCAGCGGGCGGACACGCCGGCGCGGAGAAGCAGGCGGTAGAAGCCGACGCCTTCGTCGCGCAGGGGGTCGCACTCGTTGACGCTGATGATCGTAGACACCATTCCGCGCACATCGTCCTCGTTGGCAAAGCCCGGCCATGCCAGGGGATTTCCCTTTTCGAGTTCCTCGATGCCATACCCCATGGCGCCCTGGTTGTTGTGCAGGTCGAGGAGCAGGCCGTTGTTCTCGGTGGACGAGGGATTCTCGGGGAGGGGCCAGCGTCCGGCGATGTAGGGGCACAGCGCATACAGCCCCTGGATCAGGCCGAGGTCACCGTCCTGCTTGAGGCGCAACCCGGTGGCCAGGGTGAGATTGCCGCCGCCGCTCTCCCCCGCCACGATGATGCGGCCGGCGTCGATGCCGAGTTCATCGGCATGGGCGGCCAGCCATTTGACCCCGGACACGCAGTCGTTGAGCCCAGCCGGGAAGGGGGCTACCTCGGGCAGGGCCGAGGGCGTGACGCAATTGCGGAACTCCACCATGGCCACGGCGACGCCCTGGCCGGCGATCAT
>LWDU01032552.1_pt1 | contig 11854 bp, 9 predicted proteins | sample 727161 | NCBI WGS metagenome assembly LWDU01 (sample SAMN04566230, study PRJNA314399) | hydrothermal vent metagenome | isolation source: deep sea hydrothermal plume seawater | place: Mexico: Gulf of California, Guaymas Basin | collected 2004-07-11 | reverse complement strand
GAGAGCTACGCGATAACCTGGGAATCCGAGGGAGACATGTCTGCGACAACACCAATCTCCCTTGACTATTCATTGAACGAGGGCAGCACTTGGAGTAGTATCACTTCCGGTACCGCGAATGACGGCAACTACCGCTGGGCGGTGCCCGAGAACCAGAATGTCGAGCGTGCATTGATACGCATAACGGCAACAGCCCTTGACGGTTCGACCGTCCAGGATACCAGCGACGGCACCTTCAGCATCGACCCGCCCGAGTTCTGGCAGACCGGTGATGACGGCGAGACAGCAGATACGGAACCTCCGGTCATCACGATGTTCCCATTGGGAACCGCCACGGCCGGGAAACCGGTCACGATACGGGCGGAGATCAGCGACGAGACTGCTGTCACGCAGGTCGCGCTGCGCTACACCGCAGGCGACGGCGAGCCGGTGACGGTGGCGATGTCGCCCGCCGGCAACGGCGTCTGGGAAGTGGTGCTGCTGCCTACTGAGGGCAGCCTTGAGCTGGCGGTCATCGCGAGCGACGGGACTAACGTAGTTGAGACCGAGGCGACGAGCCTCGAGGTCGCGGCTGGCGCTGCGCCTGTGGCTCCCGCTTCCAGCGGCAGCCTGTTTGCAGCAGCTGCACTAGGGGCGGTGGCGATGCTGGGCGCGCTGGCACTACGACGGAGGCCGGATTGAATCCGGCTGGACCTGGCAGCCTTTCGCATACCCCGCTCTCGGGCGGTGACCGGCGCAAGCGCGCGACCGGCGTGGCGGCGCTCGCCGCGATCTCGTTCCTGCTTCTGGCGCTGATTGCGTCGCCGCAGGGTGGCTCCGCCACCAGCTCGCTGGTGATGGTGACCGCCAGCGAACTCGAGAAGGAGGTGCCGGCGGGCGAGTCGGTCGGCTTCATTATCCTCTTCAGCAACGGCGACAGCGAGCAGTCAAGGACGCTTGAGCTGGCGCACCAGTTCATGGACGGCCCGCCGGGAGACTGGGGCGCGATGTGGACCACCACCGATGACACGCCGGTCACCAACGGCACGCTACACTCCATCAACGCCGGCGGCATCCTACAGTTCCATCTCTACGTTGATGCGCCCATCGGTTCGGCCGGCAGCAGCCGCAGCGTCTGGGCGTTCGCCTGGGAGGGGGCGGTCGAGGAAATGGAACGCAACCAGACCATGCGTCCTTCGGGTTCGCCACTGCTGCTGGCGGTGAACTCTGGAAAGCCGTACGGCGCCGAGCTGGAGCTGGAGGCGACATCGGCCATAATCTATCAGGAACAGCTTTCGACCTTCGACTTCACGCTGCGCTCGACCGGCGTCTACTCGGATGACTACACCATCGCCATTGGCGACGCGACTACCCTTCCGGCAGGGTCGGTGAGCCTCACTGGCACCAGTGGACGGCTGAAGGGGAGCTACGACGCTGTCTCGGCGCAGGGCCGCACGGCGGCCGGGACCTTCACCGTGAGCCCTGACCGCAACCTGCTGCCGGGCGACTACACACTGGAGCTCGAAGCGTCGTTCGACAGTGGCGTGACCGCCAGTGCCCAGATGGCGCTTACCGCCCCGGTGCCCGATTTCGGCTTCGTCGCCGGCTCGTTCCGGATTACAAGCACTACTGAGGTCAAGTCGAACGAGCCGGTCAGTTTCGAGGTCAGGGTGACCAACAATGGTGGCAACGTCGATGTGAATAGCGCTTTCACCGAGTCAATCGAGGTGCGCGCCGGCGGTGATGCCCTTGGCCAGCAGAGCAGTTTCGTCACCAGCCTCAAGCATGGTGAGGAGGCGCGCGTCAGTTTCGTGCTGACGCCGACCAATGGTGGAGAGCTGGAAATCAAGCTCGAGATTGACCCGCAAGGCGAAGTTGTCGAGAAAGACGAAAGCAACAACGTGATGTTACAGTCGCTCTCGGTCGAGGCTGAGCCCGAAGAGAAGAAAGAGGATGGCGGCCTGATTCCGGGCCCGGGCCTCCTCGCGGTCGCCACTGGCATCGCGCTCGTCGCCGTGCTGCGCCGCCGCCGTTAAGCTTCGAATACCTTGCCAACGGTGTTGCGCCAGAGCCAGCGCAGCGGGTCGTAGTATTCGTCGACGACCCTCTCCTTGAGCGGGATGATGGCGTTGTCGGTGAGCTTGATGTTTTCGGGGCAGACCTCGGTGCAGCACTTGGTAATGTTGCAGTAGCCGATGGCGAACTCGTCGCGCGTCGCGGCGAGCCGGTCGCCCTGGTCAAGTGGGTGCATCTCCAGCCCCGCCAGGCGAATCAGGAAGCGCGGTCCCGCGAACTGCGGGTGCAGTTCGTGCTCGCGCAGGACGTGGCAGGTGTCCTGGCAGAGGAAGCACTCGATGCACTTGCGGAACTCCTGCACCCGGTCAACATCCTGCTGCGCCATGCGGGGGTTGTCGATATCTGGGTGCTGGTAGGGCTGGATGCGCTTGTTGACCTCGTAGTTCCACGAAACGTCGCAGACGAGGTCGCGCACCAGCGGGAACGCTTTCATTGGCTGCACCAGCAGCGGCTCGTCGTCGGGGTAGTCCGACAGCCGCGTCATGCAGGTCAGTTTCGGCTGCCCGTTCACCTCGGCCGAGCAGGAGCCGCACTTGCCCGCCTTGCAGTTCCAGCGCACCGCCAAGTCGGGTGCCTCGTTGGCCTGGATACGGTGGAGTGCGTCGAGCACCACCATCCCCGGCTCGAGCTCGAGCTCGAACTCCTCGAGCGAGAGGTCGTCGCCGCTGCCGCGCTGGACGCGGAGCTTCATACAGTCTCCCGAGCGACGAATTTCGCCAGCTCGCCCGGCATCTCCGCCAGCGGCGCTCGCACGATGACCATCCCGTCGGCCGCCCGTCGCACGACCAGGTTCACCCGCCCCAGTTCGGCATCGTAGTCCGGGAAGTCGAGCCGGGTGTGTGCGCCGCGGCTCTCGGTGCGCTCCAGCCCGGCGCGCGCGACTGCCAGCGAGGCGAGCAGCATATTGTGCAGGTCGAGGCAGAGGTGCCAGCCGGGGTTGTAGGCGCGGGGGCCGCTGGCGTGCAGCCCGGAGAGCCGTGCCTGCAATGCTTCCAGCCGGGCGATGCCCGTCTCGAGCTCGCCGCCTTCGCGGACGATGCCGACGTGGGCTTCCATGATTTCCTGCAATTCCTGGTGCAGGTGGTACGGGTTTTCGCTTCCGGCCTCGAACGGCGCCAGCGCCGCCGTGCGCGCCGCGTCGACCCCGTCGCCCGCTGGCGGCAGCCGGTCGCTGGAAGCGGCGAAAGTGGCGGCCGCCTGTCCCGACAGGTTGCCGAAGACCAGCAGGTCGCTCAGCGAGTTTCCGCCGAGCCGGTTAGCGCCGTGCATCCCGGCCGCCGCTTCGCCCGCGGCGTAAAGGCCGGCGACCGACGACGCGCCGGTGGCGGGGTCGACGCGCACGCCGCCCATCATGTAGTGCGTCGTCGGTCCAACCTGCATCGGCTCCTTCGTGATATCGAGCCCGGCCAGTTCCTTGAATTGGTGATACATCGATGGCAGCTTGCGCCGGATGTAGTCGGCGTCGCGGCGGTTGGCGATATCCAGGAACGCACCGCCTTGCGGGGAACCGCGGCCCGCCTTGACTTCGTCCATGATGGCTCGCGCAACGACGTCGCGGGTGAGCAGCTCGGGCGGCCGCATCGCCCCCTCCTCGCCGCGCAGCCACGCCTCGGCTTCCGCTTCGTCCTTGGCGGTCTCAGCTGCGAACGCTTCGGGAATGTAGTTGAACATGAATCGCTCGCCCTCGGAGTTGAGCAGGATGCCGCCTTCGCCGCGGACCCCCTCCGTCACGAGCGTCCCCTTGACACTGGGCGGCCAGACCATCCCGGTCGGGTGGAACTGGACGAACTCCATGTCGACCAGGTCGGCCCCCACCAGATAGGCGAGCGCATGGCCGTCGCCCGTGTATTCCCACGAGTTGGACGTGACGCGGTACGCCTTGCCGATGCCACCGGTGGCGATAATCACCGCGCCGGCGGCGAAGAGCAGCAGCTCCCCGTCGGTGCGTCGGTAGGCGAGCGCGCCGGTGACGCGCTCCCCACTCCGGAGCAGCCGCGTCACCGTAGTTTCCATCTGGATGTCGACTCCGTCTATATGGATGACGTGGTCCTGTAGCGTGCGGATGATTTCGAGCCCGGTGCGGTCGCCGACGTGCGCCAGCCGCGGGTAGCGGTGGCCGCCGAAATTGCGCTGGCTGATGCGCCCGTCATCGGTACGGTCGAAGACCGCCCCCCAGCGCTCGAGCTCGCGTACCCGTTCGGGCGATTGCTCGGCGTGCAGCTTCGCCATCTCCCAGTTGCCGAGCCCCTTGCCGCCCTTGATAGTGTCGCGGAAGTGCACCTTCCAGCTGTCACGCTCGTCCATGTTGCCGAGCGCGGCGGCGACGCCGCCTTCGGCCATCACCGTGTGCGCCTTGCCGAGCAACGATTTCGAGACCAGCGCCACCTGCGCTCCGGCCTCGGCGGCCGAGATGGCGGCGCGCAGCCCGGCACCGCCCGCTCCCACGACCAGCACGTCGCATTCGACTCGCTCCATTAGAAGAGCCTCCAGTCATCGATGACTCCTGTCGCGCAGAGCCGCACGTAAAGGTCGGTAAAGCAGACCCACGCCAGCGAAAACCACGCCCAGCGCATGTGGCTGCGATTCAGGCAGGAGACGCAGTCCAGCGCTTTCTGCTGCGGCTGCGACCGCAGCGAGATGCGGTCGGCGTAGCCGCCGATGAGGTGGCGCAGTGAGTGGCAGCCGAGCGTGTAGCCCCCAAGCAGGAACGCGTTCAGCCCCAGTACCAGCGTCCCGACACCAATGCCAAGTTCATGGCCGCCATCCGGCGTCGCGAACCAGAGCGCTTCCCACGCATCCCAGGTCAGGATGACGATGAATCCCAGCGCGAAGTAGAGCATGTAGCGGTGCAGGTTCTGCAGTAGCAGTGGCATCGCGTTCTCGCCCCAGTAGGAGCCGCGCGGCTCGCCGACTGCGCAGGCGGGCGGGTCGGCCCAGAACGACTTGTAGTAGGCACCGCGATAGTAGTAGCAGGTCAGCCGGAAGCCGGCCGGCGCCCATAATATCAGGAACGCTGGTGACCACGGCACCACGAAGCCGAGGAACTCATCGGGCCATAGCGCCGGCTTCTCACCGAAGATGGCGTTTCCGGTATCGCCGAAAAACTCGGGTGAGTAGAGTGGTGAAAGGTAGTTGGCACCGCCCCCGTCGAAGTGGTAGTTTGTGCCCTGGAACGCCGCCCAGGTCATGTAGGCGACCGCGGTCGCAAGGCCTAGAAAGACGGCCAGTGGCTGCGCCCACCACCAGTCGCCGCGCGCGGTCGGGAAGAGCCCTTCATCGCCGGGAATCGCACAGGGCAGAGTATCCCCGCCAGCGGTCTCGGGAGCCATTGCGCCGCGAAGCGGAGGGGTGTATTTACTGCCCCCGCGCCCAAGCTTAATTTAGGCGCGACAGGGTGGCGCGATAATGCTGCGTGCAACCCTGCTGGCGCTGATGGTGCTGGGCACCAGCCTTGCTGGCTGCCTCAGCCCCGATGATTTCCGCACCAGCCCGGACGATGCCGGCTTCAGCGAGTCGGTGCGGCTCGTCATCTCTGAGGACCGCTTTGGCGAGTTCCCGTACGACGTCCGCAATTTCAGCGTCATCTACCCGTCGACGATGGAGGCGGTCGACGAGCGCTTCTGGTCGGTCTACGGCACAGTCAACATTGGCCAGAATGACGAGAATAATTTCGGCGGGAACTGCTGCGAGCACTACCTCGCCACCGATCAGGATGGCATCATCTACAACCTCGGTGGCGAATGGCCCTGGTGGTCGACCGACCGCGGGCTGACCTGGCAGGAGTGGGTACCGCCCGCGGTCAACACAGACCTAGGGTGCGAAGAGGGCCAGTTCGACCCCACGCTTGACCCGGGACTGGGCGAGGGGTCGATTATCCAGGCGCCCAATGGCGACATCCTCGCCATGACCTGGTTTCCGTATCCCAGCATAGATGGTGCTGACCAGTTCTATGCAATTCTGGGCAAGAAGACGAGCCCCACCCAGATTGACTGGGAGTGGTGCTGGAATTCAGTTGATAAGGAACCGTTCTATGACCGTTCCTGGCAGGTGCCCGTCGTGGGGCCCATCAACCCGCCCGCCGAATATGCTACCAACAAATGCTCTTCGAATTGCCCCTGGGCCAGTATGGTAGTATCTAATTTCTGGAGCTACAACGAGCAGGGTTACCAGATTAGCGTCGACGGCCTGAATTATCGTCCGATACAGATTCCTGACAGCAATGATGGTGGGCCGGCAGACCTGGAGTTCGACCTCTTTTTTGAGGATCTGGGACCCGAATGGGATTACATGCAGCCCCACCGGGAAATGCGGGCTTCGCCAATCCCCTCCGGTGGCTTGCTGTTTCCACGCTGGTACAGTGATGGCAGTAACCTGTTCCTCGACACGAACCTGCAATGGCACAAGCAGACCCTGCCCGGAGGGTTGTTGCTTCCTTCCCGTAATCTGGTAATCGACAGTTCCGGTGCATTGCACAGCGTTTCCTGTAACGAAGCAAACCCCAGCGCCAAGGGGTGCGACGGGACCTTCAACCTGACGCACCAAATCAGCTATGATGGCGGATATACCTGGACAAACTACACCCACAAATGGCCAGGTTCCTTGTCTGTTTCAGACAACACCTTCGAGTGGGATTTCCAGGCTGACGGTAACCTTGACTTGGCAGTAATTTCCGTGAGGGTCCAGACCGAGAATAATGGAACTGCAAGTGACGTGGACCTGATATTCCACATCAGGGATTACAGGGAAAGCATGGAAGCGGATACCATAACGCTCATCGGCCTCGGCGACCTCGACGCCACTTCGGGTGCTGGTAACGATATTCGCTTCGATTTCTCCTCAATGGGCATCCTCCCCGATGGCGGCGTAGTGGTTGCATACCATGACAGCACCGACGAGAACACCGACCCGATGTTCGCGATTGAACTGGAGCTGCCGGAACTCTACTTCTAGCGCCGGTTATTTCAATAATAATCGGGACAATTCTAGGTAGCGCGTCCGCACGGTCACCTCGGTGATGCCGGCGACCTGCGCGACCTGCTTCTGGCTGCGCGGCTCTCCCGCCTCGCGGCACGCCAGGTAGAGCGCCGCGCCCGCCAGCGCGCCGGGTCGCATCCCCTGACCGTAGCCCGCGTCGGCCGCCTGCCGCAGCAGCAGGTGCGCCTGCCGGGCTGTCTCGTCGGCCAGTTGTAGCTTCTTTGCGAATCGCGGCAGGAAGTCGGCGGCCGCCTGCGGGGCGACTTTCAGCTCGAGCCCGCGTGCAAGCGTACGGTAGAGTCGCCCCAGCTCGAGCCGCCCCAGTCCTGAAGCAACGGCAACGTCATCCATCGTCAGCGGCAGCCGCTCCTGCCGGATGGCGGTGTAGGTCAGCGCCGCCGCGACGCGCTCAGTTTGCCGGCCGCGCACCAGCTTGCGCCGCAACGCCTCGGAGAAGAGCTCGAGCGCGGATTCGCGGATGCGAGTCGGCAGTCGCAGCGCGTCGCCGAGTCGTTCGATTTCCTGCGAAGCGAGCAGCAGCGTCCGCCCGGGGGTACCGTGCAGCCGCACCGCCGCCTGCCACTGCTGGAGCGAGTGCTCGGCCACCGGCGCGTCGCCATGCGGGGGCGCGACCGCCGTCTCGCTCGCAGGCTCGGCCGGGGCGACGGCGAAGCTGCCCCATGCAGGGCCGCCGTCGATGATTTCGCCGCAGCCTTCGCAGCGCAGCAGCCCGTCGCCGTCAGGCTCTAGCTCGCGCCCGCCGCATCCGGGGCACTTCATTTACAGAAAAGCTCCCGCCCCAGTAACTGTGTCGCGCGGACGCCTTTCGCGGCGCGCACTGCGACCCACGGCTCCGCGACCGGCCCGAACAGGTCGCTGACGCGCCCCACCCTGCGGCCGCGCGCATCGCTGACGGGTGTGCCGGGCTCGATTTTCTTTTCGACCGGCAGCAGCAGCTCGCCCCGGTCGCCGAGTTGGGTGACCTTGCCGATACAGTGCATGGCTCCGCTCTGTGGTGTGGCGTAATAAAGCTGGCTGCGCGAGCGCTACAGCAGTTCGGCGAGCGTCTCGCCCAATTTTGCTGGGTTATCAGTGACCGCGATGCCTGCCTTCCGCATCGCCTCCATCTTTGCTCCAGCCGTGCCCTTGCCGCCGGCGATAATCGCGCCGGCGTGGCCCATGCGCTTGCCGGGCGGCGCAGTGCTGCCGGCGATGAAGCCGACGACCGGCTTCGAGACGTATTCACGGACGAAATCGGCGGCAGTTTCTTCGGCACTGCCGCCGATTTCGCCAATCATCACCATCGCCTTCGTGGCGGGGTCCGCCTCGAACGCTTCGAGCACGTCGATAAACTGGGTTCCAATAACAGGGTCGCCGCCGATGCCAAGGCAGGTTGACTGCCCGCGGCCGATGCGGGTGACTTGGTCGACCGCCTCGTAGGTCAGCGTTCCCGAGCGCGAGACGATGCCGATGTCGCCCGGCCGGTGGATGTGGCCCGGCATGATGCCCACCTTGGCGACGCCGGGGGTGATGATGCCAGGGCAGTTCGGCCCGATGAGTCGCGTTCCCGTATCGGCCAGGTGCGCCTTGGTGCGCACCATGTCCAGCGCAGGTATACCTTCGGTAATTGCCACAATCAGCCCGATGCCAGCGTCGACCGCCTCGCGAATCGCGGAGGCCGCAAAGCGGGGAGGGACGAAGACGCAGCTGGTGTTCGCGCCGTTATCAACTGCCTCGGTGACGGTGTCCCACACCGGCAGTCCCAGGCATTCGCTGCCGCCCTTGCCGGGCGTCACGCCGCCGACGAGCGGCGTGCCGTAGTCGAGCATCTGCCGCGCGTGGAACTGGCCGTTGCGCCCTGTAAGGCCCTGCACAGCGATGCGCGAATCCCTGTCAAGCCAGATGCCCATCAAGCGCCCCCGGCGGCGGCAATCGCCTTGCGCGCGCCGTCGTCCATGTCGCCGGCGGTAATCAGTGCCAGTCCCGACTCGTCGAGCATCTGGCGGCCGAGCTCGACGTTGGTCCCTTCGAGCCGCACCACCAGCGGCACGCCGATTTCGACTTCGCGTGCGGCGGCGATGATGCCCTCGGCGATGAAGTCGCAGCGCATGATGCCGCCGAAGATGTTGACGAAGATGGCTTCGACCTCCGGGTCGGAGAGGATGATGCGGAACCCCTCGGTGACCTGCTCGGCGGTCGCGCCGCCGCCGACGTCGAGGAAGTTGGCCGGCTCGCCGCCGTGCAGCTTGATGAGGTCCATGGTCGCCATCGCCAGTCCGGCGCCGTTGACCATGCAGCCGATGCGACCGTCGAGTTTGATGTAGTTGAGCCCCGCCGCACTGGCGCGCGCTTCGAGCGGCTCCTCGGCGGCGGTGTCGCGCAGTTCCCCGATTTCAGGATGGCGGAACAGCGCCGAGTCGTCGAAGTTGACCTTGGCGTCGAGTGCAATCACGCGGTCGTCGCTGGTGATGACTAATGGATTGATTTCGACAATCGAGCAGTCCAGCTCGCGCGCCAGCTTCGCCAGCGCAAGCATGAACTCGACCGCGCGGTCAACCTGCTCGCCCTCGAGCGCCAGCGCCTGCGCCAGCTCGCGCGCTGCCGTTTCCGTCAGAGCACCGTCCGGACCGAGCTCGGCTTTCAGGATTTTTTCGGGAGTTGCGGCGGCGACCGCCTCGATTTCGACGCCCCCCTCGGTGGAAGCCATCATCACCATCCGCTCCCGCTCGCGGTCGAGCACCATCCCGAGATAGAGTTCGCGCGCAATCTTGCACCCTGCCTCGACGTAAACTGCCCTGACGGCGACCCCTTCGGGGCCGGTCTGCGGCGTCACTAGTTGCGAGCCGAGCAGCGCCTCCGCGGCGTCGCGCGCCTCGCTAGGCGAGTGGCAGAGTCGGATGCCGCCGCCCTTGCCGCGACCGCCGGCGTGCACCTGCGCCTTGACCACCCACAGCTCGCCGCCCAGCGTCGTGCAGGCCGCCTCCGCCTCGTCTGGCGCGAGCGCCAAGCGTCCTTGCTGGGTAGCGACGCCGTAGTCGCGGAAAAGCGCCTTGGCCTGGTACTCGTGGATGTTCACGGCGCGCCATTCGGACGGTGTTTAAGACGCTGTGTAAACACTTATAGAGACCGCTTCGTGCGCGCCCATGATGATTTTATCCGGGTGGCGCCACGCATGAGTTTTTCAGAACTCGGCATAGCGCCAGCCATTGTCGAGGTCCTGAAGGAACAGGGCATCACGGAATCGTTCGAAGTCCAGGCCGAGGCCATACCTGCTATGATGCAGGGAAAGGATGTCTGCTGCCGCGCCCCGACCGGTTCGGGAAAGACCCTCGCATTCGGCCTGCCGCTTATCTCACGCTGTAAGCCAGCCCATCCGCGCTATCCCACTGCGCTGGTGCTCACTCCCACCCGGGAACTGGCGGAACAGATTTGCAAAGTACTGCAGCCGCTGGCCCGACCGCAAAAGCTGGGAGTAATGGCGGTATACGGTGGAACTTCATACGCCAAGCAGCGCCAGCGGCTTGAACAGGGTGTCGAGATTATCGTCGCCTGTCCCGGTCGCCTGATTGACCTGATGGAAAAGGGAATGCTGAAACTGGATGACGTAGGAACCGTGGTCATCGATGAAGCCGACCGCATGGCTGATATGGGATTCATCGACCCGGTGTGCCATATCTTGGACAATTGTTCCGGGGAGCGGCAGACATTCCTCTTCAGCGCGACCCTCGACGATGAAGTTTCGGTCCTGATCCGTAAATACCAGGACCATCCTTTCAAAATCGAAATCGGGCCGAAGGAAGTCAGCATGGAAAGCATGCAGCATTTCTTCTGGACGGTCCACAACACCGGCAAATCCCGGCTAGCTAGTACTGCCGTGAAGCAGGGCGGGCGCAGCATGATTTTCTGCCGCACACGCCGTGGAGTTGACCGGGTTGGTAAGGAATTGAGAGCTACCGGTCTTGAGGTCGCTACAATCCACGGTGGCCTCAGCCAGAACCAGCGTGACCGGGCGATGGATCGCTTCATCCACGGCGGCTGCATGGCGCTGGTGGCGACCGATGTTGCCGCCCGCGGCATCGACGTCGAGGGCGTCCAGTGCGTAATTCACTTCGACCCTCCGGAAAATGGCAAGGCGTACAAGCACCGTAGCGGAAGGACGGCCCGTGCCGGGGCGCACGGTACGGTCATCTCGCTTGTGCAGCCTCCTCAGAAAAGTGAATTCATCAGAATCCAGCGACAGGCCGGAATCAACGTAAATTTTACGTCTCCCGAATTCGGCAAGTTGCCGGAGAGGGAAGAATATACACCTTCCAACCGCTCCCGGGGTGGGCCAAAGGAGCGCGGAAGCTCGGTTTTCAGGGATATGGCTGCAAAATCTGGAGGAGGTTCCCTGCAGGACAAGGTCAACCGGAATGTTGAGCGGGCCTTTTCTTTCAGGAAGAATAAATCCAGCAACAAATTTGGAGGCAAAAATCGCTCTAACTCGGCCCGTTCGGGACCCCACAATGGTGGCAAGCGGCCCGGCAATTCCAGTGGTGGCTACCGCAAGGGCGGCGGCCGCTCCGGTAACGGCAAGTCGCAGAACTGGAAACAGGATCGACCGACCAATGGCAAGTCACAGAACTGGAAACAGGGTCAACCATCTAATGGCAAGTCGCAGAACTGGAAACAGGGTCGACCGACCAATGGCAAGTCACAGAACTGGAAACAGGGTCAACCATCTAATGGCAAGTCACAGAACTGGAAACAGGGTCGACCATCTAATGGCAAGTCACAGAACTGGAAACAGGGTCGACCGACCAATGGCAAGTCACAGAACTGGAAA
>LWDU01032761.1_pt1 | contig 11856 bp, 11 predicted proteins | sample 727161 | NCBI WGS metagenome assembly LWDU01 (sample SAMN04566230, study PRJNA314399) | hydrothermal vent metagenome | isolation source: deep sea hydrothermal plume seawater | place: Mexico: Gulf of California, Guaymas Basin | collected 2004-07-11 | reverse complement strand
TCATATCTACTGCAACATCAAATATTTCACCTCTCAATGCAGTAACTAGTTTTGATTGTGCTTTTGGGTTTTTTTGATAATGTAATCCTCGTAAAACTCCTTTAACTGAATGTGAAAAATTATCTTGTACAAATTTTGTATCAATCCCATGTGCTAAAAATTCAGATTCTTTAAAACTTTCAAGAAAATATCCTCTCTCATCTGAATGGTGTTTTGATTCAATCAATATTACATCAGGAATATCTAAAACTGAAAAGGAAAATGACATGATACTATAAAAAAATATTATGTTAAATGTGTTTTAGTTTTGTTTCCCAAGAAAATCAACATAAGATGCAATTACATCATTTGGTGTGCCAATTTTTCCTACTTTACCATGATGCAAAAATAACGCTCTGTCACAGAAATTTTTAATTGGAGCCATATCATGGCTTACAAAAATTATTGATTTGCCGCGCTTTTTAAAGTCCATTATCGCATCAAAACATTTTTTTTGGAAATTCAGATCACCTACTGCAAATACTTCATCAAGAATCAATACATCAGGATCTATTTGTATAGCAGTAGCAAATGCTAATCTCATTTGCATTCCAGAAGAAAAATTTTTGATTTTTACATCAGCAAATTTTTCTAGTTCTGCAAATTTTATGACATCAGGAATTCGATTTGAGATATCTTTTCTTGAAAACCCAAGTAATGTTCCACTTTGAATAATATTTGTAGACGCAGTAAGTTCTGGATGAAATCCTAATCCTAATGCAAGAATAGGAATTATTAACCCCTTAACATGCACAGAACCACTATCAGGGGAGTAAATATTTGAAAGAATTCTCAATAGGGTTGTCTTACCACTGCCATTTGGTCCTATTATCCCAAACATTTCTCCTTTCTTTACATCAAATGTGACATCATCTAATGTCTGAAGAAGTTCATAGTGTTTTTTTCTACTAAAATATCCTACTACCGATTCATAAATTGAATTACGTTTTTCATGATACAAATTGAATTTTTTTGAAATATGTTTCACACTTACAGATATTTCGTCCAAACTACATCTCCTCAACCATTCTTTTTTGGAATTTTCGAAATATCATATATCCAATTCCAACAATAATAGAAATTGATAAGATTGCATACAGTACTGAATTTACTGGAGGTAATTCTCCATAAAGTGTAACATGATGTGCCATTGTAACAATTTGTACCATTGGGCTATATTGTAACACATTACGTACTGATTCTGGGAGCATATCAAATTGATAAAATATAGGAGTAAGAAAAAATCCTGCTTGTAGAATTACACCCCAAATAAACTCGGTATCTTTGAATTTTACATTAAGAACAGATAATCCTAGTGAAATTCCCATTATTAAAAAAAGCTCCAACAACAATATCGGGATTAAATAAAAAATCGTAAGTGGGGGTGAAAAATTTAAAACAATCATAAATATTCCCAAAATACCAAGTTCTACTATCAACATTATAGATGCAGTAATTCCTGCACTGAGTCCAGGGATTGATCTTGGAAAGTAAATGTTAGTAATAAATGCAGAACGACCGGTAAGACTTCCAAGTGCAATGGATGTTCCATTTTTAAAAAAATTCCAAGTAATAATTCCTAATAACAAATAAATTGGAAAATTTTCAATATCAAACTTAAACATTGTAGAAAATACTAGAAACAAAACACCCAAAAGTAACAATGGTTCAATTACACTCCAAAAAATACCCAAAATAGAATTGCGATATTTAACTTTTAGATCAGATATTGCAAAGTTAAACAAAATTCCTTTTGTCTTCCACATTTCTTCTCGGATTGAAGTCATTAAATCAACCTAGAATAATGTAAATATAACAGATTACACTTTGTTAAAATAGGTTTTAGATATAGAGTAATCCCAATCAAGATTTGTGTTATAGTATGGATCTCCATTTTTTAAATAAGACCATTTTTGGATAAAAATTTGATGGCTTTCAACATCAAAAAATGTTGCTCCAGAATGTGCAAAATGAATGGTGTTAGAGCCTTCATGTAATAGTTCAGTAAATGGAGTATAAACTACTCTGAATCCAGCATTAATAATTTTTAAGCATAAATCAGAATCACCGTAATAAACATCAAACTGATCATCAAAACCTCCAACCTTATCAAAAATTTCTTTTTTTACCATTAAGCATGCACCTGTAACTGCGGAATAATCACGTATTGAATTTACTATACCATGATATGCATCAGTGTTTTTTTCTAATCGCATTCCGGGATGAAACCCAGATCCAGTTTTTAAAAATACTATTCCAGCATGTTGAATTGTATCATCAGAAAAAATTAGTTTTGGACCAACAGCACCAACATCACTTTGTATACAAATACCAACTAATTCATCAAGCCAATTGGAATCCAACATCTTAGTATCATCATTGAGAAAAAGCAATAGTTCACCTAAAGATTGTTTTACAGCAAGATTATTCATTTTTGAGAAGTTAAAATTACCTTTAAAATTTATTATTTTATAAGATAAGGAATCATAATATTTCTTTACTTGAGGATGTTCACTATCATTATCAATAATTATGATCTCTTTATTTGAGTAGTTTGTATTTTTTTCAATGCTTTCAATACATCTTTTTAACATTTTATAATTATTTCGTGTTGGTATTAAAATTGAAACTTTTAGTTTGGAATTTATTTTATAATTTAATTTAAGAGTATTTTTTACAATACCATTTTCTACATCAGCTTTGATTTGAATTCGATTAAGATGATTTTGTACAATCTCTTTATTACATTGTATTTTATTTTTTGAATTGATATGTTTGGATACAGAACATAGTGGTAATGATATATGAGATATTTTATTTGTTAGTTCAACACACTTTAGTAGAACGTCATATTCAAAACAATTCAGATATTTTGTATCAAATTGAATTTTGTTAAAAATTTGTGCCTTAATCAAGCAAAAAGGGGATAAAAAATCCATTGATCTAAACAGGTAAGGACTCCAATCAGGCTTGAAAAAAGGATATGTTCTATGATTTTCTTTAATCACATCATGATCGGAATAAATAAGATCAGAGTCATCATGATTTAGATAAAGAATGAATTTGGAAAATGCAAATTCATCTAACAGATTACCTGTTTTTAATATACAAAAAAAATCACTTTTGAAATTTTTGATTTGTTCAGTAAAGTTTTTTTCATTCTGAGAAAAAATAATTTGTTTAATATTTGGATAATTTGTTTTTGAAATTTTCTCAAAACTTTGAGAATTAATAGGTAAAAGAATCACATTCCAATTTTTGTAATGTTGTTTCTGTACTGAGTCCATAGTTAAATCTAATTTTTCAGAATTTCCATCATATAGAATTAAAATTGTTATGACAGGGGATTTTATTTTAGAAAAATCAACTAATTCTTTGGAGAGATTTTGATGCATGTGTTTTAGATATTGATCATAATCATTTTGATAATTTTTTTGTAAAAATGATGGTTGTGGTTTTTCATCAGGGATAAATACAGAAAGCCCTTGTTTTTTAAATTCAAGTCTTACAACATAAAAAAAATATTTCCAGCCCCACTGACTAATTATAGTTTTTGCTAGCAAATACAATTTTTTAATTTTTTTGGTTCTAGAATATCCAATAAAAGGCATAAAAAACACTAATTTCTGTTTTGATGATTGTGAATCCAATCCTCAAAGGGTAAAAGAAAATCTTTAGTCATAGGATCATCTAATCCATAGTTTATTGCCCAATTTAAAATATCTGTATAATCAAATCGTAATAAAGATAAAATCATGTTTTGTTTTTGATCTGGGAAAAAATCACATACTGAAACTAATGTTCGATATGCAGCTAAATCATAAAAATAATCAAAGTTTTCCATTGGTTTTTTTGGATCAATATCATACAACTTAAAAATTTGTTGTGCATTTTTTTCCATGAAAAATCATTTGAACGTTTAAGGCTTTTTTCAGATAGTTCTTCTAAAAGTTTAGGCTCATTTATTATAGAAATCATGGCATTGGCAATATCAGATACATCATAAGGGTTTACCAATAACCCACAATCAGAAATTACTTCAGGAGGAGAATGAATATTACTAGAAATGCAAGGAATACCACAAGCCATTGATTCCACTAGAGGCATACCAAAACCCTCATGGATTGATGGAAGTACAAATACATCTGCACCTTGAATAAGTTCTAAAAGATCATCATTTGTAATCCAATCTAAAAGAAAAATTCCTGGCTCGTTATTACATATATTTTCTAATTCCAGAACATGTTTACCTGCAATTATTAGATTATGTGTCAATCCAAACTTTTTGCATTTGATAAATGCCTTAATTAATCTCTCTTGGTTTTTGCGAACAAAATTTGTTTCACCAATATTTAGAAAATATTTTTGGTTAGGAATATTTAATTTTGATAGTATTTTGGTTCGAGTTTTTTCCTTGTCTTTAGATGGTACAAAAAAATCATGGTCAACACCATGGGGAATTATTGTCATTTTGTTATACGGGATTCTTAAATACTTGTGCATTTCTTCAAATTCAGATTTCGTGGTAACGTGAATAGATTTAACTTTATTAGTGAATGTTCTCCAATTTTCTATTTCTTTTTTTATAATTGGTTCTTGAATATACCAAGTATGTTTCCAAAGCATAACATCTTTTCCATAAATGACTTCATCAATTCCAGATAAGCCAAAAATAATTTTTTTGCAATGATCAGTAGAATTTGTTGGAAATTTATAACCACCCATGTTAGGTATATGCAAAATATCATAACGTTGATTGAAATCTCCCAAACTGACAGATTGTATACCAATTGCAGACAAAGTAAATGATTTTGTCTTATTCATTATTTTGCCCAATTCTCTAAAATTATGTCTTGCAATATTTGTAAGACTAGAAGCATCAAGGTTCCAATTTATAGTTATTGCAATTTTCATTATTACTCAAAAATGGAGCAAGAATATAGTTGTTATTTTATGACATCGTAATTGTCTTAAATAAAAAATATCATCAAAAATTAAAATCATTAATGTTTTTTGCCAAATAACTTTTCTAAATTATTCATAAGTTTCCAAATCATACTACTTTCAATAATGTATTTGTAATTGTTATGATCTAATATTATACGTTTAATTTCATCTCTAAGTTCATCGTTGTGTGTACGAAGTTTAGAGACTTCATCTCTAAGTTCATCGTTGTGTGTACGAAGTTTAGAGACTTCATCTCTAAGTTCATCATGATGTTTATGAAGTTTAGAGACTTCATCTCTAAGTTCATCGTTACGTTTTCTTAAATTTTTATTTGAAAACTCCTGTTCATTAAATCCCCTTGTAATTTTATCTAGAGATTTAAACGTATTTTGTAATTCTATGCTGTGTTCATCATTTGATATACGTAAATCTATTAATTCATCAATATGTTCTTTGTATTTAGTTAATTGTTGATATTCTTGATTAAAAAAAGATTTTTCAGATGAAGATAAATTAGATTTTTTTTGGATCATGTCCGGATTATTATATCTATAGTATAGTTCATTTAGAAATTTTTTCATGTCATTGATTAAAATTTTTCGGACAGATGGTGATGAAATATCAATTCGTTTAGTAAAATCAAAGATTTCAAATATTAGACGACATGATAGTTCAAACTTTTCATTTAATTTGTAGTTTGAAAATTCTCTTAATCCTAATTTATAAAAAGGATCAGTTATTTCTGATATTGTTAGATCATATACATAATCATTAGATATTTTCCATTGATAGCGGAAAAATTTGAACCATTCTAGAAAATAAAGATGGGTTTTTGTTGAAAATTCAAAATCAGTTAACGTAATCTTGTTTTTATGTATTAAAAAATTATTCAATATAAAATCATTATTAGAAAATCTTTGAAAAATTTTTTTATTTTCAAAATTTTTTAGAAAAACTGATCTTAAATTTTTAATCATATCTTCATGAACGTTTGAAATTTCAAAATCAGAATAAAAGATTTGAATGAGATGATCTAATTCTTTACTAAAATTTTGAATATCAGATGATTCTAATTTAGAATTTAAATTTTTATTAAAATCAGAAATCAATTTAAAAACTCCTAATAATGTATGTGAATTTAGATGCTCATGTATATAACGAGTCAAATTTTTTCCTAAAACAGGTTCTTCAATTAATAGTTCATAGTTATTGAAATTCTCCATTCCCATAGGTTTAGTTATCAAATTCCCATAAATTTTGTAAATTTGAGTTTGTGTTTTATATTCATCAGAAACGGAATTGCCGTTCTTATAGAATTTTACTATCAGTCTAGGTTCAGAATTATCAAAAATTATAACAACGATGCGACCTTTGTCATACTTCCTATAACCACCAGAAGTAAGAACAGTATAATTAATATGATTACTCTTAAATTTTTTTCCAAAATTTTTACTAGATTTTAATGATTGTATTAATTGATTAATCATTTTGATTTCCTTGCAATGATTGAATATGACGGATAAAGATTTGCTAATTCACTAGGGTGAAAAATGGAATAAATATGTTCTAATTTATGATTAAGGTTACTAACGCGGCCTGTAGATCCATCAAATTCTTGAAGGTGTTCTAGATTTTCTTGTGCAAATTGTATATTTGAATTATCGGTTATATCTATCATCATTCTAGGAATTTTATAATCAGGAAGAGAACCAAAAAATTTTATATTTTCAAACCCAGAATTTTTTAACATTTTTTCATAAGTTTTTTTACCATGAATTAAACTATTCATAGATTGATTCAGTATAGAATGGTGAAGTGAATTCTTAGTATCATCATTCAAGTAAGTAAAATCTTCTAATCCATTATAATCATCTTTTTCCCCTAGAAGATATTTTAGACCATATTTGTTTTCGATCCCAATATATAATTCACCGTTAGGTTTTAGTAAATTGTAAGCATTTTGAAGCGTGTTTTGTTGAATTTTAAAGAAATCTTCTACCCTATTTGAAAATTTACCCACCAGTTCCAAAACTCCATTTAAAATAATTAAATTGAATTGTTCATTTTCAAATATTTGATCAGAAATATTTGCAGCCACATATTGAATATTATTTCTATTTTCTTGGTTAGCAATTTCCTTAATGATTTCAATTTTTTTCAAATTTTCCTCTAAAGACACAACATTACAAAATCTTGAGAGAGGAACAGAAATTTGCCCCCATCCAGATCCAAGATCAAGAGCCAGATCATCATTTTTTATGTCCAATAAAAACAGAAAATCTGATCTGTTAGAATCAGTAATAGTTTTGTAAAGCCAAGGATATGTTTCATAAAACATATCAAATGCAACTTCCATCCAATGTTTATTTTTAAGATTTATTTTAAATTTTAAAAATTCTTCATTCGTTACATCAAATAATTTTATATCATCATCATTTAAAAAAGAATATGTTATATCGTCAATCTTTTTTATATTAATATTATTCAAAAATTTCAATTTTTCCATTATAGTTTACCCAAATCAATTCTTAATTTAGGTTGTCATGATTAAAATCATAATTTAGGTTGTCCCACACCATACCAAAATAATATAGGTACTTTTTTACTATTTGTAAATTCGATATCTTTTTCTAAAATAAAATTCAACCATTTAATAGAATCAACATCATTTTTTTCAAATTCTGAAATATTATTCCATAAAATTTGATATGCAATTCCTCCATTCATATTTCTTTCAAAAACTATATCAAAATATTTCTTAAATGATGAAATAACCAAATCAGAATGAATTGCTTCAGTGGGTTCAATTCGAAAGTTTTCTAACGGAGGTCTCAACAAATTTTTTGATCTTAATCTTTCTGGAAGGTCTGAATTAACTGAAAGCATTATTTCCAAATGTTCCTCACTGTATTGATTTCTAGCAGGACCAACATATTCCTCATTAAACATAAGACCTTTAGGTTTAAGACATTCAGATAGTTTTTTTAATGCAGCGTCAATCTCAGTAGCATGATGTAAAATTGCAAAGTTGAATACAGCATCATATTTTTTTGGTTCAATTTTTTGAATATCATTGATATCATCTATAAAATATTTAATTGACCGATTTCCTTTTTCTTGTTCTGCTTCTTGAATATATTTTTCAGATATATCAAATGCGTCAAAGTTTTTCCCAATTCCCTGATCATATAATCTCCTTTCTAACCATCCATTCCCACAACCAACAATAAGGATATTTTCAAATGGAATGTAACTTGGGAATTTATTAGGTAAATCATCAATCCAATGAATAGTTTTATTGTCAGTTGATAATTCGTTTTTATATTCTACAACTCTCTTTAAATCATTCCAGTATTTGTCAGTATAATGAGAGTAGTTTTGGATAGATTGTCCCTCTTCAGAGTTAATTAGTGATTTTTTTACATCATCTAATGCCATTTTTTTTGATTCTAATTGAGAAACAAAATAATAAAGACCTGTTTTGTCAGGTTCGCGTAATAGAATTTCTTTATAGAGTTTTATCACTTTATCTTTATAATTTATTTCTGCCAATTTGCTATTAACGCTCTAATTATTTTTAATTTGTTTGTTAAAAGAATACAGTAAACCAGATACCAAAATTAATAATAATCCAAAAACAAATAGTCCTAGCCCCAACATTGTGAAGTATATAGAAAAATATCTTGTTTCATTAAACACAGACAGTACGTGAATAGTTGTGATAATACCAGAAATGATTAAAACAAATCCAGGAACTCCTAGAAATTTTAATGGATGGTTTATTAGAATTAATTCAATTATTGATGCTAAAACTCTAGTAAATTGAGAAACTGGATTTTTTGTGGATGTTTTATATCCTGTATCATAAATCACTGTAACTTTTTCTTCAGTAATTTTCAATCCTTTTTCATATGCATTTATTAAAATTTCAGAGTCTGCACCAAACCCATTATTTGAGAAAGTGATTGATTGGATTGCATTTTTTGAATATGCTCTAAAGCCACTTTGTGTATCTTTGAGAGGTAATTTTGAGGCCATACTACTAATACGATCAAGCATTTTGTTTCCAATTTCTCGGTATTTTGGCATTTCATCATTATTATCAAATCTATTTCCAATGACTAAATCTTGATCATCGTTTAATATTGGACCACAAAGTTTTGGGATTTCGTCAGGTTTGAACTGACCATCACCATCCATTGTTACAATTATTTCAGAATCTTGGTGTCTTGCATATTTGAATAATGATTGTAATGCATATCCTTTTCCTTTATTTTGTGAGTTTCTAATGACATATGCTCCTGCATTTTCAGCAATTTCAGATGTTTTATCACTAGAGCCATCATCATATACCACAATATGATCTACAAATTTTAAGGATTTTTTTACTAAATCTCCAATTACATTTTCTTCATTGAATGCAGGAATACAAAGTAAGATGGTCATATTGTTCAGTTTGTTTTCTATCTAAAATATCTATTCTTAGCATATGTTTTAGATTATGTGACTAGTGTTCAATCTTTTTAATTACTCTCGCAGGATTTCCAGCCACTATACAGTAATCTGGAACATCATTTACAACCACACTACCAACTGAAACTATTGAATTTTCTCCAATTGTGATTCCTGCTGTAATTATACACCCAGGATTTATCCATGCCCCAGATTTAATATTTACAGGTATCACTTGTCTAGGATATTTTTCATTTTTCAGAAATTCGTTAACTCCAATATTTATGTGAGCAAAGATCATTGTGTTACTTCCTATTGCAACATTATCACCAATAGAAATTTGACTTGGATATAACCAATCAAGCTGTACATATGGTGCAATATGACAATTGTTCCCAATTTTTATGCCCCTAGCTTTTTGCATGGATATTGTAACACCCGGATGAGGAGATGAATATGCAATAGAATGTAAAATCCAAGATTTTAACAAACGAAGTTTTAATTGAAACTTTCCAAATGCGCCAGAATAACCATAAAAATCCATTAACTCTTTTTCATTAATTTCAAAACTATTTTTTTTTTCAACCATTTTCAAATTAATCTTCAGGGATTAATGCTTTAATCTTTTGTAAAGAATTGAGCCTGAAATAAAAAAAATTATTCTAAGTTATTATTCATTCGTCATAGAAATCCATCTAACCATTCTATCCATTCCAAAAATACCATCCCAAGGGGAATGAAATTTACTCATATTCCCAACAGAGGGACATCTGTCTCCACCAAGTAATGTTATCAAATCAACCAATTTTTTTCGTCGCTCATGATCGGAAATGCCTATTCCAATAGATTGAATTTTTCTATTATGAAATTTTGCTATTTCTTCAGCATTTTTTATAGGTCTTACAAAAACAACTCTAGAGGAACAGGGGTTAGCCAAACCTTCTTCTTCTGAATAAATTACAGTCCAATCAGTGTTTTTTGGGGCAAAAACTTCACCTTTAAAATCATATTCAGTTCTAAGAGATAAAATTTCCATTGATTTTTTTTCAGATATTTTAGATTTCGGAAGCATTAAACGATTAACAGTTTCCATTGAATTTGAAAGTTCTTTGGCAAAGTCTTTTACGAGACTAGGATTATCTGTATCATTATTTTCTATAAAAATTGTGTGAGGTGAATTACATGCATATTGATCAAATATACTAATATCTAATGCTAGTCTTTGGGTAGCATTTTTTAAATTATCTTTTAAAAATTCTGAATCTAAAATTGCGTAAGAGTATTTTGGCCCATAAATAATATCCTCAGTGAAAAAATTCTTTTTTAGAGAAAGAATTGTTGAAACTGCTTCTTCACCTCCCCAGGCTATTCTAATGTCAGCATTTTCAGATAAAATCGCTTGATTAGAAAGGTCATTTCTGTCTACGTAAACTAATGTTATACAATTCAGCAAGTCCGTGCCAGAAATTTTTTCAGTTGAAACCTCATTGAAACTTAAAATTAGATTTTTTAAAAGTGAATAATTATGTGGTGCTTTGATCAAACAAAGGTTTTTTGTTAATAATGCTTGAACCACTGAAAAAATACCTAAAACATCTACGTTTCCTGCAATCCAATGCACAGAAATTCCTCTAGGTTGTGCATGGTATAGAAATTTTTCATCACCAAATAGATTAACAAAATTATCTAAAGCTAAAAAATTTCCTCGAAGTGAAATTTTTAATTCTTTTTCCAAATTTTCTCTAGATAAAAATTCTGATACATGGTTCAAATTATTTCCAAAATTTCTACCAGTAGAATTTTTCCAATGATTTCCCAAAGAAATAAAATAATCTAAAAGATCATCAATTTTCTGAGAGTGTAGCCATTCTTTTTTAGACTTTAGATTTGTAATCAATAATTCCAAATTATCTTCGGAATTTTCATGTAGAATTCCATCAGAAAGAATATTTTTAAATGTCAATAGTATCACCGCAACCTTTTGGATCTGCCATTTCAGATCTTTTCTTAAAGATAAAATAAGTTCCTTTCCTACCACATGGACAATTATCTCTACCTAAAATTTCTCCAATATCATCAGTAAGTAAAGAGGTGCCAGGATAACTATTTGGAATTGGGCTAATAACTTGAATAAATCCACTTTTTCCATCAGGTTGAACTTCAAGTGTATTGGTATCACGAATTAGAATTTCTGAAAAAATTGGGACATGTTTGTTACCAAATTCACAGTCAGGATATACAATTCCTAATTGTTCGGTCATACCATACAAATCAATAATTTTATCAGAACTGATATTGAAAAATTTAGAACATTCTTTGTTAAATTGTTGTTTATCAATAGACAAATCAGATAATTTTTTCCAACCTCCAATGTGTAAAAAGATTGAATGTGAAATTTTTGAAAAAAAGTTTTTAAAG
>LWDU01039895.1_pt1 | contig 11862 bp, 8 predicted proteins | sample 727161 | NCBI WGS metagenome assembly LWDU01 (sample SAMN04566230, study PRJNA314399) | hydrothermal vent metagenome | isolation source: deep sea hydrothermal plume seawater | place: Mexico: Gulf of California, Guaymas Basin | collected 2004-07-11 | reverse complement strand
TCGCCGGTGGAAAAATAAAGCGGCCAATAGACTAGGAAAACTTCGTCCGGATGCCGCACCGACGCGTCGCCCAACGGGCCCCAGATCCGCAACAAGGCGGCCAAGCCCAAAATCGCCGCCCAACGCCAGTAGTTTCGGGCACTATTGCCCATCGCCCGTTTTTCCGGTCGCGTCCATTGTATAAATTCCTATTGAAATTGACAAAACCAACTACTCGCTATAATAGTTCAGTTAGCCATTTTTGTCATTGACCCGAGGAGAGCGATCTATGGACCTACAGGCCTCCGAAATTCTCATCGTCGACGACGTGCCGGGTCAAGCTCGCCGCTAAAGAATTTCAGCGGCACGCACACCAAGTAAAACTCATCGGCATGCCACTGCAGCGATCCGGTGACAAGGCCCCACAGGCGCAATGCCGCCGCCGAGATCAATGCCAGTGCCCAGCATCCGATAAGTCTACTGCCATTCGACATGAATCACCTTTTGCAGACCACTTGTTAGTACCGCCACTCCATATAGATCAACAGCACAAACAAATGAAAGGGCTCCGGCAACCACCGGAGCCCTTTCGATATAACTGTAAATAATCCCTAATCCGCCATGCGCCGCAGGACCGTGTGCAAGATCCCGCCATTGCGATAGTAGTTGATCTCCACCGGCGTGTCGATGCGGCAAATCGCCTTGAAGCGCTTCTCACCATCATCGCCTTTGGCGACAATCTCCAACACCTGCCCCGGCTGCAAGTCGTCGTCGAGCCCCTCGATGTCGTAGACCTCCTCGCCGGTCAATCCCAGCGAGTTACGGTCTTCGCCGGCGGCGAACTGCAAGGGCAGGATGCCCATGCCGATCAGGTTCGAGCGGTGGATGCGCTCGTAGCTCTCGACGATCACCGCCTTGACGCCCTGCAAGAAAGGCCCCTTGGCCGCCCAGTCACGGCTCGAACCCGAGCCGTATTCCTTGCCGCCGAGGATGATCGAAGGCACGCCCTCGTCGATATACTGCATCGCCGCCTCGTAGATCGTCGTCTGCTCTCCCGAAGGCATGTGGCGCGTATAACCGCCTTCGACGCCGGGCACTAGTTCGTTGCGGATGCGGATATTAGCAAATGTCCCGCGCATCATCGCCTCGTGGTTACCGCGGCGCGAACCATAACTGTTCCAATCCTGGCGCTCGACCCCGTTCTCCTCGAGGTAGGTAGCCCCCGGACTGCCCGGCGCGATGGCCCCTGCCGGGGAGATATGGTCGGTGGTCACACTGTCGGCTAGCTTAGCCAATACCCGGGCGCCCTTGATCGGCTGGATCGCGTGCACCTGTTTCGTCAGACCGTCGAAGAAGGTCGGCTTGCGGATATAGGTACTTTCCGGCGCCCAAGCGTAACGCTCGCCCTCGGGCACCGCAATCGCGTTCCAGGTTTCGTTTTGGCGGAAGACATTGCCGTATTCCTCCTCGAACATCTTCGGCGTCAGCGAGCGGGCGATCTCCGCGCGGATATCATCCAACGACGGCCATATATCGGCGAGGAAAACATCGTTGCCCTCTTGGTCCTGCCCGATCGGCTCACTGTCGAAGTCGATCGTCGTGCGCCCCGCCAGCGCGTAGGCCACCACCAAGGGCGGCGATGCGAGGAAATTGGCCCGAGTCACCGCGTGTACCCGCCCCTCGAAGTTGCGGTTGCCGCTGAGCACGCTGCAGACGACTAGGTCGTTATCGGCGACCGCCGTGGCGATCTCTTCGGGTAGCGGGCCCGAGTTGCCGATACAGGTCGTGCAACCATAACCGACCGTATGAAAGCCCAATGCGTCCAAGCTTTCTGAAACTCCGGCCGCATCGAGATAGCGGGTGACGACCCGGCTACCCGGCGCTAGGCTAGTCTTGACATAAACCGGCACCGACAGGCCCTTCTCAGCCGCGTTGCGCGCCAACATTCCAGCGCCCAACATCACGCTGGGGTTGCTGGTATTGGTGCAGGAAGTGATCGCGGCGATCAGCACCGAGCCATTGGAAAGTTCGACGGTGCCCTTGTCGGCCAAATCAACTGCGACTTTCTTGCCGTCGTCGGGCACTTTGAAGCGATCGCCCAACGATGCGATGAATTCGTTCTTCATATCCTTGAGCGCTACCCTGTCTTGCGGCCGCGTCGGCCCGGCTAAGCTCGGCACGACCGTAGCCATATCCAACTCTAACCGCTCGCTGAAAATCGGATCGGGGCTATCCGCTTTATAGAGCATGCCCTGCGCTTTCATATAGGCGCGCACCCTTTCAACTACCGCCTTCTTGCGACCGGTCAGCGTCATATAAGCCAAGGTCTCCTCGTCGACGGGGAAAAGCCCCATCGTCGCACCATATTCAGGCGCCATATTAGCCAGCGTCGCCCGATCGGCCAGACTCAGCTTGCCCATTCCCGGCCCATAAAACTCGACAAATTTGCCCACCACGCCATGTGCACGCAGCATCTCCACCACCGTCAGCACCAGATCTGTCGCCGTCGTGCCGACGGGCATTTCGCCGGTCAGTTTGAAACCGACGACATGTGGCAAAAGCATATAGATCGGCTGGCCCAACATCACCGCCTCGGCCTCGATCCCACCGACGCCCCAGCCCAAGACACCCAGACCGTTGATCATCGTGGTGTGACTATCTGTACCAACCAGGCTATCCGGGAAAAACGTCCCATCCTGCTCCTGCACCACCTGCGCCAAATATTCCAGGTTGACCTGGTGCACGATGCCGGTGGCCGGCGGCACGACGCGGAAATTGTCGAACGACTCCTGGCCCCAACGCAAAAATTCGTAGCGCTCGCGGTTGCGCTCGAACTCGCGCGCGGTGTTCATCTCCAGCGCCTTACGCAGACCGTAGTGGTCAACCTGCACCGAATGGTCGATGACCAAATCCACCGGGATTAATGGATTGACCTTCTTGGGGTCACCGCCCAGATCAACCACCGCGTCCCGCATCACCGCCAAGTCGACGACCGCCGGTACCCCGGTAAAATCCTGCATCACTACCCTGGCCGGTTTGAAGGGAATCTCCTCCTTGCCCGCCGTCTCGGGGCTCCACCGTGCGATGCGCTCGACATCCTCGCGGGTAATCTCAAAACCATCGCACTGTCTGAGCGCCGCCTCTAACAGGATTTTGATAGAAAAAGGCAATCGGCTCACTTCGGCGACGCCGTCTTCCTCAAGCTTTTGAATGCGGTATATCGCGCCACTGCCACCGCTGGATTCCAGCTCGGCACGTGCGCCAAATTCGTTGTTATTATCAGCCATTATAAACCTCTCGGGGATAGAGCATCACGCTCGTTTTATCATTCAAATTCACGAAATGTAGTAAAGACCATCCTTGATTATATGTCAAGATCCGTCGGTTGCATTGCCCAGCTTCCTGCCACCAGCAGCGCCGAGGTTGGATTGTGGTGCTATCCCGAATTTCACAGGACAGTGAAATCCGAGATAGCCTTCGGAGCCTCGCAGGATGTGAGGCGAACTACCCGAAGGGCGCGTATCACATAGCGATGCGTACATGAGCGAAAGGAATGCCCACAATCCAATCGTCCGCACTCATTCTACCAAAAACCTACTGATTCTAAAAAAGATTTATACGGCTATATTAAATTCTAAAAAAGAATATATATGTTTACCCATATCGAAACCCTCATCGCCCTCGCCACCACCGGCAGCATGACCCGCGCCGCCACCCATCTGCGCGTCACGCAATCCACCGTCAGCAGCCTCAAACCGCTGCCCCTCACACCCCCGGTGCGACCCTATCGGTACTCACCATCGAGCCCGGATCGACAACTTGGGGCCTATTGCAGCGACGCCTGCGCCGACAGAGCAAGCGATGGGGCTTTACTATCGAAGTCAGCCGCACCCTGCAATCCTTCACCAGCATCGTGCAAATGGCCCGCCACGGCTTCGGCCACGGCCTGGTACCCGAGGGATGTCGCCCGCGCGCTCGGCATCCGCCCCCGTCAACTCGTGCATCTTCCCGAACCCATCCTCACACGCCCCGTCAGCCTCATTGGCCGCCCCACCAACCTATCCCTGCCGGTGGTCCAACACTTCTACCAGGCCTTGAGACAAAATATTAAGGCCTAAGGCAGCCCCATACCATTTTTCAAAACGAAAGCTCGATGACGAACACGGTCTTTTTCGCTAGTGCAAAAGACAATTCTTCAATCAACGCGAAGATTTTCTCAATAGCGCAAAAGACGATTGCACTATATTAATATCTACAGCGCAAAACCACCCAAGCTTCCGCAGGTCAGGCCGAAGGAATTTCCCTAGCCGCTTTGCACTGCCCTCGGAGCCCGACAGGAGGTCGGGCGAGAATGATCGTAGGAAATTCCCCCGGCCTGACCGTTCGCACCCAGCTTCTGCGCAAGCCCATACGTCCATAAACTCGATGCAAACTACCACACCCCTCGGACTAATCACCGGCTACCCTGGCTGGCTGAGCAGCCGCTTACTCGAATGTTTGCGCCAACCAGCCACCACCGCTTGGCAAGAACGGCTCGCACTCTATCGATGGCGCGTGCTCTGCGCACCCGGCATCGACCCCGGTCCCTTGCCCGACAATGTCGAAACCGTGCAAACTGGCGACATACGCGAGCCGGCAACCGCCACCAGGGCTATGCAAGGCGTCGACCTAGTCCTGCACGCCGCCGGCATCCTTCACCCCCGCCGTATCCCCGACCTCTACGCGATAAACCGCGACGGCACTGCGCACCTCGCCCGCGCCGCGGTAGCCGCCGGGGTGCGCCGCTAACGCGGCCGCCGGATTTGCACTCGACTCGCAAACCCCGATGCGCGAATCCGATCCGCCGCACCCCGAAAGCCACTACGGCAAAAGCAAACGCGAAGGCGAAGAAGCCCTCTGGCGGATCTTAACCGATACCCGAACCGAAGGCGTCGTCATACGACCGACCACTTTCTACGGGCCACACTTCGCCGAGCGCCACCTGCGCGCCTACAAGATGGCCCGCGGCGGCCGCCCGCCGCTCATAGGCAACGGCACCAATAGCGTCAGCATGGTATATATCGATAACCTGGTCCAGGGACTGGGCCTGGCACTCAGCGTTCCAGCGGCCGCGGGGCAGACCTATTTCTTTGCCGACGAAAAACCCTATCTTTGGCAGGACATATTTTACGCGATGGGCCGAGCAATGAATGTCGAAGTGCGGCCGCGGCACCTGCCAAAAAGCCTCGCCGCCTTATGCAACATCCTCGACCGGGGCCTCGGCGCGCTGGGATACTATCACCTGCTGGTGCACGTGGCCGGCGAGGCGACGCGCGATATGGGGTGTAGCATCGACAAAGCCCGCGACGAACTGGGCTACCAGCCCACCGTCACTCTAGATAAAGGGATGAAAGAAGCCGTCGCCTGGGCTCAAAACCAGGGCTGGCTCTAAACCATGGACCGCCACATCAAATCCGACGACCAAGTCGACTGGGCCGATTTTCACAGCCCCGAAGAAAGCTGGCGCACCCGGCTATTGGGCGACTTGTCTGCGCAATACGCCATCCCGCGCTACGTGCAGCTTTTTATAGATACCTTCGGCGCAAGCGAGGGTTTACGCCTGCTCGAAGTCGGCGCAGGCAATGGCGAGGTGCCGCTGCAGATCCGCGACCTCGCCCCAGCCTGCGTCGGTCGCTACTGGGTCACCGAGCTCTTCCGTGAAGGCACGCGTTGGCTCGACCAGCAAGGCCTGTGCGCCTGCGCCGCCGACGCACAGCGCATCCCCTTCGCCGATAACTCTTGCGACGCAGTTATCTCCTTCGACGTGCTGCACCACGTCTCCGACCCCTATCTGATGGCAAAAGAAATGGTCCGGGTGTCGCGCGGTCGCCTACTGCTGGTCGAATCCAACGGCCTGAGCCTCGGGCGCAAGCTCATGGAGCTGACACCGGGGCACCGCGCCGCCGGCGAACGCTCCTACACCCCCCAGCAATACCGCGCCTTCTTCGCCGCGGCCTGCCGCCTGACCCGCTTCGAGATCAAACCCTTCCTCTTCCCTTTTCCCGGCGGCGTCCCTCCTGCCCTGCTGCCCGCGCTGATCGCCTTCAACCGTGTGATCGAAAAGACGCCCTTTTTTCGCTGGCAGTGCTCCAACGTATCTATCCAGATCGAATTCGGGCAATGAGCACGGCCCGGGGTGAATCGGCGGCCTGGCAGGAGGCCTATCACAGCGGCGCGCTCAAGCAGCGCCGCGAAGCCACCTATGCGCGCAAACTACACCGCCTCGGCCTCACCAGCCCAACGACCGACACCCGGACCCTCGACATCGCCTGCGGCTCTGGCGAAGCGCTGACCACCCTGGCCGAGACGGGTTTTACCCGCCTGCACGGCCTCGACCTCGACGCACCGACAAGCGCCGAGGTCGAGCCTTTCCATCGCACCATGGGCGACGGCGGCCGCTTACCCTTCGCCGATTCGACCTTCAACCAAGTGCTTTGCCTGCACGCGCTGCACCATTTCCGCTCGCTTGAGCATATCGCCGAATTGCTCGGCGAAGCCCGCAGGGTGCTCAAGCCGGCCGGGGCGCTATTGCTCATCGACCACTTCGACTCGTTTTACCTGCGCGCGATCTTCCGCCTACTGCAATTCCGCTGTCCGCTCTACCCGACGGCGGCGCGACACTTCGGCGACCAGTTGCGCGACGAACGCGAAATCGTCGCCTGGTGGCTGGACAACTGGCGCGCCCTCTTGCCCCTTATCGAACAGCACGGCTTAAAGGTCGAGCATTTCCGCCGGGGCTTGTTCTTCTTTTACTTGCGCTGCACTCCGATCTCATGAATTCCAGACCTGAACTCTCCGTCGTCATGCCGGCCTACAACGAAGAACATCGGCTCGGCCAGACACTCACCGATACCATTTCCTGGTTGCGAGAACGGGATATAGCCGCCGAAATCATCATCGTCGACGACGGCAGCCGCGACCACACCGTCGAGATCGCCAACTCCTTTGCCGCTGAATGGCCCGACTTGCAGGTATTGGTACAGGAACGCAACAAAGGCAAGGGCGCGGCCCTGCGCCGGGGCTGCCTCGACGCGCGGGGCCGCTATGTGATGTTTATGGACGCCGATAACGCGACACGGATCGACGAGATCGAAAAATTTCTGCCACTGTGCGAAGAAGGGTATGGCATGGTCGCGGGCGTGCGCACTTTTCAGCAGGGCGAAAGCCGGCTGCGGCGCATCATCGGCCTGGGCTTTTTGATGTTCGCGCACCTCTTCGTCTTCCGCAAAGCCGTCGTCGACAGCCAGTGCGGCTTCAAGTGTTTCACCCGGGATGCGGCGCGCGCCATCTTCGCGCGCACGCGAACCAATGGCGGCACCATCGACGTCGAGATCTTCTTCCTCGCCCACAAGCTCGACATCCCCATCTACTTCGTCCCGGTCCACTGGCAGAACGCCTTGCATCATTCAGGACCCCGTTGACATGCTCAATATCCGCGTCCGCGATAAACTCGGTCGTTATAGCCACCCTTCCTGAGCTTGCAGCCACACATCTTCGCGCCCCACCAACTGCGCCACCCGCACCGAACCGTACGGCGGACACGCCGCCAGCACCACCGCCAAGGCCACCTGGCTACCCCGGTGCCACACAAAACCCGGCCCTCCCGCGCCCCCAGCACTGCCATCAATGGCAAGAGCGGCAGTGTATACCGCGCAAAAGACAATTGACCCCAGACAATCAACGCATAGACCAGCAAGAAAGCCGCCGCGACCACCGCGACCACCGGTTTCCGCCAATAGGCGACGCGCGCGACCAACCCGCGCCAAAAAGCTTTTGCAGTCCGAAACATACGCCATAGACCAAGCCGAGCAGATAGAAGTGCAATGTCGGATAATAGAGGCGATGTGGATTGAGGTCGCCGCTGAAAAACTCCAACGGGAAAACGACCATGAAAATTTCATCTGGATGACGCATAACCGGGGCGAGAATAGTCCCCCATAGGCGCAATCCCACGGCAAGGGCCATCAACGCGGCAAGGGCCATCAGCCCATGTTCTTTTAAACATCGTGTCTCCGCAACGGAATACGGTGCTGTTCAGTAGGTCGAAGTTTGATATATTCAAGGACCATTGATCACCCCACCTCTCGCGACGGACCATCCATGCACAACCTGCGCCAATTCCTCGATATTCTACAACGCGAAGACAGCCCCCTGACCCGCAGCATAAGACGCACTCCAAAAACAAGGACTCCGTAGCATGGACAACTCCTTAGCTTTCGCCCCCATCACCGAACTCGCCACCCTAATCCGCCGCCGCGAACTCTCCCCCGTAGAGCTAACTGACCTCTACCTGGAGCGCATCGAACAGTATGACTCCGCCCTCAACGCCTATATCGCCCCGACAACTGAACGCGCCCGCGCGCAAGCCCGCGCCGCCGAAGCGCAAATCGCCAGCGGCACCTATCTCGGCCCCCTGCACGGCATCCCATTGGCCTTCAAGGATCTCGTCGACGTCGCCGGCCTGCCCACCACCGGTGGCTCTATCCTGCTCGGCGACCAGCCCGCCACCACCGACGCGACCGTAGCAAGACGCCTCTTCGCCGCCGGCGCGGTACTGCTGGGCAAAACCCATATGGTCGAATTCGCCTTTGGCGGCACCGGCGTCAACCACCACTTCGGCACCCCGGTCAATCCCTGGGACCCCGATACCCACCGCCTGCCGGGCGGCTCCTCCTCCGGCTCGGGCGTCGCCGTTGCGGCGGGCCTCGCGCCCGCCGCCCTCGGCTCGGACACCGGCGGCTCGGTCCGCATCCCCTCCTCTTTCTGCGGCCTCGTCGGCCTCAAACCGACTTTCGGCCTGCTGCCCAACACCGGCATACTACCGCTCGATCCGACCCTCGACAGCATCGGCCCTCTGTGCCGCACGGCCGAAGACTGCGCCTTGTTGTACCAGGCGATGGTCGGGCCCGATCCAGCGGCACCAGAAACCTACGGCCAAGTCTGTCATTCGATTATGGATGAATTCGAAGGCGAGGTCGCCGGTATCCGGCTTTGCTTTCCGCGCGAATATTTCTGGGTCGACGTCGATACCGAGGTCGAAGCGGCGGTGCGGGCCTCGGCCCAGGTTTTCGCCGGACTCAACGTACACGTCGACGAAATATCCCTCGAAGTACTCGACGATCTGGTCGCCTGGCGCGGCGGCGCGAATACCACCGCCGTCGAAGCTTATCGCTACCACCGCGAAAATCTCGAAAACCGCCTCGACCGTTTCGACCCCATCGTCTCCGAACGCATGCTCGACGGGCGCGACACTTTGGCTACCGACTTCCTGCAGCAGATCGACAGCCGCACCGCGCTGCGCCGCAAAGCACTCACCGCGCTCGAAAATGTCGACTTCCTCATCACCCCGACCACCCCCTTTGCCGCGCCAGTGTTAGCAGAGATCGACAGGGATGGCGTCTACTTCCCCGTCAACGCCCTTTGTCTGCGCAATACCATCGCCGTCAACGCCCTCGACCTGTGCGCCGTCTCGCTACCCTGCGGCTTTACCCACGACGGGCTGCCGATAGGCCTGCAACTGATCGGCCACCCGCACGACGAGGCGCGCCTCCTGCGCCTGGCCCGTGCCTTCGAACAGGCCACCGACTTCCACCGCCAGACACCCGATCTTGAAGCATTTATTTGACGTCGACAAGCGAAAGCACCGATACCACACAACCTGCCGTTGAACAACGACTTAACTACGACAAATAGAACGAACATCTACGACGGAATTCATTCTCCCACAAGCAGGCCAAGCATTAAAATACACCCCCCCCACCCATTTTATTATGCGCAGTCCAGGGCTTGCCAATATTCGGGGCGACTCCTATATTTCTCCCTACATTGAGATTAAATTCTCGATGTTGTGTGCTCCCATCGTCTAGAGGTTAGGACCCAGGGTTTTCAACCCTGTAACCGGAGTTCAATTCTCCGTGGGAGCGCCATTTTTTTGTACATTTCGCCGTGAATGTCCAATAAAAAAGGCCCTCTTGAGAGGGCCTTTTTTATTTGTGTGCACCAGCCCACCCCACAATCCTTTGGTTCAAACCGCTGGCGCTATATTCCAATGGATAACAAGGAGGGTCAACCGCCCCGATCTCCACCTCTTCTCACACCATTCTGATCGCCGAAGACCAACTGCTCGTCAACTACGCCGCACGCCTCGAATTGGAGGACGCCGGATATACCGTAAGGGATGCGGTCGATGGGGATGAAGCCTCAAAATATTTATGAACAATTACGACCAGACCGACCTGGTCCTGCTTGATATGACCATGCCCGTGATGAACGGAGACGATGCCTTAGCTCTGATGCGTTTATCGAGCCCGAAATCAAAGTCTGACGCTGCACCGGCATCGTCGTGTAGGACGGCTCAACGTCAACGGGATCATCGAAAAATTGCGCGAATTACTGGGATAAATATTTGTTGTACTTCCATGCTATCTTTTTGTACTTGAAAAGAAACATATCGCATTAAGTAATTTACTTAATATGGGCTAATATCCAGATGAAGTGCTCTCCCAGTGATATGCTGAGATATGCGATCCAAGTTATCGGCAAATTGCTCCTCTTCAAACGATGATCGCCGAACCAGATTCACTCTATACTCAGCATCGCCGAGCAGCGACCCGCAGCAAACCGGGCAAGGCCTCTGCACCATCCCACAAACCGCCAGCGAAATCCATATCCTAGTCGGCAGTGAGTTGCGGCGCGTGTCGAGCGGCGATCTGTGGGCCTACGATTTCAATAGCTTTATCGACAAACCGTTCGAGCCCGCGCAACTCCGCACTATTATCGCCAATGCCCCGCAGCGCTAAGCGCAGCAAGAACAAAAAAAGGGCGCAGATCCTTCGGTTCGCGCCCCATCAATCTTGCCTCAATCCAGCCTTTATTCCGCTGCTTCCTCTTCCTCCGCTTCTCCGTCCAGAATCACCTTCAACGCCTCTTCGCGCTGGCGCAACTCAGCTTTGAGTCCTTCGATCCGCAGTTTGAACTCACCCAGGTTCTCCGCCAGGTCCACCGCCTCGCCCGCATCGAGCTTGGCGTAAACGGTTTCGCCCAAGTCGGCAAAGGTCGAGCGCAGCCGACGGCGAGTGGCGGCGATATCGGCCCGGGCCTTGAGCCCTAGGGCCAAAATCCGGCCACGCTCCCGCACATTTACAAACTGCGCCCTGATCGTCCGGGTGATTTCCTCTTTCGTTCGCATCATGGCCACCATTCTTCCTACCTTGAGGTTCACTTTATATAACTCATTTTTCCACTAATGGTTTCCCACCACAAAAAACGCCCATTAATAATTGCATAATATAACGCATTGTCCATGTCGAATCGCGAATAAAAGACGACACCTTGGTCGGATGGAGCTTTTATTGTATCCTATGCCGATGCTCAGTCTACTTATACCCTGCACCGTGCTACTGCTGCTAGCCTGCAGCGATAGCAAAAAAGATGCGCCGGCGCGCGGATCGAGGTCGCCACGGACCTGCTGGCCAGCGTCGGTGAAGAGGCCGGGCCCTATCTGGAGATCTTCGCGGCGGGAAAAACCGCCCAGCCCGACTTTTTCCCGAGCCTAGGTAACTTTCCCCGTCCCTAAAGCGACCTTACTACACACAAGCAGAAAGGACTCGAACCGCGGACTCCATATTGGTCCGCAGGACGCTGTCGGCAGACAGCCAAGCTTTCGCGGCATTGGTTACGCGCTATCAGGGCAACGGTCTACGTCTATGCCTGGCATTATCTACACGGTTATGCCGCCGCCGTGATCGCGTTGAAGCGCTCCGAATCCTCGGCAAAAAGCGCCGACTGTTCCGCCTGCGGTACCCAGCAGATATACTGCGAGGGTTCACCCTCGGCCCGGTAGCG
>LWDU01034833.1_pt1 | contig 11863 bp, 9 predicted proteins | sample 727161 | NCBI WGS metagenome assembly LWDU01 (sample SAMN04566230, study PRJNA314399) | hydrothermal vent metagenome | isolation source: deep sea hydrothermal plume seawater | place: Mexico: Gulf of California, Guaymas Basin | collected 2004-07-11 | reverse complement strand
GTTAGTAGATCTTCCCATATTCCACCAGCTCTAGACTGTGACCAAAGCCATAATTTTTGTCCTGGTATATCTTCGTAATTTCCCCAATGTCCAAATCCATAACGATCTTTAGTATAATATCCTCCAAAAAAATCATTGTATTCACCTACTACATGATACGATTTGCTTGGTCCAAAATTATTTTGATTGTATTTTGATAGATTTCTTCCATCATTATTAAAGGGCCAGTTTTTTTCTTCTCCACTATGTTTCAAATAAGCGTTTCCTGGAGTATAAAATTCAAGATCATCACGAGCCGGGGCAGCTCCTGTCATCCAATTATAATAAGATTGTTGAAGGGGAGTAGGATTGTACCATAATGCATCGGTATGAAAAGCAGAAAGATTATTTGGAAGTGTAATTTTAACTCTCCACTGCGTTCGAGAAGGTAAGTCAATATTACCTACTGTGCAGCTCACACTTCCATCATCATTTTTTTGTATTATGTAGTCTACAGGTGTTGCTGTTGAAGGATGATGACCTATAATTCCAAAATTAAATTCTATGCCTCCTGAAGTCCAAGGTCCACGCATTGAAATATTACGAAATTTGACTACTTCATTTCTATAAATAAATTCTTTACCAGTTGATTTTTCTATTGCACCCCATACTTTCCCTCCTAGTTCGGGTGTCACAAATACTTTGACATAATTATTTTCAAGCTCTATTATTTTAAATTTTTCTTTTACACTATTTATCTGGTAACCGTCAAATGTAAAGTAAGGATAAATTTTAGTATTCTTTGTAAGTATAGGAATTGGGTTTGGATCACTGAAATTGTAGGTGTCTAATTCTTTAGAGTATTCTGAAATAATTGAATTTTGACTAAATGAAACATAGAAGGAAAAATATATGCAGAAATATAATGTGATAGGTAAAATTTTCATTTTTTCAATTTATTTCAATATACAAAATAAGTTTCTGCATATTTTTTTAGACTTATCTAAAAATATTTTTATTTATCTCTAAAAATATATATATTTGTAGCCATGTTGTCTATTACTGAAGAAAATCATTTAAAAGCTATTTTTCATCTTTCTAGTGATGGCAATAAGGATGTAAGTACCAATGCAATTGCAGACTCTTTAAAAACTAAAGCTCCTTCGGTTACAGATATGTTAAAAAAACTTTCTGAAAAAAAATTAGTTAGCTACATAAAATATCAAGGTTCTTTTCTTACTGCAGACGGAAGGAAAACAGCTTTAAATATTATTAGGAAACATCGATTATGGGAAGTTTTTTTAGTTAATAAACTAAATTTTAATTGGGATGAAGTTCATGATATTGCCGAACAGCTAGAACATATTAAATCGGAAAAATTAATAAATGAATTAGATAAGTTTTTAGATTATCCAGCTAAAGATCCCCATGGAGATCCAATACCCAATCCTGCAGGATTTATTAAATACACAACCAAATTAGTATTATCAGATTTAGCAATTGGTGAAACTGGAAAATTTGTAGGAATTAAAAATTCTTCATCAACTTTTTTAAAATTGTTAGATAAAAGAAAAATTTCACTTGGTTCTAATATTAAAGTTTTACATCAAGAGGATTTTGATCAGTCAATTTATATAGGTTTGGATGAAACTAATCTAACGATTTCAGTAAAATCAGCAAATAATATATACGTAACTAAAATATAATTATGTACCAAGAAATTATTACTTTTTTTGAAAATACACATCCCGTATTAGGAGCTTTATACGCAACACTTTTTACTTGGGGCTTAACAGCTTTTGGAGCCTCTTTTGTGTTTTTATTTAAAAATATGAAAAGAGTGGTTTTAGATGGGATGTTAGGATTTACTGGAGGAGTTATGGTTGCTGCAAGTTTTTGGAGTCTGCTAGCTCCAGGTATAGAATTGAGTCCAGGAGAAGGATTTATTAAAGTCATCCCTGCTGCAGTAGGGTTTGCGCTTGGAGCTTTATTTATTTTTGGATTGGACAAAATATTGCCTCACATTCATATAAATTTTAAAGAACCAGAAGGAATAAAAACACCATGGCATAGAACTACTTTATTAGTTTTAGCTATAACATTACATAATATTCCTGAAGGCTTAGCTATTGGAGTATTGTTTGGAGGGGTAGCAGCAGGCTTGCCAGAAGCATCTATAACAGGAGCTGTAGTGCTGGCTATTGGAATTGGAATACAAAATTTTCCAGAAGGAATAGCCGTTTCAATACCACTTAGAAGACAAGGGATGAGTAGGTGGAAAAGTTTTATGTATGGTCAGTCATCTGCAATAGTTGAACCTATCGCAGCTGTAATTGGAGCTGTTGCAGTTACTTTTTTTACACCTATATTACCCTATGCTTTAGCTTTTGCAGCTGGGGCTATGATATTTGTCGTTGTTGAAGAGGTAATTCCAGAAACACAACAAGATAATAATACCGATATAGCTACATTAGGGTTTATCGTAGGCTTTATTGTTATGATGATTTTAGACGTTGCACTTGGATAATAATACATTTATGAAAATAAAAATTCTTTTAAGCTCGCTATTAATTTCTTCATTTTCTTGGGGACAAATAAGTACTGATAGACCAGATCAAACGGAAGCTTCAGTTGTCCTTCCAAAAAATATGTTGCAAATCGAAAGTGGAGTTATTTTTCAAGATGAAGAGGTGTTTAATACGCTTTTTCGTTATGGAATTTCTGAAAAGTTTGAGCTGAGATTAAATATAAACTATCTACAATTAGACAGTCCAGATGGTTTAAATATTCCTAGTCCAAGGTTTGGAGATATTGAAATAGGAGCTAAAGTTCAAATTTTTAAATCTTTGGAAAGCTCAACTAGTATCGCGTTTTTGACCCATTTATCTTTACCAACTGCCTCTAAATATTATACAAATGGTGGATATGGAACTTTAAATAGATTTTTAATTTCTCATGACTTGTCGGATACTTTTTCAATAGGATATAATTTAGGGTACAATAAAATTTATGGCCAGAAAGGGTTATTTGTTTATACTTTAGCTTTAGCTAAAAGCATTAATTCATGGGGAGTTTATGCTGAATTATATGGTGAAGAAGCGAAAGGTGATTCTCAATTTAATTTTGATGCAGGGTTGACTTATTTAATTAAAGATGGTTTTCAGCTAGACATTTCATTTGGAGAAGGGATAAATAATGAGTTAAGTTATTTTTCTTTGGGAGCTAGTTGGAATTATAATTTAAAAAAAACTAATTAATATTTAAATTATTTACACCCACAATCTGAATTGTCACACCCTTTATCAGAATTTTTATGTATAAATTTTTTATACAAGAAAAAGATTGAAATAATAACAGCAAGAATAGTCAATGTTAATTGCATAGTCAAATTTATGAAATAAGTTGATATACTATTAGTGCAGCTAAATAAGCGATAATAGTCATTATAATTAATTGTAAAGCAGGCCATTTCCAACTATTAGTTTCTTTTTTTACTATTGCTAACGTGCTCATGCATTGCATTGCAAAAGCGTAAAAAATCATTAACGAAATTCCAGATGCTAATCCAAATAATGGCTGGCCATCTTCTCTAATTTCATTAGCCATCCTTTCTTTTATTGTTTCTTCTTTATTACTTTCAACACTGTAAATAGTTGCTAAAGTTCCAACGAAAACTTCTCTCGCAGCAAAAGAAGTCACAATGGCAATTCCAATCTTCCAATCGTAACCTAAAGGCTTTATAATAGGCTCAATACTTTTACCAATATTTCCAAGAATAGAATGTTCTAATTTATAGGAACTCAATGCATTATTATAATCTTCTTGATTTTCATGAAAAGTGTTACTTACTATATTTTCAGCTTGATTAAATTTATCACCAAATCCGTTTGAAGCTAAAACCCATAAAAGAATCGATATAGATAAAATTATTTTTCCTGCTTCGAAAACAAAAGATTTTGTCTTTTCTATGACTGTAAATAAAATATTTCTTAGCAAAGGGAGCTTGTAATTTGGCATTTCTATCACAAAAAAAGTTTTAGATTTTATTTTTAATATTTTATTTAAAATATAAGCTGAAAAAATAGCAGCAAAAAAACCTAACAAGTATAATCCCATTAATGTAAGTCCTTGAGCACTTACTCCGAGAAATCTCTCATTTGGAATTACTAGTGAAATAAGAATTAAATAAACTGGTAATCTAGCAGAACAAGTTATAAAAGGAGTTACCAAAATGGTAATGAGTCTTTCTTTCCAATTTTCGATATTTCTAGTAGCCATAATAGCTGGTATAGCACAAGCAGTACCAGAAATTAAAGGCACAATACTTTTTCCACTTAATCCATATGGTCTCATTACCCTGTCCATTAAGAATACTACTCGACTCATATATCCACTTTCTTCTAAAAAAGAAATAAACATAAATAAAAAAGCAATTTGAGGAATGAAAATGACAATTCCTCCAATTCCAGGGATAATACCTTCTGAAAGTAAATTAGTAAATATTCCTTTAGGCATTTGACTTTTTGTAAATGAACTTAATTGACTAAACGCATTGTCAATAGTATCCATTGGATAACTACTCCAATCAAAAATAGCTTGGAAAATTGTTAGAAGAATCAAGAAGAAAATAGCATAACCCCAAAATTTATGAATTAAAATTCTATCCAATTTTGATCCAAAATCTGTAGCTGATTTTGGGTCTAAAACATAAGATTGCTTTAATATATTATTTATGAATTGATACCTTTTTATTGTTTCTTTTTGCTGTAACCTTTTAAGATATGAAATGGATTTTGTTTGAAAAGTTGAAGAATTTTTAACTTTTGCTCTATCTAAATTTCCAAAATTAACATCTTGAGTAATCACAAGCCAAAGTTTATATACCAATTGGTCAGGAAAAGTTTTTTCTAAGCTTGTAAAATACTCTTTATCAATATCAGTAATATTAATTAGAGATTTTGTTTGAAGTTTTTTATAAGACGTGATGATTTCTTTTAAATCTGATAATCCTTTTTTTTCTCTAGAACTATACAAGATTACTTTAGTGTCTAGAGTTTTTTCTAAAACAGAAATATCTATAGATATTCCTTTTCTCTTCATTACATCTGACATGTTAATCACAAGAATAGCGGGAATATTTAAATCTTTTATTTGAGTGAATAGTAATAAATTTCTTTTAAGATTTTCTACATCTGAAACAACTATTGCAACATTTGGGTAATCTTTATCATTTTTATTTAAAAGCAATTCTATAACTATACTCTCATCTAATGAAGATGCGTTAAGGCTATAAGTCCCAGGTAAATCTAGGACATAAGCCTTTAATCCTCTTTCTAATTTACATAGGCCTTCTTTTTTTTCAACTGTGATACCAGGATAATTGCCTATTTTTTGATTAAGCCCAGTGAGATCATTAAATACTGAAGATTTTCCTGTATTAGGATTTCCAATGAGAGCAACATTTAAACCCTTACTCATTTCTAAATTTTTTAATAATAATATAATTAGCAGTCTCTCTTCTTATAGCAACTCTACTTCCATTTACATCTAAATACATGGGATCATTAAAGGGAGCTAATTGTAATAATTTAATAGAATTTCCAGGTAAACAACCCATTTCAATTAATTTTATAGGAATGAAATCAGTGACGATATCCTCTATAATTGCATTTTCACCTTTTTTTAGATCGTTTAATGTCAAACTTCTTTATTTAGAATGATTTTAAAGAAGCAAAAGTAATATATTTTTTATTGGGAAAGATTAAAAAAAATTAATTTAAATAAGACTCTTTAAGGATGTTAATGTCAGAGAGAAGCTTAGCCATTTCTTTATTATTTGTACCATCATAAAATCCTCTAATGCGTTTTTCTTTATCAACTAAAACAAAATTTTCAGTATGAATCATATCATATTTTCCTCTATCACCATCATTTTTAGCTACTAAAAAAGACCTTCTAGCTAAACTATAGATGTCTTTTTTAATTCCAGTTAATAAATTCCACTTTGTATCCAAAACACCCTTTTTAATAGCATACTTTTTAAGCGTTTCTACATTATCAATATTGGGAGTAACTGAGAACGAAACTAAAAGAATGTTTGTGTCATTTAATAGTTTTTCTTGTAAATAAGCCATATTATCAGTCATTATCGGACATATAGTTGGGCAAGTTGTAAAGAAAAAATCGGCTATATAAATTTTATTTTCATAATTTTTTTCAGTTATATTTTCTCCATTTTGATTAGTAAGAGAAAACTCTGAGATTCGATGATATTTTTTTACATATTGAATCTCTTCTTCAACTAATTCTTGAGAAACCATATTAGGACTATAAATAGGTAAAGTGATTTTAGGCTGTAAAATGTAATAAAAAGAAGTTAATACAATAACAGAAAAAAAAGTCATAATTAAAATGACGGGGCTATATCTTTTGAAAAATTTCTTGTACACAATTTTTTGATTAATAATAAATTATTTAGAATTCATTAGAGTTTCTATTTCATCCAGTTCAATAGGAATGTTTTTCATAAGATTGATAGGATTTGAACTTTCTTGAACTATAACATTATCCTCAAGCCTAATGCCAAAACCTTCTTTAGGAATGTATATGCCTGGCTCTACAGTAAAAACCATATTTTTAGTAATAGGCTCATTTATATTTCCATAATCATGTGTGTCTAAGCCTAAATGATGAGAAGTGCCATGAGTAAAATATTTCTTAAAAGCTGGATTTGATTCAGTTTGATTTTGAATATCGGATTTATCTAATAATCCCAATTTTAATAGCTCAGAAGTCATGATTTTCCCTACTTCTTTATGATGCTCGCTCCATAAAACACCTGGAATTAACAAATTAGTCGCTTCATTTTTTACACGTAAAACAGAGTTATAAACCTCTTTTTGACGTTTAGAGAATTTGCCTGAAATAGGGACAGTCCTTGTCATATCACTGGAATAATTAGCATATTCAGCTCCAACATCTAGCAAGATGACATCTCCATCCCTACATTGATTATTGTTTTCAATATAATGAAGGATATTGGAATTTTTTCCAGAAGCAATAATTGGATTGTATGCAAATTTTCTAGATCGATTAATTAAGAATTCGTGTGAAAATTCAGCTTCAATTTCATACTCCCAAATTCCAGGCTTAATGAATTTTAAAACTCTTCTAAATCCTTTTTCAGTTATGTCACAAGCTTTTTGAATTAATTCAAGTTCAATGGCTTCTTTAATAGATCTTAAATTTTGTAAAACAGGATTACTTCTTTCAATATTTTTATTTGGATACTTTTCTTGAATCCATTTATTAAAGCGAGCTTCTCTAGTTTCTGTTACAACTTTGGCTCTATAATGTTCATTAGTGTTTATATAAAGCACATCACAATCTAGCATTAACTTATCTATAATTGTTTCTAAATCTTCTAACCAATAAACTGTTTTAACACCTGAAATTGCAAAGGCTTTTTCTTTACTTAACTTTTCTCCTTCCCAATGAGTTAAAGTTTCATTAGGCTTTGTTAAAAAAAGAATTTCTTTATTTAATGAGTTTTTGCAATTCGGACATAAAATTAAAATGCTCTCTTCTTGATCTATTCCAGATAAATAAAAAAGATCTCTATGCTGTTCAAAAGGAAGAGTTGTGTCAGCGCTAACAGGATATAGATCATTTGAATTGAATCCAGCTATACTGTTTGGACTCATTTTATTCATAAATTTTCTTCGGTTTTTAATAAACAAAGATCTATCAATAGGAGAATATTTCATAAAACAGAATTGAAATCCAAAAATAGTATATTTAATGCATTAACAGTCATCCGATTATGGGTAATTAAAATTTTTAATTATGAAAAATTTAATATGTATAATTTTTTTATCAATTCATTTTTTGTTTTTTTCTCAAGAAATCACAAGTGATACAGAATTAATAAATGGAATTGATTTTCAAAATGAGTTAATACAAAATTCAATTGTAAAAAATTTAAAATTTGAAAATATTGGTCCAAGTGTAATGAGCGGAAGAGTTACAGACATTGAAGTTAACCCTAAAGAACCAACTGAATTTTATGTCGCTTATGCTTCGGGAGGTTTGTGGCATACGGTTAATAACGGGATTACTTTTAATCCCATTTTTGACAATGCAAACACCCAGAATATCGGAGATTTTGATATTGATTGGAATAATAGAATAATTGTAGTAGGAACTGGCGAAAATAATTCTTCTAGATCTTCTTATTCTGGAATAGGAATTTTAAGATCAATAGATAACGGAAAAAACTGGGAGAACATAGGACTCACAGACTCTCATCATATTGGAAAAGTAAAAATTAATCCAAATGACCCGAATGAAATAATTGTTGGAGTGTTAGGACATTTATATTCTACAAATACGCAAAGAGGTATTTTTAAAACTATTGATGGAGGAAAGACATGGATTCAGACTCTTGAGATAGATGAATATACAGGGATTATAGATTTAGACATTAATCCAGAGGATTTCAACATTCAATACGCCTCTTCTTGGGAGAAAGGGAGGGAGTCATGGAATTTTAATGGAAATGGATCTAAATCAGGAATATATAAATCAATAGACTCTGGAGAAAATTGGGAATTAATTTCAACAAAAGAAAGTGGATTTCCATCAAATAATGGGGTGGGAAGAATAGGCATTTCAGTTTATGATAAAAATATAATTTATGCAATAGTAGATAACCAATCAAGGCGAACTCAAGAAAATCAAAAAGTGATTAAAGACAATGCTATTGATAAAAATATATTTGAGAATATGTCAGTTAGTCAATTTATGAAATTGAATGATAAGTCATTGAATGATTTTTTAGATAATAATGGCTTTCCAAAAAAATATGATGCTATAAAGGTCAAAGATTTAGTTAGTTTAAATGAAATTTCTCCTCTGGACCTTAAACTTTTTTTAGAAGACGCGAATACAGTTATGTTTGATACTCCTATTATCGGAGCCGAAGTTTTCAGAAGTGATGATGGAGGAAAAACTTGGTTAAAGAAAAATACATATTATTTAGACAGATTATATAATACTTACGGATATTATTTCGGCAGAATTCATGTTTCTCCTGTCAATAAAGATCATGTATATATTTATGGAGTTCCAATAATTAAATCAATAGATGGAGGGATTACTTATAAATCTATAGATTATCAAAATGTACACGCTGATCACCATGAATTGTGGATCAATCCAAATAACCCCGATCATTTAATTAATGGAAATGACGGGGGAATTAACATGAGTTATGATGGAGGAGAAAATTGGACTAAACTTAATCAACCAAGCGTTGGGCAGTTTTATTCTATTAATGTTGATTATGAAAAACCTTATAATGTTTATGGAGGACTTCAGGACAATGGTGTCTGGATGGGAAGTAGTACTTCAAAAGAAAGTTTAAGATGGCATCAAACGGGACAGAATAACTGGACTTCAATTATGGGCGGTGATGGAATGCAAGTTCAAATAGATCGTCGGGATTCAAACATTATTTATACTGGATCTCAATTTGGAGTTTATTATAGAATAAATAACAATAATGGAAAAAGACATTATATAAAACCAAAGCATGATCTTGGGGAATCACCGTTAAGATTTAATTGGCAAACTCCTATACTGTTATCTCCACATAATCAAGATATTTTTTATTTAGGAAGCAATAAGTTGCACGTATCATTAAACAAAGGAGATGACTGGTCATTTAATTCGATAGATTTGACAAAAGGAGTTAAATTAGGGAATGTTCCATATGGCACTTTAAGTACAATTGATGAATCTATTTTTAAGTTTGGCAAATTAGTTGTAGGTTCCGATGACGGGTTAATTCATTTGAGTCAAGACGGAGGAAATTCTTGGAATAGAATATCTGATGATTTACCACAAAATTTATGGGTTAGTAGAGTTGTTTTTTCAAAACATAAAAAAAATAGAATTTACGCATCGTTAAATGGATATAGATACGATGATTTTAAACCTTATGTTTTTGTAAGTGATGATGATGGAAAAAGCTGGAAATCATTAAGCAGTAAACTTCCGACATCACCTGTTAATGTTATAAAAGAGGACCCTTTTAATGAGGATGTTGTTTATTTAGGAACTGATAATGGCGCCTATATTAGTTTTGATACAGGAAATTCTTGGCACTCTTTTTACCAGGGCTTGACTAAAGCAGCTGTTCATGATCTGGTTATTCAAAGCGAAGAAAAGGATCTTTTATTAGGCACACATGGCCGTTCTATCTATAAAACAGATTTATCAGTTATTTATAATTATATAGATAAAATAGAGAAGGATGAAGATGGAATAGTATATTCAATTAGGGATATTATTTATTCTAATCGCTGGGGTTCAAAATCTTATAATTGGTCTGAGTATTATGAGCCAGAACTAAAATTCTATGTTTTTTCAAATTCTAAACAAAAAGCTAGGCTTAAATTAGTTAGTAGTGATGGGTTAACAATTATAAAGAAAGATTTAGAACTGATCATTGGATTTCAAGAAATTTCATTTGAATTAAGTTACTCGGATGCAATATTTAAATCAATTCAAAAGAAAACAAAAAATGAAATTAAAAGATCTGATAACGGAAAATATTATTTAAGAAAAGGAGACTATAAACTTTTTATTAATAAGGGATTAGAATTATTTAAAATAAAATAAAATAAATAAGGTTCATTTTAATTGCCTTATAACTAATCGAGATATATCTTTGCCAAGATTAATCTACTTAGTGAATAAAAATAATATACTAACAAACAAACTTAGAAATGACAGATGGTGGATATCACCACTTCTTGTTCTTTTAGGTTTATTAGGTTTTATAATATACTCTACATGGGCTGCATGGCAAGGTGAATATTTTTGGTGGAGTGCTGGAAACGAAGGATTTGGAGGTTATTTATCTCCTTTTTATTCTCCAACAGTATTTATAGACTCTACAAAACCAGGAATTCCTCCAATAGATCATGCGCTTTTAGGTTTATGGCCTAAATGGTTAAGTTGGCTTCCTAACCAATCACCAGCATGGTTAATTTTAATATTTCCACTTTCTTTTAGATTTACATGCTACTATTATAGAAAAGCTTATTATAGAGCTTTTGCATGGTCTCCCCCTGCCTGTTCAATACAGCCAGTAAAAGGAATTCCTTCTAAAATAACTGGAAAAAAATATAAAGGAGAAACTGGTCTTCTTATTTTTCAAAATATTCACAGATATGCAATGTATTTTGCTATAATATTTCTTTTCATTTTGAGCTATGATGCTTATATATCATTTTTTAATAATGGAAATTTTGGAGTTGGTGCAGGAAGTATAGTCCTTACTATAAATCCTATACTTCTTGGTTGTTATATTTTTGGATGCCATTCAATAAGACATCTTGTAGGTGGAAATTTTGATTGCTATTCATGTAGTCTTTACAGAGATAAAGTTTCTCACAACAGTTGGAAAATAGTTACTTTTTTAAACAGAAGACATCAATTATTTGCATGGTTAAGTCTTATATGGGTTGGATTTGCTGACGTATACGTAAGACTTGTATCAATGGGAATTATTAATGATTTAAACACATGGGGATTATAATATTATGTTAGATATTTCAGACATAAGAAGAATACAATTTGATGTACTAATTATTGGTGCTGGAGGTGCTGGTTTATCAGCTGCAATTTCTGCATCTCAAGATAATAAAATAAGAGTTGGTTTAGTCTGCAAGTCTTTACTTGGAAAGGCTCATACTGTTATGGCGGAAGGAGGGATGGCAGCAGCATTAGGAAATGTTGATAATAGAGATGACTGGAAAATTCATTTTAGAGATACTATGCGGGGTGGAAAAATGCTTAATAATTGGAAAATGGCTGA
>LWDU01000376.1_pt1 | contig 11869 bp, 24 predicted proteins | sample 727161 | NCBI WGS metagenome assembly LWDU01 (sample SAMN04566230, study PRJNA314399) | hydrothermal vent metagenome | isolation source: deep sea hydrothermal plume seawater | place: Mexico: Gulf of California, Guaymas Basin | collected 2004-07-11 | reverse complement strand
ATTCTGTTTTTAGGAACTTACAATCAGCTTTGATATCTTTCCATTCCGTTGGTTCTGTTCCTCGAAATACGAATATTAAGTTTTCTTTATCTGTAAGAGCATATGCTTCTGCACCCTCTTCTACACCTTCAATAAAGTCAATGACATACTTATGACCCCATATATGTTTAAACCCAGTAGGATCTAGATAGCAATCTTCTGATAATTGGGCAAATAGTGAAGCATTAGATACTGAATATTCTGTAGTGTCTTCGATACTCATTCTAATACAGTATCAGCAGCACAAGTCACTGATATTGAGTTGGGGGTTACTGAATCACTAACGGCTGTACGAATTACATTTCTAGCGTCAGGCGACGCAGCACAGTATCTAGATACAGTATGCTGAGCCGCGATCCCGACAGTTGATAATGTAGAACATCCAGACATTAGAATCGTTGTTATCACCTATTATTAATATACATTGTTATTTCAAAACCAAACCTTAAATCATTATATTTTGGGGTTTCCCACTTCATATATTTCTCCTGTGATTTAGTTATATCTTACATTATTACTTATACGACTTACTGATCAAAGTTGTATTGGTATTCAACAAATAATGCATCACCGATTTGATCACGACCTTGAAAGACATCCCAAGGAGCTGATAAATCATTTTGCTGTAATGCAGCTGTTATCTGATGTGACTTAGAACCAACGTATGCTGTACCAAATACCCGTGCATAGTTGTTATTATTCTGACCAGACCAAAATTCACCAAACTGATCCATGTCTTGATTCCAACGAAAACCTGCTGATTTCATCTTCAATCCAAAACTTGAATCATGATCCGCTGCCATAGTTGGGGCTGACATTAATGCGAACATTGTTGCTAATACGACTAATACTGTTTTCATGCTTATTTCCTATTGTTATATGTTATGGCTACTAATGATAGAACCATTAATGATAGACCTCCAAACCCCAACAACATCATCTCACCAATTGTGAGTACTGTAGAGTCCACGGATCCTAATAGTATGAGAAATCCAGTTAAACCCATTATATAGTATATTACTTCAAGTACTTTCTTCATTATTATTATGTCCTTTGTATTACGATTTTATTTATATAAAACAACAGTTGTTGTTATTATACAACTGTTATTTATAGAATATATGATTGTCTATATGCCACACCTTAAATAACTTATAAGACCATCTAGGCCTTATATTAGAAGCATGATACCACATAGAACCTTTTGATATACCATTAAGACCCTCACCCCATATACCAGACACATATTCATCAACTAAAGACTGTACCTTCTTATAAGTTACTTTATCTTTAGGAGATGAATAGTGACCAGACCAGAATGAGAATTGTTTGTGTTGTTTGATTACATCACATATATGATTAGGATATTTTGATGATATCTTTCTGTTATTAATAACATCCATCACCATCAATTGACCCATTTTTGACTCACCTCTTGCTTCACCGTACACTGCTAAACTCATACAATCTACTTCTGATTGTGTGTAATTAGTAGCTATGGTTGTAGTAGAAGCAAAAGATAACACAATCAAGTAACATAGTCGTTTCACTCTGACACCTCTAATTCATAATATATAACTATTATACTATAAACAGGTCTAGATGTCAAGAACTTTCTTCATCTTTTTTCACTTCATCACGACTTATTAAGCGTTTAACAACCTCATCAGAATCCATCCATATATCTCTGTTATCAAGGATCTGCTGTATCTCATCCTCTTCTAAGAAATTATCATATACATCTCTTAACAATTGTTCAGACCATTGTCGTTCATGTATGATATTGTCATACATTTCACCACCCTTCCCGATCACACCACCGGAATAGTTATGAAACATAAACATAGAATTATCTGATATATCTATATTGTCTGCAGCTAACATAATCATTGTAGCGGCCGACATACAAGCACCTTCAACTTCAATCATTACAGTGCCTTGACATTGTTTAATGACATTACGGAACTGAATAGAGGTGAATAAATCACCACCTACTGAATTAATATATAAACGTATTACATCATGTGGTCCTATATTACGAATAATATCAAACCATTCAGTATACTGATCTGGTGATTCTATATCACCTACTAAATAAAACTCATATATTGTTGATAATGGTTTACCAACAATTAGTTTTTTATCTAGAATGTCCTGTGGCTTTATATCCATTCTCTAATGCTTCCTTTATTAATTTAGGGTCTGATACACGTTTCATGATCTCAGTTAAGACTTGATTATCTTCTAACGTAGACTGAGCAGTATATGTTGTAGTCAACTTATCAGAAATGGAAGTTGATGACGATGTGTGCCATTGTTTACGATAAGTTCCTTCTTTATAACCATTCTCTTGTCTAAAGATATTCAGAATCAACTTACCCATATACATATCATACATCTTTTCAAATGACATACCTGCAGCTGTTGTTAACTCAGCTAGTTCATACATAGTTGATAATAGATTAGGGGTCATCTGTGAACAGGAATGTACAAAATATAAAATCCTTTGTTGTACGTTCTTTGTATCCCATTCAGGTTTAGATGATTTCGTTGTAAGAGAGGGATCAGGTGTTCCCTCAAGACCTGAATGATCTGCAAACATTTGAGCAAAGAATTCTAGTTTATCTTCTTGCATCCTAGATGGTAATGTTGCAGGATCTAATAGTACTAACGAAAAGTAGAAGAACCAAAGATCAACAATCTCCATTTGTGATTGTGCAATATCTACTGATCCATGTTTCCACCATTTATAATCCGTATGTTCTAATAGTTCACCCGATTCAACTATCATTGCTCTGATAAAGTCAGCGCGAGTTCTATCGTCTTTCCATGCAGGATTGATAATAGAATTTAGTTTTTCTTGTTGTTCTAATAGGTCAAGTACTTTCTGTTTCATTATATAATCCTATTGTTTCAATTAGTTTAGATGTCCAGTTATCACGTTCTTCAATGAAGATCTGAGGTTCTTCATTATCTACAGCAATTAGTGTAACTAGTTGGGTTACAGGGATACCAGTACGCTCTTCAAACATAATAGCATACGCGGCTTCCTGAATAAAATAGGAGGTACACCATTCTTTCTTCTTGAGTCTTGCTGATGTCTTGAAATCAATAATAGACACTTTACCATCCCATTCAGCAATACAATCTACTCTACCAGCTAAACCTAAATGAGTTGAGTAGAGAGCTCCTTCTTGACATAATACGTTATCAATATATCTATCAATAATAGATCTGACTGCTAAGAAGTTATCATGTATATTCGGTAAGAATCCCTTAGAGTATTCTTTATTATTATCAATGTATTTCTCAATGATTTCATGAACAGCAGTACCTCTAGTAGATGCTTTATATGAAATCCTATCTGCTTTATCCTGTCCTACTCTCTTTCGCCATTTATCTATAGAATCTTTAGATAAGATAGAAAGTACGGATGTTACAGAGGGAAAGGTTTCATGATTTGGTGTTTCATATAACCTAGTGCCATTTTTATATGTTACATTAAGATCATCATAACCTAGTTGTATGTTTAAATGCTTAAAATTCTTATATCTCTTCATAATATTAATATCCTAAATGTTCCTTAGAACAGATATAATCTCTAACAATATCTGACCTAACGATGTCTGCCCAAGTAAATTCAATAATCCTAAACCCTTTTAAGGTTTCTAATATATCTATAAAGTTTCTAATCCCGTCTCTTTCTGATTTCTTATGAAGATCTGATTGATAATAATCACCACACATTATGAAGCGACAATTCTTACCTATTCGTGTTATAACAGAATCAAGCTCATGAAAGTTGCAATTCTGTGATTCATCTATAACCAGAATAGCATTATTAAAAGTTTGCCCACGAACAAAAGAAGTTGAAAGAAACTCTATTTTCGAAGTATGTAAAAGTATATCCCATGCATCATATATATCTTCAAACATTTCAGCACATAGACTTTTATATGGTAGTGTATAAACTTCTTTCTTTTCTTCTTCTGTCCCGGGCAAAAAACCAATATCCCTTGTTGGTACTATTGATCTAACTATAATAACTTTCTCATATTGTGTAGACTTATCAAGAACCTGTGATAATGCTAAATGTAAAGCCAAATATGTTTTCCCTGTACCTGCGGATCCTGATAGTATTAAATTATCATCTGACTTCCATCTTTGTATAGCTTCATTCTGTTTGTCTGATAAGGCATCAAGTGTTGTTAAATCATCATATCTAATTTTTAAGTTAGCCAATATTAGTATTTCCTTATTTTGATGTTATAGTGTTGTATTTAGGATCTTGTGAAGCCCCTGCATTAATTTTAGATAATACTTCTTTAAATCCATCATCGGTCCTACCTACTACATCACCCGTTTCATATACTATTCTAGGTGCTCCAATCACCTGCTTAACCAATCCTTGAACTTTACATTCAGGACATGGTTCTTCTAAGGGTTTATTCCTCATAGAAATTGGACTAAACTTTTCAAAAGTTAAATCACAATTACAACAATTATAATCATATGTTGGCATTATTAATCATACTCCATTTGTTCTATTTGATCTGTTAAATAATCGTACTTACATTTTACTCGGTATGCTAATTTAGAGTTCCCTTCCTTCTCTAATTTAAAGACTTGATGTTTTATATCTTTATGGTACTTCTTAATACGTTGAAGTTGATGCATACTTATAATTGGCATGTGATACCTTTAAGGTTGTTATAGGAATCATAATATAAGATTACTTATTACTGATTAGCCCTCCCCAGACTGTGTTACATAATTTTGACGTAAGACCTTTATACTGGCCTTTCAGTTTCTTATCTTTCATCATAATGACTAATTCTGCGTCCCTAGGATGAATAGATTCTAATAAATCAATAAACATTTTCTCTCTACGGGCAGATGGTACTGATGTTCCTGGTCCTTCATCTGCGAAATAATTGAATACTGATGTTTTATCAATCAATGATGATATATCTTCTGCTTTGTTAGGTGTATAGGGTATAGATCCTTTAGGAATCCAATTGAATGTAATAGAGTTATCAAAAGATCCTTTTAAGAAATCCCTAATAGCTAAACAATCATTATCTTTAAGAAATGTAGCCTTTGCCTTAGCTGATTTTACTTTACCTACAGCCTCAAGTAATTCATACATATGCTTATATTCACTCATACTAATAATATCCTCTTTAAAAATCTTGTATACAATCCATTAACATCTTACATCTATTCTTAATCAAATAGTTTAATATCTTTGATCTAGGTGCAATCTGTGTGTTCTCATAACTACTTATAATACTATCTTTTATCTCTTTTGGTACATAAGAGAGATCGATTAACTTTCTATTACGATAATAGTTCCGTTGTACTTCGGTCGGCATGAAATTGAAATCATCAAGCCATAACGCGATCTTCTTCTTAGTCATTGGTTTCTGTCTAATTGAATCAACTAAGAAGTTATCACCTGATAAGATATTAGGTACACCATCAGATGTATCACCTTTACAGATATGTTCGAATAGATAATCAGGGGAAGACCCAGAAATGAACTTCTTGGTCATTGGGGAATATTGTGTGATATTAGTAGTACCTTCTTGAAGTTGAATAAAGTCTTTATCCGCTGATACAATCATTACCTTATCATGCTTACCAAACTCTTGAGTTTCAGCACATAAGACTCCAATAATATCATCCGCTTCAGCTTTATCCACTTTAATAACTTTGTACGGGAAGTTCTCTTTAATCTCATCAGTCACCTTATTAATAATCTCATACAACTTATTCCAATCCATTGTATCTTTATCTCTACTCTTTTTACGATTAGCTTTATATTGTGGAAAGTAATCCTTTCTCCATGATCCACCTTCAAGTGCTATAACGACTTCAGGACCATAGTTACCTTTAAACTTCAATGTATACATACGAATCGTATTAAGAATCATATGCCTGATTAGATCCTCTTGGAGATCTAATCTCTGTGTTATTACATTACCTACTGCTATACCATTATAATCTATAATAATCATTATTTACTCTCACTTTTCACACACGATTTATATATTAATTCTCTTGCCTTAGTTGCACACTTCCATCCATATACCTTAGCCCATCTATTAGGTTCCAGATCTTTATAATGCTGAAAGAAATGAAGAATCTGATTTAATGTCCTTTTTGGTACATCTTCAATATCATTCCAATCCTCATATAATCTATCAATAGGAACAGCTAATATCTTATTATCAACACCTTCTTCATCTTCCATTTCTAACACACCTAATACTTTACATCTTGCAATACAGCCAGATAATAAAGGATAAGGTGATATCACTAATACATCTACAGGATCACCATCTTCTGCTAAAGTTGCTGGTATGAATCCATAGTTACATGGATAATGCATTGCTGTATCAAGAAATCTATCTAGATACAATTCACCTGTCATATCATCTACTTCATACTTCACTGGGTTAGACTCCATAGGAATCTCAATAGTTACATTTATCATTATATATCCTATATTATACTACATTTGTCTGTTAATGTCAAGTGTTTCTTTTAGTTTTTTTAAATGAGCGGCACGAACCTTTACCATTATCCAATCATTATAATAATCATCTGACAGTAACACATCATGTTCAAATTGTAACTTAGCTTCAAAATAAGCACATTCAGACTTACTCTTACATAGTCTTAATATAGTTCTTTTGAATCTACTTTTATCTTTGTTTACTTCTACTAATAGCCTTTCAGATGATCCATAATACTTTTTCCAATCCGATTCAGCCAAGTACTTTTTCTTTTTACCTTTAACTTGTCGTGTCTTTCGTGCCCAGAAGAACTTTTTGCCAATGTACTTTTTGCCACTTGTTCTATCCTGTATCTGATATACGAACCCGTACATTGTCTTGCTAGTACAGTCTTCCGGTAAGTGGTAAATCTTGTCTTCATATATCCATTCCCCACACTCTTCCTCAATCTCATCTTTAACGGTGTTAACCTCCTTCCCAATCTTTGGTATAGATTCGCCATCATCAATAATCTCCATTATCATTATCGTCTAATTTATCATTCGTTATATCTACTTTACCTGAGCAGAATGGACAATATGATGGTAACACATTGTTCTCTTCATACACTTCTGAATACAGTACACCAAACTCAATATTACAATCAGGACAATGCATATCGAACTCAGATTCAGGATCATTATGCAGCATATACTTCCCCCCATGCACCTTTAAGACCGCCTACTTCATATTCAGTAACACGATTCTCAAAGAAGTTAGTATGATCAGGGGCATTAAGTACCCAATCTAACCATGGTAATGGATTGTCTTTTACTTCAAAATTAGGTTTTAATCCTAACTGTAATAATCTACGATCTGCAATATGTCTAATATACAACTTAACATCTTCTTTCTGTAGTCCTGCCATTGCTATACTTAAATCATCTACTCCTATTTCACCATTATAAGCCAAGTCAATGAAACTATCTTCTAATTCAACTACTTGTCTTAACATAGTATAGATCTCCCGTTTGAAATCATCTGTTACTACTCTAGGATGCTCTTCACAGAATCCTCTAAATATCTGTGTCATACCATCTACATGCATGGTTTCGTCCCTGATACTCCATTCTACTACTTTACACATTCCTTTCATCTTACCAAACCTTTGAAAGTTCAGAAGCATTACAAATGATGCAAAGAGTGATATACCTTCAGAGAATACAGATTTGGCGACAGCAAGTGCTAGATTAGAATAGTTAGAGTTATCATTATCTCGCATGAACTCAACTTTATCAGCCATCTCTTTATACTCTAGGAACGCATGGAACTCAGATTCAGGTAAACCTAATGTATCATTCAATAGGGCGTATGCTCTTTGATGTACACCTTCACGAGCTGCGAATGATCCAAGCATATTACGAATCTCATTGTTCTTTAACTTAGGAATAAAGAAATCATAATAGTTCTGACCTACAGCTACATCAGATTGAGTGAATAATCTAAGCACCTGAATGATATAATTCTTTTCTTCTTGTGACAGTTTATCAGGGGATTTCCAATCAGACACATCATCGGATAGATCAATTTCATCTTCAATCCAATGTGCTTGTTCATGTCTTTTAGTTAATTCAACGGCCCATGGATATCGGAATGGTTTATATGATTCAGAAGCTGTTGTCATATTAACTGATTTTTCGAATAGGAATAATTCCTTATTCTCCATTAAGGTATCATAGTTACCTAAATGCTTTCCATCTGTGACAATCTGAGGTACAGTTCTCTGACCTAGTTTTAAGAATCTATCAAATGCTTCTGAATCATTAGTAATATCATATGCTGTATATCTTACATTATGTTTATCAAACCAGTTCTTTGCAGACTCACAGAATGAGCAATTTGGTTTTGAGTATAATTCTATTTTCAATGTATATCCTCTTTCATGTTATTGTACATCTTTATATATCTATTATATAGAATCCTATTTTCAAACATTCTAATGCATTTATCTCTCCAGTCAAGTAATGTACCTTGAGGTAGGCAGAGATTGATTTTATCGGATCCATTATAGATAGCTAGGGGCATATAGCAAGAAGCTTCTTTATCAAAGAAACCGAACTTACCTTTTGCACGTTGTAATATAGGATTAGGTATCAATCCCGGACGTATTATTTCAATCTTCCATAAGTCATTTTCACAAAATATATCACTCATTTGGTAGATATCCATTATTACCGTCTAAGAAAAACGATTCATACTCATCAATCACTTTAAGTTTCTTAGGGTATGGAATACACGTTACTTCAGCATTAGCATCATATTGTTCACCCGAAGTTTGAATACAGAATTGTAGTATTTTTGTTTTTGTATTATACACCCAACCATGTGTCGCACCCCGTGCTTTAGTTGCTATAGTATCTTCACGAAATGTATCAACAACTGTTGTAGGAAGTGCGGCTCTTGTAGGAAGTGGTTGTAACAGCAGCCATATAGCAAATACGAACCATAATAGAGCAAGACCCCATCCTGCTATGTTACTTAGTTTACTCATCATTTCTCCATTTATATATTTTTATAAGTCTTTCATCACATTTACAACACATGGTACCACAACCTTTAATATTGTTTACAATTTCTATTCTATCTTTCTTAATCCATCGATCTAACATTTCTTCTATAACTATAGAGTCTGTATTAAAATGATTAACTAAATCCATTAAAGCAACTGTATTATGGTGAATCATATAGTCTTTTAGATCTCTTAATATCATAGTACGAATGATTCACCACATCCACACGAATTCTTATCTGGTATGGACACTTTAAATGCAGGTGCAAATGGTCCACCTGTATAATCTATTGTGGCATCATTCATATGCTCTATTGTAAAACTATCTATAACAAACATAGTAGGGCAATCTTCTTGTTCAGCAGCTGATCCACCTAATGTTCCTGCTGTACATGATCTCCATATAATAATATCAACGTTATCATCAATCTTATCTATAACATCCCATTTACCTATTAATCCAGAACAACCACCTCCGTTTAAAGAATATCGTATAATACCCCCTATTTCCTTAAATTGTTCTATAGCTGATTCTGTTACTTTGAGCATGATGATTTACATTTTATAGTTGGTGATAACATCTTCTATTTGATTTATTTCTGAATTAGTTAAAACTCTATTACCCAGTATTTGGGGTAATAGTACTAATAATAATATAGATATTGCTAAACTTAATGTCAATCCTACTCTAAATATCCACTTCATTGTTCTGTTACTCCTTGGGTTTCGTTGGCCATGGTGGATTCTCTACACACTGACCTGTTGCTAATTCTGTTTGATATATTGTATTAGGTAAATCTCTTAGTGATTGTCTATACTCTAACCATGCTACAGGATCTTTAACTTTTGTATCAGGTAATTGAGTCCAATCTGATCTTCTTAATAATTTATTTCTTTCTCTTCTTATATCATTTAAATGAAACGTTTGCATTTTAGTCACCTCATATTAGATGTCAAAATCCATTAGTGATGGTTTGTGTCGTAAGTTTTCAATACGTTTAGAACTAGTCATTCCCATGTTTCTTGAATCGGAATGTTTACGTCTTCCATTAGTATTACCCATCCATCTAAGATCAGTACAAAGACAGCATCTAACATTACGTTTAGATTTTTTACGCTTATAGTTCAAATTATATCTCCTATTGTAAGATGGTGGGCCCGGTAGGACTCGAACCTACGACCTGCCGATTATGAGTCGGATGCTCTAACCAACTGAGCTACAGGCCCATTCATTTATATATATTATACATCATTTCTTATCAGTTGTCAAGGGGATATTAGAACAAGTTACATATCTTTTCATATAAAAGAAACACATTTTAGTGATATTATCTTGTTCTTTAATCCAACGGGATGTTAATCCCCATAAGGCAAACTCATCCATACCATCTGGTTTAATACCTTCATCCCATTTAGGTTCATATGCTTGAACTACTAACGGGAAGAGTATTAAGAAAAATATTAATTTTTTCATCTTCATAATCAATTTCTTTTAAACATTTACCACACACAGATCCTATACCTAATTCATTCAAACATCCTTGTTCAACTGCGTTTTCAATTTGGTTTTCTGTAATAGCTTTACATGCACAAATATACATTATCCTTGACAGGATGGACAGTCATCTTGAGTCTCAGCAAACTCACCTGATACACCAGCTAATAAATCTTGACCAGAGGGTGTTTCTGAATAATCTTTCATTGTCTTCTGCTCAATCTTTTCAGATAACGTTTCTGCTTTATTAGAGGTTTCTGTTCTTAGATAATATAACGATTTATTACCGTGTTTCCATGCATTGTAATGTACTTCATGGAGATACTTCTTATTAACACCTGCAGGAAAGAATACATTAAGTGACTGTGACTGACAGATATATTTCGCTCTCTGTCCACCTAAGCGAACAATAGCATTTTGATCAATCTCAATAGCAGTCTTAAAGACATCTTTTTCATGTGTAGTTAAGAACTCTAAATGAGTAACCGAACCATTATTAGAGATAATAGAGTTCCATACTTCATCAGTGTCTTGACCATATCCATTTAATAGTTCAGACAGATGTCTATTCTTAATTAAATGTGAACCAGCTCGGGTTCTATGTACAAAGGCATTTGCTTTAATAGGTTCAACTGATGGTGATGTGCCAGCAATAGAAGATGAATTAGCATTAGGAGCGATTGCTAATAGATTAGCATTACGTCTTCCTGTACCTTCCATGTCAGGACATTCACCACGTTCATCACCTAAAGTTAATGACATAGATACAGCACGTTCTTTAATAAGAGAAAATACTTCTTCATTAAGTTCAGCAGCTGCTTGTGATTCAAAGGGTATAGAGTTCTTCATTAATAGATTATGCCAACCCATTGCACCAATACCAATACTTCTTTCTTGTGATGCAGAATACTTTGCTTTTGATATCTCATTCGGGGCATTATCAATAAAGTATTGAAGTACATTATCTAAGAATACAGTAAGATCCTCTACTAATAATGAATCTTTCCATTCATCATACATCTCTAGGTTTAATGATGATAGACAACATACAGCTGTTCTTTCTTCATTAGTAGGTAGTGTAATCTCTATACAAAGATTAGAACCCCTAGAGAATAACCCTTTATCCTTTTGTGTTTGTGGATAAGCTTCATTAGCTTTATCAATGAAATAGATATAAGGTTCACCTGTGCGGTATCTTGTTTCTAATAGAGTTTCCCATAACTCCCGTGCCTTTACAGTTTCTACTGATTTCTTGGTCTTAGGATC
>LWDU01042612.1_pt1 | contig 11870 bp, 12 predicted proteins | sample 727161 | NCBI WGS metagenome assembly LWDU01 (sample SAMN04566230, study PRJNA314399) | hydrothermal vent metagenome | isolation source: deep sea hydrothermal plume seawater | place: Mexico: Gulf of California, Guaymas Basin | collected 2004-07-11 | reverse complement strand
GGCCGCTGTCGGTAAAGATTCCGTTTCCATCATTGATGTAGACACGATTGGGCTCGTAAGTGTTAGCTACGACGATATCCAGATCACCGTCGGAGTCGATGTCGCCAAGGACAACCTTGTGAGTTGTGACTGACCCCAGCGCCTGGAGGCTATCGGTAAAGATCCCGCTACCATCATTGGTGTATACCCTGTTGGCATTGTTTCCTCCGTTGCTAATATTCCCCACTACCAAATCGAGGTCTCCGTCGGCATCTATGTCACCCAATGCCAAGGAAGAACTGTTGCTGGAACCCAAAAGTTGTCCGGTGTCGGTAAAAATACCGTCACCGGCATTGGTGTAAACATGGTTGGGCTGGCCCGTGCCCTGCATGTCGCCCACAACCATGTCAATATCTCCGTCTGCATCAATGTCTCCGATTGCCGACGCGACATGGTAGAAGAAAGGACCCAGGTACTGACCGCTGTCAGTGAAGGTGCCGTCGCTGACACAAGTACCCGGCTGCCCCAAAAGCGACGGCGACACGATGAGAATCATGAAAACACACTCCTCGATCGATCAGTAGAAGAAAAGAGCCGATCTGACAGTATCCACGATGATGAGGGGGATCGGTAGCACGGATATCTATACAGCAAGCCGGCTGCAGGGGTTGTCGTGCCCTGCAGCCGGCTTGTTGTGTTTTTCTTCCTGGTGAAGTGTTACGGCAGGATCAAGGGCACGCCGCAAAACTCTCGCACTCCAGTGCATCCGCAGTCGGGTCGATGCCGCAGTCGCCGAAGGGTGGGGGTGGGGGTGTGGCACCGTTGAAGAGGTAGCCGAGTGGATTAATGGCGTGTGTCCTTGGCGCACCCCTCGGGCCGAGGCTATCGGGGTGGAACATGGGTTGATAGACTCAAACATGCGCTTTCTGAGGCCGTTGACGGTGCTATGGCACCTAGAGGAGATGTGATGCTAGACCGGCTTCGCAGGGTACTGTTTCGCCGCAGGCGTAGACACAGCCCATTCCCCGGCTCGACGGAGTACTGGGAGCGCAGGTATCGCAGCGGCGGTACCTCGGGCGATGGTTCCTATGGTGAGTTGGCTGGATTCAAGGCGGAGGTTATCAACGACTTCGTGTCGGAGCATGGAATCGATACGGTGGTCGAGTTGGGTTGTGGTGACGGGAACCAGCTTGGCTTGCTGACGATTCCAGATTACTTTGGATATGACATCTCGAAAACCGCGGTGGATATGTGCAAGGAGTTGTACTCAACTGATGCGACGAAGCGCTTCGAACACTATTCACCGGCTGAATACAATGGTGACTCTCTAGCCCAACTATCTCTCTCCTTGGACATCATTTTTCATCTGGTCGAGGATGACGTGTTCGAGCACTACATGACCAATCTGTTCCAGATGGCGAGTGGGTGGGTTATCATCTACTCAAGCGACTCGGATGAACCGTTCGGTGACGGAACTGACCACTGCCGGAACCGCAGGTTCACAAAATGGGTTAGTGAGAATATCGATGGTTGGGAGTTGGCCAGGAAGGTGGATAATCGCTTTCCGGAGAGCTCCATGTCTGACTTCTACTTCTACCGCAAGACGGCGGTGCCTTCTGGGCCTTCTTGAGGGCGCAGCTATGCCTGCTCCAGTCTCTTGCTGTGGATGTTCTTAGAATGGCCGGGATCGCCGCTGGTGACCGATGACGATCTACTTCTTCAGGGGTTCTAACTCGACTCAATGTGACTGCTTACGGCAGGATCTCCGGGATGACTACCGCCTCACGGATACGCCCCAAAACTCTCGCAGCCGAGTAGATCCTCGGTCGGATCCGGGCCGCAGGTGGGGAATGGGTCGGCGGGGGTTGGGCCGCTGTTGAAGAGGTAGGCGAGCTCCCGAGAGGCAGGATCCTTGGTCTTCAATTCTCTCACCTTCCTGCTCTTCTTCGCGGTTGTGCTCGTCATAGATCGGTGTCTCCGGCACTGGCGGGGTCGCAAACTCCATTTGCTCATCGCCAGTTACCTCTTCTACGCAGCGTGGAATCCGCCCTTTGTTCTTCTTCTCTGGCTTTCGACCGTCGTTGACTGGTACGTAGCCCGAGGGATCTCCAGCGCTCGTTCGATGGCCCTTCGGCGTTCCTTTCTCGCTCTGAGTCTTGCTACCAATCTTGGACTCCTTGCCTGCTTCAAGTACGGCGGATTTCTCCTCGAGAACCTGGAGTTGCTGCTGGAGGTGTTTGGGGTTGTTTTCCAGCCGCCAGCTTTCTCCATCGTCTTGCCGGTAGGGATCTCCTTCTACACCTTCCAAACTCTCTCCTATACCATCGACGTCTATCGTGGAAAAACCGCCCCCTCCTCCTCCTTCCTCGACTTTGCTCTCTACGTGACCTTCTTCCCGCAACTGGTCGCCGGGCCGATCGTTCGTTCGACCGAGTTCCTTCCCCAGTGCCTCGAAGCGAAACGTGCAAATGGTAAGCAACTCGGCTGGGGGTTGACCCTCCTGACTCTCGGTCTGGTCGAGAAGGTGGTGATCGCAGACGGTGTCATGGCGAGGATCGCGGATCAGGTCTACGCTTCCACTGTTCCGGTGTCATTTCTCGATGCCTGGGCAGGAACGTTTGCCTTCTCCTGGCAGATCTTCTTCGATTTTGCTGGTTACTCGACCTGTGCCATCGGAGTTGCGCTGTGCCTCGGTTTTGCGCTGCCGGACAACTTCCGCTTCCCCTACGCTGCGGTGGGTTTCAGTGATTTCTGGAGGCGCTGGCACATCTCCCTCTCCAGTTGGCTTCGCGACTATCTCTACATCCCGCTGGGCGGGAACCGTCGAGGAGCGGTGCGGACCCGGATCAACCTGATGCTGACGATGCTAATCGGCGGGTTGTGGCATGGCGCCGCCTGGAGATTCGTCATCTGGGGAGGCCTTCATGGATTCTACCTCGGCCTTGAGAGGTTCATCACGAAGATGCCCATCAGCAGCGTTCTATCGGAGAAGGTGTGGATGAGACCGCTGATGGCAGTCGTTACCTTTGTTGCTGTGTGTGTCGCATGGGTGTTTTTCCGTGCAGAAACACTCCCTGCAGCTCTCAGCATGTGCGCTTCGATGAGTTTCTTCGGCGGTAATGAACTGCTGCTCGATGCCAACCAGGTCGTTGCCACTTTCGGCGGAACCGCCCTGCTGCTCTTCTTGCAGTGGAAACTTCGAGACACCACCCTGGAAGCGGTGGCGGCAAGGATGCCGAGCTGGCTTCTTTCCCTCGTGCTGTTTGTCCTTCTGTTCCTGCTCTACCGGGTGAGAGGAGATTCACGTGCCTTTATCTACTTCCAGTTCTAGCACTCACCGGGTTTTCGATCGTTTGCCTGCGATCGACTGGGGCCGACGTTGGGGCGCTGCGCTGGCGGGTTTCCTGCTGCTCCTCTTGCTCCTCGAGGGATCCCTTCGATCCCAGGGGATCGGCCCGAGCCAGTCCGACACCACGCTGCTCTGGGTTGCCACCCGCGATCGACTCACCTCTGGAGACGTGGTGCTGGCAGGGGCATCGAAGAGCCAACTGGGACTCCATCGCCAGAGAATTGAAGAGGTCACCAAAAAGAGCACCCTGCAACTCTCCATCAACGGCATGGTTCCGTGGGCGATGCTCGGGCACCTGGCCTTCGAGACAGATTTTAACGGGCTAGTCCTCCTGTCGGTTACCCCCTACGGGCTCACAGAAGGGTTTTCCATCTACATGGGTGATCAGTCGGACCATCTGCGGGCGTGGAAACGAATGGCCTGGTCATCACCCCTGGAGAGTTGGTTGAGGACCCGTGCCGACGGATTTCTGGTCACTCGCAGGTCCGGGGTTTCCCGGCGTTTTCTCGTACCTCTTGGTATCGGAAGCAACAGGGGGTTGCCGTACCTGACGATGGACACCCAGCGCCAGATGTTTGCCGACTATTCCCGCAGGGATGCGGCCAGGTTCCTGGCAGAAGGCGCGAGCAAGACTGTTGCCCTCGCAGAGGATCAGCAGCCCTCCGTCGGGTTGTTCGCGGCGGTGAGGGAAGCGGTCGCCCAGATTCGATCAAGAGGAGGGGAGGTGGTGCTGATCAGAATGCCATCCTCGGGTGCCTACCGGGAAGCGGAAGCGCTGCGGTTTCCTCGCGAGAAGTTCTGGAATACGTTTGTCGCACAAGTCGATGCGCCATCGATTCACTTCGAGGATTTCCCCGCTCTTTCTCGCTTTTTCTGTCCAGACGGAAGCCATCTCGATGGCAAGGACTCTCTCGCTTTCACCGATGCGATGCTGGCCATCCTTGTCGAGGAGCGCTGGAGCCGTTGATCGGAACGGGGAAGTGATTGCGAGGGCAAAACGGGTGAGTTTATTTCGCAGGGCCATCGAGATCAATACAGAAACAGACTCCAGAGCGCTTGTTAGCACTATGGAGCCTGGTTTGTTGTTCTGTTTCGAACCGTTGCTGTTTCTTACGGCAGGATCTCGGGGATGATTCTTTCGAGTCGTTGCTCGATGGCCGGCAGCGCATCCGCTTCCGTCAACTGAATCTGCCGTGCCGTGATCACCAGCGTGTTTTTGATGCGCACCTTGGTGCGTTCGGCGTTGTAGACCTGGTTGCGGCGGGTGCGGTTGCCCTCGGCGCCGGCGACGATGCCGGCGGACCCGATGGCGGTGATGGAACCGGCGACCGAGCCCTTCTTCGAGCGGTCATCGAGTTCGGTCTTGACGATGCCGCTAACCGCCTCGTCGATGCGCGTCTCGATGATCATCGTCCACGCCTCGCTGCGGCTCTTGCGGTCGATCAGGTCGCCGACGGCGGAACCGATGAAGGCGCCGGCGATGGTCGCATTCTGACGGGTGCGACGACTGTTATTGCGCGCCTGGTTATTGCCGATAGCGCCGCCGGCGACGGTGCCGAGCAGTTTGCCCATCGAGGAGGAGTCGTCGGGCAGGTTCTCGTTACGGCCCCAGAACTTGATGACGGCGGTGATGTCGTAGAGCGCCTCGGCGGGATCCTTGGTGACGGTCCACCCCTCCTCCTCCATGCTGGCGACGAGCATTCCACGCAATTTGCGGGTGTCGAGATCGAGCCCGGAGGGGTTTCTGACCTGGATGGTGACGCGACGGTCGTCGCCGCCGGGGCGATCGCCGATGAACTCGGGCACGCCATCGACCCACTGCGCCTGGACATTCATCTCCTTGTAGCGCTCGCTACCGCCGGAGACGCTGACACAGCCGACGGTGGCGAGAGTGGCCCCCATCATCACGGTGACAAGAGAGAAACAGATCAACGATCGAAACATCGGGGACTCCTCGCTGCAGTTTTGGGGCGGGCTCGATGCAAAACAGGCGCGACTCCGATGGGGAGTCACGCCTGTATCATGTTTCATCGTAACCGAACAGGCAAGGGGAGCCTGCAAGATGTGTCTGCAGTGGCGGCTAGTTGCGCGGCATCAGCGGACACGCCACCTGCGGACGCTTGCGCATGAAGACGAAGTCCTCGAGGGTCTGGTTCTTGTTGTGACAGACGAGGCAGGCGGTCTCCTTGACTGCTGGCCACTGGTGGTTGACCGGATCACGCGGGTGATCGGGGTTGAGACCGTGGCAATTTTCGCACTGAACATTCTTGTACGGTTCGGCATCCTTCGGCGCGATGAACGCCTGGCCGTATCCGAGCACGCCGGTCTCCTCGAGACTGGCGAAGGCGGTCGCATGCTTGGTCTTCTGCCAGAATTCGGTTTGCTCGACATGACACACCGAGCAGGTGGTGGCGGTCAGGTACTTGGCCTTGTCGTGTAACGGCGGCAACTTCTCGAGGTCGAGGAACTCGGCGTTTTTGCGAAACGCCTCGACCATCGCAACGATCTCCGGATCTTCCAGCAAGTGCGGCTCCATCGAGGCGCGCTCGTACCAGTAGGTCGAGCGGCCCGCCGGAGGAGCCTCGTCGTAGGAGAGGGAGACCATCGGGCCACCGCCATCGATCCAGTCGATGTCGATGGTGCCGAGGCGTGCACCCTGGCTATCGGTGCGAGCCAGCAGCGTGTGGTTGATCGTCTCGAGGCTGTCCGCTTCATCGATCCAGATCTTGTGGTTGCCCAGTTCGATCATCGGATCGAGCATCAGATCGATGCCATCGACCTCGGCAGCGAGTTGACGATTGGTTTCGAGGTGATTGGCCGACAGCAGGATCACCATGTCGCACTGTTGGCGCAGCTGGGGGACCAGCTTCTGGGCGGTCTCGATGGAATCGAGCAGCGCCAGCGGTCGCTCGGGATTGGCCTTCTCGAGGAAGTAAGAGGGAATCGTGTCGATGGTCAAGCCGAGGATACCGATCTTCATTCCCGCCATTTCGATGATGGTGGAGGGGGGGAAGATCGGTTGCTGGTCATCGGCATAGACCAGGTTTGCCGACAGCAGCGGGAACTGCGCCTGCTTCTGGAAGTCGAGCAGTGCCGGCAGGCCCAGCGTCAGGTCGTGGTGGCCGACCAGCATCGCCTGGTAACCCATGCGATTGTACGACTCGATGATCAGTTTTGCCTTGGACAGCAGTTGTTGCCGGGCGAAGTCCTTCTTCTTGCCATCGTCGGTGCCAAAGAGGGTGTTGCCGCCATCGATCAGCAGCAGGTTCTGGTGATGGAAACGAGTTTGATCGATGTAGGCCGAGCGACGGGTGATGGATCCCTGTCGCACCTTCTTGCGCTTGCAGCCGCAGACATCGATGTAGCCGACGTTGTTGATGGAGAAGACCAGGAACAGATCGTGTTCACCGCTGCTCGCCGAATCATCGGTGGCGGCAGCGGCGGGCGCTGCGGCGCTGTCATCTTGCGACAGCGACCGGTTCGAGTTCGATCCGGGTTGAGCGCTGGCCTCGGGGCGCTGTTCGACCAGTGCCGGGTAGACCATCATCAGGAGGATGGCCACGGTGATGATCTGGGGGAGCGATCTCTTCATGATGGGTAACTTTCCTTCACTTCTCTTCAGTGCTTCTCTTCAGTGTTTCTCTTCAGTGTTTCTCTTCAGTGGTGGACAGGCGATCCGGGGCATCCCTTGCACCGGGTCGAAGGGCACCTTGGTCTCACTGGGATTATGACATGCCCAGCAATTGTTGTCCTGCACCGCTGGCCAGGGGAACGCCTGCGGCTGGCTCGGATGTCGTGGATTCTGGCCGTGACAGCTCTCGCACTGGACATCTTTCCAGCGTCCCGGCTGGTGGGCATCGACGAAGGTTTCGCCATATCCGGTGACATGGCACGGCATGCAGTCGTAGCGGAACTGATCGCCGGAGGCCTCGAGAGTGGCGTAGGCGCGTCCGTGAGCGGTTTTCTTCCAGAATGCGGTCTGTTGCGGATGGCACACGGCACAGGTGATGGACCCGAGGAATTGAGAAGATGGCTTGAAGGTCATCTTCTGCTCATCGATCGGCGTCTTGTAGCGGGTCGAGGCGAGAAATTCCTGGACGATTTCTTCCATCGCCGGGTGACGACCGATGTGGGGCGCCAGTGCCACCGTCGAGAGATCGGCGATGTTGGAGCCGGCAGGGGCATCTTCATCCCAGATGCTGACCCACGGCTGGCCGCTCTCGCGCAACCACAGATCTGCCCGGGACAGTTCCGATCCCTGACCACTCGGCTTCAGCAGCACCGTGCCCTGATGCAGGGTGGTCTTGATCTTGTCGTTGATCCAGGTGTTCTCGGAGCCGTTGCTGGAGTTGGGTTCGACCACCACATCGACTGCGGGCACCTCGGCGGCGAGGCGATCGACATCGGCACGGTTGATGTGACCGAGCACCACACACAGGTCGACTTCATCACGGTGTGCCTCGATCTCGGCGAGGATCGCCGGGTATGGATCGGCGAAGGTCGAGCCGGCGCAGTGCTTGTCGATGAAGCGTTGTGGGGGCACTCGCATCGCACCGACGATCAGCACCTTACGCCCCTGGCTGGTGACGATGGTCGAGGCGGCGAAGGGGGCGTTGCCGTCGCCATCCTTGAAGTTTGCGCACAGCACCGGAAACTTCATCCGTGCGGCGAGTTGTTTCAATCGATCGAGGCCCAGTGCCAGGTCGTGTTCTCCCAGGGCGGCGGCGGAGGTGCCGAACAGGTTGTAGGCATCTACCAGTAGCAGCGCCTTCTGATGCATCTGTTGCTGGAGTAGTGGATTCGGGTGCAGTCGCCCGAGCGAGAAGAGCCAGTCGCCGCCATCGACCAGCAACGGTTGGATCCCGTCTGCCTTCAACGAGTTGAGATAGGTCATCCGTCTCGACAAACTGCCGAGCTTGATCTTTCGCTTGGGTCAGCCACACGGTTCGATGTAGCCGTAGTTGTGGACCGAGGCGAGCAGCAGGAACGGAGTTTCTTCCTCGTCTTCAGTCTGCGCTGGATCGGACTGCGCTGAATCTGACTGCGCTGAATACGGATACACCGCGTGCGCTTTCGCCGGGGTGGCAGGGAGCGCTGGCTGCAGCAGGGGTGCGATCAGCAACGGTGCGCAGATCATCAGAAGTAGCGGAAACTTCAACATCACTCCTTCGTCCCGATCAGGGACAAACTTCCAGGCAGGGTAGCGCCTCGATGGAACCACGGGGGTAAAGGAGGGTCGCTTGTTGGTCGGAGCTGGTCGCCAACTGGGCCAGCGCCAGCACCGAGTCCTCGATGGTGACCGAGCCGTTGTCATCGAAATCGGCGGCCGCCAGGCAACTGGGCTGGGGTCCATCCTTGCCGAGCCAGTCGACCAGTTCGTGGAAGTCGGCCATGTCGAGATCTCCATCGGAGTCGACATCGCCGCGCACCAGGATCATCGAGGCGGTGACCGGAGCTTCCAGCGGCGGAACGGTGGTCGGTGTCGGTAGGATGTCGGAGAGGAGCAGTACTGCGACCAGCAGTGCTGCTGCACTGCTCCACCAGCGACCGAAGGGGAGAGTGGTCGGTGAGGAGCCGCCATCGTCCGAGGGTTTGCTCGATCGATTGGCCGTGGTGCGGATCTGTTCGAGGGTTGCTTGCGACAGTGCCGCAACCTGGTCGGGACCGACGCCAGTCAGCGCCTCGATGGTCAGCAGCAGTTCAGTGCTCAACTGGTCATGGACGGTGCGGCAGCCGTGGCAGCTGTTCAGATGGGAGGCGATTCGCTGCTCTTCCAGCGGACCCGACTCGCCGTCGAGAAACCGCGGAAGAACGTTCCGCACACCATCACAATTATCGAGTGAAATCATCGGGCGATCGCTCATGCGCTGCCCCCTTTCGCGGATTCGGAGCGCTTCAGCTCCTTGCGTAACGCCGCGCGAGCTCGACGCATCAGGTAATCCACCTGGTGGAAGGACATGCCGAGGCGCTCGCCGATCTCCTCGTAGGAGTGGCCCTCGATGTACTTCCATTGCAGCGCCAGTCTCATCTCATCGGGAAGGCGATGGACCAGTTCGTCGGTTTCGAACGAGGTCGATTCCTTTGAACGGTGCCGGGCCCGCGCCAGCAATTCGGAGCGTGCTTGCTGGAGCACCACTCGCTTGCGTTGCTTCTGCTGGATCCACCGATGGGCTCGATTCTGAACCAATCGGGAGAGCCATCCGATGAAGGCGCGTGGCTCTCTCAGCGAGGGGAGAGAGCGCCAGATGTGAAGGAGGGCATCCTGGGCGACGTCGTCTGCATCATCTCGACCCACCTTGCGACGAGAGAGTCCCAGCACCAGCCCGCCGAAGCGTTCGATCAGCACGCCGAAGGCGGCCTCGTCGCCGCCGGCGGCGCGCCTCACCAGGTCGACATCTTCGAGCTGAGAAAGGGACTGCGGAGAATCCGCTGCCGCCTTCTCGGGTCGATGATCGCCAGGAGCTGGGCACATGCTGGATCTCCGGGGCAAGGGGGTCAGTCGAGGGCCAAGTGACCTCGATCACAGACGGGGCGCTTGGTCCGCATTCGGGCCAGGATCACCTTCCTGAGCAGTATAACATGAAGCCGGGACCGTCCCGGATCACTCCTCGCTACTCTGCAGTGGAAGTGGCGTGCTGGGGGGCCGATTCGGAAACCAAATACCTCAGATGGAGCGAATCTGGCGGAATGCCTCGATGGCCCGCTGGAGCCCCTCATCGTCGATCTGGCGGTGCAGAACCGCTCGCAAGCCGCGTTCGCCGATGGCCAGCACCCGCACCCCGAGCGCCTCCAGTTCCGCCTCCATCTGCTGGTATCCGGCGCTATCGATCTGGTCGAAGGCGACGAACAGGATGTTGGACTGCGGTGGGTTGGGCTCGATGCGGGCGCCCGGCAGTTGCGCCAGCTGTTCGGCGAGTTGCTGGCAGCGGCGATGGTCTTCGGCGAGGCGATCGATCCCCTGGGACAGGGCGACCCGTCCCGGTGCCGCCAGCACTCCGACCTGGCGCATTCCGCCGCCGAGTAACTTGCGCAGTCGTCTGCCCTCGGCGATCTGCTCGGCCGATCCGCACAGCAACGAACCGACCGGACAGGACAGCCCCTTCGATAGACAGAAGGAGACGCTGTCAAACTCTGCCGCCAGTTGCGCCGCCGGGATGCCGAGCGCCACCTCGGCGTGAAACAAGCGAGCCCCATCGAGGTGCATCTTCAATCGATGCTCGCGGGCGGCCTGTGCCACCGGTGCGATTTGCTCCGCTGTGATCACCCGTCCACCGCACATGTTGTGAGTGTTTTCGAGACAGATCAGTGAGGTGCGCGGCTGGTGCGGATCGTCGGGGCGGATCGAGGCTGCGATGTCGCTGGCATCGAGACAGCCAGCGACCGACGGTAGTGGATGGGGGTGGACTCCCCACAATCGTGACGATCCCCCCGCCTCGTACAGGTAGATGTGACTGTCTTCCATCAGGAGCATCTCATCGCCGGGTCGAGTCAGGGTGCCGATGGCGATGGAGTTGGCCATGGTGCCGGTCGGGACAAAGAGCGCCGCTTCCTTGCCGAGGCGCTCGGCACTCTCCTGTTCGAGCTATCGTCGCCGAGGGGAGCCTCGACCATCTGCTGGTACATCTGCTCGGTCGGGTGGGTGACGGTGTCCGATCTCAGGTCGACGCGCTGCATCAGTCCTCCAGGGTCGTGTGAAATTGAAGTCTCAGTGGCGAGATGACACCACGAAATCTCCTTCAACGGTAGTGTTCCTCGAAGTGTCATCGATGTGTTATCGCTGCATCCTTGAAGCGTCATCGGCGACTTGGGCTTGTACAGTGGCCGCGGGCAGGAGACCCTGCAGCGCTGCGGTGGCTGTCACCGCCGCTGACCGGTAGAGCGAGGAGGATCTCGATGGAGATGGATGACAAGGTCTGCATCTGTTTCGGGGTTTCGCGCCGCAAGCTGGTCAACTTCACTCGCCAGACCCAGCCGAGCCGACCATCGCAACTGTCGAACTGCTTCGGTGCCGGCACCGGCTGCGGCTGGTGCATTCCTTTTCTGATGAGGATTCATGCCGAAGGAGTGGCATCGCAAGGGGAGGATTCGCCGTCATCCCGGGGTGCCGCGAATCCGCTCGAGATCAGCGCCGAGGAGTACCAGCAGCTGCGATCCAGTTATCGACAGCAGGTCAACGCCGGCGAACTGCCGAAGAATCGCCATGGCAGTGGTGGGAGCCTCGACGGTGACGCAGGGGAGGATGACTCTGCGGCGGATGATTCTGCGGCCGCAGAAGGCGAAGATGGGCCGCGACAGGATGGCCGGCGACAAGATGGTCGGCGAGATGTTGGTGAGATCGACGACGACGCCTTCGCCTAGCGGGTCGGTCAAGAGTCGGTCAAGAGTCGGTCAGGAGTCGGTCAGGAGTCGGAGAGGGTATCCAGTTTGCGGCCGATGGCATCGATTTGAATCCGCAACTCGACGATCCGTTTGGGGTAGCGACTGCGGGTGGTGGTGCGGTCCATATTTTCGTCGCCCAGTTCGACATTCATCTTTTTCTCGA
>LWDU01043955.1_pt1 | contig 11871 bp, 11 predicted proteins | sample 727161 | NCBI WGS metagenome assembly LWDU01 (sample SAMN04566230, study PRJNA314399) | hydrothermal vent metagenome | isolation source: deep sea hydrothermal plume seawater | place: Mexico: Gulf of California, Guaymas Basin | collected 2004-07-11 | reverse complement strand
ACCACCCGCTGCTTTACTAAAATTCATCATCCTGCCAAATTTATTCACAAAAATAACTGATACAGCATTCGATTCTTGTATATTATCATTCTAGGTGAAGTAATAAAATTCTACAAATACGTTCATTAGGTTTGATGGTCATAATTCATAACTGCGCGTTGTTTCCTTTTTATTTGTATATTTATCCACACTAACATTAGACTCATTTGATGTTCTGTAATAACCAACTACATTTCTTTCCACATCACTCCTAAATTAGAAATTAGTGTTTGATTATTTTGGCGAGGAGAGAAATAAAGAATTGGGAAAACATGGGCAAGAGAATAGAATTAGTGGGAAACTTTAAATTCCAAAAAAACCAATCCCAATAAGTATAGAATACTGTTTAGTGCAAAATTTAAGAAGAGATAAAGTGGTGGAGATAAAAGGTCGTGTTGGACTAATTTAATCCTAAGTTGAGATTCCTAGTAAATCTCCACCAAAATTCTTTCCACCAATTTCTTAATCATATTAGGTGGATGTGATTATTGCGTGCCTGCTCATTATGGTGACAAGGAATTCGTAAAAAAGAATCATCGCTTGTGTTCAGCGAATATAAAGGACATCCAAGTATAGCCAAACTGGTTACAGATCGGTATTAAATTATCACTCTTTGAAAACAGTTAATCATTAATGATTCAAAAAGCATTTATAAATTTGCAAATCATATTCTTACAAGTATAATTTAATGGCTCTTATATTCGCTAAAAATATTTTATGACATTTCACCAAGATAATCTGAGCAAAATACATCATGAAACAAACATCAACCCCAGACTTATTGCAATTAGCTTTGGGAGACGGCACCCCCAAAAAAGCCCTGATGACCGCAATAGTAGTTGGGACTATTCTAACTTTAATTATATTAAAATTATCCTTACTTATTGTGTTCCTTACTGTGTCACCACATGGGGTGCTATTCACGGAAAGCGTGCGCAATTTTTGGCAGATAATTCATCGAACTGAGACGTGATCTTTGTAAATTCTATATTACACATAATAGAACAGTTTTAAATCTATACCCGAAAAGTAATGGACCTCATTTTGAGGTATATTATTGTTTGCCAAGTGAAGTTTGCAATCTCTGTCTGTATCATTATCATTGGCAAATTTTTATAGATATTTAAAACAAATTATAAAAAAATTGAACAAGTTTTTGTCTGGCATGTTAAAGTTTTGGAAATCTCAATTATGTATGTCAGATAAATCTATTTCGAGCAAAAAATTATTATATTTGAGAGGAAAGTAATTGTAATGAAGGATATTGATCCAAAAACATCTCAAGTTAATTCCATAGAACAGAGCAGAACTGAACATGAACAGTGGCTTCACATGTACAGACAAATGCTCAAGATTCGTAAATTTGAAGAAAATGTGAACCAGTTATATACCACTGCTAAGATGCCTGGTTTATCACATCTTAGTATCGGTCAGGAAGCTGTTGCAGTAGGAGTATGTGAGTCCCTCAGGAGTGATGACTACATTACAAGTACACATCGTGGTCATGGACATTGTTTAGCAAAAGGAGCAAAAACCAACTTAATGTTTGCAGAATTATTAGGTAAGGCTTCGGGTTATTGCAGAGGCAAAGGTGGTTCCATGCATATTGCTGATCAAGAAAATGGAAATCTAGGAGCAAATGCCATTGTGGGCGGCAGTGCTGGTATCGCCACAGGAGCAGCATTGTCTGCAAAAATGAGAGGAACTGATCAAGTTGCCGTTTGTTTTTTTGGTGATGGAGCACTTGGCCAAGGGATAATTTATGAAGTTATGAACATGTCCTCTTTATGGAAATTGCCTGTGATTTATGTGTGTGAGAATAATCTTTACACCGAGTACACTCACTACACTGAAACTACTGCAGGTAATATCATAGGGAGAGCAAAAGCATTTCATGTTCATGCAGAAGAAATTGATGGACAGGATATCCGGAAGGTATTTTCAACAACTCGTAAATTAGTTGAAAAAGCCCGATCTGGAGATGGACCTTCCTTTTTATTGTGTAAAACTTATCGCTATTATGGCCACCATGTAGGTGATATTAACCGAACATATTATCGATCTAAAGAAGAAGAAAATGAATGGAAAATCAATCGAGACCCTTTGAAAATCTTTGCTAATTGGATGATCAACGATCAACTCATTGATGCTCCAGGTTTGGAGCAAATTGAATCTGATGTTCAATCTGAAATGGAAGATTCAGTACAATTTGCATTGGATGCCCCATATCCTGATCTAAACGAGGTGGATAAACATGTCTATGCTTGAAATGACAGAACGTGAGATTACTTTTTCTCAGGCGATCAATGAAGCATTATCTGAAGAAATGCGTCGTGATGAATCAGTTTTTATTATTGGTGAAGATGTGGCTGAAGCAGGAACACCTTTCAAAGTGCTCAGTGGTTTGGTAGAAGAATTTGGGACTGAACGTGTTATTGATTCACCTATTTCAGAGTCTGGCTTCACAGGCATTGGAGTTGGGGCTGCCATGACAGGTATGCGACCTGTTGTTGATATAATGTTTGGAGACTTCATGACAATAATAATGGATCAGATAGCGAATCAAGCAGCAAAGATACACTACATGTCTGGAGGTAAATTGAAGGTGCCGATGGTAGTTCGTACAAATTTAGGAGCATCAAGACGCTCGGCTGCACAACATAGTCAAAGTTTGCATGTCTGGTTAGGCCATATACCAGGTCTTAAAGTAATCCTACCTTCTACTCCCTATGATGCCAAGGGTTTAATGAAAACGGCTATTCGCGATGATAATCCCGTTGTGTTTTTTGAAGACAAAATGATGTTTCAAGATAAGGGGAAAGTTCCTGAAGGTGACTATACTATTCCATTTGGAGTTGCCGATATTAAAAAAGAGGGAACCGATATAACTCTAATTGGAACCAGTAGTATGGTTCAAGTGGCTCTTGAGGCAGCAGATCATTTAGCACAAATCGGCATTAGTGCAGAGGTGATTGATCCAAGAACAATCCTACCACTAGATAAAAAAACTTTGATTGATTCTGCCATAAAAACGAGTAGAGCGATTGTAATTGATGAAGGATATGCTAGTTATGGGGTTACAGCTGAGATTGCTTCCATTATTGCTGATGGAGCATTCTACCATTTGGAGACACCAGTAAAACGTATAGGTGCTATGGATGTCCCTATCCCTTTCTCTCCTGTACTTGAGGACTTAACGATACCCTCCTCTGAGATGGTGGTAAACATGGCTAAAACACTTTGTGGTAGGTCGTGAATATGATGATCACTAAAGACGTTTGTGAAAATATGTACAAATAACATCACGTATTTAATTTAAATAATATGCTATAAGAAAGGGAGAAAAATTGGCAACTGAAGTTATTATGCCTGCATTAAGTCCAGCGCAAGAAACTGGAATATTAATAGAATGGTTTAAGGAAGAAGGTGACTTAATTGAAAAAGGTGAGCCTTTAATGGAAATTGAAACAGATAAAGCGAATGTTGAAGTTGAAGCAACAACCACTGGAATTTTGGCAAACATTACTGTAAATTTGGGTGATGAGATTCCCGTGGGCAAAGTAATTGCCCTGATTTTGGCAGATGGTGAATCTGTCCCTGAATCTAAAAAAGAATATTCTTCCTCCGAAACAAAAGTCTCTGAAGAAGATACCGCTCAACTGCAAAATACAATCTCCAGTCCGTTGGATCCATCAGCAAATCTTCCCACAAACAAAATAGTTGCTTCTCCTAAAGTACGACAATATGCAAAAAAAGAAGGTATTGATTTATCATTTATTAAGGGGAGTGGCCCCAATGGTGTTATCTTGATGGAAGATGTGTTAGTAAACCAATCTTCAACAGAAACAGAAGAAAATGATATCCCAACAAGTAAAGGATGGCGATTAATGGCAGATCGTCTCACAGAAAGTTGGTCCAGTGCACCTCATTTCAATTTGGTCCGCCATCTAGATGTAAGTAACTTAGTAACCTATAAAAAACAAGTTCAAGAAAAAAATTCAAACAGACTTACTTACACAGACTTGTTGATAAAATTAGTTTCAATTGCCTTAAAAGAACACCCACGAATCAATGCATCTTGGATAGACAATAAAATTGTTAAGAATTCTGAAATCAATGTTGGATTGGCCGTAGACTTCGATGGTGGATTAATTGTCCCTGTGATCCACAAGACCGATGAGCTTAGCCTTGGTGAAATTACGAATCGGCGAAAAGATTTAATAACCCGAACTCAAGCGGGGAAATTACGTTCAGGGGATTTGGATAGAGGTACATTCACTATCAGTAATTTGGGTATGTTCGATGTGGATTCTTTCAACGCAATTATTAATCCACCCCAAGCCGCAATTCTTGCAGTGGGTAGAATAGTTGATAAGGTGGTACCAGTTGATGGGCTGCCAGCTGTAAGACCAATACTTACTCTTAATTTATCTTTTGATCATCGTGTGGTAGATGGGGTACGCGGTGCAGAATTTCTAAAAACGTTATCAAATTTGATTGAAAATCCACTTCAATCTGGATAATGTAAATCTTTTTTTATTTTTCATCTTATTAGGTAAAAATTATGTCACAAGTAAGTCATTCAGAACCGTCTCAAATTAACTTAGAAGATATTAAACCAAACTGGGAATGGAACAGACCAATCTCTGCACCAGGCCGAATGGCGGTTGATTTTGAGGAACGAGTTGACTTTCGCAGACTTCATAAATATAGGCTTGGTCGTGCCCAAAAGGCCCTAGAAGAATCAGATCTTGGTGCTATTTTGTGTTTTGACAACAACAACATACGCTACCTTACCAGCTGTGTTATTGGCGAATGGGCAAGAGACAAAATTTGTCGGTATGCACTTTTAACAGGTAATTCCAATCCTTACCTCTGGGATTTCGGTTCTGCTGCATCCCATCACCGCCTTTATGCACCATGGATGGAGAATGATCATTGTTTTGCAGGGATGTTAGGATTGCGAGGTTCGGTGAATGCCGATGCCGGTTTTTTCAAAAGAGCTGCAAAGGAAATAGTCGAACTCCTCAGAAAAGAAGGCGTGGCAGATATGCCTTTGGGCGTCGACATTGTAGAACCACCGATGTTATTTGCGCTCCAGGCAGAGGGGCTGGATGTTCGGGATGTTCAGCAAGTTATGCTTAATGCTCGACAAATCAAGAGTATGGATGAAATAGTCCTGCTGAATATGTCCGCATCCATGGTAGATGGTGTATACCATCTAATTGCTGAAAATTTAAAACCTGGAATGCGTGAAAATGAACTTGTTGCATTAGCAAATAAATTTCTCTACGACAACGGTTCCGATGACGTTGAAGCAATCAATGCGGTTTCAGGGGAGCGTTGCAGTCCGCACCCTCACAATTTTACTGACCGAATGTACCGACCAGGAGACCAGGCTTTTTTTGACGTGATTCAGTCCTATATGGGTTATCGAACTTGTTATTACCGCACTCTGAATGTGAGCAGCAAGACTCCAGCACAAGAAGATGCTTACCGGAAAGCTCGTGAGTGGATTGACAATGCGATTGCACTGGTGAAGCCAGGGATAACCACAGATAAAATTGCTGAGGTTTGGCCTCGAGCGGAAGAATTTGGATTTGCTTCCGAGATGGAGGCATTCGGCCTTCAGTTTGGACATGGTTTGGGGCTGGCCCTCCACGAACGCCCAATCATTAGTCGTTTGGTGTCTTTGGATAATCCGTTCGAACTACAGGAAGGCATGGTCTTCGCTCTTGAAACATATTGCCCCGCAGCAGATGGAAATGGAGCTGCACGGATAGAAGAGGAAGTCATTGTAACGGCAGACGGATGCCGAATTATTACTTTATTTCCTTCTAAAGAACTTTTTATTGCTAACGCTTACTAATCATTGATCACTGGAGAAAAATGCCATATTACACTTATGAATCATTGGTCAATGAAGGCTTAAGATTCGAATTTCAACAAAGTATCCATGATGATCCATTGACCTGTCACCCAGAATCAGGTGAGCCCATCAAGAAAATTATTGTAGCAGGAGCTGCAATCCTGATACCTGGTTTAAGACGTAGCACTGTAGTGAATAAATTAAGTCCTGCTGCCACAGCATGTGGGTGTGCTTCTAATGCGGCCCTTGCTGCGGCAGTGCTTTCAAAGAGGTCCTTCACTCCACCCTACCTTGGACAAAGAGAAAATCGATTAATGAAAGGGAAAAGTCATCTGGGCCATTCCCATCACACGTCTTTAAATTGTTCGACAGGGAGAAATACTAAAAAATAGTAATGCAAAGCCATGTTTCTATGGTGATGGTGTGTTTGTTCAGAGAATGGGGGATTTACTTATCAAGCTCATTTATGGGAAAGATGAAAGAAGTCAACTTAACATTTTCAGCTTGCTGAAATTAGGGCTGGGCTGCTTAAAAATTAACTTGGTCCTCCTTGGGACCATTTGCGGAGGGATGCGATCAGCCATAGGACTTTTAAAGAGCTATGACTTTCTATTAATTAGAGGTGGTCTACTGAGAAAAATGTTGAGTCTGATAACTTTTATAAATTGATTTATCTTGGTAGTCTTGTGTTAAAAGTTAATGCATTTTAAAAAACCCAGAACTGTTTAAAATCAGTCGGCAATAATTTTATTTTAGTCATGATTATATAATCCTTAGTTTAGTCTTATTTGAATCTGCAGGGTTTTCCAACTTTGGGTGAATTCTTCAACAATATTGATAGGTGAATTATGGACTCCTTTAACAAGGACCTGACTGAAGAACAGCGTTTGATGAAACAGAGCTGTCGTAATTTCATAGATCGGGTTGTTGCTCCATTTCTCAGAGAGGAATGGCAGCGTGAATGGAATATGGATCCTGCAGAACGTCTTCCGGATAGGATTCTGAAGGCAGCTGATGATATTTCCATTCGGACACTTGGTGTACCGGAAAAGTACGGAGGTGTTGAATTGAATCCTGAAACAGAAATTCGCAGCTTTGCAATTATCGCAGAAGAGATTGCACGCGGAGATTCTGGACTTGCAGATAAACTGGTGCAAAATTGGAAAGTCGCAGTACTGCTCAGAAACCTGGCTGCGGAACATCTTCAAAAGAAGTGGTTTACACGCCTGGTGGAAGAACACGGTTTACTGTTTGCGCACTGTCTGACAGAGCCAAAAGGAGCTTCTGATCGCTGGCTTCCCTACAATGTCCCGGAAGCAGCCATGGACACCATTGCTCAAAAGATTGATGGGGGCTGGAAAATCAATGGACGCAAACAATTTATCAGCAATGGCTTTGATGCAGGTCTTTATGTCGTCTACGCAAACACCAGTCCAGGGTCTGGTATGCTTGAGGGGACATCCAGTTTTTTGGTGCCCAGAGAGACTCCCGGGTTGGAAGTGGTTCGATGCAATGAAACCATAGGCTGTCGTTTCATGAATAATGGGGAAATCTATTTTTCCGACTGCTATGTTCCGTATGATCATCTGCTCTGTGAAGGAGAAGCTCTTTCCAAGGCCGCAGTCTATTTCCGCCCAGGTAAAATAATTCAGGCCGCCAAGAATCTGGGAGTTGGAGTTTCTGCTTTTGAGAAAACATCTTTATTCGTTCAAAGCTATGAGCGTGGAGGAAAAATTCTGATCAAACACCAGGCAGTTGCTTCCAGACTTGCAGATATGGCCACCCGGATTACGGCCGTAAGAACCCTTCTTAATCAAGCTGCATATTCCGTAGATACTCGTAGTTCAGATTCGGACGTCCTGTGCAACATGGCCAAAGTTTATGCGTCTCAGGAAATCCTAAAAGTTTGTCAGAATGCTTTGGAACTTCACGGAGGAATGGGGGCAATGCTTGATGTAGGAATCGAGAAACTTTACCGAGATGCTACAATTTTCTTGCATATGGACGCAACGGTTGATATTTCTCATTTCAAGATCGTGAAAGCCATGTTTCCTGAGACTGCAGGGAGATATGCCGGTCCGGAGAACTAAACAGACAGCCTTACTCTTGATGAACTGGTTATGCAGATGTTTGAGGTCAGGATCCTTCACCACAACGGGGTGTTCTGGGAAGCCTTAGCGGGCTGGCGCGTGGAGTCTCAGTCGTAGTACTAGTGAGAAGAATTTAAACTATAAAGGGCTTGAATTTGGAGTAGAATATACTATCTACATCCGGAGAATGATGAGTGTCCCAGTTGTAGTTCTACATTTTTAGGCTGTACTAGTTCAGTTTAATTTCAAAACCGTTGAGTATGGTAACTGAATTCGCGAATTGCTATGTCTTTATCTTAAGCCTCATTTAATGTCATCAGATTTTCATGTGTTTCGACATATAATATAGCGTATCGCTTATAGCTTCAGTTTGGATTGTATCAACTTGATATTTTCCTTTGCTGTTTTTTTCAGGAAATAGAAAACCGTGAAGATCATGATTATATGTATTCCATTCTGAATCTTTCCCTGACGAATTTAATAAATCATAGACTGCCTTAAAGATCCCCTGAAGATGGTCATTATTTCTCCCCATTATAAAGATTGGTGTTCTTATCTTATTGATTCTATCTTTTGCTCTTGGGAGATCGATTCTTTCCAAAACTTTTTCTAATTCATACATTTCCATTTTTTCAATGTTTCTTAGCTGGGTATCTTCATTTATGAAAGTCGTTTTATCTGGATTCAGACATAAAAATTCATGTGCAGCAGGTTCACTTGCTACAACAGCCTTCAACCCATGATACTCAGATATGATCTTTAAGGCCATTTCTCCACCATGACTCATACCAACAAGTCCAACTCTGTTCGAGTCTATTATAGGTAATGATTTAAGTTGCTCTACAACAGAAATTTCATCTTCGTATTCCAATGGAGAGCGGTTGAACAAATCACTGCCTTGTCTTTTGTCCCTGATAAGTGGTCCGCCATTGTTATATCCTAATTCGACTTCAGTTCGATAACGAATCCAAGCGCATGCAAATCCGGCTTCAACAAATTTATTAATGGTATATGCTTTGTTTTCAAAAGCCTTTATGATCCAAGGCATTCCCTCACCGCCATTTCCATATGAAAAAAGTACAAGAGGAAAAGGTCCGTTTCCATTTGGAATTCTGAGGCCAACAGCAGTGTAAAGACCGTCCCAAGTTTCAACGTACATAAGTTTTACGTTTTTTCCATCTATTTTTTGATCTACAATGAACATTTCCTCAATCATTTTTATCTCTTAATTAATACATTTTATCATTAAGCCATTTTAAAAATACCAGTACCTATTCATTGAAGCACGAAAAAACAAATTGAGATGCACTATAAAAAATTCTTGTTTAACTGACTACATGAATGCTGTTTTTAATAATAAAATAGATGATTCCAATGGACGAAAAGCGATACAATTTCACAATCATTATCAAAAATGTCTGACCACCTTTTCTATTTTACCAAATTAGTTTAAAGAATAAATATTTATTGGGTCTTTTTTCTTTCTTAATTTACCACTTTGGTAATGTTGGCGGCACATTGGATTATTAGAAAATAAAGTTTGATTTTAAGTTAGTAGTTTCACAAACTGTTTTAATTCTTCTGCTTTGAATTAAAAACCAATTGGGCGCCCAGCTACAGTTACAACAGATTGTTCTATTTCAGGAAAATAAACGACTTGTTTCAATTAAAATTGTAACCAATTAATTGTCTGGAGTTGATAAAAGGTATACAACTAAATTTTTTAGATATTCCAAGTCTTCTATCATTGAAGGTCACCCTCCAAAAAAAACCTCAATACTCTACGACCAAAGGATAATTAATTTGAGTAAATCCTCAAGAAATATTTCTCATTCATTGAGTTGTATTTTAAATTAATTATGAATCGAATTATATTTGAAACAGACGTTCAGCATTATCATATTTTATTTTATTTTTTTCTGTCTCTGAGAGATTCGATTCATCAATCAGATCAGTTGGCCGCTCATACCCCATGTCAAAGGGATAATCTGATCCCATCATGACTTGCTCTGCACCGACAAGATTTATGAGGTAATTCAAGGCATCACTGGAGTGTGTAATTGTGTCAAAATAAAACATCTTCAAATATTCACTAGGTTTTCTGCTGATCTTTTTACTAGCTTCTGGACGCATTTCATAAGCCCGGTCAAGTCGTCCAATCTGATAGGGAAGATGTCCGCCTCCATGAAAGAGTTGGATTTTCAGTTTCGGATGTTCTTCCATTAAACCGGAAAGAATCATATGTGAAGCAGTAAGAGCAGTCTCAGCGGGATTGGAAAACGCATTCCAGAGGTAATATTGCTTGTTTGTTTGTCCACCCAAACCTGGTACAGGGTGAATTTGAACAAATGCACCAAGTTTCTCGACCATGGCCCAGAAAGGACGGTATTCTTCTTCTCCAAGATATTTACCATTTATATTGGTGCCGATCTCTACCCCTTTCAGTCCTATGTCCATGCAGTATTTCAATTCTGATATTGCAGAGCTTACGTCTTGCAAAGGAATCATGCCCAAGGCAATGATTTGATCACTGTATTCAGAAGCTATTTTGGCCAGAGCATCGTTTTGAATTCTATTGACGCTTAGGGTGGTGCTTACATCTGAATCATATCGAAACAGGCTAGACCATGGACTCAACAAGGTTTTATTAATACCGGCTTCTGTCTGTTTGTTTAGAATTTTGTCTACATCAACAAATTCATGAAGTGCGGAATTGAGTCGTTTCCCTCCAAACTCGACAAAAGGTTTACCATTTTCGTAACCTGTATTCGGTGACCATGGATCTTTTGTTATTTTCTGTGTTATTTCATTGACAATGATGTGTATATGAGTATCTATAATCATAAATTTATCCATAAATGGTTATGATAGATGCACCAGATGTGATAAGACCTGTTCCAAGCCATACCCGCAACGTAACATTTTCAACTTTGCGTCCCATAAAGATGGGCGAAAGTATTAAGACTACTGGGATAGTTAAACCGCTCAAACCGATAACTATTCCTATGGGTGCCAAATCAATTGCTACCCAACGAGATAATGTTCCAAAACCTACAAATATTCCGGCTAAAAATAATAAAACAACCTCTTTTCTTGAATATGAAAAATATTTTTGGGTTTCAATCCCAAAAAAGTAACGAATCAACAAAATTAAACCATATGTAACAGTGCAAAAAATCATTCCTACGGTAACTCCTAAAAGAGGAGAAGGGATCGTTTCAAGTCCGTAGCGAATAAAAATAGAACTACTTGAGAAACACAAGGCAATTCCTAAACCAGGCAGGTATTGTAGAAAAAAGTTCAATCGCATATGTAAATTGTTCAATCATTTTTTTTTGTTATAAAGTATACGCCCACTACGATAGAAATAATTCCTACAAGCGTAATAAATGAGAGGATTTCGTTAAACATAAGATACCCAATCAGTGTAGCAAACAAGGGTGCTGTACCAACCAAGGCACTGGTTCTTGAAGCCCCAATTTGCTTCTGACTGACCGTCAAAAGTGTCCAGCCGACAACAAAATGTATCATTCCGGCTATAGCAAAATAAAAAATTCCCTGCCAGTTGAGAAGTAGAACAAGGTGTTTAATGTCTTCAATAATTATGATTGACAAAACCATAAAAAAAGTGCTTATTGTCATCAAAAAGAAAGTATGATAATAGACATTCACATGAATGCCAGCTTTTCTGTTAATTGTCTGGAATATTCCAAAACTAATTGCAGAAAGGATTGCCCATATAATACCACTCAAGTGATTTTCTCCCAGAGAATTTTGTAATCTGAAATAGATGCTAAAAACATACTCACTACAGGGTAATACTTTTCAACCATGGTAATCAATCGATTAATTAATTTGTCTATTTCATTTGTC
>LWDU01000630.1_pt1 | contig 11872 bp, 7 predicted proteins | sample 727161 | NCBI WGS metagenome assembly LWDU01 (sample SAMN04566230, study PRJNA314399) | hydrothermal vent metagenome | isolation source: deep sea hydrothermal plume seawater | place: Mexico: Gulf of California, Guaymas Basin | collected 2004-07-11 | reverse complement strand
CATCCGATGATCAAGACCCCTCATATTGATCGGCTTGCCAAGCGAGGCACGGCCTTTACCAATGCGCATTGTCAGGCGCCCCTGTGCAATCCCTCGCGCACGAGCCTGATGATCGGCCGCCGACCGGACAGCACGGGCATCTACGGGCTTGCGCCTTGGTTTCGGAATTTGCCGGAGTTTAAAAACGTCGTCACATTGCCGCAGTATTTGAAGCAGCACGGCGGCTACACGACATACTCCACCGGGAAAATTTATCACGGGCGTTACGGGCGACAGAAAACCGACAAGGAATTTGACGTACTCGGGCCGGGCGCCAGTGGCCGTCCGTTCCCGCCTAAGAAACTGGTCACCACACCTTTTGGCAATCATCCACTGGTGGACTGGGGCACCTTCCCGCATAAAGACGAGGATAAGGGCGACTGGAAAGTGGCCGACTGGGCAGTCGATCAGCTCAATCAAAAGCCCAAGGAACCGTTCTTTATGTCAGTAGGTTTTTTCCTGCCGCATGTGCCGCTCTTCGCGACGCAGAAATGGTTCGATCTTTATCCGGACAACGACACGGTCCTGCCCAAGATCAAGAGGGGTGACCGCGATGATACACCCCGCTTTAGCTGGTACATGCACTGGTATTTGCCGGAGGTACGCCACAAGTGGCTGGAGGAAAACAACCAGTGGCGAAACATCGTACGCAGCTACCTGGCCTGCACCTCATTCACGGACTCGCAGGTGGGCCGGGTACTTTCGGCGCTTAAGCGCAACGGACTCGAGGACAATACCATTATTGTCCTGTGGAGCGATCACGGTTGGCATCTGGGAGAGAAAGGTATCTCAGGCAAAAACACATTGTGGGATGATGGCACGCGCGTGCCGCTGGTCTTTGCCGGGCCGGGCGTGAAACCCGGCCAAATCTGCGCCCAACCCGCCGAACTGCTGGACATTTACCCAACGCTAAACGAGCTGCTGAAGCTCCCCAAAAACAAAACCCTCGAAGGCCATAGTTTGGTGCCACAGCTTAAGAACGCGAAGGCGGAACGCAAATGGCCGGCTATTACCACGCACAACCATGACAACCACGGGGTGCGCAGTGAAAACTGGCGCTTTATCCAGTACGCCGATGGCAGCCAGGAACTCTATGACATGAGGAAGGACCCCAATGAATGGACCAACCTCGCCCATGACTCGAAATATGCTGAAGTGATTGCCGAGCACAAAAAGTTTTTACCCAAGGCAAATAGGCAACCCGCCCCGGGCAGTCGCTCCCGTATTCTGACTTATGTGAAAGGCAAAGTCGTGTGGCAGGGTGAAGAGATCAAACCCAACGCCCCGATCCCGGGGTTGGATTAGGGAACTACCGCGAAAGAACCGTTCCCTCAGCTAGGTAGCGTGCCACACTGGGGGTGTGGAGGTCGGGAGTTCAAATCTCCCCGGTCCGACCATTTTCTAGCCCTGTTTTTACAGAGCTTTTTGTTCTCAACCGTTACCATTGCATGTTCTCGGCTATATCCTTACTGACTAGTCATCATTGATTACGAAAATACATGCCCGGAAAACGACCAGAACCATCCTTCGAATTCGTCCAGCTTCTGACCAGTCATCAGAGCCGACTATACGCCTATGTCCTGTCGCTTCTTGGCGACCGCACTCAGGCGGAGGATGTCATGCAGGAGACCAATGCCGTTCTCTGGCGTAAAGCGCATGACTTCAAACTCGGCACTAACTTCGGTGCTTGGATGCTCAAAGTCGCTTACTTTCAGGTCATGGCTCACCGCCGCAGGATCACCCGGGATCGCCTTGTTTTCGACGATGACTTCCTTCTAGATATTGCTGAAGACGCGCAGCAGCAGTCCGAGCGGCAAGAAGAAAAACAACGACTTCTGGGCGACTGTATCGGAAAACTAAACGAACGTTATCAGGAACTCATCCGCCGTCGATACACCGAAGGTGCTACTCTGAAATCCATAGCCTCTCAAAGTGGTCAGTCAGAGAGCTCAATTAAGCAGGCACTTTTCAGAGCGCGCAACGCTTTGATGGAGTGCGTCAAACTTCAACGCCCGGAGGAAGCTGTATGACAGAAGAAGAGAAAAAAGAACTGGAGTTTCTCCTCATGGAACTTACGGAGGGCGAGCTTTCGTCGGAACAAAGCCACCGTTTGGTGGAGATGATTCGCCAGCATCCGGCGGCAAAACAACAGTACCTCGAATACTGCCAGGTTCATACCATGCTTGCATGGGAGCACGGTGTATTGGGGGGGCTTCAGATGCCTGATATTTCAAATACACCCGAAGTTCCCTCAGATTCCGTCGGCTTATGGAAACCATTGGCCGTGGCCGCGGCGCTGGTGCTCGCCGGAGTGGTTCTGTGGTTGCAATGGGGGACACCATCAAAAATGAAACCAGGCGAAACGGTTGCCTATCTCACCCGGAGTGTGGTCCCCAGTCTGAAGCTGTTCGGCGCATCGTCTGATTTCAACAATGGCAGCGCCGTGCGAACCGGCAGTTACCAACTCGACGAAGGCCTTGTTCAAATCACTTTTGAATCAGGGGTCGAAGTGGTCATCGAAGCACCGGCTTCTTTCGAAATTCATGGCCCTGAGTTCATGATTTTGAACGAAGGACGTCTGGCGGCCAATGTAACTCCGGAGGGTGTCGGCTTCACCGTGGAAACTCCGGATGCTGAAGTGGTTGATTACGGCACAGAATTCGCCATCGAAGTCGTGGGCGATCGCAGTAGTGAAGTCCACGTGTTCAAAGGGGAAGTGGAAGTGCGACCCAAACAAAAGGACACCTTGATGGATCCGGTTCGTCTTGTCACGAATCAGGCGACTCGCATCAATCACTCGACTTTCATCCCTCTAAGCATCTCCGTAGACGATCAGAGATTTCTCAGAAGTCTCGATGAGCCGGACCCAACCTATAGTGAAAGCATTCGTGAACTCCTCCCGCTCGCTTACTATCGCATGGCGGTCATCGACGACGGACATACCTTGAAGGATGCCGCCAAAGGTCATGATAATACGGCCTCAGTAGTGAAAGGTGGCAGGCGCCGCCAACCATTCGCTCCGGGCCGTATCGGTTCATCCCTTCGTCTGGATGGGCCTAGAAGGGGAGGGTATGCACAGATCTCCTCAAGCCTGGAACTCCCAACAACAGAGTTCACCATCATGGCTTGGATCCGCACCAAGACCTTGCCAAGGAACGCCGTTCTCGTCTCAGACATGAATCTCTCGGGCGACGAAACATTGCGCTTTGGGCTTGTTGGCGACCATGGGCATTTGGGCCTCACCCTCGCCAACGGAAAGCGATTTCTACAGATCGTAGATTTGTCACCTTTACCTCTCGAAGACTGGACGCATGTTGCCGTCGCAAAGACGAGTGAAGGTTTGTGGCTATATAGAAACGGAGTCCTCATTTCCTCAGAGCCTTTAAATGGGTTTCAAGCACAACCGCACAACCCTTTCAGCATCGGGGGAATCCCTAAAAAGTCCGACGGCGAGAAACGGAATCAACGATCGGGTTTCTGGCATGGACGGATTGACGAACTTGCCTTCTTCGGATTCGCTCTGACGAACGAACAGATCGAGAACCTTTTTCACCTCACTTTATCCAATTAAATATTAATAGTAACCATGAGACTTCGAAACGTCCTACAAGCACTAACCATCAGTTTGATCGGAATGCCCTCCATCGTCTTGGCGGAAGAGAAACCGAACATCGTCATTATTCTCACAGATGACCAGGGCTATGCCGACGTCAGCTACAATCCGCATTCCCCGCCGGAAGTCAGTACGCCGAACATCGATGCCCTCGCTCATTCGTCCGTCATCTGCACTCAGGGCTACACCAGTGGTCACGTGTGTTCGCCGACTCGTGCAGGACTCATGACAGGTCGCTATCAGCAACGGTTTGGGATTTACACAGCCGGAGAGGGGGGCTCAGGGGTTCCGCTTGATGAAGTGTTTATTCCTCAGCGACTCAAGCCAGCCGGTTATGCCTCTGGTGCACTAGGTAAGTGGCATCTCGGTCTCACTAAAGAATACCACGCCATGAATCGAGGGTTCGATGAGTTCTATGGCTTCATGGGACGCGGCGCACATCCCTACTTTGACCACTCAGACATGGATCACCCCATCTATCGTGGCCTCAAACCCATCAAAGAAGAAGGCTACCTCACCACTCGAATCACTGAGGAAGCGGTCGATTTTATCGATCGCCACAAGGAGGAGCCTTTCTTTCTCTATGTCGCATACAATGCAGTGCATTCTCCACCGGAGGCCCCCGAAGAAGACATCAAGAACGTTACCGGGGACAAAAAACGCGACACCCTGATGGCCATGATCAAACACCTCGATATGGGAGTGGGGGAGATTGTGAACTCGCTGAAGAAACACGACATTTTTGACAATACACTGCTCATCTTTCTCACGGACAATGGCGGTTCCGGTGCCATGAACGCCAACAATGCACCGCTTCGCGGCTTCAAGCAGATGGACTACGAAGGAGGAATTCATGTCCCGTTCATAGTGTCGTGGCCGGCTCAACTGGAAGGCGGGAAAAAGTGCGACGTTCCCATGTGGTCGATTGATTTGTTTGCCACGGCTCTCGACGCTGCCGGGCTTCCCATGCCAAAGGACAAGCTCCTTGACGGCAAGAGCATCTTGCCCGCCCTCAAAGATAAGACTGACAAACTCCACGGCGAATTGTATTGGAGTTCTGCGGGTGCCAAAGGAAAGTGGGCGATTCGTTCTGGGAATTGGAAACTGGTCGCAGAGAAAGATCGTGTTGAACTCTTCGATCTTGAAAAAGATCTCAGCGAAACCACAGACCTTGCTGCAAAACACCCGAAAGTGGTTTCCGAACTCACGGCCAAATACAACGCATGGCTCGACGAAATGGCGGACCCGGTAAGCAAGCAGGAAAAACGCTGGAATCCTGATGCCGGTGCACCAGCTAAAAAGATGTCAAACAAAGAGAAGAAAGCTGCACGCGAAAAAAAGAAAGCTGAACGCATCAAAGCACGCGAAGCAAAGAAGAGCAGCCAAACCCCTGAATCATCCAAATGATCCACCTCGTATGGAGCGCGATCTACCACATGCAATTATCCAAAAAACTCACCATGAAAACTTTTCTCTCATTTTCGATCTTCTGTTTGTCGACATTGGTTGCCACTGTCGCTCGCGGAGAGCGTCCTAACATTATCATGTTTCTGATCGACGATCAGAATCCATCAAGCATTGCCTCATTTGGGGGCGATACCTACACGCCTAATCTCGACCGCATGGCTGAGGAAGGAATGAAGTTTACTCGGGCTTACGTCAGCAGCTCGGTTTGTACTCCATCTCGATACAGCTTCCTGACCGGTCGGTTTGCTGGTAACTCGCATAGCAAACTCTACGCCGAAGCGGTAGGCGGCAAAGAGAATCAGGGGCTTCCCAATTTCAATGTCGCACTGGAACGCGACAAGATGAATGTCGGAAATGTTCTCCGTGAAGCCGGTTATATCACCGGGTTTGTTGGGAAGTTTCATCTCACTTCAAGTTTGGATTTTCCCGAGTTCTACAAAGGCAAAGAGAGATGGATCAACATTCCCAAAGATGCAAGTCCCGGGCCTGAAGCCTCGGCTCAGTTTAAGCACAACGAACTCTGGATGCGTCGTTACCTCAAAACGCTCGGCTTCTCTTGGGCGAAGAACGTCTACGCGGAAAATATGCATTCACCCTATTCCATGCACAACGCAGAATGGACGACGGTGGCAGCCCTAGAGTTCATTGAGGAGAACAAGGGCGGCCCCTTTTATCTTCATCTTTGCAGTACCTTACTGCACGGGCCGGATAAGTCCTGGCGAAAATCCATGGATCACCCGCTCGTAACCGGAGAGGGGGAGGTTGAAAGTCTTCCAGAGGTAATGACACCGCGTACAGAGCTTCTCAAGACAATCACTAAAAAAGGTTTCGATCCTAACAGTCATGTCGCTGGTGAAGCGTGGATCGACGATTCGCTTGGGGCGATTCTCCGTAAGCTAAAGGAACTCGGAATCGATGACAACACGCTGGTTATTTTTGCACCTGATCACGGTCGCGATGGCAAAGCATCCGTCTTTTCACACGGTAGTTGTCAAGTGCCCATGATCATGCGTTGGCCAAAAGGAATCGCTGCAGGGCAGGTGTGTGAAGAACTCGTGCAGAATATCGACCTCGTGCCCACTTTCTTCGAACTGGGTAAAGCGGAAAAACCGGAGTCTTACCGGATCGATGGGCAAAGCCTCACCCCTCTTTTCAAAAACGGAAAAGCCAATGATTGGCGGGATCATCTCTATCTCGAAATGGGAGCTGCGCGGGCGACGATCACGAAAGATTGGTCTTACATTGCCGTTCGCTACACCAAAGATCAGATCGCAGCGATCAAGAGAGCCGCGCCGCAAAACTTACCCAAAGCCATGTCCTACATTGGACGTCTGGGCATCGGAGTCAGAGGGGCCGATCGCCCCGGCTTCTTTGATGAAGATCAACTCTACCACCTTAAGAGGGATCCCAAGGAAATGAAGAACCTAGCCTATGAACAGGCTCATGCTACACGCATTAAAGAAATGCGCTATCTCATGCAGCAGGACCTCAAAGTCATTGGTCGCCCTTTTGGCGAATTCATTCCTGGTGGGAACGCCGCTGAACCCGGCCAGGTCGACAAGCAGATCGAAATCGTTAAACAACTCGAAATTCGGGGCAAAAAGGTAACGGTGCCAGAAGCGTTGAAGGAAAAACTCGGAGTTACCGATGAACCAGCTCCCGACGACAAAGCAAGAAGAAAAGCGGAACGTGAAGCGCGTAGAAAGGCTCGCGAAGAGGGCAAGTCAACCAATCAGAAAAACTCGGATAAATAATCCCGTGAAAGCTCCTTTCACTCACTTTCTTTTGAGCTTGTCTGTATTTGTTTGGTGCACTGCAGGATATGCCAAGAATCTACCGAATTTTGTGTTCATCATGACCGATGATCAGGGGTACGGCGATCTAGGATGCTATGGGCACCTTGCGATTAAGACTCCCAATATCGACAAGATCGCTAAGCAAGGGGTGCGCTTTACCAACTTTTATGCGCGGCACAAGTGCTCTCCGGCTCGTGCATCTCTTATGAGTGGCTCATACAATTTTCGTGTTGGAATTGGTTCTATTGTTCACCCTCATTCCAGCGTCGGCATGTGTAAAGAGATCGTTACGATTCCAGAAATGCTGAAGGAAAAAGGGTACACCAGTGCGCTTATTGGAAAGTGGCATCTTGGGCATGCTCTCGGATATCTGCCGACAGATCAGGGTTTTGACTTTTACTTTGGAGTTCCGGGAACCAACCACGGGGACGGTATGAATCACGGGTTGCCAGTTGCCGACGGGTTCAAGCCGGGCGGAGGTTTGACGATGGAGGCTTACAAAGCCGATTCAGGGAAAGGTGTTCATGGCCGTTCAACGATCCTGATGCGTAACAACAGAGTGATTGAGTGGCCAACGGATATCACCCAGCTGACCAAGCGCTACACTCACGAATCTGTGCAGTTCATTAAACAGAATAAGAACAAGCCGTTCTTTCTCTATATCGCTCACGGTACGCCGCATCACCCATACACTGTGGATGCCTCGTTCCGGGGGAAGAGTGCTCATGGTCTCTACGGGGATATGATCGAGGAGATCGACTGGTCGGTAGGAGAAGTCCTCAAAGCACTAAAAGAAAACGGCCTTGAGAAAAAGACGATTGTCGCCTTTACCTCGGACAACGGGGCGGATTCAAAGCCCGACCGAAATGGCAATAAAGAGAAAGGTTCGAATCTGCCGCTCAAAGGTTGGAAGGGGAGCAGCGATGAAGGCGGCGTTCGTGTGCCCTTCGTCGTCACCTGGCCGGGAACCTTACCGGAAGGGAAAGAAACCGGGGAAATGGCGTCGCTGATGGATATCCTGCCGACCTTTGCCGCCCTCGCCAGAAGATCGACGGCAAAGATATTTTCCCGGTCATGCAGTGTCTTCCCGATGTGAAGTCGCCGCACCAGTACCTCTACTATGCGGGAAACATCGCCAGAATTACCGGGGCGCGCAATGAGCGCTTCAAACTGACCAGCAGAGGCAAACCCGGCCTGTACGATCTGCAGTCGGACCTGGGAGAAACGAAAGATGTGGCGGCGGAGTATCCGGAAGTCGTGCAGGAGCTTGAAGCCGCGATCGAGGCCTTCCAAAAGGATCTCGATAAACACTCGCTGGAAGCGCCGTTCGATGCCGGTCAGGCAGCGTACAAGGCGAGTAAACAAAAGAAGCCTTCGAAGAAAAAGGGGAAATAGATTTTCTATTAACCGTAAAACCACAAAGAACTACAAACGCATATTTAGAAATTGAAATGAAACCTACGTTAAGACGACTTTTGGCCGGTGTTGCGCTGGCAGCACTTTTTGCTGCACCAGTGTTAGCGGAAGAAAAACCGAACTTTGTGATTGTAATTGCGGACGACGTCAGTTGGTCAAGTTTTGGCTGTGTTGATGGGGGCTTGTATACCCGGACGCCGAATATCGACAAGCTTGCTCGTCAGGGGCTTCGTTTTACAAATTTCATGTGTTCCGTGGCCCAGTGTGGCCCATCGCGGCATGAGCTTTACACAGGTTTACTGCCGCCAACCAGTGGTGTTTACAGCAATGGGAGTAAGCCTAGGAAAAAATATAAAAATATAGCCAATTACCTCGGAGAGCTAGGCTACATGGTCGGTTTGACTGGGAAGACCCATTTTGACGTTTCGGCTTTTCATAAAATTTCCGGGTTTGAAAGTAATGGGAATCATATGGCCCCTACATGGGAGATGAGTGGGGTAAAACGGTTTATGGAAGATTCCAAGGCTCAGGATAAACCATTCTGTGCAGTCATAGCTTCAGTCAATGCGCATCACCCATGGACGGTTGGTGATCCGTCTCATTTTCCCCTAGACCAGATAGTAGTTCCTCCTCACATGGTGGATACCCCTGCTACGCGTGAGGCTTTGGCGATACATGCGGCTGAAGTGGAAGTTCTCGACAATCAGGTGGGCGCCACCATGAAGTTGCTGGACGATCTGAAGCTGGCAGACAACACGGTTCTGATATTTTTGAGTGAACAGGGAACCGCATTGCCGAATGGCAAATGGTCGGTCTATGACTACGGAACCAGGGCGCTCTGCCTCGTGCGCTGGCCGGGCAAAATCAAGCCAGCTGTCACAGACGCAGTTGCTATGTATTGTGACATCTCTTCTACGTTGGTGGACATTGCCGGAGGGGAGGCTCCCGCGACGGACGGCAAGAGTTTGTTGCCCGTTTTGAAAGGAGAAACCTCTCATCATCGCGACCATGCTTACCTGGTTCATCAAGCCGGCGGTTATACGCAAAGAGCCATTCGCAACAAGGAGTTCAAGCTGGTCTGGAATCCGGAACGGGAGGTTGACTACTATCTTGATGTGTTGATGAAGCCCACCAGCGGTAAGTTTTTTGCCAAAGTCTGGAGAGAATGGCTGAAAAAAGCCCAAACGGATCCTGCGGCCCAGGCAAAAATCGACCGTGTGGTGAAGCATCCTGAGTTTGAACTTTATGATATCAAGAATGATCCGTGGGAGTTGAACAACCTGGCTGACAACCCTGAGTACACTCAAAAACTCAGGGAGATGCACGCGCAGCTTAAAGCCGATATGGAGAAGCTGAAGGATGCGTTCTCAACGGTCGATCCAAAGGATGCCAAAAGGGCCAAAAAAGGAAAACCCGAACGACCGAAAGGAACCGACCCCGTGGAGAAACCGGGGCTAACCGATAAACAGAAAAAGAGAGAAGCAAGGAAGCAGGCGAGGAAAAAAGGCGAAGATGAACAAGCGGAATAAATCAGAAGTGATGACGCTAAAAAATGACTTCTAAGCTCCTCTGGATGGGTGGATGCATTGGATCGGGGTTCGAGTCTATTCGTGATCCCAGAGTCCATTTAGGATGCTTAAAACGTATCCTGCGAGCGCATCCGGTAACGGTTGATTGGTTTGATAATGATGATCTTGGAGGAAAAAGTTGGAACCACAAATGGTTCCAATAATAGAATCAAAATAACACTATTATACTGTTCTAAAACTACATAGACAACCACACTGGGGGTGTGGAGGTCGCGAGTTCGAACCTCGCCAAGGGGGACATGGAGAAGGTGACAGGTGCTGGTTGTCCGCAACAATCAACTGACCGATGTGAAGGGTCTGGAAAAGCTCACGCAGTTAAGAAGTCCGTCTCGGAGAGAAACACAAAAGTACTGTCCCATTGGCCTCGGTCGGTTACCCTCTGGCCACTTCATTATGCGAATTTTGCTGTTCATTATCACAGGGCTCTTCTTTTTAAGCTCAAGCCTCAAGGCCGCCAACCAATGGCCCACGTGGCGTGGGCCTAATGCCAATGGTACCGTTACCTACGGCAATCCGCCTTTGCAATGGAGCCCAACCCAAAATATCAGGTGGAAGGTCAAGATTCCTGGCCAAGGCAGTTCCACGCCCATTATCTGGAATCACCGGCTCTTCCTGTTACTGGCCGAGTCCACCGGCCAGCAGGCCAGCCCTGAAGCCATTGCCAAGACGCGCGTTAAGGTTGAGGGCAGCCCGCCCCTGCCCACCGTGTCTAATCCGGATCCCAAGATCATTCACCGCTTTGATGTGCTTTGTATCGACCGGACCACCGGCAAGGTTCTCTGGCGCAAGACTGCAGCTGAGGAACTCCCCCATGAAGGTCATCACCGTGATCACGGTTACGCCTCCTCCTCACCCGTTACCGATGGAAAGCATCTTTATATCAACTACGGCTCGCGCGGGGTGCATTGTTATACCCTTGAAGGCAAACATGTCTGGAGCAGGGATCTCGGTAAGATGACGACGCGCCGTCACTACGGTGAGGGCAGTTCTCCTGCGCTCCACGGAGACACGCTGATCATTAACTGGGATCATGAAGGGCAATCTTTCATCGTCGCCTTAAACAAATTGACGGGTAAAACCCTCTGGAAAAAAGACCGCGATGAGATCACTTCCTGGGCCACCCCACTGGTGATCGTGCATGAAGGCATACCGCAGGTGATTGTGAGTGGCACCCAGCGCGTGCGTTCCTACGAGATCAAGACTGGCAAGGTGTTGTGGGCTTGTGGTGGACAAACGGTCAATGTGATCCCCTCGCCGGTTTACGGGTTGGGCATGGTGTATGTTGCCAGCGGCTATCGCGGGCGGGCCATGTACGCCATTAAACTGGGTCATCAGGGAGATTTGACCGGCACAAAAGCCATTGCTTGGGAAGTGCATCGTTCCACCCCGTATATCCCTTCACTGCTGTTGCACCAGGAAAAGATCTATTTCTTCAGTGCAAACCAGGCCCGGCTCTCCTGTTACAATGCGCACGATGGCAAAGCCAACTATGTGGGTGAACCGATCAAAGGCCTTTACGGGGTCTACGCTTCGCCGATCGCTGTTGGGAATCGAATTTACGTGACCGGTCGAAGCGGGAATACGGCTATCATTTCGCCGGGCCCCAAACTGAATGTCGAGCGGGTCAACCGACTGGGGGAAGACGTGGATGCCTCACCGGCCATCGTTGGCGATGAGTTGTACATCCGTGGGCGCACACATCTCTATTGTATCGCAGAGGAAAAGACATCGACCCCTGCTGCGTCCACGGCCAATAAAGCCGTCCCGCCTGCTGGATTAACAGCCTCCGTTGAAATCAATGATTTGGATGGAGACGGGGATCTGGATGTGCTGGTGGCCAATGGCCGCCATTGGGGTGGCCCGAACTGGGCTTACTTTAACAATGGTAAGGGTGCGTTTAGTCAAATGATCCCGTTTGGGACCGGCAAAGACCGCAGCTATGCCGCGCGGGC
>LWDU01041492.1_pt1 | contig 11873 bp, 12 predicted proteins | sample 727161 | NCBI WGS metagenome assembly LWDU01 (sample SAMN04566230, study PRJNA314399) | hydrothermal vent metagenome | isolation source: deep sea hydrothermal plume seawater | place: Mexico: Gulf of California, Guaymas Basin | collected 2004-07-11 | reverse complement strand
GCGGCGGCGGGCCGAGGTCCGCTCCCACCTCGAGCACCTGGTCCTGGCGGCGTCCGCTGCAGCGGTGGAGGCGGCCTTCGGTGCTGCCGCCGACGCGGCGGAGACGGCGGACGAGCCACCCGGTGTCACGGCCAGGCGCCTGGCCGAACGCCTCCTGACGAACCCGGGTTCCTGACCGACGACGTTGCCTGATCGGGCCTCCGATCGGGGCGCATCGAACCCGGATCGCCGCCACGGGGTCCGCACGCCGTCGACGCGGGCGCCGTCGTTAGGCTGCCCCGTCGTGGTCACCAACCCGCTATCGCTCCCGGCGCGCCTCTGGCGGGACCACGGGCCGACCCTGACCCGCTTCTTCAGGGTCTCGATGGTCAACATCGTCATCGGCCAGAGCCTGTTGTTCACCTTCCACAGCGTGCTGGGCTGGCCCGGGGCGTTCGCCAACGCCGCAGCGGTGGCCATCAGCAGTTGGCCCGCCTACTGGCTGAGCCGCCACTACGTCTGGGAGCAGGACCAGGGCGGTCACACCGTCGGCGAGATAGCCCCCTTCTGGATCCTCTCCTTCGCCGGCCTGTTCCTCTCCACGGCAGTGGTCGGCGTGGTGGACTCCATCTTCGGTGGGGCCCTGTCGGTCCAGCTGGCCAACGCCGGGGCCTTCGCCGCCCTCTGGATCGTCCGCTACCTCGTCTTCCACCACGTCATCTGGGGGGACAGGCCAGAGCGCGGCGACAGCGCCACGGGATCCTGAGGATGTCCGAGGCGGCGCCCATCTCCGACCGCGTCGCCGAGGTGCTGGCACACGCCGACGCCGCCCGGGGGTTCATGCCCCCCGACGAGGGTCGGGCGCTCTACCGGCATGCGGCGGCGGTGTCCGTGGAGGGCCCGTTCCTGGAGGTGGGCAGCTACTGCGGCAGGTCGACCTGCTACCTGGGGGCTGCTGCGCTGGAGGGGGGCCGGCTGCTGTTCGCTCTGGACCACCATCGGGGCTCCGAGGAGAACCAGGCCGGCTGGGAGTGGCACGAACCCGACCTGGTGGATTCCACCACGGGTCTCATGGACACCCTGCCGGTGTTCCGTCGGACCATCCACGGGGCCGGCCTGGAGGGCACGGTGGTGGCCCTCGTAGGCGACTCGCCGGCCGTGGCGGCCGCATGGGACACCCCGCTGGCGCTGCTGTTCATCGATGGTGGCCACGGCACGCAGCCGGCGCACCTGGACTACGAGGGTTGGATGCCGCAGGTGGCCCAAGGTGGCACGGTGCTCATCCACGACGTGTTCGAGGACCCGGCCGACGGTGGGCGGCCGCCGTACGAGATCTGGACCCGGGCGATCGGATCGGGCGCCTTCGCCGAGGTGGACGCCGTCGGATCGCTGCGGGTGCTGGTGCGTACAGGCCCCGGGATCTAAGGCCGGGACGGACCCCGCCGAGGCGTCCGCTGGTTCGGCACCCGTTGATCCGGCGCCTGTCGGTCCAGCGGTCAGTCGGTCTCGTGTACCAGCGGCTTGACGTCGATGATGTCGGGCAGCGTGGAATGGTCCACGAAGATCCCCGACGCCGGGCTGGAACTGCTCAGGGCGTCGCTGGCCAGCACCACGGCAGCGGCAGTGTAGGTGGAGCACTCGTTGTCCGGGAAGGTCACCAGGTCCGGGTAGACGATTCCCGTCAGGTACCGGCCGTCATCGCGCCGCATCGGGGTGGTGGTCGCCAACAGGTCCATGGCCTGGTGGGCAATGGCGCACTCGCTGGTCTCGGCAGCTGTCGCCCAGTCCTTGTCGCTGACGCAGCGGACGCCCCGGCCCTCCATCACGAACTCGTGGCGACGGTCGGCCAGGTGGCGCCTGGCGTCGGCGCCGGTGATGGCTCCTCCCAGAACGGGGTAGTACCAGTCCATCGCCCAGCGGTCCTTCGGGGTGAAGGCCCCTTCGGGACGGGTGCGCACCACGTGGGCCAGATGGCCCAGCGAGAGCTCCCAGTCGGGTCGCTCGTGGCCCATCTCCTCGGCCACGGCCACCGCACAGCGCAGGCTGTGGCAGATGCTGGCCGAGCCCGTCAACAGGGCGAACGACCATGGTGTGCCGTCCTCGTGCCTTGCCCAGAGGATCTCGCCCCTGGGGGTCTGGAGGTCCAGTACGAAGTCGATCGCCGGCTCCACGACCGACCACATCGACTCCAGGAACCCCCGGTCGCCGGTCAGCAGCCAGTGGTGCCACACTCCGGTGGCCACGTAGGCAGTCACATTGCCGTCGAACTTGGGGTCCTCGATCCCGTCGGCCAGGTAGAACTGGTGCCAGGCACCTGACGGGTGCTGGCTCTCCACCAGCCATTCGTATGCGGCCTCCGCCTCGTCCAGGTGGCCCGTGACGGCCAGCGCCATGGCGGCCTCGACGTGGTTCCAGGGGTCGGCGTGCTCACCCGGGAACCACGGGATCATCCCGTTGGGCAGTTGCCACTCGGCGATGGTCCCGGCCGTGAGGACCAGGTCGTCGGCGGTGAGCAGGCCGGGTACCTCAGGCAGCGACACCGGCCACCTCCCTCCGGTCCGGCAAAGGCGCCGCCGGCAGGATCCCGCCGGGCTTCCGGGCGTACACCACGAGGCTCTTGCCCAGTACGGGCGTCAGGATCCGTTCTGCGATACGGGTCGTCCGCGGGGCCTTCACGATGTCCCAGGTGAGGAGGCGGTGGTACAGCGAGACCAGCCGGCTCTCCTCTATGGGACGGTTCGGACCCACCGCACAACGCAGCCACCAGTAGGGGCTGTGGAGAGCATGGGCCCGATGGGATCCGAGCCCTTCCAGACCGGCTGCGGCCATCTTGTCCCGCAGCTCGTGGCGTCCGTAGATGCGGACGTGGCCGCCCACCTGGGCAGGAGCGTGGTAGTCCGACGAGAGCGCCCAGCAGATGCGCTCTGGTAGCCGCGCCGGGATGGTCACCGCCAGCACGCCGCCCGGACGCAGCACCCGGACCAGTTCGGCCAGGGCCGCCTCGTCGTCGTCGATGTGCTCCATGACCTCCGAGGCGATGATCCGGTCGAAGGACCCGTCGGCGAAGGGCAGCCCGGTGGCGTCACCGTTGACCGACTCCAGGACCACGTCGTCGGCCACCTCGCCGTCGGCCCACATGACGGCACCGATGGAGAGGACCTGTCGGAGTTCGTCCAGGCCCAGGTCGCAGGCCACCACGTGGGCGCCGCGCCTGAGTGCCTCGTAGGCGTGGCGCCCGAAGCCGCAGCCGAGGTCCAGGACCAGCTCGCCGGGCCGCAGGCCCAGCCTCTCGTAGTCAGCGGTCAGCACGGGTGCCTCAGCGCCGTGTGGTCTCGTCCAGGAGGGCCCGGTACTGCTCCACGGTCCGCACGGCGGTGTGGCGCCAACTCCACTGGTTGATGACCCGCCGGCGGCCGGCAGCACCCACCCGGTCGCGCAGCCCCGGATCGTCCAGGACGGTCCGGAGCATGGCGGCCAGGGCATCGCTGTCGCCCGGCGGCACCTGGAAGCAGGTCTCCCCGTGGGTGCCGGTCACCTCCGGAAGGGCGCCGCCGGTCGTGGTCACCAGTGGCACGCCGCAGGACATCGCCTCGATTGCGGGGAGCGAGAATCCCTCGTAGAGAGACGGCACACAGGCCACCTCGGCCTCGCTGTAGAGCTCCACGATCCGCTGGTCGGGTACGCCGTGGACGTAGCTCACGCAGTCGGTCAGGCCGAGGTCCTCGAAGACCTTCGTGGAGGCGCTGTCGGAGTTCGGCTTCCCGTGCGGAGCTTGGCGATGGCCTCCAGCAGGTACTTGAGGCCCTTCATGACCACGTCGGCGCTGGCGGTGGTGACGATGCGACCGGGGACCCGCTCGACGCCGGCCACGGGCAGGAACAGGTCCGGGTCGACGCCCACGGGAACCACGTGGATGCGCGACGGGTCCACCCGGTGGTCCTTTGCGATGTCGCCGGCCGAGGACTCCGAGACGGTCATGACCCTGGGCATGCGCTTGGCGACCTGGGTCTGCATCTTGGTGAAGGCGTACCAGCGGCGCTTCCCGAACTCCTCCCAGCGGGTCCGGGCGTGCTGGATCTCCAGCCTGCGATCCACCGTGATCGGATGGTGGATCGTGGACAGGACGGGGTACCCGTCCCGTTTCTGCATGAGGAGCACGCCCCAGCCGAGGCACTGGTTGTCATGTACCAGGTCGAACTCGTGGGTGCGGTGGCGGAGGTGGTCCCTGGCCCTCATGCTGAACGCCATGGGTTCGGAGAAGTTGCCGGTGTTGAACGACATCGCCTCGGCGACGTCCCAGCGGGTCTTCATCTCCCAGATGCGGGGCTTCCGCATCGGGAAGTGGTCGTTGTAGAGCTCCAGGCTGGGCAACGTGACCAGCGGGACCCGTTCGTCGAGGTCGGGGTACGGCGGGCCGGCCAGCACCTCGACATGGTGGCCGAGGTCGACGAGAGCCTTCGTGAGGTGGCGCGTGTAGACGCCCTGTCCACCGCAGTGGGGCTTGCCGCGGTAGGCGAGGTAGGCGATCCGGAGGGGGTCGTCCGCAGCCGGTACCGGACGTCTCGGGTAAGCGGCGTCCAAGTTCGGGGAAGGCATCCGACAAGTCTGGCGGCCGGTCGGACCGATCCCTCCCCCGGGGTGGGGTGACCCATGTCGCCACCTGCCGCTGGAGGCCCCGCCTAGGGTCGCCGGTGTGCGAGCACTGGTCCAGCGGGTGTCCCGGGCCTCGGTGTCGGTGGATGCCGAGGTGGTGGGCGAGGTGGGTGCCGGCCTCTGCGTGTTCGTCGGAATCACCCACTGCGACGGTCCGGACGAGGCGGACCGCCTGGCGGGCAGGCTGGCGGGGCTGCGGATCATGGACGACGCCGCCGGCGTCATGAACCTCTCGGTATCGGAGGTGGCGGGCGAGGTGCTGGTGGTGAGCCAGTTCACCCTCTACGGCGACACCACCAGGGGCCGGCGTCCCGGTTGGAGCGCCGCTGCCGGACCCGACCACGCCGAACCGCTGGTCGAGCTGGTGGTGGCCGGCCTGAGGGAGCGGGGCCTGACGGTGGCCACCGGAAGGTTCCGCGCCGACATGGTCGTGGAGATCACAAACGTTGGCCCCGCCACCCTGATGCTGGAGGTCTGAGGTGGCTGGTGGGCCGGGCGTGGACGGCGCCCGCTTCGGTTCGGCAGCCGACGACTACGCCGTCCACCGGGCCGACTTCCCGTCGGCCGGGATTGACCGGATGGTCGCCCTGGGCGTCGGGACGGCCGGACAGAGGCTGCTGGACCTGGGCTGTGGTACCGGCACCCTGGCCCGACAGTTCGCGGCCCGTGGCTGCTCGGTCACCGGTGCCGACGTGGACGCCCGGATGCTCGCGGCTGGCGGCGCCCTCGCCGAGTCGGCGGGCCTGGAGGTGTCCTGGAGGGAGTGTCCGGCGGAGGACACGGGCCTGGGGTCGGCGTCGTTCGACGTGGTCACGGCCGCCCAGTGCTGGCACTGGTTCGATGGCGACGCTGCCGCCGCCGAGGTGAGGCGGCTGCTGTTACCCGGCGGCCGCGTGGCCGTGTGCGGCTTCGACTGGCTGCCGTTGCCCGACACCGTCTCGGGGGTCACCGAGTTGCTCATCCAGGCACACAACCCGTCGTGGAAGCTGGGTGGCATCAGGGACCCGGGCCCGGCGGCCCGCCGCCAGCTCGTGGGTGCCGGACTGGAACTACTGGAGACGTTCACCTTCGACGTGGACGTCCCGTACGCCCTGGATTCGTGGCGGAGGCGGATATCGGCCAGCGCCGGGATCCTGGACCTGGGCGCCGATCAGGCGACGGCGTTCGACGCAGAGCTGGCTGAGGTGATGGCCGACCGCTTCCCAGGTGACGACCTGATCGCGCCCCACCGGGTCTGGGCGTCGGTGGCGGTCAGCCCGGGCTGAATACGGCCAGCGTCGGCCGCCCGGCTCAGGTGCGGCGTCTGGATGCCGTCCAGGCGCCAGCCGTTGCCAGCAGCGACAGCACGGCCATGGGCCAGGTGCCCATCCGGGTCGGCGCTCAACGCGGTGGTGGAGGACCGCCTGCTCGCCCACGCCGGTGCGTTGCAGTACCCGACCCAGGGGGTCGATCACGGCGCTGAAACCGGTGGGTGCGACCTGCAGCACCCAGCGCCCGGTCTCGAGAGCCCGGAGCCGGCTGGCCGCCACCTGCTGGGTCTGGACCTGGGTCAGCCAGTAGCTGGCACCGTTGGTCGGGTTCAGGATCACCTCGCCGCCGTTCCGGACAGCGTCCCTGGTGCGGTGCTCGAAGAACACCTCCCACGAGATCGCAACGCCCAGCCGGCCGACCGACGTGTCCAGGACAGCCGGCCCGGTTCCGGGCCTCAGGTCCCGCGCCGGGAGCATGTCCGGCGCCAGCCGTTCCACCAGACTCCTCAGCGGCACGTACTCGCCGAACGGAACCGTCCTGACCTTGTCGTAACGGTCGACCACCGTGCCGTCCTGTTCGATCGCCGTCTGGTAGTTGAGGTTGGCCGTCGGGTCGTCGGCGTCCCGGTGGAACCAGCCGGGCACCAGCACCGCATCCAGGCGGATCGCCTCGGCGGTGAGGGCCTCGGCTGCGTCGTCGGCATAGAGACGGCCCTCGTGACGCCAGCCGGAGGTCGGCTCCGGAACCGGGTTGACCACGTTCTCCGGCCACACCACCAGGTCCACCGGCGTGCGTACCCTGGTTGGCGAACACCGTCGCCGCCCCGGTGGGCGTGGCCCGGGTGCGCTGGGGTCCGCCACCCTGAACGAGCGCGACGTCCAGCTCGCCCACCACCCGACCCGTCGGGGCCACGGCTGCCAGCAGTCCGGCGATGGCCAGGGCGGCGGCCACGGTCCCGACTGCGGCCATGGGGGAGCGGTCGGCCCTCCTGGCATCCAGGAGGGCGCTGAGGCCCACGCCGACGGCCACGGTGAGGGCGACCAGCAGCAGGGGACCGGCGATCCGGACCACCGGGGCAAGAGGCCCGCCCGCCTGGCCGAGGGCGATCGAGGCCAGTGGAACCCCGCCGAACGGCACGCTCCAGCGCGCCAGCTCGGCCAGCGTGACCGCCCCCACGAGGCCCGGTCGCCTCCATCGGCCTGCCGGTACGAGTGCGGCGGCCAACCCCAGCCAGAGGGCGTGCAGTGCGGCGGCCAGGAGCCATCCGGGAGGCGAGAGGTCCACCACCCAGATGGTCGACGGCAGTGCCCACGCCACGCCGACCAGCAGCCCTGTACGGAAGCGGGATGAGGTCGGCCGGTCGGCCAGGAGGCGGTCCAGCAGGGCGAGGCCCATGAAGGCCGCCGGCCACCATCCCCACGGGGGCACTGCGGCGGCGATCAGGAGCCCGGACAGGAGGGCGGTGACGGGCGGCTGGAATCGGGGAGCGGCCCGTTCGACGTTGGGTGTGCTCATGTCCTGTGGTGCTGCTGCCGGTGGTCCCGTGGCTGAGGGTGGGGTTCCCGTCAGCGGGCGGCCACCACGAGCACGCCACGGATCTCGACCTGGTCGACGGCCTGGACCCGGATCCACTCCGGCAGGTCGGCCACCTCGCAGCTGGCCAGGATCTGGCCGGGCCGGGCCACGGCGCAGAGCTTGGCAGCCAGGTTCACCGGCTCGCCGATGTAGTCGTCGCCCTCGAACAGCAGGGCATGGCCGGTCGCCAGCCCTATACGCAGGTTGATTTCGGCCTCGCCCTCGAAGTGGTCGATCATGTGGCCGCCCCAGGCAATTGCCGGCGTCGGCTCCGTGCCGACCAGCATCACGCCGTCGCCCAGCCACTTGGCCACCCGGACGCCCCGCTTGGCGGCCACGTCGCGTGACACCGCCCGGAACTCCTCGAGCAGGCCGACCGCGGCGTGTGGACCGTTCTCGCGTGTGTACCGGGTGAAGCCGGTCAGGTCGGCGAAGCAGAAGGTCCGCTCGATGGACAGGTGGGCGGTGTCGGGTAGGTCGTCAGGATGTTCGGTGCCGCTGCCGGGTCGGGCCTCGGCCCATTCGCGGGCGGGGGTCGTCTCGGGTGCCACGGCACCATCGAACCACGTCCGGGTCCCCATCCGGTGTCGCTTTACCCGGTTTCGACGGATTCGCGGCCCTTTGTGGGCGTTGCGGGCCCTGCCGGGCGGTTTTGGGTGGGCCGCTTCAGCCGACCAGGTCGGCGACCTCGGCTGCGGTCTCAGTTCCCGACCGCACGCACGCCGGTATGCCCACGCCGTGGCGAGCCGCCCCGGTGACAACGAGGCCCGGTGAGGCGGCCAGGGCCGAGTCCACTTCGGCCATCAGGTCAGGGTGTCCGACCGGGAACTGGACCAGCGAGCGGGGCCAACGCGTCAGTCGGGCCACGACCGGCCGGGCCTGCACGCCCAGCGTCGTCGCCACGTCAGCCGACAGTGCAGCGGCCAGCCCGGGGTCGTCCAGGGCATCGTGGCGCTCGTCGTCGATGCGGCCGCAGGAGACCCTCAGGATGGTGTGGTCGGGGTCGTCCAGGTGTGCCCACTTGCTACCGGCGAACGAGCAGGCTGTCATCAGCAGCCCCTCGCCACGGCCCACGAGGAACCCGCTCTGGTCCTCGGGTACCTCCAGGTCGGCGCTACGCCAGGCCATGGTGGCGACCACCACCGATGCATGTCGCAGCCCGCCCAGGGCTGATGCGGCCTCCGGGGCGTGGGGGGCCACCAGCGTCGCGGCCACATGGGCCGGGGTGGTCACCACCACGGCGTCGGCCCCCATTGTCGTGCCGTCAGAGCCGCACACCACCCAGCCGTCGTCGGACCGTTGGATCCCCGTGACCTCCACCCCTGTCCTGATCCGGTCGCCCAGCCGGCCCGTCAACTCGCCGATGAGGCGGCCCATTCCGCCCGCAGGCGCATTGAAGACCGGCGCTGTCGGGTCGGTCCCCCGACTGGCGTGGCGGAGTGATGCCAGCAGGCCGTCGGGGCTGCGTGCCGCCGCCAGCAGCCCGGGGGCCATGGTGGTGCAGCTCAGGTCATCGGCCCGCCCGGCGTTCACGCCACCGATGAGCGGGTCCACGAGGCGTTCGAACACGGCGTCGCCCACACACGCCCTGATCACCCTCCCCACGCTCAGGTCACCAGCCGGAAGGGGGGCATCCGGTCGACCGGCGCCGGCCAGACGCTCCAGGTCGGCGTCTGGCACGAGGCCCGGGGCCACGGTCGTCGGGTCCAGGGGTACGCCCAGCACGTTGGGAGAGGGGATGGGCCTCAGGTGGCCGTCCAGCCAGAGCGAGGCCCTGCGTGCTGACGGGGCGACCAGCTCGTCGGCGAGGCCCAGCTCCGCACACAGGTCGGCGGCCCACGGCACCCGGACCAGGAAGGCGTCGGCCCCCTCGTCGACGTCCATGCCGATTCCGACCAGTGGGGTGGTTCGGAGCTTGCCCCCGGTGACGGTGGAGGCCTCCAGGACCGTGACGTCCAGGTGCGGGTGGTCCACGACCAGGCGGTGGGCGACCGTCAGGCCGGTGATGCCCGCCCCGACCACCACGATCCGGCGCCCGGCCACGGGTCAGCTTCCCCGGTTATGGGCGTGGACCTGGTCCACGACGTGGGCCAGGACCGCCGGATCCATCTCAGGTAGGACGCCATGGCCCAGGTTGAAGATGTGGCCCGGGTGGTCGCCGTTGCGCCGGAGCACGTCGGCCACCTCCGCCTCGACGACGTCCAGCGGACCCAGGCACACGGCCGGATCCAGGTTCCCCTGGAGGATGGTGTCGGGTCCGAGTCGGAGGCGCGCCACGTCCAGCGGAACCCTCCAGTCCACCCCGATCACGTCAGCGCCGGCATCGGCCATGAGGTGCAGGATCTCGCCGGTACCGACGCCGAAGTGGATGCGGGGAACCCCGGTGTCGGCCACGCCCTCGAACACGCGACGGCTGAAGGGCAGGACGCAGCGTTCGTAGACCGGCGGGCTGAGTGCCCCGGCCCAGCTGTCGAAGAGCTGGATGGCAGATGCCCCGCAGTCGATCTGTGAGCGGAGGGATGCAATGGCCATGTCGGCCAGCCGCTCCATGAGGGCGTTCCACAACTCCGGATCGCCCAGCATCATGGCCTTGGTGCGTCCGTAGGTTCGCGACGGCGCTCCCTCTATGAGGTACGACGCCACGGTGAACGGTCCGCCGGCGAAGCCGATCAGCGGCACGGACCCGTCGGCGACCACCTGGCGCACGGTTTCCAGCACGTAGGGGGTGTCGGTCTCTGGTTCCAGCGGTCGCAGGCGTTCCAGGTCGGCCCTGCACTCGAACGGCCGGTCGATCACCGGGCCGACGCCGGGTCGGACGTCCACCCCGAAGCCCACGGCATGGGCCGGTACCACTATGTCGGAGAACAGGATGGCGGCGTCCACCCCGTAGCGCCTGACAGGTTGGAGCGTTATCTCCGTGGACAGGTCGGCATCGGCGATGGTGTTCAGGATGCTTCCGGAACCCCTGATGGCCCGGTACTCGGGAAGCGAGCGACCCGCCTGGCGCATGAACCAGACCGGCGTGCGGTCATGGGGTTCCGCCCGGCAGGCAGCCAGGAACGGCGAGTCCGAATGCGGGGTGGTCACGTGGTGACGCTATCCAGCAGCCGTCGGGCAGTGGCCGCATCAGGGTGGCTCAGCCGGGCCAGAGCCGAGACCCGTGCCGCCTCGCACACCTCCGGGAGCCGCTCGTCGGAGCGGTCATTGCCGGAGCGACCGGCCAGCTCGGTGACGGTGGGTTGCAGTACGAGCACGGTCGTGCCCCTCCGTCGGATCGCCTCCACCTCGCGGCGCAGGGAGCGGCCGTGCCAGGCGCTGGCGAGATCTACCCCGCTGCCGATCGTGCCGCCGACCGTCCTGGAGGAGGACACCACCACCAGGTCCAGACCGAGTGTGGCCACGAGGTCGGCGTTGGTCGTCGAGTGCACACCGCCGTCCACCAGGCGCCTGCCATCGATCTCGACGGGGGCGAACCAGCCGGGCACGGCGGTCGAGGCCTGGACCGCGGATCCGAGGTCGGCGTCGATGTCATCGCGGCCCAGGACCACCCGCTTCCCCGAGTCCAGGTCAAGGGCGCAGATCCAGGTGGGTTGTTCCGGCCACCTCCCGGGGTGGATCTCCCGGGTGCGGGCGCCAAGGGGCGAACCGTCGTGGGAGCCGACCGGAAGCAGGCCCGCCAGGGGGACCACCGGTCGGGGGCGGCCGGTCGAGAGGAGTTCCCGGAGCACGAGCATGGGGTTGGCGGGCAGGCGGCGGCCGGACCGGTCCAGTGGAATGTCCATGTCCAGGCGCGTCGTCACGCGGTCCACGAGCACCTGTCCGCCGGCGGACAGGGTGCCTCCCACGTAGTGGGCCCGGTGGTCTCCGGCCGAGAGGCCGGCCCGGAGGCTGGCGGCGGTGGTGGCCCCGGCGGAGGTGCCGACGACCACGTCAGATGTGCGTGGGTCCCAGGCGGTCGCCTCGGCGAGCGCGGCCAGTACCCCGGCGTGCTGGGCAGCGGCGTGGAGGCCGCCGGCTCCGAGGATGAGTCCGACCGTGGTCATGGCGGTCATCGTCGCACGTCGAAGGGCGGTTTCCGACCCCCGGAGGGGGCCGGATCACGCCCCGGGAACTGTCGATGACGGTCGGTGGCCACCCGGTAGAATCGTTCTTCGGCCGAATTCCGGGTCCCAGCCCCGGAGAGGCCGCCAGAACCGCTCCACTCACGCCCCGCTGGTACCACGATGACCATCGAACATCCCGAACTCGTCACAGAACAGGCCTACGTCGACGAGGCGTATGCCTGCCTGGAAGCGGCGCGGACCCGCGCGCTCCAGCTCACGGCGATGGTGGAGGTGGGCAGGGGCGGCACGAACCAGGCCCGTTTCGAGCGGGAGGCCATCCAGGAGTCGGTGGCGCACAGGCTCGACCAGCTG
>LWDU01039297.1_pt1 | contig 11874 bp, 13 predicted proteins | sample 727161 | NCBI WGS metagenome assembly LWDU01 (sample SAMN04566230, study PRJNA314399) | hydrothermal vent metagenome | isolation source: deep sea hydrothermal plume seawater | place: Mexico: Gulf of California, Guaymas Basin | collected 2004-07-11 | reverse complement strand
GTTCACGTGCAACGGCGGCCAGGAATATCATTACCGTTGTGAGGTGCTTTTGATCTACTGTTTCCCTGACTAGCCGTGCCATGAAGCCTTTCATGGTCTTCTCCTCTCTTTAAACCCGTCTTGAAACAACAAACGGGTATCCTGATTTCCAAGATACCGCTTTGTCAAAGTCTCATGCTACATGGCCATCAATTATTCAGAAGCGAGGGTACCATTCTGATCGATCGTGCGGATGATGCCGGCTACAGAAGCAGCCTTCCCGGATCTGCTGCTGTCACCAATCGCCTTGATCAAATAGGTCGTCGCCATCAAGGCCGTCATCCTGTAGGAGTCCCCATCGAAATAGTGGCCTAAAAGATCCGTGGCGTCCAGGTTCAATTCAGATACGTCCGTTATCTTCAACGTCAAATCGGCCGTGTACTTGGTGGAGATCGCCGAGAAGTCACCTGCGGCAGACTGGGACTGGACGGTGCGCATTGTACTGCGGATGGTACCCAGGGCACCGTCAGCTTCCCTGGCGTAGGCGCTTTCTGTGGCGCCGCGGTACAGCGGAATGGCTACTGAAGCCAGGATAGCTACGATAATAACCACAATCAACAGCTCAACCAGGGTGAAGCCGGCTTGTGCGTTGCGGGTCCTAATCATGATGTGTTCCTCCTTGGCATGGCAATAAAATATAAAACTTTGAAACTGCGTTTTTGAACCCTTGTTTTCAATCGCATCTGTTGAGGCAGTAGCGCAAAGCGCGTGCCAAAACAAGCAAATATTACATTATAAGTAGATGAAAATAATAGATTCATATCTAAACCATTCTGACTGGGATTCAATTTTACATTTTCCAATGCCGTTAAAAGCATGTCAGTGGTCATAGTGCATAGGTCACCATGGCATGGAACATTATTTAAATAATTGTAAAAAAGATACTTATAAGTTTCAAACGGGTCGTTGCAAATGTTGTTCGACTTCAGCAATAACGCATTCTACGGTGAGACCTTTAAGACAAGCATGGGTATGTATTTTACATGGTTTTTCGCCGTGGAGGCTACACGGGCTGCACGGTAGATGTAATGACAGAGCCCGGTCACCAGAACCCAGAGGTGAGAAACCCAAGCGGGGGTGGGTCGGTCCGAACAGACCGATCACAGGGGTCTTGACAGCGGAAGCGATGTGCATGGGACCGGAGTCGTTGCTGACCATAATATGGCATCGTTGAATGGCTGCCGGCAGAATAGTGAGGTCCATTCTGCCGGTCCAATCCACCACCGGCATGGTCATGGCATGCGCGATGGTACGGGTTGTTTCGCGGTCCTGATCATTGCCTATGAGCAAAATTTTCAAATCATGGGTTCGCACCATATAATCGGCGAGCTCAGCAAAATATGAGGCCGGCCATTGTTTCGTCGGATGGGAAGCGCCTGGTGCAATCCCCATCAGCACGTCAGAAGGAAAGATACCTTCTGTGTGCAGTCTTTCCGTCACTTCATCATTTGCCGTATCTGGCAGCAGAAGTTCAGGAGACCGATCACAGTCGGAGATGCCGAGGGGCCGCAAAACCTGCAGGTAGGCATCAACGGTGTGCCGGGTCGCAATGGACGAGGCTGGATAATAGACTATGCTCATTCGAGCCAATCGCCGTTTATGATATCGAAGGATTTGTTTTGCACGGCCTGACCAGGCCAGAAAATGACTTCGAATGTTCGCATGTAGATCAACCATCAGATCATAATCTGCACGGCGCACACGCGCCGCCAAAGGCCACAATCCCTGATTTGAATCGAATATCTCGACATCGTCCACACCTGGCAAAGCACGTGCGATAGGTTCATAGGCGCGTTTGACAAGCACCGTTATCCGCGTTTGCGGATAGGCCTGCCGCAGAGCGCGGGTTACCGGCGATATGAGTACGATATCCCCCAATGAACTGAATCGAACAATGAGGATACGGGAGAGATTCATGGTCTCATTGGTTTTCAATCGGACAATTGGACAATTGTTCTTCAATGGCATTCAGGGCCATGTCTACTGAAATGTCGGACAGGTCGCACATGGGACCGTGGTCGCAGGTGGCGCACTCACCGTTTGGCGGCAAAAGGATACTCGAATGGTCTCCCAGGGGGCGCCACCGTTGCGGTGACCGGGCAGGCAATGGACAGAAAAGCGAAACGGTGGCTACCCCCAGGGCACCGGCCAGATGCATAGGCCCTGTGCTGCTGCTTACCAGCACATCTAACTCATTGATCACTGCGATAAGCTGGCGCAGAGACAACTGTCCTGCCATGAAAACCACCGGCTCGGATGTTCGGGCTTGTATTCTTTTGGCCAATGTCTTTTCGTTGGCATCCCCTGTTACGACGATTTGCGCCTTAAATTGCTTTTGTAGCTGATAGGCCAGGTCGCCGTATCTTTCCGGGGACCAGTTCGGGGCGCTATGGCCATTACCGGGATGGATGCCGATCCGGGGACGGTCTGTTTCAAAATCCAGCATATTACGCGCGCACGCGCGTTCCTCAACTGTTATAAAAATAGAAGTTCGATTGGTTTTGACCGGCACGCCGATGGCCTCCGCCATATCCAGACAGTAATCTGACTCCGACTGACCGACCGGGTGAAGGTCAAGGTTTGATATATCGTATGTCCTACGCCTATTCGTCGGGGGATGCCGGCCAAAAACAACATCCAGGCGATGCGCATGGTCGGCAGCAGCATAAGTGCCGTATCGAAGGTTCCGGTCCGTAATTTTTGGATCTGTTTTAAGAAACCGGTGGGGCCGCGATGCGCATGATCCGGGTCATCTATGATAATCTCATCTATCCATGGATTACCTGTCAATATATCCCGGGTATATGGCCGGACCATCATCGCCAGATATGCCTCAGGCCATCTATTTCGAAGCGCTTCTAAAACCGGAAGGGATAGAACCACATCGCCAATACGGTCCGGTCTTATGACAAGAATACGCGGTGAGGACATGGGAGACTTGTGATTGCTGAATTATGAATGTTGATTTATGAATGAAAAACGACTGATACAACGAGGTGGAAAGGCTGTTTGCCACATTGGAATAACAATAGAGAAGTTCTACCGTTACCCTGTAGCCTGTTCCCGCTCCAACCGGAGCTGACCGCATGCGGCGTTGATATCACGTCCGCGTTCCCGTCGAACGGTCACTTTCAAGCCGGCAGAGTGCAGGGCCTCGATAAACACTGATTGACGCCGCTCGTTTGGGGCTTCGAACGACAGGCCTTTAACTGGGTTGTACGGAATGATATTCAGCTTGTATTTCATATTTCTTAACAACGCCCCGAGATTTTTTACATCCGTAAAACGGTCATTGACGCCCTGTAAAAGGACGTATTCAAATGTAATTATCCGATTGGTTGTGGTAACATAATCAACGCAAGCCTGCATCAATGCCTTGATTGGATACCGTTTATTGATCGGTACAATCAACGACCGGGTTTTGTCATCGGCCGCATGCAAAGACACGGATAGTTCGAACTGAAGGTGTTCTTTTGCGAGCTCATAGATTTTTGGAACCAGACCGCTTGTCGACAGTGTTATCTTACGTGCGCCGATCCCGAGTCCCCAGGATGCATTAATGATACGTACTGCCTGCATCACATTATTATAGTTGGCCAGCGGCTCTCCCATGCCCATAATGACGACATTATTGATAGGCCGCCTCTCGCCGAAAATACGACGTACCTGAAGAACCTGATCCACAATTTCGGAACCAGGCCGGCAAGGCCGCTGGCACAGAACCGACAACCGATGGCGCACCCCACTTGTGTGGATATACAAATCGTATTGCGTTGGGATCCGCCTATCAACACGGTTTCTACCGTCTGACCGTCTTCCAGTTCGAAAAGGAATTTGGTTGTCGGACTGCGGCGAGATTTCGATTGATGTGTAAGACGCAATTGCGAGATATGCGCATGTTTATGAAGTTCCGTGCGTAGGTTTTTCGACAGATTGGTCATCTGATCTATGGATTCGACCCCTTTACCGAACACCCAGGATGCGATCTGAACGGCCCGATATTCGGGTTCTTTCATGTCCGCGATGAGTTGCTTCAACTCGGGCAACATTAAACTTTTCAGATCCGGACTGGCAGGTCGTTCAGCTTTTAAGGATGGATTATTCATAATGGGATATCTTTTATTTATGATACGCGGCTTATCGTGGATCTACGAAGTTATGATCAGGACTGTCAGCATGCTAAAATACGAAAATAAATAGATATTGTCTATCTATTTCGATATCATTATTCCGGAGTACAGAGGGTTTGAAGCCGAAACCGCGCCGTCTTCGATGTGTCTCCGAATCGGCATAAACGCTTGACATCAACAGGAATGTGCGGCTATCATCGCCATATGATATGTGTTATTATTAAATACCTTCATCCGTCTTTCCGTTATCTATGGATGATTCTGCCCTTCTACCTGGTCCATCCTGCCCTGGCTGATGGGGGGAGCGGCACCACTTCCTTTTCGTTCGTTCGGGTTATTCCCGGTGCCCGCCAGGCGGCGCTGGGCGGCGCGTTTTCGTCTGTGGGAGGTGATGTCAATAATTTGATGTGGAACCCGGCCAGCCTGGCCCGTATTCAGACAAAACAGGCGGTGGTGACCTATGCGAATTATGTCCTTGATATTCAATACGGATTCATGGGCTATGTTCATCCTCTTCGTTCCAATCAGGCGGTGGGTTTTGGTATCCAATACCTGTCTTTCGGTACGTTCCAGGAAACTACGCCATCCGATCCGACAGGCAGTCAACTCGGTACATTCGGTGCCGATGATCTGGCCATTGCGTTGTCCTATAGCCGACAATTCGGCGCCCATCTATCGGGCGGCGCCAACCTCAAATTTTTATATGAGCGCATTCAAGAGGCTTCCATGGATGGTATAGCCGTGGATATGGGCTTGCACCTCTCTATTCCTTCTCGTCGTTTGAATGGGGCGGTTGTATTGCAACATGCAGGCGTCGTACGCAGTGGGCTGGCGGGGCGACGAGATCCGATGCCTTTAAGCATAAGGGCAGGCGCCGGATATACACCGGCGCATCTTCCACTGTTGATTCTATTGGAAATTGAAACAGGGCGTTCGCATAAGACTGCAGGAAGAATCGGCGGTGAATTCAATATCCGGGATCAGGTGTTTTTACGAGTTGGTTATTCTTCCACAGCCTCCGATCTCCGACTCGAAACATCCGATTCCCGCCTGACAGGCGTCACCAGCGGGATAGGCGTGCAGGCCAAATCTTATCGACTGGACTATGCTGTTACCCCGACGCTTCGCCTCGGGACCGTACATCGTATTTCGTTGACGTTTCGATTTGAATGAGATTTTAAGACCCCGACTATATTCACGAATTTACCCGATACCTGCGGCTCACTGAAGCATTAAGATTCATTATATAGGGTTTTTTTTATTGTCTTTTAAAATGATAGAGACTATATTCCACGAATGTAATCCGATATCAACCTTGTATATGCTTCATATATAGGAGGCGAACTCCCATGGCTAAAGACCGTAGTTTTGCGCACAAATTGGCAAAAGCCGCTGGTTGTCAGGCCTGTCAAGTCTGTGACGGGTCATTACAAATTCAAGCGTGTGATAGCCAAGATGACCAAGGAAAACAAGCAGTCACTGGGCATCTGATATCATAGCTCAATACACATAGGGTTTGACTTGTTTCCTTACAAGCTGGAGTAGATTGTATGTCTCTCCTCCTCCATTCCCGCTATGATCCGCTAATTAGAATTTGATAAGCCTGTTGTTCTTTATCTGTTTTAGTGATAAACAGATGACATATTATCAAGGTGCTTCAGAAGGAGTCGCTCGATGGCAGATGAATCTCCAGGGCGTATTCACGTCGGTTTTAAAAGTACGGTGGTCATTGTGGCCCCGTTTGTCTGGGATAGATTCAGAGAGCAGCTCAAAGCATGTTTACCCGTCTCGTTATATTTGGGTTTGTTTCAGATGTTTGTCCTGGACAAGCCGGTTGATGAGGCGCTGGTGATCAGCTTTGGTATTTTGGTGGTAATGCTCGGTCTCATGTTTTTCATGGAAGGACTGAAACTCGGTCTGATGCCTTTCGGCGAAAATATCGGCTCGACCTTGCCACGCAAGTCCACCCTGACCATGATTCTCCTGTTCGCTTTTTGTACAGGCCTGGGGGCTACGTTCGCCGAACCGGCTATCGGCACCCTCAAACAGGCCGGTGCCGGCATCGATGCGGCCAAAGCCCCTCTCCTCTATGCTCTGTTGAACGACTGGAGCGGTATCCTGGTGACCTGTGTCGGTATTGGTGTGGGGCTGGCAACCGTCCTGGGCATTCTGCGTTTCCTTAAAAGCTGGAGCCTGGTACCGCTGATTATTCCGAATATTATCATCCTGACTATATTGAGTCTCATCGCTTATATGGATGATAAAACAGCGGCGATTATCGGCCTGGCCTGGGATTGCGGTGGCGTGACAACCGGTCCTGTAACCGTTCCGCTTGTGCTCGCACTTGGTATGGGCGTCACCAGTTCGCTGGGCAAGGAAGACACAGGTATGTCCGGCTTCGGCATTGTGACCCTGGCCTCTCTATTTCCCATTATCGCCGTATTATCGCTGAGTCTAATCATGCATTACGGCGGCCTGGTCGACTACGCTGAAATCACCGCCCAGGCCGGTGCTGTCGTGGTCACGGAAGCCGGCAGTATCTGGGACAACCTCTTTGTCCAGAGCAGCATCCTGGCCGTGCAGGCGATCATACCCCTTTGCATATTTCTGTATTGTGTGCAACGTTTCCTGCTAAAAGAAGAGATTAATTACTTCGATCAGGTTCTTCTCGGCATTTTTTTCGCCGTCGTCGGCATGGCGCTATTCAATGTGGGGCTGACCCTGGGCCTGTCGGCGCTTGGTGAACAGGTAGGCGGAGCCGTTCCGACGGCGTTCGACGGCAATGCATTTGACACGCCGCAGGCGGATAGTCTGTACGGCGAAACGTGGGGCCGGATCATCGCCATCATGTTTGCCTTTGTCCTTGGATACGGCGCGACCCTGGCGGAACCGGCATTGAATGCGTTAGGGTTGACGGTTGAAGAAATCACAGCCGGGGCCTTTAAGAAGGGGTTGTTGATGCAGGCTGTAGCCGGTGGCGTGTCCGTAGGCATTGCAGCCGGCGTCACGAAGCTTGTTTTTGACATTCCCCTCATATATATGCTTCTTCCACCCTATATGCTGCTCATCGTTCTCACCCTGCTGTCTTCCGAGAAATTCGTCAATATCGGCTGGGACAGTGCCGGCGTGACCACGGGTCCTATAACCGTGCCGCTGGTGATTGCCATGGGGTTGGGCGTGGGGAACTCTGTCGGTGTGGTGGAGGGCTTCGGTATCATCTCGATGGCCTCGGTATGTCCTATTATATCCGTACTCAGCTTAGGGCTGATTGTAGAACGAGCCAATAAGAAAGCAGAGGAAATCGAACAGCAGGGCGGCCCAAGAGCTGAAGCCGCTGGATAGATAATCAGGAGGAAAGCCTAATGAGTGAATCGAACGGAAAAAGCACTGGCCTTGATGTCATCACCTGTATCGTTCAGCGGGGCAAAGCAGCACCGATTATTAAAGCCATGACCAAGGCTGGCGCTGGCGGAGCTACGATTTTTTTCGCACGCGGCACAGGTATCCGTGAGCGCCTGGGACTATTGGGTATCGCCATTCAGCCGGAAAAAGAAGTGATCGTCACCGTCACGGGCAAAGACATGACCGACCAGGTGTTCGATGCGATGGTCAGCGCCGGAAGGTTGAATCATCCCGGCATGGGATTTATCTATACGCAGGATGTAGGGCGCGTTGTCGGTCTCATTCCCTCAGGGCAGGAAATCACCGCAGAAGAAGCGAAACAGGATTGAAAGTACAAAGTAAAGAGTGCAGAGATAAGGGTTAAGAGATAATCTACGGATTACTCCTAACCCTTTTTATTTACCAATTACCCGTCACCTAACGCCCACATCGTTTGTATGGTGGCGATAAGATTATTCCCTACATGCATCGCGAGCGGCACGTACAGAGAGCCGGTCCGGTGGCGGGCTATACCTAATAACACCCCGATGAGGACAATCAGGGACAGGTAATACACATCATACTGCGAGGCATGCAGCACCGTCCAAATCAAAGTAGGGATCAGGATAGCGCCCGACACACCCAGCCGGGAATGGCGAAACCCTTCATAAAGAAATCCTCTGAACAACACTTCCTCAAAAACCGGCGCAGCGATAATCATCGAAAACCACAAGACAGGCATAAGCTGCGCCGACGTATATACCTCAATCATAAAATCCGGAACGGCAGACCGCTCCATCCATTCGATAAAACGATCTCCAAGCAGGACGAACACGATGGTTGCAAAAAGCCAACCACCGACCGTTTTCAGCAAAACCGGTTGTAACGCCAGATACGTTTTTACACTGTAGCGTCCTGTCAGTGTGGATAGAATCAGCCCCGTACAGATAACGGCAGAAGCTATGATCGCAATGGCGGTAAGATCTCCGAGGTTAGAAGTGGGGTCTATGCCTCCAAATGCCACCGCCGCTACCGATGCTACAAACTGCGTGATAAAAAACACAACGAGAATCAGCACCCCGAAACCGGCGGTAGAGGCACCGCTCCAGGGTGGATTCAATGTTGATGAGGGTACTGAGGTATCCAGATTATCCATAGGTTCCATATTGGACGCCACCTGCTCCCTTCTCCCCACCTTCAATACCGCAGGCCGGTGTACAACGCTTCATCCACCGTCACAGCAAGAACCATCGGTTCTCGGTTGTTCAGCCAATCTTGGACAGCGATTCTGACCGATCCCAGCGTGTTTACAGCCTCTCCGCGAACACCGAATCCTTCGGCGACTTTAACCCAATCTACCGCCATAAAGTCCACGCCCACCGGCGGTAGATCGCGTAACTTCTGAGCGACTTTGATGACCGCCAGGGAGGCATCACAGAGCACGACAAAAAGCGGCGCTGTCTTCATGCGGCGGACCGTTTCCAATTCCTGCACCATCATGGCAAACGCGCCGTCGCCCGTGATACTGACGACCGGGCGTTCAGGATGAATCAGGGCCGCAGCCATTATTGATGCCGGTCCGTACCCCATAGAAGACAATCCATTGGACATTAAAAACGTGCCCGGTGCAGGCGCTCGCCATCGTTGCCCGATCACATTTTTATGAGCACCGACATCGGACGAGACAATTGTATCTTCCGGGAGAACATCACGCAGTACGGTGATCAGATGATACGGCGAGATACCCTGAGCGCTGCAAGACACCTTCGGCCTGTAGGCTTCATCTACCCGTTGCCGAAGAAGCCGTATCTCATCGCCAGACCAGTCGATATCACCCTGGTAGGCGGCCCCGACCTGGTTAATCATAACCGACACATCACCGACACAAGTCGTGGGTGGCTGAAAATCTCCAAAATCGACCGGTCCGTTGGCGATGATATGTAAGGGGGCATCGAAATGCCATACCTGGGATATTTCTATCGGATCGAAACCGATGCCAAGCAGGAAATCACTCTGCTGAAGCCATTCTATGATATGCTTTTCGCCGGCTGCCGGGGCGATAGATCCCAGAAAGCGTGATCCGGTTTCGTCTGCGATCCCTTTGCCCTGTACTGTGATGACATAGGGTATCCCCGTCTCCCTAAAAAACCGGCGGACAGCAGGCGTATCCGTCGTCGAGCCCAGAGCGGGACCGATCACGCCGATGGGGCGCCTGGCCGTGTTCAAGTGTTGAATAATGGTCTCGAGCTCAGCATCGTCTGCCACCGGTAGATCGGGTGGCGTAATGGAAGGCGCTTCAGTTGGGGAGGCGGTCGCTATATCCGCAGGTATCGTCAGATAAACCGATCCCCGTGGTGGGGTGGATGCGACCATCAGTGCACTTTCGATGGTTTCGGCAAGAGCGCCGCCATTCAGGGCGACAGACCACTTGGTAATCGGTTCGAAAAGGGTATTAAGCGGCAGATTCTGTTTATTACTACGGTGAATACGATGGGACGCGGTGCGCGCGGTTATGGCCAGCAACGGATCACGGTCCAGATAGGCGGAGCCGACGCCCAGCACCAGATTACAGGCGCCGGGACCGAGCGTAGCAATACACACCCCCGGTATTCCGGTCAGCCGACCCACCGTCCCGGCCATAAAGGCCGCTGTGGTTTCGTGACCCGTAAGAATAAACTCAATGCCTCGCCTGTGCAGCGCGTCGATCAGTTCAACCACTTCTCCACCCGGATGCCCGAACGCATACCGGACACCCGCGTCATATAACGTCCGGGAGATGACTTCCGCACAGGTTTCGTCATGGGCCAATTTATTGTCCTTTCTTTAACCACGGAAATAATCTTCCTGGTTAAAGCGTCACTTCGCTACGACCAGATCCCGGCGCTGAAGATGGATCTTGTCGAAACTTTCAGATGAAATGACGTAGTACCAGAGCGCAAACCGGGTGTTCAGATCAGCGGAGGTCCTTCGGTCTGCCTCGACCTTATTTCGCCACGCTTCATGCGTTTCATACACCTCGGCGTTAGCACGGTCCGCGTCGGTCAGCAGGCTGTCCGATTTGCTCTGAAAGGCCATGTTCGCCGGTTTATCGGGCTCCGGAAACATGCCGGCATCGAACTCGGTTGTGATAAAAAGATACCTGTTTTCGCCCGGGCCTTGCGGCGGCTCGCCGCTTTCGGTTGTGCCGGCAGTAACCGCATCTCGAAACGCAAGGTATAGATCACCCCGTCTTCAGTACGGGTCTGGATCTCGCCCTCGTTTGATACAAGCTGACCGTCCTGAGTGAAATAGTAGCCTTTGCTCTGCAACGACACCATATCCGTCCGGGTGATGGAAATGCCCCCTTCGGTCTGGGCCAGGCTTTTGGACAGGCCCACCGGTTTGGGGCGAACGCCTACAATAGTCAACTCGCCCAGCGCTTTGAGCAGATCGGTCATCTTAGTATCATCGACCTTTTGATTGCTCCCCATCCGATTGGCCGACCAATCGGTGTCTTCTCTGGTCAGGATAATGGTATCTCGTTGATTTAATAAACCGGTACGCTCATTGATGGTATAATCTTTCAGCTCTTTTTCGATCCAATCATTGAATTGCGTGGAGATATCCACGTCGAACCGGGTAGCATACGTCCGTTTCTGACCGGGTAGACGGGCGTACCTGTATTTGTCGTCACGACCGGGGATACTTTTACCGATGATAATATCGGCAAGAATATTATCATTTTTATCCTTGATCGTCACACGTTTGCCACGACCGGTCAGCGACGTGACGTTATCGTCGAGTGGGTCCACCACACCCAGAGCCTCATGATCCGCCGCCACGTCGGCGACGATATCGTCCTTCTTGATGTCCAGTATCCCGGCTGCTGTCTGAGCCAGCCGATCTTTGCCGTCCGCCGAATAGTTGTGATGAGAGGGAATGGTCCATTTCCCGCCTTTAAACAATATTTTGAATGGATTGGCAAGGCCGGTCTCTTCATTGAAATCAATGACTTCCATGGAGGTGGCCACATTCGGATCATCAAAGTCCGGAAAAAACGCTTCGCCTCGATCTGAAAAGGCTTCCGGCATGGGATTACTCGGCGCGACAAGCAGGGCCATCAGACCCAACCCTGCGGCGACGCAGATAAACGTCATGGTCTTTTTAATTTCGCTCATGATCAGTTCCTTAATCGTCTGGCGGCCACAGCCGCATCTTTTTCACGTTGCCGGCGTCGAATGAATATGAATACACCGAGGACGAAAACGGGGATTGGCGGCATCAGAGCGGCCAGATTCTTAATGGTATTCTGAATCAGCCGGATCTGTTGCTCCATATTTTCTTT
>LWDU01043773.1_pt2 | contig 11875 bp, 6 predicted proteins | sample 727161 | NCBI WGS metagenome assembly LWDU01 (sample SAMN04566230, study PRJNA314399) | hydrothermal vent metagenome | isolation source: deep sea hydrothermal plume seawater | place: Mexico: Gulf of California, Guaymas Basin | collected 2004-07-11 | reverse complement strand
TTTGTATTCTTAAAGATGATGATTATGGGTGCTATTTCGGCTGCCAAAGCCGCTTTGTTCCAGGTCGTTGTCTCAAAGCTGGCTGCACTAATGGGCGGCGCGGTGGAGAAGTCTGGACCGGTCGCTTCCCAAGGCAAGGCCGCCGGGTCATTTGGAAAGTCACTAAAATCCGGTTTCCAGGGAATGGCCGAGGGCTTGAAAGGGTTTATCCAAAAAGTCGCAGAAATAAAACCAGGTCAGATCCTCAAAGCGATGGTTAATCTGGCTTTGATTGCTCTTTCCTTTATTCCAGCTATGGTGATTTTTGCTCTTGGTCTCGTGGCAGTAGCTGTTGTTATAGGTTTGGTACCATTTACATCTGTGATGGCAGGTATTATTTCTCTCGCACTGGCAGTTCCTGTCGTGGGTATGATGATCACAATGGCTCAGGCAATTCAACCTGGAATGGTCCCAACAGCAATGCTCGGTATGATCCTGGGCGCGTTGCTGTTAACTGTTGGCGGTGTGGCATTCGCTCTTGCTTTGGGTCTCATCGGTGCTATTGTGGGAATGGTAGGTCTTGGCACCATCGCGATGTCGATCGTTGGTCTGGCTGCGCTTGCTGTGGGTGCTATTGCTGTAGCCTTGTCCATCGTACCGTTTGCCGCCTTGGGCGCATTGGCTGGCTTGGCTCTTTTGGCATCTTTCGGGATGGTGGTCGGCGCCGGGATGCTAACGATCGGTGGTGTCGCATTTACACTNGGTGGTGTCGCATTTACACTCGCTTTGGGGATAATTGGTAGCGCTGTTTTGGGTGTCGGTCTTGGTACAATCGCCGCCGCCGGCCTCGGAATGATTGTTCTAGGGGTAGCTGCAGTGGCAGTCGCGCTCGCTGCAATTGCATTTACTTATGGTATTCCGTTTTTTGTCATTGGTAGTCTTGGTGCAGTTTTGGCAGCCGGCTTCCTTGTCATGACGGTGCCATTTATGATAGCAGCTGGTCTTTTTGGCGAACTTGTGATGGGGATGCCTCTTAAGAAGATCGCCGGCGCAATGCTGACGCTTATTATCTTATCTGCCGCGACATGGGCAACTGCCGCAATATTAGGTTATGCAATTCCTGCTTTCATCATAGGCGCATTAGGCGCNTGTATTCTTTTTAGCAGCTGGTCTCGTTATTATGCCTGCACTCACAATTATGCAAGATGCAATGCCATCCGATATGACAGTTGCAATGAACGGCATGATAATGATGGTTCCCTTAATAGCTGCCGCTGCGCTCACAGCTGCGATCATGTCGTATGGTCTTGTTTACTTCGCTATAGGTTCTGTGGGCGCGCTAGCGGCCGCATTATTCTTCATGGCGATGAGTGTAATGCTTCCAGAGCTGGATACTGCGATGGGATTGATGCCCGGAGACATGACAACAGCTTCTACGAATATGGGTCTGTTGGCTGTTCTAATGGGATTCTCGTTTATTACTGCAATTCTCGTTTATTACTGCAATGATTGCAAGTTACGGAATCCCATGGTTCTTGATAGGGTCTGTTGGTGTTCTCGCGGCGATTCCGTTCTTTATGGCGTTACAAGAAATGTTACCCGGTGTGGAAGAATTTGCTGGTGCCATTAGTATTGGAACAATGACGAAGGCCGCAGCAATGATGGGTATGCTGGGGTTGATCTTCTTTACTACTGCTGCCATGGCAATCGTCGCGCTACTAATGACAGTATTCCTTAATCCAATTATCCTATGGTTAGCAAAGAAAGGCTTAGGCATCGTTGGTGAGCTCTTATCATCTGTTACCGAGAATCTTGCGCCAGGATTAAAGGCTCTTGATTCTCTTAAGATAAGCGACCCTGCAGGTTTAGAGGCTAAAGTGAACGCTCTCGGTGGCATTTTTGATGCCATGAGTGGGATGGGTGATATCATTGTAAAGATAGCAGCTCTTCAGGTTCTCAATACCGCAACCGGTGGAGAGGGTGACCTCTTAGCATCAGCTTCGGTCTTTTTGGATTCTATGCTTAAGGGTGCGACGAAATTAATTACTGTTCTGGTACGCATGGTCAAGAGTATGCCAGAAGGAGACATTAAGAAGCTGGAAGCAATTGCAGGAGTATTATCTGCAATCGCCACGCTTATGCAAGCACTCCAGCCACCCCCAGGCCTCTTTGAGATGTTAGGAAAAATGTCAGGTGGTGGTTTTATGGGGATGGGTCAAGATGTTGATGTGCAGGGCATTCTTGGGGCTTATGCTGAATCAGCACAGGCTATGATGAATGCTATGAAAGATAGTATCGTCGGAATGTTAAAAGAGCTCATGGCCATTGATATCGGTGATGATCCTGAGGCAGCGAAAACTAAAGCAGAGGTGATCGCAGCGGTTATCGGTGCTGTAGTTGATATGGCAACAGGTTTCGGTGAGATGGCTGCCGGCGTTATGGAAATGAACGCAGAACAGCAGCCCTTTTTCGGTTCAGGTCCGTCTGTGGAAGAGACGCTAGCTTCTTATATGGACGTAATAACCATGATCATGGGTGCGATTCAAGCCCAATTACCGACCATTATCGGTGCAGTACTTGGGATCGAGATCCCCAATCCTGAAACTGCAAAACCAAAACTAGAAGTGATTAGTATGGCAATGGGCGCATTGGCTGATTTCGCGAGCGCAATTGGCACATTTCAAGCTATGATTCCAGCAGACACTGGTTCGTGGTGGCCCTTTGGCGAAGACACAGACCCTCTAGAAGAATTTATGGGTACAGTAAAAGCTATCGTTGATATTTCTCTTCAGTACATTCCGCTGATTGTAAATTCGCTTCTTTCAATTGCAATCCCTAGTGGCGATGATGCAAAAAGTAAATTAGAGATTATCTCATTATCGATGAGCACCTTGGCAGACTTTGCTGGTGTAATGTCAACGATGCAAGATGCATTCGGCACAGACGCAGAAGGTATCGCCGAGACGATGGGTGGTGTGCTTCAGGGTCTATCAAAGGTATTAGGTGCTGAGGGTGGTGGATCTTTCCGAACTCTTCCTGAACTCTTACAAGTCGTTGCTGCAATGGTGATTCCAGATGCTGGAACCGTTANNAACCGTTACCGCTAATATAGATTCTTTGAAGGCCGCTATAGATTCTGTCGCGACACTTGGCGAATCGCTAATGAATCTGCAGTCTTCCTTTGCTGGAATTGAAGGCGGTGGCGAAGGTCTTGGTATAGCATCAGTTATAGAGTTAGCGATTGCGGAAGTTCAAGCGCTGCAAGAAGCTTTCTCAACTATGGGAGAAATTGATCTTCAAGCTGGACTAGATAACTTTGCCGCGGCAGTAGGTACATCTACATCTGCTTTGACAATTGAAAATTCCCCATTGAATATTACTATCAACTTGTCAGTCACAATGGACGCCAACAAGCTAGGGAAGGTTCTTGTCGATAAGTCAGTTATGTCTTCACCACTAGCAACAGCAGATAATGCGTAATCGGAGCAGAAATGTCAGAAGAGAAGAAGTCTGATCCTGTATGGAATGAAATTCCAACACACCCGTCACAAAAAAGCGGCCGAATTCCTACAGATCGACCTGCTTGGATGGAAGAGAAGCCTGAACCGGAGCCTCCGCCGCCACCACCGCCACAACCGACTAAATTTTCACCTGAGGAACAAGAGGCATGGGCTGAGGCTACAAAAATACCCGAAGAACTCGCGAAAGATTTAACGGACTTCCTAATTATGATTGATAATATGAAGAAAGATCCACAAGCTTTAGCTGAATTAGAGTCGCTTCTATTGAAAGAGTTTCCTGGAGAAAAGTAATAGATGCCAACCACACCATCAGATCCCGGAGCGCCAACACCCACTCCAACCGCTGACGAAGAGAATTGGGTAAAGCACTACACTCCTGATCCAACAGGTACCGATGCATCTACAGATGGACCGACGGTTGATCTTTACGTTCCAGATGATCTAAAGGAAACCAGCAGAACTACCCTCGCAGATTATCTCAGCACAGTTACAAGCAATTCTACTGATGGAAATGTATATCCAGTCGCTTCTGGTATGGTCCAAGCTGTAGTTCGTGGTGATGATGGAAGTCCCGCCCCAATTATAACAGGACCGTCAGACTCAGCACAATCATACTTTATGGACGACTGGGAAAGCGATACAGATCTTTCGTCTGCAAGAAATGCTTTCGAAAATGAATCTATGTCTACAGTCTGGGAAGAAGCAAGTCCTACAGGCACAGACATGGAGACCTTATTGAATAAAACTGGTCAACATGGGGGGAATAATCCGGGTATGGTTCTGCCGAACTTCGTGTCTACGAACGCTGCTTATGAGGGTGGTGTTGGTGCAACAGACGGTAGTCAATATCAAGACGTTCCAGGTAGCGCTCCTAAGTTGCAAAAGAAAATTTCTTCGATTTTAAAAACGAATCGATTTAGTCCGTCTAGTACATCCCCCTATTTGGTCGGTGGCAGATACTCTGGCGGACAATTTGCAGCAGAACAAGATGCATTTGGTGATTATGATGCAGCGGCTTCAGATGAGATAACAGTAAACGAATTAGTTAAAGTTGCTCGATCTATGTTACTGCGCCAGACTGGTCACGCTCTCGGCGCCAGTTCAAATCCCAATAACTTTACGACCGCGCAATCAAGAGCGTCGAATCAATACCAATCGGGCCGGCAGAAACTTGATGTCAATAAAGTCATGCCGATTAACGCTTACGGTGCCCCAGATAAACCATCGCTTGCATCAGCTGAGCTTCTATATAATGATATCGATGGAAATCCTCTTACTCCGCGAAAAACTTTTGGCGCATTAAACAGCTACAAAGAGCCCTTTCAAGGAAAAAACAGACTTGCAATGATAACAGTCGCCGGTCACGGCTTCATTAATTTTATTATTGCAGGTGTCATCATCTCCGCGGTTATTGATATTATTGATGGGTCTTCAGGAGGTTCGGGCACTTCTGATCCTACTACAATGCGTAAAGGAGAGCATGTTCCGGAGTCGACAAAGACTAGGGTAATGCGTCAAATGGGCATCCCTCGGACTGCGTTTTCATTTACTAGATGCTTTATTAACGGAGCAGTGGAATTCATGGGGCTAACGCTGGACCCAGATGCCCTCCCACCCGGTATGGGCGGCGGCGGCGGTGGATCTCCGTCAGACTGGGCCGATTGGGCGAACGCCCTTACAAGCGGTATTACCAACATCATCATGAACGTAATTTTTTCAGCGGGCTATTACGCGAATGTCATGAGAGTTGTTAATCGTGATTTTGCTAGAATGCAATCTGCTGTACCCACCGGTGGTGGCGCAGTCCCAGATGCTGTCGCAATGTTTCGATTGATTGGTGGTTTGAACAGTTTCACTTCTTTTAGGTTTTTTATGAGCCTCGCAACGATTGGTGAGAAACGTCTTGAAAGGAAAATTAGAAAGTTTCCGCTTGGTGGAAAGTCGAAGAATCCAGTTCACAAAATGCCCGATAACGGTCGAACAGTCGTCGCGAAAAGTAGAATATCTAGTGCGAAGAGAGAAATGGTTTGGCGCCATCGATCTGCTCCTGCGATGCTGCTGCTACCAACGCAAACAAGAAATGCTTATAAAGTTTTTGATATGACGACTACTCTCGTAGATGCGACGATGGCTCGTATTGGCGATTCACGAAGAAAAAAGTTGGCTGCTAACCCATATCCTCTGAAGCAACGTCGGCACGTAACATGGTCAAACTCTCGTCTTCCAAAAGCGTTCAGAGAGGCGATGGAAAATGAGCTAGAAATGCAATATATGCCGTTTTATCTTCATGATCTACGTACCAATGAAATACTTTCATTTCATGCTTTCTTGGAAGACGTTAAAGATTCTTATTCTGTGAAGTATACTGACACGGGTGGATACGGCAGAATCGAACCAGTTAAGATCTATAAGGGAACAGACAGAAAGATATCTGTTACATGGCATATGGTGGCCACTTCAAAAGAAGACTTTGATTCTCTATGGTTTAGTATAAATAAGCTAATTTCAATGCTCTATCCTCAGTGGTCTATGGGTAAGAAAGTCCGCGCGGGGAGCAAAAAGTTTGTGATGCCCTTTTCTCAGATCCCAACGGCTTCTCCGCTTATTCGATTACGTGTTGGTGACGTGATAAAGAGCAATTATAGTAGATTTAATCTTGCTCGCCTCTTCGGTCTAGCAGAAGCTAGACCCGCGGCCAAAGCCTCCGATGGGGGAAGCGCAGCGACCTCTGTATCTTCCGACGCACCATTTGATATTTCTTATGAGTCTGCGCAGGCGTCAGCAGACGCTGCTACTACAGAAGCAGATTTTGAGGCTTATGAACTAGAAATAGAGACCTTAGAAGAGCGTGTAGAAACAGAGCCGACATCAGCAACTGATATGAGCCACGGATACGCTGTTGGAGAATTTGCGTGGTTACTTGCTAGCCCATCTGTAGGATACACAACATGGGACCGCGGTTCTGGATGGGACACGACTCCTCCAGCGGATGCGACGCATGTAGAAATAACTCCATTTCGTACACGAACGAATATAGACGATATGGTTGAGGTAGGTGAAAGAACGTGGGTCGGTACCACAGAAGGCGATGCAATGGGCGAAGACGGCGCGCCGAATCATGTTATAGAATATCGTGTTAGATTTGTTGACAGAGATTCTTACGCTGACCAGTGGAGACCTGCTAGTGAAAAGGGTCATTGGCATGAGTATATCGTTAGACAAGCAGATCTCACCCCAATTTATCCCGAATTTTCAGGTTCGGCCGCACCGCCGCAAACTGTGACCTTAGAGGAACAGGTGCAGAATATTCATGACTTCTTTAATCCCTCTAATAACGCAATTGTACAATCATTTGAAAGCGCCGGCGGCAAGGGCTTGGCAGGAGTTATTAATAGTTTCGATATGGACTGGAAAGACGCTCCCTGGGAGACTGGTGAAATCGGTTCTCGGGCACCTACATTCTTGAAGGTTTCAATTGGGTTCTCACCAATTCACGATATCGTTCCTGGTCTCGACAACAACGGATGGTTGCGTACGTTCAACTACCCTGTCGGTCGTATTGCGGGTGGCCTAAATACAGATCATTACGATTCCAGCTCACCACCTGTTGTTAATGTCGGATCCGGCGCAGACAGTAGAAGAGCAGGCGGTCCTGATTCCGGTGCTGGTACGCGAAGTGAATTCAATAGAGAAGAAGCCGCGGCATTCGGTTCAGGCGGCGGAACGGGTGAAACAGATTAAAGGAAGACTATCATGGCTTTGAACAGATATAGAAGAGCACCTAAACTAAGAGGTGGAAAATCATATGGTACTTATGATGCTTGCTACATATTATTTCAGGCTGCGTCTAGAAGTATGCTGACTGTTGTGGTTAGACAGACTGTAGAAGCAGAGAGACTAGATATATTGGCTGGTGAATATTTGGGAGACGGTCGTCTATGGTGGGTTATTGCAGGAGCGAGTGGAATAGGGTGGAATCTTCAGGTTCCTCCTGGCACATTTCTTCGAATACCCACGGATATGTCACAGGTTTCCGCTCTAGTTGGATGAGAGTATATGGCTCTTTATGAAGATAAGCTAAGCTTAGCTGTAGAGAAAATGGGTAGATATTTTTCTATCGTCTCTAAAGAATCATTTATGGCGATCCTTGCTTTTGGAGATGAAGACTCGATTGGCGACTTCGGTCAAGTGAACTTTGATCCTGCGCCAGAGCAGGAGAAATTAGCAAGAATATTCACCGATTCGACTGAAGGCGGCGCGATTCTTGTTGATGTGGTTCAAGCTCTTAAAGATTTAACCAGCTCTCTAGACAGTGATGAAGAATCAGAATTGTGGGCCGACTCTCAATCGTTGTATTTTTTTGTTGGTGAGCCCGATACGTTTGATACTATCGAGGATGATACTCGTAAACCTTGTTCGCCTGTTTCTGTTGCAGACTTTTGTGCTATAGAAGATGCCGAAGGTGCGATTAACAGCACATATAGCTCTCCTACAAAGTTTTCGCCTAATTTGTCAGCGGTATGTGTTATTCCAGTAAGGCTGACCCCGGCTCAGCGTGATACAGGTGCTGTGGCATTGTTCTTAAATGCAATTCCCACTCTTGAGTTTTCACGATGTGTTCCGTATCTGGATATTACGCTCGTCACTCCCCAAAAGCCGTTAAGCGATGATAATCGCATACAATCAATGGGATTAATGGGATTTCTTAGAGGACAAGAGCAATTAGCGCCAGATAGTGTTAATGCAACCCTTGCTGGTGCGATGGATTTGTCTGCTTTGGGAGATTATTTTGAAAGGATGGAGCAGCTTCAGGCTTCGGGAGACACAGAAGGACTAGAAGAGCTTTTGGACGAAGGAACAGCTACTGCCGGTATGGAGATATTTTGCGCGCCCCAAACGCTAGTCAACGCAGATGAAAAATATGAAGACTACTCTGTTTATCAAGACATCGCAGAAGTAGATGAAGAGGGAAACGCAACTGGTGAGGCGACCAGCGTTGGTGGAAAGCGAGGGGCCCCGGTTATTGATCGATTTAGACCGTTTATGGCCATAGACAGTTTTAACGTTACCGTAACTCCCTCAAAGGGAATGATGTCTCATAAAACAGCTGATTTATCTCTTGTTTTATTTGATCGATCAAGATTGACAGAAATTGCTCCATTTGTTAAGCCAGATCTTTACGGAAGAACGGAGATGTTGATAACATATGGGTGGTCTCATCCTGACGATTCAGCGGCTGTTATTGATACTGGCGCCGGCAGCACAGCTTTGGCAGGAAATTTCTACGGAACATTTTTAAATGCGTTAAAGGTTCAAGAAAAATATGGAATAGTGAACAGCTCATTTTCTTTTGACGAAGTTGGACAAGTTAAAATCAAGCTTAAGCTTTCTATGAAGGGTGCTAGTAACATTGACACTACGAACATTAGCAAGGGCGAGGGTGTTGATGAGGTTTTGGAACAAATGCAGCTTCTTGCAGACGCCATCAAAGAGTTAAAAAACCAAATTGCTGCTGATGCTGAAGCAACGGGCACAGACATGGCTGATGTGACTGGTGGAACATTTTTGGGCACGGCTAGCGATACAAGTTCGGCGATGTCTATAGACGAAGAGACTCAGGAGGCGATCGCTAAATACATCAGTGATAACAGAAATGCAGAAGAGGGTTCAACAGAAGATGAGCTGGTCGATAATCTTACTGAAATGTTCGGTGAAGATGGTACTGGTGGCGTTGTTGCTGAGGCCGGCGCAACCATCGCAGCAGCGGTAGGAAACAAACTGACTCAGTTGAAGGCATTCCGTCAAGCGAATAAAGATCCCTTTATGCGAACGTTCACTGGATCAGGTGGCTCTACTGAGTTCATAGATGTCCCATGGGCGAGCAACGATTTTGTTTCTCTTGGGTCTATACTCATGTATTTTATAGGGAAGCCTTTAGCTGCTACAAAACGATTTGATGAAGTTCAGTTTGTATTCTATGGGTTTAACGATAAAGCGTCATATCTCAAAGATTGTTCGATTGCTCAGTTTCCCGTGAAGATAGAAAATTTTGAGAAAAAATTTACTGAAATAACAAAAAATACAGCGAATATTCCTCTTGGAAAGTTTATAGGTTTTCTCAACAAGGAATTTATTCATAATCAAGCTGCGTATATATACGGGCTTGCAACTTTATACGAGACTGATGATGAGGGTAATCAAAAGCTAACAGAAGAAATGACTGAAGATGCCACTGCTCTTAACAACGAAAAGAAGATGCGTTTGGAAGATGCATATGGATCAGAAGAAGATTTGTCATTTAAAATGCCAAGAATCACAATGCACATTGAAACTGTTCCGATCAAGCCTAGCGGAACGAATGGTGGTGCGAAGGGAACGATTCTTCGAATCCATCTTTACGATTCGCAGGCTACGAAGTATAGCGCTCTTGGAAAAATGATGCAAGGTGCTAGATCTGATTCAATTGGGATGATTTCCTCTGCTGCCTCAGCAGCGGTCAGCACTGCATCAACGGAAGCCGAACCCGGCACAGAAGAATATGAGCAAAATGCCGATCATCAAAATGAGTTTATAGAACTTCTGCAAAGTGCTTTGGATTTTGGGTTATTAGAAGCCGTTCCAGAGCTTGTGGGAGTAGAATTAGATAGTAGTGGAAATTATTCGGTAAACCCGGAGGAATTTGCAAGAAACTATTTTAGAATTAAGGGCGGTTTTCCAGCGCTTAAAGGGTTTATTCAAGGCTCTATGCCCACCATAATCTACGGTAGTCAAAATTCAGCAGTTATAAAAGCTGATTTATCTTCAATGAATAACTCAAAGCTTGCAACTATCAACATGCAGCGTTCTGGAATGGGTGGTGGTACGGGAGCCCAGGGGTCACGAGACACAGGATTACCACTTCAGACCGCACCAACAAAATTATCACTGACTACGCTTGGGTGTCCAATTGTTGCGTATGGACAAAATTTCTTTGTGGATTTTGGGACAGGAACGACAGTAGATAATGTGTACGTTGTCAGCGGAATAGGTCATTCAATTTCACAGGGGAAATTTGAGACGAAACTAAAAATGACTCAGGTGGATGCATTTGGTAAGTTCATGAGCGCATTCCAAGCTGTGGAAGGTGCCCTAACTGCGTTATCAGATGCTGCTGAAGAAGAGGATTAGGCTTGAACAAAACCCGCATTTCTGCTATGTTTTAATGCATGTCTATCCTTTTACGAAAAGAATATCTCGGTACTGAAAACCATTTGGTTTTAGATGATGGACAAGCGTGCTGGATGTCTGAATGTATTTCGACCAATTTTGTATTGGGCGATATGAGCTCTTATAGTTCGATAGAGCCGATTTTAGAGCTGTACAATATTTCTTTACCAGAATTAATACCACAAGAGCATAGAAAATCTTTGGAGCTCTGTGGTATGAAAAAAAACGTTCCTTGGAGACATATCATTCCACGTCGAGTTTTTAAAGAAAGGCTTCGAAAATTTGTAGGCGAAATTTCTGAAATAGAGAAAAAGTTAATTACTGAAAAATATCCGCTATTTTTTGTTGAGACTAATAGGATTTTTCAATGTTTAGAAGACAGCAGGATTGATATTAATCTAGCTACAGAGCTGAATAAAGCGTATGAATCGTCTGCGCTAAAAAATATGATTAAGCTTCAAAAAGGTAACATTTTACCACCACCGACCTATAGTAGGATTGCATCGAAGACGGGCAGACTAACAGTAAAAGCAGGACCGCAGATTCTAACGTTGAGAAAAGACATGAGAGAGATTTTTAAAAGCACGTTTCCCCAAGGCGCGCTTTTTGAGATAGATTTTGTTTCTCTTGAACCACGTGTAGCGTTAAATCTTACAGAGTATGAATCATCGATTGATGATGTTTACCAAGAGTTTATTACGACGTCTAAAGCGGGAGTATGTAGAGAAACTGCAAAGCTTGCTGTTCTGTGTTCGCTTTATGGCGCAGGAACCAGAAAACTAGATGATGTATTGTCTTCTGATAATGCTACCATATCTGCTAGAAATTTGATGACAATAGTGAGTAAATTTTTCGGTCTCAATCGCCTCGCTGGAGTTTTAAGAAAGCAAGCAGAGTCGGGTTTTATAACAAATTACTTTGGACGTCCAATTGACGTTACAGGGGCCCGTGACAGCATTTTAATCAATAATTTTTTGCAATCTACTGCAGCAGACATTGCTCTTCAGGGGTTTTGTGACTTTATGGACCATTTTCCTGAATGTAGAGCAGTCTTTATCATTCACGATGCATTAATTATTGATATTCCGCATGATGAAGTCTCTAGGGTCGAGGAATATGTAAAAGTAGGGTTTAGTCACTCTGGATTGGGAAAGTTTCCGTTAAAGTTT
>LWDU01044478.1_pt1 | contig 11877 bp, 4 predicted proteins | sample 727161 | NCBI WGS metagenome assembly LWDU01 (sample SAMN04566230, study PRJNA314399) | hydrothermal vent metagenome | isolation source: deep sea hydrothermal plume seawater | place: Mexico: Gulf of California, Guaymas Basin | collected 2004-07-11 | reverse complement strand
CTTCAATAAGCGACAAACCTGGAATCCGTCCAGGTTCGGTAGTTCTGTATCCAGGATCACAATTCCCGGTGTTACTTCTTTGGCCATCCGGTAACCTTCTATTCCGTCTCCCGATGAAACTACTTCAATTCCTATGCTACTAAAGTAGCCGCTTACGGTCTGGATAAAGGCAGCATCCTGATCAATAATCAATATGCGGTTGCTGTTCATAACAGTATCATAAAATTACGATGATATGATGGTGGGGGTAATAAAAATCAGTAACTCATTCTGGGACTTCTTTTTCGAATTAGTCCTGAAAAATTTGCCGAAAAAAGGCAGATCACCAAAAAATGGTAATTTCCCAACAGTTAAGTCGTCCTGGTCAAAAATCAAACCGCCAATCAAGAGCGTCTCACCATTTTTTACCATAACATTGGTGGTGGTTGTACGGTTAGATACAATAGGGCGTTGTTCCGCCCCGACGTAACCGGTGATGGCTTGTACAGCGGCACTAATATTCATGGATATTAATTCATTTTCATTGATCCTGGGTAATACACTGAGAGAAACATTCACATTCTGGTCCTGATAGGTGTAGGGTACGGCACCAAACATGCTGCCTTCTGCCTGGGGAACTAATACCGGTATAGTAGTACCCACCGTGATGGTTGCGGGGGAATTATTAAAGGTGGTGATCTGCGGTTCCTGCAACAGTGTCGTGCCGGCATCCTCGGACAATACCTGCAGCATTGCCGCAAAGGTTATTGGTGTTAGTGTTGCCAGGTTCACTTTATTACCACTATGACTGGTTAATTCTCCGATACCAAAAGATAAGCTCGTATCAGCGCGCATTGACCAATTGATCCCCATAGCTTCATCCTGTTTAAGCGTTGTCTCGATAAACTTTATCGAAATATTGATCTGGGCATTTTCTTGATCAAGGGTTCGAATAATACGTTCAATCAGTTCAAAATTGGTTGGCACATCCGTTACCATTATCAGATCATTTCCAGCAGCTTCGCCGCCAATGGCGCTAGCGGAAGACAGGGGTACTGCCTTGCCCTGACTGGTGAATATTTCGGCAAGGGCAGTAACAATCATACTGGCATCAAGGAAATATAATTGGAAAATACGCGTCTCCAGTTCAGCGCTGTGTTTAATATCCCCCTCTGCTGCTTTAACCAGCAGAATATTATCATCTATAAACCAAGTATAACCATTAGCTTTAAGAATTAAATCAAGAGCTTTTTCCAACGGTACTTCTTTTAATCGTAGCGTTATTTTTCCCGTTACCTCTTCCCCTAAAACCAGATTTAGTTCATGTTGTTCGGATAATAATCGTATTACATCTACTAAGTCGGCGTCTTTGAAATTGATGCTAAAAAACCCTGGTTCTATCCGCTTAAACGGGACAATTGGACCCCGATCAGCTTTTATGTCTTCCTTTTTGGGCCAGGATATCACCATAATGTTACGGGGCGCTTCGGGTAGATCTGTCTTCAGTTCAATCCTGTAATCAGGTACTTTATTAAAATCCAGCCTGACTTCCAGCATATTAGTACGTCCCAGCATATTTTTATCTTCTACTGCATGTCTACTAACGGGTTCTCTTACACTATATTGATAAAGGGGGTTAACACCGGTTTTACGCTGAAAATCGCCCCGCGTCCAACTTATATTTGCAAAACCTATTTTCAGTGTCGGCGGCACAAACTTTTCGGTGGTAACATAGGCAACATCCGAATCACTGAATTCTAAAATAACTGAGTAATCGCCCGCTTCATCAACAATGTATATATCCAGCAATTCAGTAGGCGCAGCAGTAATAAAGCACGCCAAGCTCAAGGCTAAAAACAAGTGTAGTATGTGGAATTTCTGTTTCATTGTATTAACTCCAATATAATTTTATCTTTATTTTTAATCATGTGTACATGATCATCCTGAATTTTGGTCACCCTAAAGCCCAGCATGGTGTGGCCCTCTTTTATGATCTCTTCATTAACTATGGCCATATAGCCACTGGGTCCTTTTGAAATACCCGTTACCTTAAACCAGGACTCAAAAAGTTTGGTGCGATCCTGAAAAAAATCGCTTGACCATTGATCCGGTCCAAAAGCCAGAGAATCGGCCCCTGCTTCATCCAACAATGCCCGGATGGCGCTGTCATCAATTCCTTTAGGCGCAGATGGTTTCGATAAAGAAGGCAACGCTGCTGACCCCTTGCTGAATAGTTGCATTATCGTATCACTAAAGAAAACACCGAGACCAACAACCATTGCTATGAGCATTATTGTTTGGCGATTCATTATGATTCTCTCTCCATACGATACGTATAATACACCACATCGGCGATCACCTTTCTGGCTGCGTTCTGATCTAAGGAAAACTTATAGCTATGCAGGTTCACTGACTTTATTTGTTTTTCCACCGCATCGAAAAATGGTCCAATATCAAGGAATTCACCGTTTAGTCTAAGATCAATGCGCTGCCGCTCCAGCGGTACCTGCTTTACTTTTGTATACTGGTTAAGGGGTGGAAACGTATCCCGTGACCTGAGGTTCAGGCTCAGGATAACAATGTCATGTTCTTTTGCCAAGTCACGCATTTTAGCAGCAGCCAGCTCATGATCCTGCGATGAGCGGATCACATTACTGTCCAATCCCGATATCAAAATCTCTCGTCTGGTTTGGGTATCGACTATATTTTGCCGTACCTGATCCTGAACCCGTATTTCCCTATCCAAGCCGTTGATGACGCCTTCTGCATTCTTGATCTCTGATAAAATATCGTAATTATACCAGCTAAAACCGGCGATGACAAATACAGAAATTCCTACAATGACGAAGAAACGAATTCTGGGGCTCAGCGCGCTCATAGAACCATTATAATGTTAAAATCGGTTTTATTATCAGTGGCGCCTTCCGGTTGCAACAGAAATACGGACTGAATATTGCTGTTGGATGCCAAATTCCTTTTCAATTTTTCCAGCACACTAGTGGCCTGCAGGGCATTTACTTTCAAAAAGCCGTCCAAGCGCAGGCTAAACATGACTTTATCAAAACTTATATTATCTGTTTCCAGGTCTTCATCGGCAACAAATCCTTCTTCAAAGAGCATATCCAGTATATTATCCGCACTAGTTTTACTGAGCATGGACAGGTTGGTTATCTCCACTTCTTCCGGCACAACGCGGCTCAGGTATTTTAGTACACCTAACACATTGTTCGCCATGATCCGGTCAGTGCTGCGCAGCTGCTGAAACCCGTTTAGTACACGCAGATCAAAGAGGTAGTCATTGTATACCTCGCGCTGGATATTGAGCCGAGCCAACTGATCTTTTTTCTGGGGCAAAGCCACCTGCAATGGATCCAGACTGCTTGTATTGCTGTAGGTAAATAGCGAGAACAGGACCAGTAACACCAACATGGCGCTCTGCAGAAAGCGTCCCGGAGCGTAGAACTTGTAATCAGCCCGATGATCATCGGGCAATATATTCAGCGTGGCCTGGGCTTCTAGCAGTAAACCAAGATTGGCCATGTAATTGGAGCGCATCGGATCCTTGCCTACGCCCTTTTCCTGGACAAAGAATTCCTGCACGCTGGTGAGATCCTTATTCATTGTTCCTACTGCATGTTTATTCTCTTTCAGATTTTCCCTTTCCTTATCCAATTGATCCTGAGCAGTGTTCAACTTTTTATCAAATTTTTCTATCTTTTTCGGTCCGACTATGAGTGTTTTGTTCATTTCCTTTACTATAATATCGGCCTGTTTAATGGTCGCTTCCTTGCCAACAACCTCTTCCTTAATAGATAACTGGATCTCATCCAGCCGTTGTTTTTCTTTCATGTATTCGTCTTCTTTTTCGGCCATCATTAGCTGGATGGCAGAATATATCTGCTGCAGGGCATCTACTTTGTCCTCCTCAAGGCGCAATCTCTCAGATATCTCCAGCTCCCGGTTCTTTAACTCTAGCATGGCTTGTTCGTTTTTTTCCAAGACCCTATTTATCAATTCCCGTTCTTCCCTGATGTTCGTTTCACCTTCATCGATTTTAATATTAAGTTTTTCCCGGTCGATTTCCTGGCTGTCATATTGCTTTTCCAGGGTCTTTAGTTCTTTCTCATTTTCCGCGATATCACTGCGCTGCAACTTGACATATTCTTTTAACGCTTTGATTTTCTCCTTCAAACCAGCAATGTTCTCATTAATATTGTTGAGTTTTTCCTTGTACTCTATCAGTTTATTCTCAAACTCAATAGCCATATCCTTCATGCGCCGTTTGTTATCATAAATCATTTGTTCATGGAGGTTGATCTTATGCTGTTTATCGCGCTCGCCGTTCCGGGATTGTTCCAGGTTTCCCGTAAGCATACTATGCTCGGACAGTACTGGCGTTAACCGTTTATTGATATCTTCCACCTTTGCTTTGGTAACCTCCAGTTTTTTATCCAGATCGCCATTAATTTCCTTCAGGGTTTCTTTCTCGGTACGGAGCGTGTCGCGGGTCATTTTAAATAATTCATCATTATCATGGAGTGCTTTCTTTTCAATCCTTCTCTGGGTTTCCAGTAATTCCATTTCCCTCGACATCTGGTCACTTTCTTGATCCATAATAATCATTTTTTGCTGTAGGTTTTTTATCCGTATCTGTCCATTGATCAATTGTTTTTCCAGTCGTTGCTGCTCTTTCTGGTAGGCTTTTTCACAGGCCTCGATGTCATTTTCGATCGTGTGTAGTGATTCCATCGTAAGGTCCAACTGGACCTGTTCGTCCTTGATCTTTACCTCCAATGTTTCTAACACCTTTTCGGTCGTCTGTTTTTCTATCGTTAGCTTCACCAACCGTTTATTGTAATCCTTGATAGAATTCACCAGTGTGTCCCGCGTGGCGGTATAATCCTGCTTATCTGCTTTAAATTGGGCAATAGACTTTTCCAGGGAATGTTGTTGCTTATTGAATGCTTTTTCCTGTTCCAGCATTCCGGCCAGGCGCTTTAAGTTGTCTTGATCTGTGCTGACCATTACGCTCATTTTATCCTTTTCATTTACCAGCTCACTGTGCCCTATCTGCAGGTTTTTTTGCATCTTGTTGAAGTGCGCATAATTATAGGCGCGGGTCAGTTCCCGTTTATCCACTTGTACTTCCACCAGTTCCAGTTCACGGTTTAACCCCGTAGTATCCTTTGGCTTCATAATTAAACTGTTTTCAACCTTGCTGTTTCTAAAGCCAATAACGGTGAACAATTTCTGGGTAACTTTATTCAGTTTCTTATACCCTTGCTTATTATTGGTATACTTTTTCCGGTGCCGGCGCAGAGACATTAATATCTCATCCAATGCTTCCTTTTCAGTGCGGATCTGATCTTCCAGAGACATGCGTTGGTCATCTGCATTTTGCTGTTCTTCTGTTCGAATGGCCATATTTGTAACTAAGTCCGTAATATCCTGTTCCAGATCAGAAATTGTTTGTTCCTGTTTTTCACGCTTCACTGTCAATTCAGTCAGGACGTCATTGTACAGCGCCTGTTTGGCTGCAAACTGGGTATCCTTTTCATTCAGGATATTTCTTTCAGTCTTGTTTTTCACGCGTAGTTTATTCAGCCAACCGTTTACCCTGGAAATATCTGCTTTTCCACCGGGGATTTTTTTATGCACATCTTTAAGTCGTGCTTCCAGTACTATAAGATCTTTATCTGCTGTTTCCTGTTGATCTTGCAATCCAGTCAGCTCCTGGTCTTCCCTTTCCAACTTTGTTGTAAAAGATTTGTCCCGCTCCTTAAAGGAACGTTTTTCTTCACTGGTTTTGATCTCCAGTTTCTGATGTTCACGATTATTATGCCGCACCTTTTCGCGGTTGGTTTTGGCCGTGTTTGTAGCAGCGCTAACCCGGGCTTCCAAATTTGCTATTTCTTTTATGATAGCCTCATTCTGTTTTTCACCACGGTTTAGATTGCCATGAATTTGTTCTAAGCGCTTGGATAACGCGGTTAATTCTTCCTTTAAACCATTAGAGATTTCTGTAAGGTATATTTTGTGTACTTTTTTATGTGCGGACTGCTTGACAGTTAGCTGCTCCAAGGTTTGCTCCAGCGCAATATCCACTTTTTTCAAATTGTCTAGTTGTTGTTCTTTGGAACGTTCCTTCCGAGCCGCAATTTCCGCCAGTCGTGATTGGATAGTTTCCTGGGATCGAATAAAACTGAGATCCGATTCATTGTGCTCGCGCTCCGTTTGCCGGTAATATCGATCCAGTTGATCGACATGGCGTTCCAAGTCTTCCTTTTTATTAACTGCACGGCGATGTTCCTTTTTCATCAGCCGATGTTTCCTAATCAGTGCTTTTTCTTCGTTTTCCAAATTACGGATGTCCGCATCGCTAGCGGCCTGAGATTTTTTATAGGCTTTCATCTTATCGCCACTGGATTTTATGGCATCCTTGCTAATCAGTATACTGGCTCGGGAAGCCTGCAGTTTGGAGTCCAACCGTTTTATTTCTTCTTTTAGGGTGTTTGCTTCATGGGTTGGCACGTCATAAAATCCCGCTAGCTTAAGTTTTTGTTCCCGGATTTCTTCTTCCAATCCTGGTATCTCATCCTCATTTAAGACAATGTCTTTTTTACTGCTGGCGATAGTTTCTTCAAATTTGGCCACTTGCTCTTGCAAAGATTTTTTCTCATCACGCTGGGCCAATAGTTCCTTGTGCTTGAGCACCATTTTGCTTTCCAGGGAAACTAGTTTTCTATCCAATGTACTGATCTCTTTTTCGAAATTGGCTAGCTTTGGCTTGGATGATTTTTTCACTTTATTTAGTTCTTTCATTGCCTCATTGCGCTTTTTCCCGCGCACCGCCAGTTTATCCTCTCGATCATCCAGTCGTTGCCGTAATTCAGCTTCCTGGGTCGTGAATTTTTCTATTTTTTCCCGCAGTTCTTGTCGGTAGGTATCCTTGGATTTTGCAGCCTGGTCTTTTTCATTGGTTTCCTCCTGCACCACATCAGCAAGATCCTTTTCCAGTTGCACTTTGGAGTCCTTTTTATCCTGGGTGGCTGTTTCCGCGATGGCGATCTTTTGTGTAGATAGCAAATCCAGTTCTTGCTGCAGCGCTTTCTTTTCTCTTTTCCATTCTTCAATTTCCGGCTTTAGTTCGCTGATCTTGGTGCGCTCTAGCACCAGTTGTAATTCCAGTTCACGGTTATCAGTTTCAATCCGCTCCGATGATTTATTGAGCTGCTCTATTTGGGCGTTCAATAGATCGCTTAAACGGTTATAGCCCTTCTCATCTTCCGCTGCTTCCTTTTCTATATTGGATACTCTAGCCTTTTGATTATTAATGGTGGTACGAATATTAGCTAATTCACTCAGCGCCTGTTTATTCTGGGCCTGGAGGTCCCGTAAGCTCTCATAATGGCTCTTTAATTTTTCCAGCTGTGCTTTTTCCTTTATATCCTTTACATTGCTGTACCGCTTTTGAGACCGTTCAAGATCAGCTTCATTTGTACGCATACGTTTCTGGGTCAATATCAAGGCATCCGTTTCTGTTTTGTGCCTTACTTCCCGATCTTTGACATCCGCACTCAGTAATTCCAATTCCGCAGCCAAATCAGAGAGTTGCTTACGCAATTTATCTAGCTTGGAATCGATATTATTGATTGTGGTTTCCTTAGACTGCTGTTCCTTCTCAAGGGAAACTATCTCGCCATCAAGGGCGATCAGTTCGCCCACGTAATCTTTCAGCGCTGCTATTTTGGGTGTTATTTCATTGATCTTATCAATGGCTCCATTAATATTTGCATACGTTTTTCTTTCATCCTGTTCTTGTCTGCTGAGCTCATTGAAACGTTCCGCAAGGGTTGCATTTCCCAGCATACTGGAAGGTAGCTTTCTTCGAAAATCTGGCAATCGCGAATTGGCGGAAGCGATCACTTTATTAGCTGTCTCAAGTTCAAAATTATAGATCTTATTCAGCTTTTCAACTTCCTGTTGGCGTTCGCCAATAGAAAGGATTAGCGCATCAATAGTGACCGTAGTTGTTTCCTGGTCCGCTTCTAATATATCAACTTCACCCACCAGATGATCCTGGCGCTTGGATTGGCTGGACAGTTTTTTATTGTTGTGCCTGATATTTTTCTCGTCCGCATTTATACCTGCTTCTTGTCTATTTTTTACCGCAAGGATTTTTTCTCGTGCTGGGGTTAGTTTTCCTATCTCGTTTTTGAATGATTGGTTCTGGTATTTTATTGTCAGTTCAGAAGCTGCATTTTCCGCATCTAGCTCCTCTTCCTTGCTTTGAGCATGTTCGTAAGCCTCGATTGTTTTGGAAAGCTTTCCGTCCAGCTTTTCGATTTTCTTGCGTATAAACCGCAGCGTAGCATCATGCTCTAATCTTTCTTTTTCGAAATCACTTACTGCCGTTCGCATATCCAACTCATTTTTATCAATGGCAGAGAAATTTTCTGACAAATCAGTTGAGCAATTCTCAAAGTGGGTCTCGGCCTCATTTAATTCACCGTTTATAACCTCAATACGCTCATTAATGATTCCCAGTCGTTTACTTAGATCCTGAATAGTGCCCGCATCCACCTTCATGTCAATTATAGTTTTCTTCTTTTGCTTACGTAGCTCAAATTCCTTCTGATCAATCTGTCGCTGTTGCTTTTTGAAGACCACCTGACTTTTCCGCGGTTTCATTTCATATTCATCCCGCTGACTGTAATTAAAATTGAGATCGCCAGTTGTTTCATCTTGCTCTTCAATGTGCTGGTCAATATCTTTCTCCAAATCCTTTGTTCGGGCCACACAGAGATCAACGCTGTCCTTGATCTTTCGCATTTCTTGTTGCAGTAATTTTTTCTCTCGACTCAGCTCTTTGACGTTCATGCGCAATTTTTTTTCGATGACAGCCGACTTCTTTCTTTTAGCGGTGATTGGCGCTTTGAGTTTTTCAAGCTTCTTTTCAATTAGGTCATGCTCAGTATATATAGGCATAACCTTACTTTGCTGCTTCTGCAGGTCCTTTTCAGCTTTTTCCAGATCGCTCTTGTTTTTGTTTTCTTCATTGTTGAATTCAGTACCTAGGTGATTAATATCCTGTATATTCGTTTCCAATGCATTATTAGCTACGGCCACGTCCTTGATCGCGTTTTGTTTTTCTCTCATCTGGTTATCGATCTCTTTGGCCATTGCTTCCGGATCTTTAAAAGCGCGGATCATCTTATCCAACTGGACTACCGCTTCCCTTGATTTACTTATTGCGGAATTGATCTTTTCCCGATCCTGCAACTTAGAATCCCTGTTTTTTAACAGCTTCTTTTGCTGTTTGGTCACATTCATTGACTGAAACAGATTGGCATACAAACTGTCAACGTCCTCCACTGGCTTGCCCAGTATACGTCCTGTCAATGTGTCAATATGCTTAATGTGGCTGCCCGGGCCGCCAAAATATACTGCATCAATCTCCAACGTTTTATTAGAAATGGTACTGCGCACATCGGAAAAATATTGCAAGGAGTTATCCAACTCCTTACCAAATTTAGCAACTGGTGTGGCCAATAGCTGTTGTGCATCTGCCCAAGGGATACTATCCGTTTCGTCCGGTATATTATCATCTACCTCTATACCGTATTTTACTAGGAAATCCTCGGCAACTTCCCGCTCAACATCTAACTCCTTTCGCCCCACCTTAAACATTTTACAGAGTGGTAAATAGAAATCTCTAACTCCTACCCAAAAATACCTGGATTCCACCAATTGAGAATTTTGGATCAGGGCCAGATTTGTTCTACGTTCATCCATATATATAATGAGTGCATTACCAGACCCGGAACTACCAGCTCCATAATTATATATATTGTGTAAGATTTTTGGCATTGAAGTGGAGTAGCGGGGTTGTATCCCCGCGCTGACCAAATTTGTATAATCATTTTGTATTGTCGGACCCGCAGCAGAATAACATACTACTGCGTTTTTCTCGTATTTATCATTTAGGGACCAGTCAACAATAGCTTCGTCTAGTTTTAGGTTATATGATTTCGTTAGATTATAAAACAGATAATCCTTGAATTCTTTTTTACTGCCTTCCGGTGTAGCAACAAATGTCATTTCATAATTATAGCGGGTTGAATAAAACGCCAGATACTGACCGCTGGTTTTCTTGGGATCAACATAATTTGCATATACATGTTTTATTAAATCAGGTAATGTCTTGATAGCATGACCATTATACTGGTAGGGTAAATCATAGATCTTCGTTTGTTGTATCTCAAATGAATCCATTTTCCTGGTCGCTTGCAAAAATGTTACATTATCACCTGTATGAATAAATGTCATGGCCTGATTCAATCCATTTAAATTCATCCGCACCGATTCAAGCAGTTTCGTTGATTGTTTCTTCTCGATGAAAGTTTTTACAGGCGCTGCTGCTTTAGGTTTCTTTGCTTTCTTTTTCTCTGCCTCCAGCCGTCTATCTATTGCTTTCCGGCGATCGGCTAATACCCTTTTTTCAATGCCCTTACGTCTTTCTTGTCCGGATCGTTTTTCACCACCAGATATTTTGCGTTTCTGTTTCACGCGGCGTTCGGCCCCTTTTCTACGCTCTGTTGTGGTACGCCTGTCTCCGCCCCTCCTCCGGTCGGCGATAATTCTTACTACATCCGTGGCCGGCGGGCCGTCTTTATCAGCGGATAATTTTGTTTGTTGAGTGGATGTTTCTTCCTGGTGGATTTGCCCTACTGTCTTTCCTTTGGCTTTTAGTAGTGATGCTAGTAATGGATTATCTGCGGTTTGTGGCTGATCCTCTTTCTCCGGATCTGTATTTTCTACTGCTTCTTCTATTGATTCAATGTCCTGAGCTTCTGTTTCTCCATCATTTTTTTTATCTGTGGATGGCTGTGTTTCTTCTCCGATTAAAGTTGGATCGATTTCAAATTTCTTGGCTGCGTTAATAAATTTATTTTGTGTAATTCCCTTAACTATTTCAGATTCTGCTATAATTAATATTCCGTTAGTCTTTAGTTTTTTGATATGGTAATAAATCTTATCCTTTGGATAGGATAATTTTTCAGCAATTTCAGATGCTGTTAATGGTTTATCATACAGAACATCGATGATCATTTTCCTAGTAGGGTCAGAAATGACCTTCAACAACTTAATGTTGTCGATTTTGATGATATCTTTCGGTTCCGAGGCCTTTTTTACCATTTAGACTTTAATATAGTATGTAATATTAATAATGTCGCGTTGGTATAATCCTACCATTGTTGTAAGTATCTTTAATAATTATTGTGGTCTCCGCAGTTAATTATTACTTAATGAAAAGTAATTTTAGCAAATTTATGGGTTATATCCAGTAATTATCAAGTGTTCATTTAAATATTTTTATCATTGTAATCTTTGACATTATTACATTGAATTAAATACTAAAAGTGATATTTGGTGTGTAATTATTTGTATATATATAATTATTGATAAGTCACATCTCATATTAATATAATACGTATTCTTCGTCTATAATCAATTGATTTAGTCTAAATTATAAAAACCATATTATAATTTGTCTATATTTTACAGACCATTTTAAACATTACAGCTTGTGTAGGGTTGTAAATATTATTTATTGTTAATTATTACTATAACCATAATTATATTAACCCAATTATTAAATTATTTACAAGATTATATTAATTTGAGTGCGTTTTCTGGCGGTCTACCAATAATCGCCTCTGCACCCCTTATTACTATTGGCCTTTCTATTAATTTTGGGTGTTTTACCATAGCTATAAGTAAATCATCATCCCTATCAATTTCATTTATCTTTAGTTCTTTGTATTCCCGCTCACCCTTTCTTATTACCTCTTCTGGTCTTTTACCCAGTGATTTACATATGTTATTTAATTCATT
>LWDU01043583.1_pt1 | contig 11878 bp, 12 predicted proteins | sample 727161 | NCBI WGS metagenome assembly LWDU01 (sample SAMN04566230, study PRJNA314399) | hydrothermal vent metagenome | isolation source: deep sea hydrothermal plume seawater | place: Mexico: Gulf of California, Guaymas Basin | collected 2004-07-11 | reverse complement strand
TGCTCCGACTGGTGTTCAACTTCAGGCTCCGCGTCTGCACCCTCCTCGACAGTACCGCTATTCCCCCTGTTGTAGAACGCCTCGGCTACCTTATCCATTGCGGGGTCAAGCGATTGCTTGCTTTGGAACTCTTGTTCCTGCGGTTTCGATACTTCAACTGACATTACTGTCTCCCATTCTCCGAACTGCCATTGAGGTGGGATTGATGCTGGCTATCAGCCTCCTCCCTTGCCGCTTTGGCCGCGGTGAGATAAGTCTTGTAAAGTTTTTCTTCTTCTGACTCGCGCTCAAGTTCTTCTCTGTACTTGTATGCTGCTTCTGCTGCTGCCTCGCCTTGGGCGATGTATGCGTGTAGGGTCGAGCGTATGTCTTGTATCGCTTGGCTCTTTAGGGTGCCACGGTACGATTCTTCTGCTGTCTTCGCATAGCGGCATTCCCGTAGTGCGCTGCTCTCGACATAGTTTAGTGCCAGTACGAATATCTCGTTCTCTAGTAGCATAGACGCTTCGCTACCAAGGGTTTCTGGTGTGAACGATGTGGGTTGCTTTACCGCTGTAGGTTCATCGAACGTGGCGCTGTCTACTTTATCGCTCATCTTGCTTGAAACCTTAGACTGCGTTGCTTTCTTTTTTTGAGTGCTTTTCTTTGCTGACATCAAGAGCCTCCCTCGAGAGCCCCGAGAATGGCGGGGTCCATTTGCTCAAACGGTGAAGGCTCGATTGGAGATGGCTGACCCGCGCCAGCAATCGGCCCAAGATCACCAAGCATATCCATGCCTTGTTGCTGGGGGGACTCGTAGCTAACAGGGGCTGGCGCAATAGGCGGAGCGGGCGGCATGGGCGGCATCATGTTGAATCCGGGGTCATCCATCTGAACTTTTGCTCCATCCATCCGTAGCTTCGCAATATCTACTTCGTGACCGATCTCCTTGCTCTTGGCGTCGGCCATGGCACGGAATCTGTCAACTTCCATCTTCTGTCGGTCAAGCTCAATACGCATAATCTCGATCTGCTGCTGAGCCTCGATTGCCTTCTCTGCTGGTTTTTGATTGGGTTCCCTTGGCGGGACAGTCGATGGATCTGTGACGAAACGGCTACTGTCCTTGAAGCCAAGGGCTTCTACAAGCGAGTTAGCCGTGTTGTAAATGTTTTCGAGGCTGACCATGTTTGACAGACCACCCGCGATGAGTTTCTCCTGCAACGCAGCAAGTGTTTGGAGGTTACTAATACGCTCCATTCGCGAGCCATGCCCGAGCCCTACATTGATTCGACAGTCAAGATTGGTCGCCCACTGGCTAGGGCTAACTGGTATCCATTCCCCACGGAGCCTAATCATGAAGTCTTTCGTCGCGTGCTGGAGCAGGGTGCGGTATACGAGTTCGAAGAGTCTCTTCACTCCTGTATCGGCGAAGATCCTTGCGTACAGGGTTACCCTCTGGGCGGCAGCAGAACTCTGAACCATGACCCCGAGAGCAGTCTTGTTGATAGCGTCAGGGCTAATCCCAGTCCCCTCTGCCGAGATACCAGTTCTGCTCTTCAGCATCTCTTGGTGCATGGACAGCGCAGGGATCATGTCCTTGCTGTTAGTAGCGCTTATTAGCGGGCGGATTGCGTTGGGAGTGTACTCTTCGACATAGCCACCGGGTCTAGCATCTAGCAACTGGTCTAGGTTCACCATCGGGAGGGCTGTGTCACCGCTACCCTGGGATAGAACAACTGTCCGTGGATCTGTATTTAGGTACAGAGAATCGAGATACTGACGCCATAGTGTCGTATTGATATTCTGAATGTCCGACACGGTGTCTGCAATAGACAGCCCGTAGAACCTATGTGGGACGGGGATAGGCGTAACGGAAGCGAATGGGTGGCCCTCAACGGCGTCCTCGGCCAATAGAGTCTGGCCGTAGTCGCCGCCTACGCAGCATCGCCACCACTCCGAGATGCCGTCCCCGTCCCTATCTACCAACAAAAAACATTCGTAGATGGTGACGGGGCGCTCACTGTCACTCCTGTCACCCTTGGTAAATGGGGATGAGTCATCTTGCGATGAACGTATATATTCGTCTGCTTGATTCCCTCCCACACCACTAGAAGAAGGCAGTTTCTTTACCTTGCTCTCGTCAAACCCCCACGCAATCAACCGGGAAGCCGTGGTGTTTATCCTCTGTGCCGCAAAACGGCAACTTGAATCCTCAAGACCCTTCGCATCGCGGTTAATCAAAAAGTTCTCTGGTGCCACGTTTTCAATCTTTACGCGCCCATCATTTGGTTTACGGATTCCCTTTATCGTATACCGAACAAGCGATGGATCTATTTGCTCCATATCTACTTCGGGAGGGAGTTCAATTAGGTCATCACCCTGGAATACCATCGTGGTTGCTTCACGGAACTCAAACTCTTTGTCCTGCTCAAGAAACATCACCTCCTCGACTGTCTTCCCTTCGTAGGTTTCCCAGTGACCATCTATCGAGGTGTCCCACGTTACCTTTACGACTCCGTTCTTCGAGATGAGTGCGTCCTTGAACATGGTGTAAAGAGCCATGAACCCATCGTTCTCGTTAAATATGTAGTTGACTGCATCCGTGGCTTGGTCTGCGGAATCCTCATCGTCCTCGCTACGAGGGATGAAACGCGCTGTCTCTGCGCCGCTGGTAAAGATTTCCATCAGCGACGGCAAAAGTTGCTCTACTTGCTCAAAAGTTACTCGGCTCACAACTTGGGATCTACCCGGGCGTTCGTCACCGCGAGCATTGCCGAAGTATTCGTCCAGCGTCTGGCGACGCGATTTCGACAGCTTAGTACCAGTCCACCCCGCCGACGAGTCGATCTCTTTTCGGATAACGGCAAGCATCCTCTGGCTACTGAGGTAATCCCCTCGCTCTTCTGTTAACTCTTGGTCGCTCTTAACGTCACCGTATGCCATTTAGTAAACCCATCCAGAGGCAACCTTGGGGCGGCTAACAGCGCGATGCTCTCGTATGCCCATTGCAAGGTATGAAAATGCGTCAGCCCCGTGCGACGCCCAGTCGTGTACAGGGCTCGGGCTCAGTTCCCCTGTCCTTGCGTTCTCTGCTCTGTGCCAAGAACGAAGCGCCTCCATGCCACGGTCTGTCTTCTCTTCGTCGAACCAGCAACGGGCGAGTAGCCTGCGGCCCGCCTCTATGCGTTCGTCTAACTCGCTACGACCGGATTGCGACACCCTGGGTAAAACCCGAAAGTTGATACCGAGTTCCTGGGCTACCTCAAGGCGCGAGCGTCCGGTACCAAGCTCACGGACACCTATGTCGTGTGGGGCTATATGATCCTTGTAGACGTAACCTCGGTCTTGGAGAACCTTCGCATAGTGGGGAAGGCCCTCGCCGCTATTCTCGTAATAGTCGATGAGGCGAACTTCTTGACCAACCTGCTGTACGAACCATACTGCCGTACTGTCGCCAATCCCGAGATCCCAACTTGTTGTTACGCCCACGCCTGGGTCGTATGGAACGTTTGTTATCCTATCCTGCTCTTCGATCTCTCGGAGTGCCTTGCCAAAGATTGCTCCCTTGACCGCTGCGACACGAATACACTCGTATTCCCGTGCGTACTCTTCAGTCGAGAGAACTGTCTTGTTAGCTTCTAGTTCTTTTGGGTCTACATGGTTTGTCTCGCTTGCCTTGTATATGGAGCGGAACCAGTCGTCAGAAGACCCGGCTTGGTCGAATACATGGCCGAGCGGGCCATCAACGTGCTTGAATGTCCCTATGAAGTAGGCGCAACCGAGTCTGTCGGAGATGGCTGGGCGGACAGCCTCAGTCCAAGTTGACATATGGCATAGATCAAACTCGTCGAACACTACTGTGTCGAAGTAAAGCCCACGAAGGTCATCGCCTTTGTTATCGTTACTGAACAGCCTCACCCGGCTCCCGTTCCCGAAATCAACACGAAGCTCTGACTCGTTGAACTTCAGGAAGTCCCTAGGAAGCGTCTGCGTGTACCTCTTTAGTTCATCCCACAGAATACTCTTGGCCTGAGAGTATGTCGGGCCAATGAAGGCGCCGCGCCAATCTTTTCTTTCGGTCGCGAGTGCCCGTCTGATGAGTTCATTTGCAAAGCAAACACTCTTTCCGAAACGGCGGTGAGCAACAACCGTACCGAATCGATAAGAATCACACTTGTCGTGTATCTCTTTCTGCGCGTCCCTCGGGATGTACGGTATCACCGCTTCCATCAGTCTTCTGCCAGCCCCCTCATCCTATCCGCAAGGTCGCCGCCCACTACGTCTTCTAGGCTCCGCTCGGGCGAAAGCCGTAGGTACTCGTCGCCGCCCTTGGCGACACTCTCAAGCTCTCGCTTTACGTTTAGCCAGTACTCGACAAACTCATGCCTGCCCGCGTCGGCAGCATCGTTTAGCGTCGACTCTATCTTCCTAATAATGTCAGACGCCTGCTGCCTGTCACCCGGCCCCAAGTCACTCAGCTTCTGCCCGCCAAGTATCCCCTCAAGCTCATCGGCTACTGTGATGAGTGCGTTGTCTGCCAATTCCAAGTTGAATGAACCGAAGTCTGTTTGCGGCATAGCATCTCCGGGTAGCGTGGGCGGGCCGAGCGTTACCTGACCGTCTGGTCCAACGATTTCCCTGCGTAATAGAGCGGGGCCTCTCCCACCGGGCTGTGCAATTTCGGACAAATCTCTCATGATCCTATCCGCTACACGTTCAGCCACTCGGGACTGCTGTGCTGTCCCTCCCGCGCTTGGGTCAATCAAGTTCTCAAACCCACTGTGTATCGCAAATTCAGCAAGATCCCAGAAGTCATCCAACTCGTCTGGCGTGGGCGATCTACCTTCAGCAATGAACCCCGTGTCGTAACTAGCGTAGCGGAATGACTCCATTACCTCGTCAAGCAATTGCTCAGACGAGTCGATACCCGCAGCATTCAGCATGGAAACATTATCCCCAACCTCGGCAGGTGATCCTGTCCATAGATCATCCAATATTTGAGACTCTTCCAACACATCGTGGATGGATGTTAGGTCACCACGGTTCACGCCTTCGATAAGCTCGTCTGCCCTCGGGTGGCCTATCGGCATCCTATCCGATATCGGCCTCTGGGATGGGCCTGAGCCGCCAGGGAGATCGGCTGACATGATGTCATCAATGGCATCATAATCACTGGGCTCAAGGTCGGCGCTGCGGAGTGGCTGGGATTCATCTTCGATGTCAGGAGTCATGTCCCCAGGGTTCCGTTCCCGGTGTGAGGCTGGGTGAACAACATCGTATCCACGCTCCTCAAGATAAACTTCAAGCATATCGGCCATCCGGTCTTCGCCGTTTTCCCTGAGTCTCCTTAGTGTGGTCGGGTAATCCGGTGCGTGTCTGTAGATTGCAGGAATGGTACCGGTACGACCAGCAGTCTCTTGAAGCTCACGGACTATTCCGTCGAGGACGGGCCGGGGCGGAGTAGTATGTTCACTGGCCCTGGTCCCCAGACGGTCGTGATCGGCCAGAGCTTCGCCCAGTCGGTCACGGTCTACGGGAACTCCGTTTCGCGTTATGAGAACATCGTCTTGCCACTGATGTGGATGCATGAACTCATCCAGAATGGCTCCGATATCTGCGCGCCCTTCGTGGTCTACGCGCGAACCATCAATGTACACACCATGCGCAGACTGCCCTATTTGGTCTTCAGCTTGGTTCATTATGTGGTCTAGTTCAGCGACAAGCTCATCATCCCCGACTAGTCCGTGGCCCGGAGCGATCTCGTCCATGAGTGCAGCGATGCGATTCCTTGAACTGTCAACGAACCCGCTAACTATATTTCCCGCGTCCTCGTCTCCGTAGTCCATGGCTTCGTAGTTATCTGCAGAAACATCGAAGTCTAGGTCTGTCCTTCTTGGTTCTCTGTTTGCATTAGAGGCACTAAGTCGCGGCAATCCTCGCGACATCCTTTCGATGGCCTCGCCCTGAGATAGATCAAGGGGCCACTCTTCTATACCCTCTGGCCCCATAGAGCGATATATGTCTCCAACTACCGGGGTAATGCCGGGTACAGAACTCCCAGGACTGAGCGGTGCATTCTGCATAGCGTCAATGAAATCGGTGCCCCCGACACCCTGCAACTGGCCGACTTCCCTACGAAGCCTTTCTACGAGAAGGTTAGAAATTTGCTCTGCTAGCTGGTAGTAAACGTCTTCTTCTCCAGTCTCAAAGTTGTATCCACGATCATATGACTCCTCTAGTGGATGCAAGGACCGCCATGCCTCACTGCGCTGCATCGCTTTACTTATGTTGAGCTTTAGACTCTCATGGAGGCTCCCCATAAAGTCAGAAGGGTTATCTACGAGAACTTGATGGCGTCCAGGGTGAAGCGCTTGGTCACCCACACGACCCTCACCACCGTGCGCTGCCTGCCTCAAACTTCTCTTAATGATTCCATTCAGGCTTCGTCTTATGGCTTCCGGTCCACCTTCGAACTCATTTCCAAGTTGCTGCAAAATGTCTTCTATCGCCGAGTACCTACCAATGTCCTCGGGTGTAGCGGTTGACGGATGCTGGCCTATCAGAATCTCTGCGATAGACTCCGTGACGTTGTTTTCTATACCCTCCATGAGAGTATTCGCACGACGCGGACGTTCGGATAAAAACGAAGGCGTGATCATTGCCTTCATCGCAGTCGCCGCAGCGGGCGCAGCCTTTGCCAATCCTCCGATGCCCTTCGCGATCTTGATGCCAGGGACGTCGAACGGCTCCGGGCCGACGAACTCGGTGACACCAAGAGCGAACGGCCCGACTCCCATATCCTCTGCATACGCTCTCGACTCGGCGAGTTGGCGGTCAGACTCCTCGATGTCGATACCGAGGTGCGGACTCATGGCAGAACGTGCCGCGTCGTACCGATCACCCGTCAGCCTCGGCTTCGGGTAAAGCCCACCACTTGGGCCTCGACCAACGCTGGGTATAGCCAACGCACCAAGGCCACCGAGCAAGGCACCACCGAGTTGGTGTCCACCCTCGGTGAACTTCTCGGATGTGTAATCGGCGATGCCACGCGCCCAGTCAGGCTTTGACTTAATGGCTTCGTTGAGTTCTCGGATGTTCCCGAGAGCAGAGCTAAGGCTCATCGCGCAAGCCCTCCCAGTGAACCATCTAGGCCCACCTAGCTATTGTCGCTCGGAAACGGAACCTTTTCCCACGGAAGGTTCAAGTCCTTCGGGATCTTGTTGCCGATGACCTCGCCACTCATGTTCGACGACGGGGATGCTTCGGGCGTACTGAGGTAGTCGGGCATCGGGTTACTGGGTGATACGAACGGCTTCGCCTTCTTGCCGCTACCTTTACTGAAGGGTACGAGTCCCATCTTGCGAGTCCTCCTGAGATTCTTCTTTGTCCTCTGGCGTCTGCCAGCGAACAGTGAGTTCGCTCATGCCCCCTTCACCTTGCAACGTAAGCTTGTTGTCCTCGGGCCACAAGCGCTTGAAAAGCAACGAGATCGTTGCGATGTCCCTGTCTCGTATCGCCTTGTCCATCGCGACGCGGCTGAGGATCTCAAGTTTCGTGACTGGGTTGCCTTCTGGGTCAACAATTTCCTCGCCGAGAATGTCACGAATCATTTCCTCAAGCGTTTTCTTCTTCGGTCGGCCCTTCGGGTTCCCAGACTGCCCGGGCTTGAACCCGTAAGTGTTGCCCTTCTGAAACGGCATACGCACGCTATTCCTTGGTTGTTTATCAACGGTGAGAGCGGACGGCATACTGGGAAAGAAAGCTACGGAACATCCGCAAGTTTCTTTTATGCCGCCCACCTTTTGAGATTTAACCACGCCAGTACCAAAAGGTCAAGTAGCGGCAACGAATTACTCAATCAACTTTCGGAGTTCCTTGCTCTTAATCTCTTCTGACACTTGCTTCAGTCGCATTCCGTACTCATTCGGCTTCAAGCTACCGAAGTCTATGTCGGCCCTACGCTTTAGCGGGGTATCGAACCGTCGCCAAGCGTTCTTGATAACGTGCTGCGGCCTATTGTATCTGCGCTTGGTTTCCACGACTCCCGGCCACATACGCTCCAAGCTCTTGGCCATCTTCAGGCGCCCATCACCAACATAGTTCTCTGTATTCCCCCCGCCCATCTTCATAGTCGGTAGCTTATCAACCATGAATGCGCTGAACAGGACCGTACACCACCCGTCCGACAACACCTGTAAACATATGTCCGTGTCTGAGTTGTATTCACCACGCCACCTGTGGGGTAGCTCGTTACGCATCAGCATACACGAATACACATGGACGTTTAGGTTGAACGGAGGCATCGACGCCCCTGTCGGACAGAACATCGTGTAGTTGAGCCCCGCGATTGCCACGTTCTCGTATCGGTCAACGAAGTCCTCCACCACACCAAACGCTACCCCGGAGTTGCACCCAAGCCTCTTCTTTTTGTACCAGCGACGAACCATCCTCATGTTGTCGTCCAGTATCCAGTGCCTCTCGTCGCCAGCCTTCTTGGAATGCTCCCATATCCAGTTCCTTACTGGGATCGCCCCCCGCCCGGATGACTCTGGTGGCAAGACCAGCACAGAGCAATCGTCGCCGTAACGACTCACATACTCGTCGTATTCCTGCTCTTCGACAACAAGGTAAAAGTCAACCTTGTCCTTGATCAAGAACTTGGCAGTTAGACAGTTCTCGTACCTACCTTTGCTCAGAACATAAACGGGGTACTTATTTTTCATTGTTCCAGATACTCTCGTCGAGAAGGCTATAGGCCACCTCCACGCTCGCCTTGCTGATGTACGAAAGCAACGACTCTATCTCTCTACTGTCATTTGAAAACAGAGCGTCGACATGGAAAGAAAACGAATCACAGTTTTCCTCTATGGCATCCATCGCATGGTCGTAAGCACAAAGGAATCGCTCCCAATCCCCGAGACAACTGTATGCGTTCATAAAGGGCGTACGCATTAGGCTATCCATCAGTTGCGCCCTGTCTCGCTTTACTACTACCCACTGTGCTTTTGGAAAATGCTCGTGCCAGAGTCTCCAGCAGAACGGCAACTTCGTGTTCTTGTAGAACCAACGCTGCCCATCGCCCAGCCCCTGCTTCCTGAGTATCCCGGCGACCGCGCCATCTAAATTGTCTCTCGGCTCAGAAAGATGAAGTGGATGGAACCGTTTCCCCTCCATCAACGAATCGTGTTCCCTCATGTAGTCTACTACGATCTTAGTTATCTCCTCGTTCTCGTAGTAACCGTGAGCGTTCCACTTATCGCCCTGCTTCATAACGCCACCGAAAAAACCAAAAGCGGAAACCAAGCTCGCGGTTAGCGAACTCCCCGAACGCGGCGGGCTGGCTATCAGTACTGGCCGAAGCTCATTCGGTTTCAAATCGGAGGGAAGCAATGTCTTCCTTCTCCCGGTCGGGCCAACAGACTGACCATGTTTTCTTCCCCTTCTTGCGTACTGTGACATTAAGAAGTTCTGCAACCTTCTGCATCCCCTCCTCGTTATCGCAGGTGACTACAACCTTGTAGTATGTATCGTCCACTTCGAAGTCGGGCATCCCGACCCACTCTTTGGCTGCGTCGAAGTTCTCTATTTCGCCCTCGGCTCGAGACACCATCACGAGCGCAGCCAACATCTGGTCATCGTAACCAGTACCTAGCAGCCCGGATACGTCCGTATCGCGTATCTCCCTCAAAAGCTCCGAAAGCGCACGGTCGTCCACTTCGCCGAGGTGCTGTACTTCGTTATCCCCTGCTAGCAGTTTTAGTGCTCGTGGCTCGTCGGGTGAAAGGTTTAGCTGTATGACCGGGACTCGCTCGATCCCTATCGACAGCGCAGCCTCCACTACACCGTGCCCTGCCAAGATGGTTCCCTCTCTGGAAACAACGATGTTCCTGTAGAAACCATGCTCACGGATACTTTCTGCCAAGTGCTTTATCTGGTCTTCTGGGTGAACCTTATAGTTTCTGTGGTGGGGCGTTAGCTTGTCGATGTCAATAGATTTTGTTTCGTGAGAAAACCAGCTGTCTGCCTCTTTCCCGTTTGGTTTCTTTGCTTTTGTCAAGGGAAAATCCTCTTCCAGTTATTTTCGTCGGGGGCTATATGCAGGAAAAGCTCAATGCCCATTAGCGTCCCCCTAAGATCATCTATCAGCTTATTGAGAACATCTGATTGTGTTTTCATCCCCTTCGACATCTCGTCCTCGTCCGGGTCGAACCCAAAGTAAAGAGCCTTTTGCTCCAGACCAAGGTAAACCAGCGCGTCGATAACCTCATCCATAGCCTCGACGGCGCCTCTCTCGCCAACCCAACTCGGCCCGTGCTCTTCCCTGCCTCTGTTGTACTTGTCTGCGCAGGCCTGTTCTATGGCTTCGTGTATGTGGGTCGCTCCGTTGAGGACGTTTGATTCCATTCTGTTGTCACCCCCGCTATATATCTCTGCTATGTTTTTTTTGCTCATCCAATTATCTCATCCAGACCGCATTGCAATGTCCATGCAGCGTCGGCTTGATCGTGAGTCATGGAAACGCCCCACTCCCTGTGTGACGCACGAACCATGTCCTCCTTATTTGCTCTTCCACTCCCGGTAGCCCGCTTCTTTATTGTCCCGATTGGCACGCCCGAGTAGGCAATGCCTCGCTCATCACAGTACGAGTGGAGTATAGCAATCCACCCTCCGTAAACGTGTGATGCGTCTGCGCCACGGTGGTAAACAACCTCTTCGTAAAAAACGACGCACTCTGCGCTACCGCCAGAAAGGCTTACGCCGTCGGTTATCTCTTCAAGGAACTTCTTGAATCGTATAAACCGCATCCCGCCATTCTCGTGCCGTTTATTTGAGAAGTTGACTGTGCCTGTCTGCGCTGGCACTACCTTGTCGGTTTCGGTGAAAGCGAAACCCATAGTGGTCCCAAGATCCAGCCCGATTACCCTCAACTCCCTCAGCCCCCCGCCTCGTCGGGTTCGTTCCCAACGAATCTGCTTCTGGCGTGGTCGCGAAGGAATATGCCGTCACCGACAAGGCCAGACGGTGTGCTCCGAGACATGGCTACGTCGATTCGTGCCATGTTCTCCATGTCTGTGTTTTCTAGGCGTATAACCATGTCTGCAATGTATTCAAGGGACTGCCCCTTCACTTCCTTCGCTCTGTTTAGTTCGCTCACGATTAGCCAACTAATGTCACCGTAGCTGTGGCGTCTGGACTGCATGGCAAGCATTGACCATTTACGGAGTAGCCCCCAGTAATTGGATTCGCTCCCATCGTGTTCGCTGGAAAGGTCGGCTGCACGGTTGATTGAGTCCAGAACGATAAGCATCTTCGTGTCCTGCCAATTCACTTTGTCTATGAATCGGTTCGTTACTTCCTCGATGCTGAACCCAACGTTCATGTTTAGAACTGTAAGATGACGAACGAGCTTTGCTGTGAAGTTGCCATCCACATAACGATAGATCCGTTGGGCTACTTCGTCCTTGCTGAGTTCGCAATTCAGGTAGAGAACGCGCCAGCCAGCGAGTGCCGACTGACAAGGCGAGGAAACTTTTCCCAACTTTTGGCTCCCCGGCGTAAACGGTGAGCCCGTAGCCTCCTCCTGTTTTCTCGTCTATCCCGGCTAGTCCTGTGGGCCAATGTCGGCAATCTCCAAAGTCCAGTTCGTCGGCCGGCTGTTCCTCAATGGCATCGTAGGCATCTCGCCGACTCTTGTCTAGGACATCTCTAAGGCGACTTGCCATTGACTCCTTGGCGCTTGATAGTGCCATTTCATGCTTCGTTCTGAGTTCGTCAATTTCTTCTTGAGGATCGCCGTTTTCAACGCATTCCAGCAGAACGCAGGCGATATTTACTCCCTCCGTTTCGGAAGCCCATTCCCAAAGCTCGGCCCGGCCCATTGGCTCGATGTAGTCAAGGT
>LWDU01040889.1_pt1 | contig 11880 bp, 12 predicted proteins | sample 727161 | NCBI WGS metagenome assembly LWDU01 (sample SAMN04566230, study PRJNA314399) | hydrothermal vent metagenome | isolation source: deep sea hydrothermal plume seawater | place: Mexico: Gulf of California, Guaymas Basin | collected 2004-07-11 | reverse complement strand
CGTTTTTTGATAAAATAATAACATGAGCAGTAATAAAAAAACTTCAAACCAACACACACCCATGATGCAGCAGTATTTAGGCATCAAATCCCAACATCCCGATCATCTGGTTTTTTACCGCATGGGGGATTTTTACGAATTATTTTTTGATGATGCTAAAAAAGCGGCTGAATTATTAAACATTACCCTGACCAGTAGAGGACAATCGGCAGGACAACCTATTCCTATGGCCGGTATTCCCCATCATGCCGCAGAAAACTATGTGGCCAAACTGATCAAGCAAGGGGAATCGGTGGTTTTTTGCGAACAAATAGGCGACCCGGCGACCAGTAAAGGGCCCGTGGAACGCAAAGTGTTGCGCACCGTAACCCCCGGAACAGTCACCGATGAAGCCTTACTGGAAGATCGCAAAGATAATTTTCTGCTGGCTATCAGTGTGAATGCCCAAACCACAGGTATTGCCTGTCTGGATCTTGGTAGTGGCAAATTTGTGTTACAAGAAGTGAACTCGGAAGAGCAATTACTGGCTGAGATTGAACGCTTAAATCCGGCTGAATTATTATTCAGTGAAGATTTCGTGCTACCCGTACAATTAAAAGATCGCACCGGTTTATGTAAAAGACCGCCCTGGCATTTTGAGCTTGAAAGTGCCACGCAGCTGATCTTAAGGCAATTCAACACCCATGATCTCAGCGGCTTTGGCTGTGAACATTTAGTCACGGCTGTTTGTGCCGCCGGTTGCTTGTTGCAGTACGTCAAAGATACGCAGCAGACAGCCTTGCCTCATATACAAGGCATTGCTATTGAACACCTTGATGAGAGTATTGCGCTGGATGCTTGCAGTCGCAGAAACCTGGAACTGGATAGCCATCCCAGCGGAAACCTGCAGTTTACTCTGTATGGCGTTTTGGATAAAACGTCAACGGCGATGGGCAGTCGTTGTTTACGACGCTGGATTAACCGCCCTCTTCGTTCGCAGATTATTCTTAATGGCCGTTATGCTTGTATTAACAGCTTCCTGCAAGATCAACGTTTTCATGATATTCAATCCAGCTTACGACAGGTGGGTGATATTGAACGTATTAGTTCGCGTATAGCCTTAAAGTCTGCCCGGCCTCGCGACTTGTGTGTATTGCGTAATACTCTGAGCATATTGCCTCAATTACAAGCTCAATTAGCTCATACAGACAATCCACATATTGAATCTATTAAACAAAACACGGCGGAACAGCCTGAGTTACTGGCCTTACTTGCAACCGCGATTATTGATAACCCACCGGTATTAATCAGGGATGGCGGGGTGATTGCTACCGGTTACAATCAGGAATTAGATGATTTACGCCATTTAAGTCAAAATGCCGACCAGTTTTTGATTGATATGGAAAATCGTGAAAAAGCGGCCACAGGCATCAGCAACCTAAAAGTCAACTACAACCGGGTACATGGTTATTTCATTGAAGTGTCTCGCTTACACAGTGATAAGGTTCCAGAGCACTACAGCCGTAAACAGACCTTAAAAAGTGTGGAGCGTTATATTACTACCGAACTCAAATCTTTTGAAGACACCGTGCTAAGTGCCCGGGGGAAATCGCTGGCTTTTGAAAAAACCTTATATGATGAGTTGCTGAATCAGATTAATGAAAAATTACCCGCATTACAGCGATGTGCCTCAACATTAGCCGAACTGGATGTTTTAGTGACCTTTGCCGAACGTTCACAGACACTGAATTTATGTCAACCGCTATTAACAGAGAAGCAAGGACTTGAGATTGAAGGTGGCCGGCATCTGGTGGTCGAACAAGTCTCTGATATACCGTTTGTGGCCAATGATGCACATTTTAATCATCAACGTAAAATGCTCATTATTACAGGCCCTAATATGGGCGGAAAATCGACTTATATGCGACAAACCGCACTGATTGTTTTATTGCTGCATATCGGTTGTTTTGCACCGGCAAAGTCAGTCTGCTGCGGGCCAATTGATAAAATATTTACCCGTATTGGCGCTTCAGATGATTTAGCCAGCGGCCGTTCAACCTTTATGGTGGAAATGTCGGAAACTGCTAATATCCTACATAATGCCACGGCCAACAGTCTGATTTTAATGGATGAAATTGGTCGTGGCACCAGCACCTTTGATGGCCTTTCCTTAGCCTGGGCCTGTGCTGTGCATTTAGCCAGACACACCAAAGCCTATACTTTATTTGCCACCCATTATTTTGAATTAACATCCTTGGCAGATGAACATAAAAACATTCAGAATGTGCACCTGGACGCCATGGAACATGGCGATAAAATAGTTTTCCTACACGCAGTTAAATCGGGCCCAGCCAGTCAAAGTTATGGTTTACAGGTAGCCGCTTTAGCCGGTGTGCCAAAGCCTGTCATTGATAATGCTAAAAATAAACTGCAGCAACTGGAAGATCAGGCTTATATGGAACAGCAACACGAATCGGGAATCAGTCAGTTAGATTTGTTTTCATCCAAAGAATGTCATCCCGCTGTGTGCTTGCTGGAAGAGATAAAACCTGATGACTTGAGCCCACGACAAGCATTAGATATGCTGTATCGTTTGAAGGGTCTGGTTTAGGCTAGCGTTTACCTGCGGGCTGCAAAGCCCGCTGTACAACAAGTTTTTAAACGTTTGTGGGGAATGTGAAATTTATCGCGACGTCATACCTCGACATCAAGCAGAAATATCCCAAAACCTATTCGACGGCCAACGCCCGTGCCAATCTTTTTGCAGGAATATACCCCGGAAAAACATTCCCTTTTTCTGTCACTATCATAGGCGTGCCTGTGGCTTCAAAATCAACACCGAGTTGCATATGTGCATCAACCGGGTTTTCGCAGGTTTTCTGCTCCATTTGTTCACCTTGTTTGGCTGAAGTTAATGCCGCATGCCGGTCATCAGCACACCAGACAGTGACTGCTTTATTATAGGATTCAGAGCCCTTTCCAGCTCGTGGGAAAAAGAGATATTGAACACTAATGCCTTCCGCCAGATATTGCTCCATTTCTGAATGCAATTTACGACAATAGCCACAATCAATATCCGTAAACACAGAGACTTTATATTTACTATTTTCAGCTTTAAAGGTAATGGTCTGATCTTCCCCAAGATTTTCTATCGCCAGTTTTCGAGCACCTGCCAATTTATTTTCGGTTAAATCTTCTCGCGCTGCTATATCAATTAAATGACCTTGTAGTAAATATTTACCATCTTCAGAAACATATAGAATACTGACACCAGTAGTGACCTCATACAAACCTTTAACTTCTGATAATGTAATGGCATCAATTTTCAATGATGGCATAGATTTGCTTAACATGCTTCTGACTGCACTCTCATCGGCATGTACCTGGCTTATAGCCAATAATGACAAGACAATAAGGCACAACGTAGTCTTTTTTGATGGTTTCATAATGTATGATAATTGTTAAAGATCAGGGATGGCCGGTGAAAAATCAGTTGATTTTCTGCTTTCTGGCCACCCCAGTTTATAGTCAGTTTTATACCTTAGACTTATTGAATCAAGCGTTCAATATCAAGAAAAACAGCAAAAAACATTAAGGAGAATAAAAGGAGCATGCCCACATTCTGGAACAGAATCTGTACTCTGTCAGACACAGGACTGCCCTTAATGGCTTCAAATGCAAAAAACATAAGATGCCCACCATCTAGCATAGGAATGGGCAATAAATTTAATACCCCCAAACTTATACTGACGACAGCTAAAAATTTTAAAAAGGGGACCAACCCCATTTCAGCAGATTTTCCAGCATATTGCGCAATACTGATCGGGCCACTCAGGTTTTTAGCTGATGCCTTGCCGACTATCATTCGGCCCATCATCAGTAAAGAGTTAGTGGAATAAAACCAGGTTTTTTCAATAGCAGCAAACAACGCTTTATCAGGAGCTAATGAATATTCAACGCGTAAATAATCCATTATGGCTTCAGGGATTGCAACACTGGCCCCGATTCGTCCATAATCTTTTGCCTCATCTTCAATGCGCTCCGGTACCAGCAACAAAGGCAGACGAACGCCCTCTCTTTCAACCACCAGCTGTATAGAAACTTCTGGATGGCTTCTGATATATTCAACCCACTGCACCCAGTTTTTGATGGGTTCATTGTCAGCGGTAATAATTAAATCACCTTCCTGTAAGCCAGCTTGTTTTGCTGAACCCAGATCAAGTACTTTACCAATCACTGGATCCAGATCGGGTGACCAAGGCTTTAAGCCTAGCCTTTTATACAATAATTCAGCATGCTCACTATCTTCATTTTTAATTTTTAATAGTCGAACTTTCTCAATATCATCACTGTCTTTGACCGCAACAACAATTTCCTGATCACCTTGCATTGCGTATGAGAACAACAGACTAATGGCTTCACTCCATATAGGCGTGGGTTCATTGTTAATAGATATGATTTCTTCTCCATTAACAAAACCCGCTTCGTCAAATAGAGTCCCTACTTCAACCTGACCGATAACGGGTCTCATCCCTGTTTCACCGATCATGAACACAGACCAAAAGAGAATGATGGCTAACAATAAATTAAAAATGGGACCTGCAGCTACAATAGCTGTCCGGGTAAGCAATGTTTGTGTATTAAACGCGTAAGGCAAATCTTCCGTGATAACAGGCTGTTCTCTTTCATCCAGCATTTTGACATAGCCACCCAGAGGAATAGCCGATAAAACATATTCTGTTGAATCCGGGGTTTTTTGATAAGACCAGACCACTTTGCCAAATCCGACTGAAAACCGGATGACTTTCACACCCAGTTTTCTCGCCACCCAGAAATGACCGAACTCATGAAATGAAACCAGAATCCCAATGGCAACGATAAAATGAAAAACTGTATACAATGTATCCATTAGGCGATCATATTCCCGATAATTTCATGCGATACAACTCTGGCCTGTTCATCTGTCTGCAGAATTTTCTCCAGACTATCGGCGTTACCAGCAGAAAAACGAGCCATACACTGTTCTATAATCAGCGGTATATCGGTAAATTTTACCCGCTCATTCAGAAATTCATCAACAGCCACTTCATTTGCTGCATTAAGTACAGTGGGCATAATCCCCCCTGCTTCAATAGCTTGATAAGCCAGTTTTAAACAAGGAAAACGGCTTAAACTGGGTTCAGCAAAGTCCAACTGTCTGACATCAAAAATATTTAAGGGTTCCACTCCCGACTCAAAGCGATCGGGCCAAGCCATGGCATGGGCTATCGGTACCCGCATATCAGGGTTGCCCATTTGAGCCAACACAGAACCATCCACATAATCAACCATTGAATGAATAATACTTTGTTTGTGTATGACTACCTGGACATCCTCGGGTGCCAGATTAAACAGTAAACAAGCTTCTATTAATTCCAGACCTTTATTCATCATCGTGGCCGAGTCAACAGAAATCTTTCGACCCATATCCCATTTCGGGTGTGCCACTGCTTGTGCAACAGTCACCTCATGCAGTGTTTCCACCGGAGTTTCTCTAAACGGTCCGCCTGAAGCTGTTAACAGAATACGCCGAACCTGTTTTGCTTCATCACCGGCTGTATAGCCGCTAGGCATGCATTGAAATATAGCGTTATGCTCACTATCAATAGGTAATAATGTGGCACCCGAGTCACGCACGGCTTGCATAAAGATATCACCCGACATAACCAAGGCTTCTTTATTAGCCAATAAAACAGTTTTCCCTGCCTTGGCCGCGGCTAAACTAGATAACAGACCTGCCGCACCCACAATGGCAGCCATCACTGAATCCACCTGCTCCAGAGTAGAGACAAACTCGAGTGATTTAGCACCGGTCAATACCTTAATAGTGGATATTTCCGAATTTTGTATATTGGCCTCAAACTGTTCTGCTTGAGCTGCGTTAACCACCACCACGTACTCAGGGCGATGAGCAATACATTGCTCATACAGTGCTGCAATATTGGTATTTGCCGTTAATGCAATCACGTTGTACTGGTCAGGGTGTCTGGACACTACATCCAGTGTACTGACACCAATCGAACCCGTAGCCCCAAGGATACAAAGTCCCTTCATGAATACACACTCCGTCCAATCAGGATAATACCCGCATAGTAAAAAGGTGCTGCCGCAATCACACTGTCTATTCTATCTAATACACCACCATGGCCCGGTAATAAGCTACCACTATCTTTAACACCCGACTGCCGTTTAACCAGACTAAAAAATAAATCCCCATAAATGGAAATAAGCACAGTTAATAGTGACAACATTATAAAGTCACTAGCTATCATTAACGGATAGCCATAATAAAGCACTAACAGTACACTGCAAATAAGACCTGAAAAGAGTGCACCATATAAACCTTGTATTGTTTTTCCCGGACTAATAGCCGGTGCCAGTTTATCCTTGCCAAATTTCTTACCCACAAAAAACGCTGAAATATCAGCAACCCAGATAAGCAGCAAGAAATACAGTGCTGCTTCTGCACCATAATAAGCTTTTAATTTGACTAAAAACATCCAGGCAGAAAGTAATAAAAACCAGCCAATAAAAATTTTGTAGCTCTCTTTTACTTTCAGGTCTAACAAACCTTGAGGCGCTCTTTTAATAGCAAAAGTCATAAACACCCAAAAGATGACGGGACCAATCACTAACCACTCCAAAGCTCCTGATTGTTTTTTTAAATCAGGATTATCGAGTACTCGGGATAATAACTCTAATATCTGCGTGAAAAACGTAACCCCTAACATTGGCACTATCAATATAAATAAAAACATCAGCTTTCTTGATATTTTATGTAGCCCGATCAACCCTGCCCATTCCCAAGCTGCCATTAAAATAATAATGCCTATGAACAGATAAAATAATAGGGTGGGTAAGTAAAAAATAGCCGAAATAGCAAGAGTGGCTAATACAATAGCTGTTAATATTCGTTTTAATAACATGGGTTTATTTATTGTGTTGAATGTAAAGAATTGATAATTTGATTACCAGTTCGGCCAAAACGTCTCTGCCGACCTCTAAAACTGTTAATGGCATCAGCAAGTAAGTCCGGCTCAAAATCCGGCCATAATGTTTCTGTAAAATAAAACTCGGTATATGCTAATTGCCATAACAAGAAGTTACTTATTCGTTCCTCACCACCGGTGCGTATAAACAGTTCCGGCTCTGGCAGGTCTGCAGTGGTAAGAAATTGAGCAATTAATTCTTCCGAAACATCCTGAGCCTGTATCTCTCCACCGTCTATCTTTTTGATAATCTGCTGGAATGCCTGAGCAATATCCCATCGCCCGCCATAGTTAGCTGCAATAACCAGTGTCAGTCCAGTGTTATTTTCAGTTTGTACTTGCGCTTGCTCTATTTTATTTTGTAATTTAGCTGAAAAAGCCGCTTTATCACCAATAATACGCAATTTAATATTATTCTTATCTAGCTTGTCGACCTGGGACTGCAGAGTTCCCATAAACAAATCCATTAGAAGTTCAATTTCTTTTTTAGGCCGGCGCCAGTTTTCACTACTAAAAGCAAATAAAGATAAAACCTCTATCTTTTCTTTGACGCAGTGCTCAACAATATTTCTTACCACTTTAACACCGGCTTTATGCCCCAAAGCCCTGGGCATATATTTTTTCTCAGCCCACCGACCATTACCATCCATAATTATTGCAATATGTCTGGGATTTCCATTATCAGTCATAGATCAACTACCGCTACAAAAAAGTAGGTTTATAATTACATCGAAAGCAAATCAGCTTCTTTAAGTTCAAGATATTTTTCTACTTCTGTAATGAACTTATCCGTGATTTTCTGAATTTTTTCCTCACCAACATGCGCTTCATCTTCAGAAACCATTTTTTCTTTCAAAGCTTCTTTAATTTCAGAGTTAGCATCACGTCGAATATTTCTAATAGCTACCCGCCCCTGCTCGGCTTCATGTTTCACCACTTTTACCAGATCTCTACGACGCTCCTCTGTCAAAGGCGGTAAAGGAATACGAATAACCAGCCCCTGAGTGGTAGGGTTCAATCCCAACCCAGAGGTCATAATGGCTTTTTCTATAGCCTTGACCATATCCTTTTCCCATGGCGTCACTTTTAATGTCCGGGAATCATCCACGGAAACATTGGCAACTTGGGATAAAGGGGTAGCAGCACCATAATATGACACGGTAATCTGATCTAATAAACTAGGATGGGCACGTCCTGTTCTTATTTTTGTAAATGCTTTTTGCAGTGCTTCCACACTCTTACCCATTCTTGCTGAAGCATCTTGTTGTATATCGTTAATCATTTCTTAATCTTATCCTGATCCTGATCCTGAATTTAAGGTGACTCTCAAACCACATTCACCTTGCCAATACGCCATCAATTGTACATGGATGCCCTGTATTTTAACATCTCGTTCTCATGCAGTGCATGAGAACTGATTTTTATCTCAGCATTAAACGAATACTGCTGGAGTACCGGTCGTTTAAAAATTGGAATTTGTAAGCACTTGCCTGAAATTTTCAGCACGCCTTATTTTATACGGCTGTCCATCACGGACTGCAGTCTGCTCTACAAACCCATCCACCAAACCAAGGTTAACAGACTATAATCAAACTAGCCTTTTTCAATAAGTGAACCTATATCCTCACCCTTCATTAATCGCATGATCGCGCCTGGTTCAAAAACATTCATCACCCGCATAGGAAGATCATTATCCCGACATAATACCAAAGCCGTGGTATCCATCACATTCAACCGCTGATCCAGCGCTTCATCATAAGTGAGTCTAGAATAAAACTTTGCATTTTTATCTTTTTCGGGGTCAGCTGAATAAACACCTTTTACCTTGGTCGCTTTTATCATCAACTGCGCATTAATTTCTATCGCTCTCAGACTGGCGGCAGTATCTGTCGTAAAGAAAGGATTCCCCGTCCCTGCTGCAAAAATAACCACGCGTCCTTTCTCTAAATGCCTGACCGCTTTACGACGAATATAATCTTCACAAACCTGATTTATTTTCAGAGCAGTCATCACCCTGACTTGCTGCCCCATGTGCTCAAGTGCATCTTGCATCGCTAATGCATTAATCACCGTAGCCAACATTCCCATTTGATCACTGGTGACACGATCCAGTCCTTCTGCTGCTTTTTCAGCACCGCGCAAAATATTGCCCCCGCCAATAACCAGTCCTACCTCGATACCAAGGGCACATAACTCATTCACTTCACCGGCCAGACGCTTTACTGTCGCTGCATCAATACTTTCACCCTCTGCACTCATTAAGGCTTCACCACTTAATTTAAGCAAAATGCGTTTGCATATCGTTTCAGTCATGATCAAAATATCCTAAGAAAAAAATAGTTACAAATGTGGATTCAAAAACTTCCACCCCGTGAGGCATGCGCCGATTTTACAGCAGCACGCATAGTGGTCAGAACAGATGTGGGTTTTCGCCAACAGCCCAGTCGAAGTACGGATATTGGCAGCTTTTGCATGTATAGCCAAGTATTTCATGCAAAAAAAACCCGGTTAAAACCGGGTTTTAATGGATGATTTAGGACTTAACCTGTTCCATCACTTCTTTTGCAAAATCGACCTCTTCTTTCTCAATCCCTTCACCTACTTCAAATCGGTTAAAGCGGATAACGGTATTGTCTTTGGATTTTGTTAATTGACCTACTGTCATTTTATCATCCTTAATAAAGGCCTGGCCCTCAAGGGTGATTTCAGACAAGAATTTTTTAATTCGCCCGGTAATCATCTTTTCAACAATCTCAGGTTTTTTACCACTTTCCAGCGCTTGTGCAGTAAAAATATCTTTTTCTTTCTGAATGACCGTTGCATCCACTTGATCCGCAGATACATAAGCAGGATTACTTGCTGCAATGTGCATTGCAATATCTTTCCCTAATACATCATCCTGTTTAGCTAATTCTACAATCACGGCTATTTTACCACCATGTAGATAGCAAGCTGTGCCGCCATCGACATTGGAATACTTGATAAAACGTCTGACTGAAATATTTTCACCCACTTTTGCAACCAGTGCACGTCTTGCGGCATCAACTGAATCACCGTTAGCTAAAACCATTTCTGCAAGCTGCTCATCACTTTCTATTGAGCTATCTAATAAAGCCTCTGTCACAGTGTTGACAAAACCCTTAAAATCATCACTTTTAATCACAAAATCCGTTTCACTGTTGACTTCCAGCATGACAACAGTTTTACCGTCATCACTGACTTTCAAACCAATCATACCTTCAGCAGCCACACGCCCAGCTTTTTTATCTGCTTTGGCAAGACCTGATTTACGCATATTTTCAATGGCCAGTTCCATATCGCCATTCGCTTCCTTTAAATTTCTTTTGCAATCCATCATACCCGAACCCGTTCTTTGACGAAGTTCCTTAACCATTGCAGCAGTAATACTCATTCTTTCTAAATCCTCAAATTCTCATCTAAAAAAACGCTCTCCATATCATAATAAAGAGAGCGTTTATATGTTTACTTAATCCGCTAGAATTAAATTAACTCTCTGCCTTTCCAACTTCTTCAACAAAATCATCCGATTTAGCTGAGGCTGACAGCGTTGCTGATTTTGCTTCTAGAACAGCAGCAGACGCACTTTGGCAATATAATGTCACTGCACGAATTGAATCATCGTTGCCAGGGATCACATAATCAATATTCTTAGGCGAGTTATTTGAATCAACAACACCGATGACAGGTATGCCTAATTTTTTTGCTTCGCTGACTGCATTTTTTTCGTAACCTACATCCAGTACAAAAATAGCGTCCGGCGTACCGCGCATGTCTTTAATACCACCTAAACTACGATCAAGCTTTTCCATTTCACGTTCCATTCCTAGCGCTTCTTTTTTACTAAAACGCTGGTACATGGTACCGTCAGCTTTCATAGCTTCCAATTCTTTCAAACGATTAATTGATTTTTTAATGGTTTTGAAATTAGTTAACATACCACCTAACCAGCGGTGATTAACATAAGGCATGCCACAACGCTTTGCCTCTTCAGCCACTGTTTTACGTGCAGCTTTTTTGGTGCCAACAAATAAGATAGTGCCTTTATTTGCTGTCATCTGTCCTAAATAATTCATTGCATCATTGAATAAAGGAAGGGTTTGTTCCAAATCAATAATGTAAATCTTATTTCTTGCTCCAAAAAGGTATGGAGCCATTTGTGGATTCCAGTAACGTGTTTGGTGTCCAAAGTGAACACCCGCTTCTAACATTTGACGCATTGAAACTGCAGCCATATTTGGGTTACGCCTCCACCTATCCCAACTGGTAACCTGTTAATAAAATAACAAGCACCCTACCAGTCGTGTCGACAGATGTGAGTATTAGATATAAATGAACTTGCCTTTATACCACAAGCTACTGTTTATAACAATAAAAATACAGATAATAATTTTCCAAACACCCTGCACATCCCTTTAATTTCAATCAATTACATCCCTGACCGGGATTTACTCCGCCAAACCCCCAGCGACGATCACTCTGCTAAAGCGCGATCCAAAAAAAGCACTTGGGTATATTTCTGGCAGATGATACCTCATATTTTAAGCGGCGAGAATTCAATCCTCTTCGAATCCGACATCATGTCTTCCAGCGCCACAGCACAAACGCCACAAAACCAGCACCTAACTTGCCATCCTGCGCCAAGCCACTGAACACAGCCCTACCCTTTACGCCTATTCTTAAGTCGTCTATATTGGAATCACACCATTCCGGCAAACTTTCTGATATTATTAAAACCATCAGCCCCTAGAACATAAAGACAATCCATCATAAAGCCAATCAATCTGGCTTTAAACAAAACTATTTATCGCTACTACCTTATGAGCATCACAATCAAAAATGAGTCAGAAATAAA